>Ga0335077_10000434_pt1 | contig 46152 bp, 36 predicted proteins | sample Lox_Sample_31_FD_207151 | JGI IMG/M metagenome (GOLD analysis project Ga0335077, IMG submission 207151) | Soil microbial communities from Loxahatchee National Wildlife Refuge, Florida, United States - Lox_Sample_3.1 | ecosystem: Environmental > Terrestrial > Soil > Wetlands | place: USA... | reverse complement strand
CGATACTCGGCGTTGGCAACACGGTGAAGCTCGCGCCGGTGCTGGGTACGCCATTGACCGTAACCACCACATTGCCCGTGGTCGCTGCCGCTGGAACGGTGACCACAATCGTGCCACTGCTCCAACTTGTGACTGTGGTGGCGGCAACGCCGTTGAAGGTCACCGTGCTCGTGCCCTGGCTTGCTCCGAAGTTGGTGCCCGCAATCGTCACGGCTGCACCCACGGCGGCCGAGGTCGGAGACAGGCTCGCGATACTCGGCGTCGGCAGCACGGTGAAGCTCGCGCCGGTGCTGGGTACGCCGTTGACTGTAACCACCACATTGCCGGTAGTCGCGGCCGCTGGAACGGAGACGTTGATCGAAGTCGCGCTCCAACTCGTCGGGGTTGCTGCCGCGCCGTTGAAGCTTACGGTGCTCGTGCCTTGGCTCGCTCCGAAGTTGGTGCCGCTGATGGTAACTGCCGCGCCCACCGGACCGGAGGTTGGAGACAAACTGCTGATCGCCGGGGCAGTAGAAGGCACGGTGAAGCTGACGCCGTTGCTAGCCACCCCGTTGACCGTCACTATCACGTTGCCCGTGGTCGCGCCTGTGGGAACCGGCACTGTGATCGAGGACGAGCGCCACCGCGTCGGAGTCCCAATCGTGCCATTGAAGGTCACCGTACTCGAGCCCTGGCTGGAGCCGAAGTTCGATCCTGAAACCGTCACGGCAGTGCCGACCGCGCCCGAAGCCGGCGACAGGCCCGAAATGCTCGGCGTGGGCAACACGGTGAAGCTGACGCCGCTGCTGGCCACTCCGGCGACGGTCACCACTACATTGCCCGTGCTCGCACCCGACGGAACCGGAGCCTTGATTGAGGTTGCGCTCCAGCTGGTTGGCGCTGCCGTCGTGCCGTTGAACCTTACCGTACTGGAACCTTGCGTGGCGCCGAAGTTCGTGCCGCTGATGGTTACCACCGCGCCGACCGCACCTGAAGTGGGAGACAAACTGCTGATAGTGGGCGTAGCGGCCACGGTGAACTTCACCCCATTGCTGGCCACGCCGCCCACCGTTACCACCACGTTCCCAGTTGTCGCGCTCGCCGGAACGGGAACCCGGAGGGTGCTTGAGCCCCAGCTCGTCGGGGTGGCAACCGTTCCGTTGAAACTGACCGTACTCGACCCCTGGCTCGAGCCGAAATTCGATCCTGAGATGGTCACTGAGGTGCCCGCCGTGCCGGAAGTCGGAGACAAACTGCTGATGCTGGGCGCAGCGACCACGGTGAAGGCTACCTTGTTGCTGGTGGAGCCGCTGACCTTGACCACTACATTTCCGGTGGTTGCACCCGTGGGAACCGGGACCTTAATTGAGGTCGCACTCCAGCTCGTCGGGGCTGCGGTTGTGCCGTTGAAAGTTACCGTGCTCGATCCCTGGCTGGAGCCGAAGCCTGATCCGGCGATCGTGACCAAGGTGCCGACCGGACCCGAGGTGGGCGAGAGACTGCTGATTGTAGGAGCAGCGGCCGCAACCGAAGATGCCGCAAACAGGACTATCAGGAGCAGAGCACAGGAAGCCCCACATCGAGGCAAATAACATTGCTGGCGCCATCTCTGCATGTGGCAGTCCCTGCTCCTGGTGATTGATTATGATTTCCCCGGGGTCTTGGTTCAGGGTTTCCGAGATCGCATTATCCAAGCCCTAGTCAGCGTCGAGCCGCAAGGGCTGCACACAGTACGGCGAGGACCCAATTGAGGTCAGAGCGGTCGGGCTGACCAAACCCAGGGGGAGTCTGGGGACCGCAGCGTCTAACAGGCGAACTATTATGGCAGGCATCCCGCAACCGCGCAAGGCGCGCCAGAATTCAGGCAGTGTCTGAAATCTTGCCGGAGGAGTTCAAGAATAATTTCTGTTGCGATTCCGCGCCCCCAAAGAGGATCGAAGGAGGAAATCGCCGCGCCATGGCGGGGGCAAAAGCGCGGCGAATTCCTCCCCGGGGAGAGGGCTAGTTTCCGGCCATCATTTGTCCTGCGGAGCCCGGCGTCAAACGCATGTGCACGACCAGGTCCACGCGTTCGCCAACCAGAGTATTGAAGTTCTGATTGGAACCGACGTCCGTGCCGCTGGCGGCGTGAGGCTCTTCGGGAAGGCTCGGGGTCTGCAGGAACGTCCCCGTGCACTTGGCGCCGTAATAGGCTTCACTGGCGCTGGGCACCCGGCAGTTTTCATCCTGCACCACGGGCGGCCAGTAGGTGCTGGCAACCGTCTTTACCAACTGCGGAAAGTCCTCGCGGAACACTTTCGTGGATGCCGACAGGTCGATCTGCCCGGCTTTCTGGCCATCGGCGGGAGCGTCGAAGACGAAGGTGGCTTCGCGCGAATCGCGGTGGATGATGGGAGGCCCATAGACGGGACCGTAGTACGCCTCATTGGGGTTCAGCTCGACGTTACGGTCGACGCGAACTACGCTCAGCTCGCCCTTGCTTTGCAGCCGCCCGTCCGGCAGTCGGACGATACTCTTGGAGTGGAAGCACACAATCGTGTGGTTGGCCTGGTCCGCCAGCCAGCGGCTCTTGCTGAATTTGCCATTGTCATCAATGGTAGGCGACATGGAGGTGGCGGGATAGATGTGCAGATCGAGGCTGGACTTGCTGGCATCGCCCTCGTCGAATTTCAATTCTCCGTTGACCCTGCCGATGCCGAGCGCGACGTTGATCTTGGTTCTCCCGTAATCCGTGGTCCCGTCGGTGGTAAGCTGCGCGTCGGAATGGCGGGCGTCCACCAGCCAAATTCCGGCCATGGAAGCAGGTTTCTTGGCGCCTAGGGCGAAAACACCCAGAGCGACAATTGCCGTTAGTGCGAATGTAGCCGTGTGCTTAGACATTGTGTTTCTCCTTCTTTGCAGATTTGGTTTCCTGATAAGGCTGACCTCGAAACTTGGCTCTAGTCATCGTGCCGCGCGCACTTTCTCAGCGCTTCCTCTTCCAGAACGTGGATGATTTCGTCCCAGGTGGTTGTGTCCGTGAACGCCTGATGGACGATGCTGGCCTTCACACCGTTCAGTTGCCGATCTAAATCGGAAGTGGATTCTGTTCTGTGCATTGCTGCACTGTGCCCGAATCAACGCAGCACGCGCATCACGAGATGGAGTGTTTCTTGAGTAACCCTCTGGTTTGATGAAGAGATACCTCTATAGTGGTAGGCCAACATTCCGATACCGAGGGATTCAGTGCGCCGCTCGGTGCCAGTAGTCTTTACGCGTGCATTGCTTGATGCGGAATCTCAAGCCGACATGTCGTCCGACTGAACACTACGAAACCACTGAACTCATTTCGACGCATGGCCTTGGGACTGGTCTTACTGGTCTCACTCATCGCCGTTGCCACATGGCTGTGGCGGAGCAGGCAGCAACTCGCTGACACACGACCATCCCTTTCGCAATCCGGCTGGGCCCTGACGTGGAGCGACGAGTTCAACGGCGTCAACGGAGCCGCCCCGGACCCGGCCAAGTGGGTCGTCGAGAGGGGAGGAAACGGCTGGGGCAACGATGAACTGCAGTACTACACGGCCCGCTCCCAGAACGTCCGGCAGGAAAACGGGCGCCTCGTCATCGAGGCCATGAGGGAGCGGTTTACCGGGCCCGACGGCGTGCAACGCGACTACACCTCGGCGCGCCTCGAGACCAGGGGACGCTTCAGCCAACGTTACGGCCGATTCGAGGCGCGGATTCAGATTCCATCAGGGCGCGGAGCCTGGCCGGCGTTTTCGTTGCTGGGCGACAACTTCTCCACGGCCGGCTGGCCGGCCTGTGGCGAAATTGACATCATGGAGAACATTGGAAACGAACCGTCCGTAATTTACGGCAGCCTGCATGCTCCCCGCTACTCCGGCGCCGCCTCGCTGACTGGTGCGTACAAGCTTCCCAGCGGACGCTTCTGTGACGGCTTCCACATTTTTGCGGTTGAGTGGGAGCCGCGGGCCGTGCGGTTCTTCGTTGATGGCGAGCTTTATGCAACCCGGACACCCGCCGACGTTCCGCCTGGCGGCCGCTGGGTGTTCGATCATCCCTTTTTCCTGGTATTGAACCTCGCTGTTGGCGGCAATCTGCCTGGCAGTCCGGCGGATTCCACCGTTTTTCCCCTGCGCATGCTAGTCGACTACGTTCGTGTGTACTCGCGCCAGTAGAGCTCCCAGCGCTACGGCTGGCGTTTGTGGGGTCAGAGATGCAGCGCACCAGGCGTCAAAGTGCAAGTCAGCACTGGCTCGTGTACACTACTTTGCCTGTTCAAGCGTTGCTCGGAGCCCTCCGAGTTGCCTTGGCCCGTCTTCCTCATCCGGCTTGTGGGGGGCCGAATGAAGTTGGGGCTCATCATTCTCGCGGCGTTTCTGCTCAAGACCGGGGAGATGCTCGCCCAATCAGACCTTGCCACAATCAAGGGTACCGTAACCGATGTAAGCGGGGCCGTCATAGCGGGGGCGCAGGTGGTAGCGACCAATCGGAGCAACAACCTTCAATCCACCACAGCAACAAGCGCCGTGGGAGCGTATACGTTCTTGAATTTACCCGTTGGACAATACGCTCTTACGTGTTTCAAGGACGGTTTTGCCAAATACCAGCGCGCCGGGATAAATCTCGCCATCGGGCAAGTGGCAGGGGTCGATATTGTCGTCAAGATCAGCGCCACCGCCGAGACCGTCGTGACGGCGGACGCGCCGTTGCTGCAGACGCAAACCTCCTCGATATCGACAAACCTGAACAACGCCGCTATCACCGAACTTCCCCTGAACGTGCAGGGCGGACGCAATCTTTCGGCGTTCATGTTCGCCTACGTCCCCGGCGTGGAAGGCACCGGTAATAGCGCAACGGACAAGGATTTCGCCTCGCACATCAATGGCAGCCTGAGCAATACGAAAGAGGTGATGATCGACGGTACTTCCGCGGTCTCCCAGATTGGCGGCTACCTCAGTGAATCGAGTCCCCCGATGGAAGCTGTCCAGGAATTCCAGGTGACCAGCGCCGGGGTGCGCGCCGATGACGGCCGCACCGGCGGGGGTGTATTTCGCTACGAAATGAAATCGGGCACTAACGCCTGGCATGGCAGCGGTTTTTACTACATGCACAATGAAGCATTCGACGCCAGATCCTGGGGTGACAAATACAACGAGGGGCTATGCCTGGGCGACGCGGGCGGCGATCCGGCACAGGCGGCAAGTTGCGTGCGCGCATTTGGCAAGCCAGAGGATCGCCTGTACGACTATGGAGCAAGCATCGGCGGCCCCATCAAGACGAACAAGCTTTTCTTCTACTCGGCGTGGGAAAGATATACGTTCGCCAACTATGGCATCGGCGCGCTGTCTTCGACGGTGCCGACGATGGCTTTTCTCAACGGCGATTTCAGCGCCCTTCTGAACAAATCGGTCGTGCTGGGGACGGACAATGCGGGGCAACCTGTGTATCAGGGCGCCATCATCGATCCCACGACGGGAGACGCGTTCCCGGGAAACATCATTCCCCCGGGGCGCATCAGCTCGGTGTCACAGAAGATTGTCAATCTTTACAAGCAGTACTATGCGCCCCTGTCATCCACCCTCACTAACAATAATGCCCTGCCGTTCACCAGCCCGGGGACCTGGTACCAAAGCAACGAATACAGCGTCAAGCTCGATTACGACGCTTCCCGAAGCCATCGGCTGGATGGCTCCTTCATCTATGCGTATATCCCGCGTCTACTTTCCGATCAAGGCGGCATCTGGTCGGCCGGTTCGACAGATGGCGGGCCCATGGCCAATGCGTATGACCACAACACCAAGGCGCCCTCCGCGCGGGTCAGGGATTCCTGGACGGCTTCCAGCAGGCTCCTGAATGTGTTCAGTGTCACCTTCAACCGCTTTTACAATCCCAGCCTCGCACGCTCGCAGGAAGGAAACTGGCCCGCGGCTTTGGGACTGGGCGATTTTGGCGCGGGGAATTTTCCGGTCATTAAATTTCAGGGCGTCAACGGCGACCAGCATCGCTATGTGGATGGCCTGCCCATCGATGAGAGCAGCCTGGGCAGCCAGTTCAACGACGACTATGCTGCCAACACATTCATCTTCGACGACACCCTATCCTGGGTCCGCGGCCGCCATACCTACAAATTCGGCGCCGAGTTTCGCATGCAACAATTCAACTCGCACGGCGACCACGGCGTGCCCGCCTTTACATTTGACCCGGCGCAGACCGCCGGCAACTTCGGAGCAAATTTCGCGCCGTGCCAGGAACTGAATGAGTGCGCCGGGTTCGGCTTTGCCAGCTTCCTGCTGGGTGACGTGAACCAGGCGTCCGTCAGCGAGCCCAACAACCTTTACGGGCGACGGAAATCCATCTCGCTCTTCGCTCAGGACGACATTAAGGTTACGCAGCGATTTACTTTGAACCTGGACTTGCGTTGGGACTTCAACGGCCGCTACCACGAAAAATATGGTCGCTGGTCGAACTTCGATACGACTGCGATCAACCCTGTTACCGGCCTGCCCGGCACTCTTGAATTCGCGACCGGTGGCGGCGATTCCTTCGAGAAGAAGCAGTACTACCACAACTTCTCCGGATTCATCGGCGGAGCCTATCAAATCACGCCGAAGACGGTGGCGCGCGCTTCGTTCGGCGTGTCTTACGTTCCTCTGAACCTCAATACGTACAGTGGCGTGCCCTATGGATTCGATCCCGGCTTCGTTCTGAACAACCAGGTGCTGACGCCGTTCGCTTGGGACAATGGTTATCCCGGACACGCGGTCGATATTGGCAAGAATCCCAATTTCACCGAATACGGGATGGTGTCGATCGACCCTCGGATGTTGGAGCTGGGGAATGTTCAGGAGTGGTCGGTGGGTGTCCAGCGCGAAATCAGCCGCGATTTGGTCATCGATGCAACCTTCATTCAGAACCATGGATATCATCTCGAGAGCGGCTATATCCCGGCAAACCAGCCCAACCTGGCCGCTTATACGGGCGTGGCCCAGGCCGGCGGGTTGTTTAACACAGTCAGCATTCCGGGTCTCTCTGGGCTGCCTGGCTTTACGGGACCTGCATGGCAGGCGCTCACGCCGTACCCATACGTCGCCGCGACCTTTGGCCCGCTCTTTTTCGTGGGCGCGCCTCTTGGCAACACCGACTATCAGTCGCTGCAATTCACGGTGAAGAAGCGATCGGCGCATGGGCTGTCCATACTCGCCAGTTATAACTTATCTTTTTGTCACGGGGATGTGGACAATGCCTTCGAGGACCTCTTTTACGCCGGGCCGCTGCAGGACGTTTATAACCTGGCAGCCGAACGTCATACGATCTGTTCCTTCGATGAGACGCACATTGTCAAAGGATTCGTTCTCTACCAGTTGCCGTTTGGCCGCGGCAAAGCGCTGCTTTCCGGCGCGGGCCCCACGCTGAATGGGCTGCTGAGCGGATGGACCGTTACCGGCGACTTCCGCTACAACACGGGAATGCCGATGCGGATCACCGCCAACACCTTCTATCCGGGGATCAACAACGTGTACACGAACATCGTCCCCGGTTGCGACATCAGCGAGCATTACAACGGCCAGGCCGGCGGGACCTACTTCAACCCGGCGTGCTTTGTGAATCCGCCATTCGGAGCATTTGGCGACGCGCCCGGTTATCTTGGCGGGCTTCGCAATCCCGGGCTGGCTACAGAGGACCTGGGGATAAACAAGTCGTTACGGTTACGAGAAGGGCGTTACCAGATGCATGCCTACTTCCAGCTGTTCAATGTGTTCAACCGCCACGGCTTCGCTGGCCCGAACACACAGATCGGAACGCCGGGATTCGGCACGGTTCTCCCGCAGGATCTCAACGGTTTTCCGGGGCCCCGTGTGGGTCAACTGGGCGCGCGCTTTAGCTTTTAATAAGGAGAGTGGCTCGCGACAAGTCGTCCGGCCATGGCGAAGGCGATCAATCCCGATCGTTCGATTCAGCGCCCGCAGGCAAATCCAGCGCTACGGACACGCACGAGTCTCTCTCGATCGGCACGCCTGGCCGCGTGCGGAAGCGTGACTTCTTTGCTGTTCTTCTGTCTTTTGGTTGATGGCTGCCAGGTGTCGCACACCCATGCAACCGGGCCGGCGATTGAATTCACCAGTGTTCCGGTAGCGGGGGAACCGAATGCTGCCATACTGAGCCCGATCAAAGGACGCGTGATGGGCGCCCGAGCTGGACAGCTGATCCTTATCTACGCGCGCGCGATCAACGACGCCGGCCAAGTGACCTGGTTCGTGCAGCCCTTTGTAAAAGAGCCTTTTACGACAATTCAGCCAAATTGGAGATGGCGGAACTCAACTCACCCCGGCTTTGAGTATGCAGCGCTTCTTGTGGAGCCGGGATTCCAGCCACCCGGGACGACGCGTGTGCTTCCCACACAAGGCGTGGTGACGGTGGCGACCACTAAGGGCTGGCCTCCAATCTCGCAGAGGTGGTGGTTTCCTCTGGTCTGTGTGGTAATCACGGCAGCGACAATATTCGGCTTGTACCGTGTGTGGCATTACCAGGTGACCAGGAAACTCAATCTCCGCTTCGAAGAGCGCCTTGGCGAACGCATGCGGGTAGCGCAGGACTTGCACGATACGTTGCTGCAGGGGGTGCTCAGCGCGTCCATGCAGCTCCATGTTGCGGTGGACCAATTGCCGCCAGACTCACCGGTGCGGCCAGGGCTGGACCGTGTTTTGCAACTGATGGGACAGGTAGTCGATGAAGGCCGGACTACGCTTCGAGGACTGCGCTCCTCCGTTGAGAGCGCTCATGATCTAGGGAGTTCATTTTCGAAAATCCCGCAGGAGTTCGGCGACCTCCAGGGAACTGAGTTTCGGGTCATTGTGAGAGGTCCCACCCTGGCGTTGCAACCGGGCATCCACAGTGAGGTTTACCGAATCGGCCGGGAGGCCGTGTTGAACGCGTTTCGCCATTCCCGAGCGAGCAATATCGAAATGGAACTGGAATATGCGGCCAAACAGTTGAGGATTCTGGTCCGCGACAACGGCTGCGGGATTGATCCTCAGGTGGTGCAATCCGGCCAGGACGGGCACTGGGGGCTCTCAGGGATGCGCGAGCGGGCGGAAGGAATCGGCGCGAAACTGCAGGTTTGGAGCCGCACCGGGGAGGGAACGGAAGTTGAACTTCGCGTCCCCAGCGATATAGCTTTCGAATCGTACCGCCCGCGTCCAGCGTCTAACCGGCTAACACGCCTCTATCGGGGAAACGAACCATTGGCCAGAATGCGAGGAAAGTGAAATGGCTACCTTGACGCGTATTCGCATACTGAGCGTTGACGATCATCCCTTGATGCATGAGGGGATCGCCACAGTGATCAGAAATCAGCCAGATATGCTGCTGGTGGCGGAAGCTTCGAATGGACGGGATGCCGTTCGGCGGTTTCAGGACCACAGGCCCGACGTAACCCTCATGGACCTCCGGCTTCCCGATATGAGCGGGATTGACGCTATGACCTCCATTCTGACCCAATCCCCCGAAGCCAGGGTGATCATTCTAACCACGTTTGAAGGCGACGCGGAGATTCGGCGCGCGCTCGAAGCTGGGGCTTGCAATTACGTGCTTAAGAGCATGCCGCCCAAGGAACTCATGGACGTTGTCCGCCAGGTGCACGCAGGTAAGAAGCGGATTCCGCCAGACATTGCTGCGCATCTGGCTGAGCACTACAGCGACGAAGCTCTCACCGGGCGCGAGGTCGAGGTTCTTCGGCAGGTTGCCGGCGGCAATCGGAACCGTGACATTGCCGAAAAGCTCTTCATCACAGAAGAGACCGTCAAGGTCCACATCAAACACATCATGGAGAAACTGGGCGCGACGGACCGCACCCAGGCCGTCGCCATCGGAGTGCGCCGCGGGATTATCCAGCTCTAAGTTTCCATACAGCTCCAGCCGAGAGCCGGTACCTCAATAGTGGTAGAAAAAAATTCCGAGCAGTGGGGATTCATTTCGTAACTGAAGTGTCTACGCTTCTGGAGCAGTAAGGGAGGCGGACGCTGCTCGGCATATTCTCCACGTTTCCAGACGGATGGCCCGGCGCCGGGCTGCTGCTCTTGCGAGCGGCGGTTGGCGTTCTGCTTATCGTTCGGGGCATTGTCTGCATGATGAGTGAACACGAAACGAGATTCCTGTTCGTCGTTGCATTGCTGACGATCGCTGCCGGCGCCTTGCTGCTGGCTGGTTATCGCACGCGCTGGGCCGCGCTTGTAGCCATCGGAGCTGGTGTAAGCACCATGTGTTCCTGGCTGCCGGCTCCTAATACCGCATTGTTTGATACCACAACGGTGGCGGCTCTGGCTGCGGTGATAGCGGCCGCTGTCATCTGCCTTGGTCCCGGCGCTTTCTCACTCGATGGCCGGCTGTTCGGACGCCACGAGATCATCATTCCTAAGGTGCCGCACAACACCTGAACTGCCGATATCGCCTGCCTCGAATCCGGTTCGCTCTCGGTGGACCGAAAAAGCCCTTTATCTCGTGGAGACGTCTCAGTCGCTAATGCGGAGCTACAAACACCGCCTTACCGGCGCCGCCCCGGTCTACGAAGGAATAAAGTTCGCGCGCATCTGCGAGCGTTCCTCGTTTCGATATCCTGGACGGTCGGAGGCGGCCGGCCTCAAACATCGGTAGCATCGAGCGGAGCAACTTCGCGCAGTGCACGACCGTGAGCGCCCGCGAATCGACACCGAAAAGAGTCAGCCGGCGATGATAGAAATCCAGCAGATCAAAACTGACCCGCCGCGTGCCCACTGACGTAATTGCGACGTAGCGGCCTAGCTGCCTGAGCGTCGATAGTACCGGCTCAAACAATTCCCCTCCGACACAGTCGAATACCACATCGACACCTGCCCCATTCGTAATCTGACCAACCGATTCGCCGAGTTTGATCTGGCTGGTGTCGACATAGCCAAGTAATTTCACTCCCTCGAACGATTCCGGCTTGAAGGGTTTGCGATCGACGGCAATCAGGTTTGCATTGAGCGTCTGCCCGAGTTGCAATACAGCCGAGCCAACGCCCCCGCTCGCGCCCCTAACCAGTAGCGTTTCGCCGGCTCGCAATTTCGCGCAACGAATAAGGCCCTGATATGCGGTTGCGAAGTTGACGCCGACGCATGCAGCCTGTTCGAAGGTAAGAGTGCGTGGCTTGGGCGATGCAGCCTCCGCCGGAATGGTGATGAACTCGGCATGGCTGCCATCGCGGGCGAATCCCACGTCTCCGCCGGTGCCCCACACCTCGGTGCCCACAAGATTGGATGGGCCATCGGCCACAATGCCGGCGAAGTCGCGTCCCGGTATGCGGGGAAGAGTGGTGCCCTCCATCTTTCCCTGCACGTTCTTGACGTCGCTGGGATTGACGCAGGCAGCCATGACCTTAACCCTCGCCTCCTCAGCTGCGAGAGGCAGGTCTGGGACGTCTTCCACTCTCAGGTTGTCCAGATCGGCGCTGAATACACTGATGCGGATCGCCTTCATCCTTGCCATTCACCAGCGCATCAGCGCCGGTTCCACACGCTGCTGAAACCGACCGCTTTCAGCGTTCGATCACTTCCGCCAGGAACCAGGCGCGGCGCTCGGTTTCATCGATCCAGGTCTCAATCAGGCTGGCCGTGGCCACGTCGCCGTGCTGGTCGCACACTTCGTGCATCACGCGCAACGCACCGGCGAGGTGCTTGTTGTCCGCGTGAACTTCCGACAGCATATCTGCCGGACTTACGGACTGCTCATTGTTGTCTTGCAAGCGCTGGTGGCGAGTGATGTCAGAGATCGAATGCAGTGTCGTCCCTCCCAGCTTGCGCGCGCGCTCGGCGATGTCATCGGTCATGGCGAAGACTTGTTCCGCTTGCTCGTCGAGCAGCAGATGGTAGTCGCGGAAGTGCGGCCCGCTCATGTGCCAGTGGAAGTTCTTGGTCTTCAGGTAGAGCGCAAATACGTCGGCAAGCAAGGGCCGCAGGCCGGCACAGATGTCTTCAACCGCACTGCGGCTGAGATCAATCGTGGCTTGTGAGTTGTCTGTCCGTCGAGGTTGCATCTGAGTCGCAGCGTGCTTGGCCATGTCCGTTTTCCTCCATTTGGAAACATTGAATGTCGATCGACCAGTTTCGGATGACACCGAATTGTGCGCGATCGTGGCCGGGAACACATCACTAAATCGAAGTCTTTGTTGGTAACACGATCAGGGTGGCAGGGGAATACCTGAAAAGTGGTATTTCGACGGCCTTCCGGTCGTGCTGGGTGGAGTCGCGGTGGCGCTGCTTTAGACCTGCGGCGTGTGGCGCGGAACGGTCAGCGCAACTCGATCACTTCATCGCCCTTTCCGACCAATGCAACCGAGGCCATCCCAATGAACAGTCCATGCTCCATTACACCGGGCATATCGCTCAGTGCGCGCGCCAGCGCCGGCGGATCGGAAATCCGCCCAAATCTGCAATCCAGAATATGATGGCCTTCATCGGTCACATAGGGTTTACCGTCGTCCCCTTGCCGAAGCTTCACCGCCGCGCCCAGCGCCTGGATCCTCTTGGCTACAAGCTGCTGCGCAAAGCCAACCACTTCCACCGGAAGCGGGAAGCGCCCCAGGGCCGCGACCTGTTTGCCGGAGTCGGCAATAATCACCACCTTTTTCGACGCCGACGCCACAACTTTCTCCCGCAGCAGCGCTCCGCCGCCGCCCTTGATTAGCTGCAAGCCAGGGCCGATTTCATCGGCTCCATCGATGGTCACATCAATGTGCTGGAACTCGTCGAACGTGGTGAGCGGAATTCCCAGGCTGGCCGCCAGTTCCCGGGTACGCGCGGAAGTTGGAATGCCCTGAATCCGAAGTCCGTCCCGAACTTTTTCTCCCAGGAAGCGCACGGCGTAGGCCGCCGTCGATCCCGTGCCCAGGCCAACGATCTGGCCATCCTGCAGGAAGCGCAAGCTGGCCCGCGCCGCCAGTTCTTTTTCGTGATCGAGGTTGGTGGTCATCGGTCTGCGCCTTTCGCTGTCCGGATGTATCTTACCGATCCGATGCGCAGCTTGCACGGCGGCCCCGAACGCTGTGGCCACCTCGGAATGTTGCCCTACCACTATCGTGGTATTTCTGTGTGAAACAAGCGGGGTACGAATAAAACACTCCATCTCGTGATGCCCGTGCCGTCCTGATTACGGCACAGTGCAGGGTAGACAAAAGCCAAAATGAGTAATTCAACGAAGCTTATGCCAGGACCACGAGGAATGTTTCAGTCCCTCTGCATGGCGTTATTGCTGTTGACCGGCTGCGCGCTCTCGGCGCAGAGCGAACAGCATCGCGTTCGCAACATTGTTCTGGTTCACGGCGCCTGGGCGGATGGTTCTGGCTGGAAAGGCGTTTACGACATTCTTATCAAGGATGGCTACAACGTGAGCATCGTTCAAGAGCCGGAGACGTCTTTTAAAGAAGATGTGGCTGCCACGAAGCGCGTCCTTGCTCAACAAGATGGACTGTGCATTCTTGTCGCTCACAGCTATGGGGGAGCCGTGATTACTGAAGCGGGGACGGATCCATCGGTTGCCGGATTGGTGTACGTCGCGGCCCACATGCCAGATGCTGGAGAGAGCGAGGCTGGCGACGGAAAGCGCTTCCCCAGTGACCTCAGCAAGTCTACTGCGATAAAGAAGACGGCTGGCGGTTTCACTTACCTGGACCCCGCGCAGTTTCATGAATACTTTGCCGCCGACCTGCCGGCTGAGCAGGCTGCTTTCATGGCGCGATCGCAGGTGCCCAACCTGGCTAACAATTTCGGTGCAGTCATCACCACGCCTGCCTGGAGAAGCAAACCAAGCTGGATGCTGGTAGCGGGAAACGACAGAACTATCAACCCCGACCTGGAACGGTGGTATGCCGCGCGAGCCAACAGCCACAAGGTCGAAGTCTCGGGAGCCAGCCACGCGGTTTACGTCTCCAGGCCGAAGGAGGTTGCAGCTGTGATCGAAGATGCTGCATCGCACGCACAGTAGAAGCCGATGTAAAAAGGCACATACAAATTTGCGGACTAAAAAAAAGGAGAGCATTCGATGCCGACGATTACAACCAAGGACGGGACACAGATTTACTACAAGGATTGGGGAAAGGGCCAGCCCATGGTGTTTAGTCACGGGTGGCCGCTCACCGCGGACGACTGGGACGCGCAGATGTTTTTCTTCGGCCAGCATGGCTATCGAGTCATCGCCCATGACCGGCGAGGGCACGGCCGTTCCACCCAGACTTGGGACGGCAACGAGATGGATACCTACGCCGATGATCTCGCGGCGCTCACCGAAAAACTTGACCTGAAAAACGCTATCCACGTGGGCCACTCGACCGGAGGCGGAGAAGTTGCCCGCTACATCGGGCGGCACGGCACCAAGCGGGTCGCCGCGGCGGTGCTCATCAGCGCGGTGCCGCCACTCATGCTGAAGACGGACAAGAATCCCGGCGGCCTGCCCCTCTCGGTCTTCGACGGCCTGCGCGCCCAGATGGTGGCCAATCGGTCAGAGTTTTACAGGGACATTACACTTCCGTTCTACAGCTACAACCGGCCCGGCGCCAAGATTTCGGAAGGCATCCGCGAGCGCTGGTGGTTGCAGGGCATGCTGGGAGGATTCAAACCTCATTACGACTGCATCAAGGCTTTCTCGGAGACGGACTTCACGGAAGACCTGAAGAGGTTCGATGTGCCAACCCTCATCCTCCATGGTGACGATGACCAGATCGTGCCCATCGGCGCGGCGGGCCTGATGTCCGCCAAGATTGTCAAGAACGCCACGCTCAAGGTGTATCCGGGCTTTCCACACGGGATGCCAACCACCCACGCGAACCAGATCAATGCCGACCTGCTCACATTCCTCCAGCGCGGTAAGGAAGCGGCAGCTTAGGCGACGTCGAAGCCGGGCCTTTCGCACCTTTGGCGAGAGGCCCGGGGCAAAACAGGTGGAAAGAACATGCGCGAGGCAAAAGCCGAAGCCGGGCTCCTAGCGGGGGCCGAAAGGGAGTTGGCGGCGTTCGCTCATGCTGTCAACGAGTTGTTCGGCCCTGAGCAGGCGCAGCGGGCGGTTGAAGACTGGATAGAGGAGTTGGATTTGATGGATTTACCGACTGGGAAAGCAGCTCCAGATTGGCGTTGCCTGACCATTGCCGCGGCGTCTCGGCTCGCGAACCGTGTCAATTTTGGACCGCAAGGAAATCGAATCAGCGCATGACAAGGCGCGGTTAGCCGTAAGCAAACAACGTTTCGAGAGTGACTATGACCTTTTCGCAAATCTGCAACCGGAGAGAATTCCTGACAGCCGGTGCTTTCGCCGGTATGGCCCTTTCTGCCGGCTCGCGGGCTTGGGGTCAGCAAGCATCCGAACCCCCAACCACTGCGAACGGAGGGACCGACCCCTACCCAATCCCATGGTTGGATAAGAATGGCAGTCACAACCAGCCTGCTGGGCCAAACCTCGAACCGTCGCATATCTACCACTTCAAGGGCCGCGTGGCGAGGTGCAGCACCTTCACCGGCGCTGGCACCGACAATCAGGGGAATCGCATTGCATTCGGCAGTCCCACAACCGATTACGGTGTGATGCAGGGCGAGTACTGGGCGGCACGCGCGGCACAGCAAGGTACCTTTACTCACATATGACTTACTCTGTTTCGGGGACCGGCGGTCCCTGCGAACCAGATTCACGACTTTCATCCTCCCATCTCACCTTCAGGGCTGTACTGGGTCGTGCCGGTGCCGGCGGGAGGCTTGTCTTCCAGTTCTGATGGCAAGACCCTCACGTTAGAGATGACCGAGGCCCGCGTAGTAGATCAGCCGCGCTGGCCAGCGATCGATTCCCTGGCCACTCCGGCTCGGATGAGGTTCAAGATGGTGTGGAAGTCAACCGGTGAGCCGGTCGTTTACGACGATCCTGCAAGACAATTTCGGTTTATCGGCTCGCGTGCCACCTGCCGGCTCGAAGCGCAGGTCGAAGTGCCCTCCATCGGGTTTTCGTGGAAGTCTGACCCTCTTGAAGATTCACGCGCCGATTTTGCAGTCATCGGCGAGGAAGTGAATGGACGCTACTATAAATAAGGTTGTGATTTGCTTGCGGCGCCACGAATGCGCATCTGTCCAGTCTTGACCGAATCTTTCTCCCCCGGTGGAGAATCAGAATGTAAAGGGGAATCGAAGATGTCTCCGGCTGTGACTGTCATTTGCATCGTGGTGATTTGTGTCTCGATTGTGATCTGGATCAAACGCAAACGAGACCACGACCGGCTCGAGATGCAGCAGCACAGCATCACACCAGATGCCCTCCATGAGATTTTGGCCTCCAATCATGAGCTACTTCTCTTTGATGTTCGCCAGCCGCTTGACCTGTTAGCCGATTCTGAGATCATCCCTGGCGCAAAGAGAATCCCCCCAAAAGAGGTGCTCAACAATCCATCGTTGATCCCGAAGGAAAAAGACGCTGTCGTTTACTGCACCTGTCCCAGTGATGAAACCAGCCGGCGCGTCTTGCACCGGGCCCTCGCAATGCATCTCTTACGGGTCAAATTCCTCAAGGGTGGATTAGCTGCCTGGAAAGCAAAGGGGTATCCGGTTGAACCGTACGAAACCCCGTTCCACCTCGACGTCAGGACGTAGCCCGCCCCCCTTGCCTGGCTCTTTTCTCTGATTTGCCGGGAACGTTTACCGGAAATTGGGGTGACGACGTCCCCAGCGGGTGCGCAGGTGGCGGTTCATCGACGCGGCATAGGACTGAAAATTACTGTTATGCTGTTGCCTCTCATGGGAAGCGTCACTCTTCTATTCAAGTTTTTCGGACTTGCCTTCAGTGCGCTCCTGCCAGTAATCAACCCGCTGGGATCGGCATTGGTCTTGATGGGCCTCATAGGAAATGCGCCGGGGGGAGTGTTTCGCAATCTGGCCCGCAGGATTGCGATAAATACGATCCTCTTCCTGATCGCCATCGAAATGGGTGGGACCGCGGCCTTATCGTTCTTCGGGATTTCGCTTCCGGTCGTGCAGGTAGCTGGAGGACTAACCCTGGCAGCGATGGGCTGGAGCCTGCTGAATCAAGGAGAATCCGATTCCCGTCGCCGGCAAGCGGAAATGGCCGAAATCGACTTCACGAGCTTGGAGCAAAAAGCTTTTTACCCGTTCACCTTTCCGATCACGGCGGGCCCCGGCACGATTGTAGTCATGCTGACTCTGGCCGCGCACGCAGCGGTTAAGGGCGCCATACCATCCACCATGGCGCACGGTGGGATTCTGCTTGCGGTGGTTGTCTTAAGCCTGCTTGTTTTTGCAAGCTATGCTTACGCTCCGAGAATCACTCAATACATATCACCTCAGACGGCGCACGGAATCCTGCGCGTGATCGCGTTTGTGCTGCTGTGCATTGGGGTGCAAATTACGTGGAACGGGGTCGAGGCGATGCTGAAGACCGTCCTCAGGTCATAAGAAAGAAAATCCTGCGTCCTGCCTTCTGCCGAATCCCTAGTTACTCTTCTTTGCGGGCGGGGCTGCCGCCTGGCCTGCGTGAGGATTGGGTGTGCCACTTGGAGGCAAAGCCATTCCGCCGTGCGGATTTTCCATACCTGTGGGCGGCATGGGCATGCCACCGTGCGTCCCCGGACCCATGGTGCCCGCCGCAAAGCACGTAACCCGGCCACTCTGCGCCACCCGCAACTCCGAGGGGCAGGGGTTGCCTTGGACGGCAACTTTTGCGTCAGGTTGGGCGTTCTGCGGCCGTTCCACTTGAACAAAGAATAGCTTTCCAGCGGCGTCAGCCGAAACACCCACCGTGAGGCCAGGCATGTCATACGCCACGTAGAATGGGTGCTTGCTCTGCGCCGCCTGCATGGCGCAATCGCTGGCCCGCTTCATAGCATCTTCCGCCGGCGACTGCAGGCGCCCGCAATTAGTCGCGCCGCTGCCGGCGAGTTCCTGCAGTTTCTGCTGCACCGCATCGCCGGAAACGGCAGTGGATCCAGAGGGGGTCGTGGATTTCTTGCAGCCGCTCAGACCGACGGCCGCGACGGTTAGAATGATCAGAATGTTTCGCATTGCAGTTTCATTGTAACGGTACCGCGGCAACCGCGGAGACGTTTCCATCGCCTGGATGGCATCTCAATCTGCCCCTTGAGCTTGCGGCTACACTAATCTCCATGACTTACCAGCAGCAGATAACCCTCCACACCAGCGGTCATGGTGAGATGCATGATCTCACGGAGCAGGTCAGCGCGGCGGTAGCCGCCTCGGGAATTAGGAGCGGCACGGTAAATGTGTTCAACGTGGGCAGCACGGCCGCGGTCGGCACCATTGAGTTCGAGTCCGGGCTGCAGCAGGATCTGCCGAACATCCTCGACAAGCTCATCCCGCCCAGCCGCAATTATGGCCACGAGCAGGCATGGCATGACGGTAATGGACACTCGCATCTGCAAGCAACCTTGTTAGGGACGTCGCTGACTGTTCCAGTGGCCGACGGGAAGCCAGTCTTGGGCACGTGGCAGCAAATCTTCCACCTGGAATGCGACGTGCGCGGACGCCAGCGTACGGTGGTAATCACTATTGTCGGCGATTAACGCTGCCGAGAGAGGGCCGACTCACGTCCCCGGAGCAGTCCCCGACCGCGTATACTTCGTCGTCGTGAATGGCCTGAATGCCTGAGCCGCGAAATGGCTGACTCATCCGCTCACGAAACCACGAGTCTCTGGCGGCCGCTGCGTACGCCGACCTTTCGAAATCTCCTTATCGCCGACGTTGTTTCCGATGTCGGCACGTTCATGCAGAGCGTGGGCGCTGCCTGGCTGATGGTTTCGCTCAACGCGGGGCCCATCTATGTAGCGCTGACCCAGACGGCCTCGGCTCTGCCCTTCTTCGTGTTCGCACTTCCCGCGGGAGCGATCGGCGACATTGTCGATCGCCGACGCTTGATCCTGTACACCGAAACCTGGATGCTTGCGGCTGCGATCGCGGTCGCCGCGCTCACCATCGGCGGCTGGGTCTCGCCTCTGCTCCTCCTCCTTCTCACCTTCGCTCTGTCTGCCGGAGATGCGTTTGAAACCCCCACCTGGCGCGCAGTACTGCCGGAACTCGTGCGCAAGGAAGACCTGCCTGCTGCCTCGGCGCTGAACGGCATCGAATTCAACTTCGCCCGCGCCGTGGGGCCGGGACTCGCGGGGATCATTATCGCGGCGGCAGGCGTCGGCACCGCCTTCCTGCTCAATGCGGCGTCGTTCCTCGGCGTGATCCTGGTGATTGCGCGCTGGAAGCGAGCCATCCGTAAGCGGACCACGCCGCCCGAGACCGTCATGGGCGGCGCCGTTGCCGGCATTCGCTATGTCCGTTATTCTCCGGCTATTCGCACGCTCCTGATCCGGTCGGGATCGGTCATATTCTTCGCGACCGGACTCACCGCCCTGCTGCCCCTCATTGCCCACGCCATCAAGAACAGCCCGATTGTTTATGGAATCCTGCTCGGATGTTTTGGCTTGGGTGCGGTGCTGGGCGCGGTGGTGATGCAGCGCGCGCGGGCCCGCTGGTCGGCCGAAGCCGTGGTGCTGACCGGGGTTGCGATCTATGGTCTCGGCACCCTGGCGGCGAGCATCTTCCGAGTTTTCCCCGCGCTCTGCGCCGCCATGTTCATCGCCGGCTCGGCCTGGATCATGTTCATCTCCCTTATGAATGTCCTGATCCTGAATCACGCTCCGGATTGGGTCCGCGCTCGCGTACTTTCCATTTCCACCCTGGTCTTTCAAGGAGCAGTGGCCGCGGGAAGCGCCGCCTGGGGCGCCGTCGCCGCGCGTGTCGGTATTCACACCGCGCTGCTATGCGCAGGAGCGGGAACAATTGCGACAATAACGCTGGCCCTGTTCTTCCGGTTGCCGGATGCGACAGTTGATCTGACCGCATGGAACCATTGGCGCGTGCCGGCTGTCGAAAGCAGTGTCCTTCCCGCGGGCGATGATTCCGGTCCGGTGCTGGTCACGGTCGAATATGAAGTGATGCCCGAAAATATCGGCGAGTTCCTCAAGGTTGCGCGCCGATACGGACGCATTCGGCGCCGTGATGGGGCAATGCGATGGGGTATGTTCCGCGACGTGGAGACTGCGGACCGCTATCTCGAGACCTTCGTCGTGGCCTCCTGGGCCGAGCACCTGCGCCAGCATGAACGCATGACGCGTGCAGATCACGAAGTAGAGCAGCAATTGCAGCGATACGTGCACGGAACGCCGACGGTGCGGCACCTAGTCTCAGCTATGCACCGTTAATCGGTCGACAGAATCGGCCTCGTGACTCGCCCGATGCCCGTTCCCTGCACCTTCACTTGCAGACCTCCCGGTTTACCGTTGAACAACACATTAATGACGCCCGTTCGGTTGCCGGGCGCGCGAGGCGCAAATCTGATTTCGATGGCGCAGCTCGCGCCTGCCGCCAGGCTCGGTCCGCAGGTATTGGTCTGAACAAAGTCGCCGCCAGCTTCCTCCGACCCGCTGGCAAAACCGATGGCCAGCGGCACGCTGCCCCGATTGCTGAGCACAACCCGCTGCGCCCGGCTGCTGGTGCCCACCGCCTGCTCGCCGAAGGCCACGGTTGAACTGGAGAGCGCGGCCGCAGGCGCCGATGTTCCCGTGCCTGTCAGCGGCACCGGCTGCGGGCTGCCGCCGCCGTTGTCGCTGATCACCAGAGACGCCGTGCGGCTGCCCACCGCCGCCGGCGTGAAGATGACATTCACCGTGCAGTTGGCCCCGGCTCCCAGGCTGCTGCCGCAGGTGCCGGTGTTGCTCTGCGAGAAGTCTCCGGCATTCGCTCCCACGAACGCGATCTGGTAGAGGCTGACACTGGTGCTGCCTTTATTCGTGATCACGACTGGCAGCGCCGCGCTCGGTGTGCCCACCTGCTGGCTGCCGAAGCTCAGGCTCGTGGGCGCGGTGCTGATCGCCGTGCCCACCCCGGTCAGAACGATCGTCTGCACCCCGAGGTTGTCGCTGATGCTGATCGATGACTTGCGCGGGCCCGCGGCCTGCGGCGTGAAGGTGGCCTGCAGCATGCAACTATTGCCCGTCGCCAGCGTGCTGGGAGAGATCGGGCAATTTTGATTGACGACGCCGAAGTCGCTGCTGTTGGCCCCGGCAATCGCGATGCTGCCGATGGCAAGAGCGCTTCCGCTGGCATTGGTCAGGGTAACCACGCCCGTGGGGCTGGGGGTTGCCAGGAGCTGTATGCCGAAGGACAAGGAAGGCGGCGAGAACGACAGCGAGGCGTTCACCGCCAGGTTGACGATGGCGGAGTTCGAAGCTGCGAAGTTCGAATCGCCGCTGTAAATCGCGCTCAAGGGATGGGTTCCGCCGCCGAAGGAAGTCACGAAGCTCGCCGCGCCGGTGCTGTCGAGCAGAACCGATGACAGCGGCACACCGTTGTTGACGAAGGTGACGGTTCCGGATGGCGCGAAGACCTGGCCCCCGGTGACGGTGGCGGCCAGCGTGACGGCTTGGCCCTGATCCACCGCATTGGGCGAGAGTCCCAGGGTGGTGGTGGAAGCAATGCTCCCGGGCTGCACGCCCGTGCCTGTCAGCACGGCCACTTGCGGACTGCCCGGCGCATTGCTCGTCACCAGCAGGCTGCCCGACTCCTGGAACGGCAAGCTCGGCTTGAACTTCAACTGAGCTGTGCAACTCTCCCCGGGAGTCAGAGCGGCAGGGCAGTTTTCTCCCGCGAGCAGGAAGTCCCCGTTGGTCTGCAAGCCCGTGACCGTCACAGGCGCATCGCCGGTTGCAAGAAGCTGGATCGTCTTTGCCGGGCTGCTGGTGCTGCCCACCTTGACGGTGCCGAAGTCCATTTGCGGAGGCGACAGCAGCAGCCCCGGACCACTGGCCCCCGCGCCGCTGAGAGCAATTACCTGCTGCCCTCCCCAGGCATTGTCGGTAACCGTCAGCACGCCGGAGAAGTTGCCGGCCGCGTTGGGCGTGAAGGTTACCGTCACCGTGCAGGACTGCCCGGGCAAGACCGCCTGATTGCAGTTGCCAAGCTGGGCCGAGAACGCTCCCGAAGCCACCGCGCTGGTGACGCTGAAGCTGGCGTTGCCGATGTTCTGCAGCACCACCGGAAGCGGCGCGCTCTTGACCCCGATCGCACTCGACCCGAACTGGAGCGTACCGGGCAAAGCCTGCACCTTGGTGATCGCTAGGCCCGAACCGGTCAGCGGGAATGTCACCGTTCCCTGCGGGGCGTTGCTCACGATGCTGATCATTCCATTTTCAGCACCGCCGGGCGCCGTTGGCGTAAAGATGAGTTCGTATGTGCAACCGGAGCCAGGTTGCAACACCATGGGCGGGTTGCAACCCGTCACGCCCAGCCCCTGCAGTAGCGTGTACTGGGGGGCCCCGGTGGTAATTGCGGATACACTAAGCGGTCCGCCGCAGCCGCTGGTACCCACCGCGCAACTGAACCGTTGCGGATTCGTAAACTGGAACAGGTGGCTTCCGGGATTGGTCGATTGTCCGAGAGCAACCGTGCCAAAATCCATGGGATTGGGAATCAGGAACAGGTCCGCAATTGAGGGGTCCGTATCCGATAATGCTGCGCCGCTAAAGGTCACCGTCGGCAAGGTAAGCGCCGGGTTGGTGGTCAACGTAAGCGTACCCTGACGCAAGCCGGAGGGTGGCTGCGTGGGGCTAAAGCTCACCAAGATGGTGCAGGACGTACCGTGCGTCAGCGTAAAGGGCGGCGGGTTGCTGGCATTACAGTTTCCCGAGCTAACACCGAAGTCGGCGGCATTGGTTCCACCTTTAACGAAGCCATTGACGGTGACGTCGGTGGCACTGGGATTGGTAAGCGTCACCTGAGCCGATGGCGGAAATGGCGCTCCGATGGATATCGGGTCCAGGGTGAGCGCAGTGGGAGAAACATTCAGGATGGCGCCGCTTGCGGCAACGCCGGATACCGACACGCTTTGCGGGCTGTCGGCGGCATTATCCGTGAACACCAGAGTCGCGCTCCGCGTTCCGGTAGCGTTGGCCGCCGGCGTGAACTGTACTTGGAACTCGCAGCTCCCGGTCGCAAATACCGGCTGCGTGCAGGGATGCGGGAACGGCGGATTGGTCAGGATTACCGTGAACTCGCTGGCATTAAGGCCGGTCACTGCGATGTTGCTGATGTTGAGGTTCATGTCTCCGCCGTTGGCCGGGTCAACCGGCAGCAGCGGGCTGGCTTCTCCGGCGGGCTGGGTGGGGAACACGACCGGATTCGGCGTGAAGGAGATGGTTGGTCCCTGCCCGGTATTGCCGCCTAGCGTCACCACATGAGGCGCGCCCGGTGCATTGGTGCGGATCAGCAGGTTGGCGGCGCGGCCCGTGCTGACAAATGGTCCCGGCGGCTTAGGCTGGAAGAGGACGTTGATGGTGCAGAAGGCGCTTGCCGCCAGACTGGCCGGGCAATCGTTGCTTTGTATAAAGTCCGCGGTTTCACTTGCGAATCCGGCCAGCGCCGTGCTGATACTGATGCCTACCTGCATCGGTCCGGTCCCAATGTTGGTCAGGGTCACGGCTTGCGCCGGGCTGGCGACACCAATGGGTTCATCCAGAAATGCCAGCGCTGTTGCGGAAAGCTGCACTTGGGGTTGCGCATTCGTTGTTGTGTTCCACTTTTGCACGAAGCCCGCGGGAGTGCTGGCAGTATCAAAGGCATAGACGCCCGGAGTGGTCTCCGCTGTATCGTTGATGGAACCGCCGACGAACACGTCTCCCACGCCGTCTGTAGTCACAGCAAAACCTTGAGCGGTGCCCGCGGATGCATCATTGAGCAGCGTGGCAAACACGATTTGTGACGCATCACTGCTCATCCCGAGCAGATACGCCGCAGAGGACACGCTGTTCGACAGTGTGTAATACGTGCCAGGCTGGCTCACTGGAAAATTCTGCGATGACGTTTCACCCGTCACCCAGATGTTGGTGGAACTGTCGACCGTCAGGCCGATAAGGCTGTCTGGCCCGGTACCACCCACAAAGGTGGAAAATACCAAGGCGCTGGCGGTGGAATTCAATTTCAACACAAAACCGTTACCACACATGTTGGGCAACACGTTTGTTGCCACCAACAGGGAGCACTGGATGTTCCCTGGAAGGGCCTGATACGTCGGCTGGAAAACACCGGTGGTGTGCCAGAAGTCAGATGACACGGTAATGCCTCCCACGATGGCGTTGTCACCGTCCAGCGCGATCGCCAATGCGCTGTCGTTCTCGCTGCCGCCTGCAAATGTCAGGTAGAGAAGTTGTGCCCCGTTGGGGTCGATCTTGGCGACAAAGGCATCGGTGCCCGTCTTCTTCGTGGCCTGGAGGACGCCTGGAGTGGCCTTCAAATCGGTGGAATCGCTTACGCCCGTCACGTAGGCGTCACCGGACGAATCCACCGCAATAGCAAACGCGGCGTCATCGTCGCTGCCGCCAAGGTAGGTGGAATAGATGATTGCGCCGCTGGAGTTCAGTTTGGTGATGAAGGCATCGGTGCACGGGTCTACATTGTTGTAACAGAGTCCTCCCCCATAGGTCGCTTGCAGAGGAGACTGACCATTGGTGCCCTGCACAGGGAAGTTGGCCGAACCGGTAGCACCCACGACGTATGCATTGCCTTGTCCGTCCACGACGATACCGAGGCCGAGATTCATGTGGTCGGTTCCCAACAGAGCGGAGTACGCCAGGCGACCTGAGGAATCCAGCTTTGCCGCGAAGGCATTCAGGCAGGGAATAAAGTAGCCCTGAAAATCGCAAAAACCTCCCGCGAAAGTCGAATGCTGAGCGCCGGGCGTGCTGGGAAAATCAGAGGACGCCGTGATGCCGGTCAAGTACACGTTACCGTTGGCGTCTACCGCCATGCTGCCGCCGACATCACTCAAGCTGCCTCCGATCAAGTCGGAATACACGAGCGTGGATGCAGTTGGATCGAGCTTCACCACGTAGACGTCTTCACAACCGTTATTGAGACTGCCATGACTCGTCTGCAGCGGACCGGCAGTGGTTGGGAAATCGGTGGCGCAGGTGTCTCCCGTGACATAAACGCTTCCGGTATTGTCGACCGCGACAGAAAAGACATCTGCTCCGAAATTGCCATCCACGATCAGCGAATATGAGAGCACAGGGTCGATCACCAACGCCTGCGCGCGGTCACGGTAGCCCACCTCGAACCCGAGCTCGCCGCTTGGCAGCAGACGAAACCGGCTAGACACGGGTTTCCTGTTTCCTGCGATTTCCTGGTAAGAGACCGGACTCTTCAAGCGAAGTTCGCCGGCCGAGGTTTGAACCACGGCGTTGCCGGCAGCATCCACCGAGACCGACTGCGCGCCGGAGACGGCAAAGCGGATCCTGGAGGGGTCGGCGCCAGGCTGCAGCCGAAAGTCGTACTCCAGTTGTTGCGGGTTGCCATAGAACACCAGGTCAGTGCCGGGATACACGCCCTCCATCCGTACCCTCCGGTATTGCGGCACTTGTGTTCGCCACCGGCTCGGGTCATTACCGATGAAGTAATTACTGCGGCCGGGGAGTGCATCGAGCCCGGTAATAGCTGCCTCCGGATTGCCCCCTGTGAGCCGCAGATGAACTTCACTGGTGCGGCCGCCCTCTGCTGGAAGCAACTTTATGAGTTGCTGAGCCTGGAAAGACGTGGGCTCCGCCGGCTTGGAGCCGGGACTGTGCAAGGTCAAGGCCACTTCGGAAGGCGCTACCGCCAGCGCATATCCCGGCCCGTGGGCAACGAAACCATACGGGCTCGGAGCCTGACCACGGTTGGCTTCGAAGCTGAGCGGAAGCCCGAGGTAGGTTTGCAACGCGGGCGCGACGGGGACGGAGGCGAAGTCAGCAGCAAGAACACGGTCCGCCGCAAGCCAGATTACCAACAAGACCAGAGCCGTGCTTCCCATCCACTGCACGTAACTTTTCATTTTCCATGCTCCCAAGAACTAATTGGAAGGATTGCCGTGTTTACTGCGTCGGGTGGATGAGGGAATGCCGGCATCCGCTCCTCAGGAATCGGTACCGACACCGGCACTCGGTAACGCGGTGGCCGGCCGCTGCTGAAATCCAAATATAGCTTGCGTCGCAACAGCCGTTCAGGAAGATGGCCCAGGCGGAACAACGGATATTTTATGTCGCCGCCGAACAGCCGCCGTCCCATCAGGTAGTAGTAGAGGGGTACACCCACATTGAAGCGCCACTGCACCGAGGGGGCCTGGTGGAAGAAATCCAGGTTATAGCGCCAGCAAGTGAAGAAGAACTCCCACTGCAGGTCGGTCAGTTGCGCGAGTTTGGCGCTCTCCGCGCCTCTTTTCTCCAGGCGTGTGTCCTCCAAGGGCACGAAGAACGTCGGGACCACGCACCACTTGGCGTCCTTGAGTGCGTAGAGCAGCTCGAGCGATTCCTTGGTATCCTCCCGGGTTTCGCCGGGTAGACCGATGATGAAGGTAGCCATGGGGAACCAGTTGTTCCGGTTCATGATCTCCATGCCCTTCAGCACCACGTCAGGCCACTGCTCCGGGCGGAAGGGGTAACACTTGCCCTTCATGTAATTCTTGAACAGGCGAACCGAACCAGTCTCCAGGCCAACGAACATCATGGCAAAGCGCTTGTCCGGATGGGTAGAAGCGGGGTGCCGATGGGTGCTCATGGTGACTGCCCACGGCGATAGCTCCTCAATCACCGCCGGGGTTGCCACCGCCGGCGTAATGGTGCCATGCGTAAGCTGGATGTAGCGGACTCCGGGCACGGACGCCACCGACTTGAACAGCCGCTGTAACGCGGCGACGTTGGTCTGAAAGCGCGGCCGCTGTTCATAAAGAAAAAGGTCTTCCGTGGTCAGTAGGATGTGGTCCGCGCCTTCGGCAACCTGCCGCTCTACATTTTCCAAAATCTGTGGCAAAGGGATGCTCTTGCCGGCGCGCAAGGCCACTGAGCAAAACTGGCAGCCTCGCCCGCAACCGCGGGTGATCTCCACCACTCCCAGGGTCGCGCGGTGGCGAATCGGAGGGATCGCCTCCAGCCGTGGACTGTCACACTCCACTCGGCGTGGAAGCGGCTCGCCGCGCAAGGCGGCTTCAAAGAGAGGCACGACGACTTCTTCGGCCTCGCCATGCACGATGCAGTCGATCTGCCATTGGTCTTGCAGGTTCTTGTGCTCGATCTGCCAGGACCCCGGTCCGCCCACGATGATTTTGAGGTGAGGCTTGTGCTGACGCAGCACCGGATGCTCAATCAGGCGTCGAAACTCGGCCACATTGATCGGCTCCAGGTAGCGACCGTAGAGGCCGGCATAAACGTCGGTCGCGAAGGTAATGCCTAGTGGGTTGTGGGCGTGGATGCCCACCACGCGGGTGTTATCGCCAACGAACAGCGGGAGCTGGTCCGGGTAGCAGACCGCAATTTCTTGCGGGGAACATTTTTGCAGCAGGAGCGATTCGACGATGCGCAAGCCATGAGGCACGTAGGCGGCCTGGCCGTCGGACCTCAACTGGTTTTGCAGCGACCAGTTCGTGCCCATATAACGGGCATACCGGGCGGGCAACGTGGCCAGCAGCATTTGCCGCCAGGTGCTTCGCAAATATTCATTGGACTCCGAATCGCTCGCCGCCAGAACGATCCTTTTTCCTTCAGCACCCATCAGGAAACTCCGTCTTCGCTGCCAGCCAGGGCCGTCGTGGTGCTTCCCAGAGCATGGTGAATTACTGAACGAACAAGGTGGATCCGACCGCCACGGATACGTTACGGAGCAGCAGCCTGATTCCTCAGCCTTACGATGCCAATGCCGTTCGGCGGTTCGATTTGAAAGCGCGCGAATGGCATGCCTTCGTTCAGTCCTAAACGCCGAAACCAAAACTCCAGTTTGTAATCCTGTCTTGGCATTTCGATTGATACGCTGCGCGGGTAGCAGACTGCGGTGCCGTCTTGAGCAGCCAGCGTCTTCCAATCGGCATAATGGGCCGTAGCCAGGATTTCGCTGGTACCGTCCCGGACCTCGACCCATGCCAGGGTGCCCGCTGCGAAATCGAAGTGCAACCTCCGGCGTCCGTCGCTTTCGTCGATCTCAATGGCCAGGGGATCGTCCGGTAGCGCGTGCATGGTGTCCGACGATGGATCCGGCCACAGCAGAGCGTCGTGAAGAGGTTCCAGGCGGACGTTTTCGATGAAGTTACTTGAGTTCGGACGTCCGTTTTCGGGCCCTATATAGAAACGTCCTTCCCGCGGGATGAAGGCTCGGTATTCCCGCCCATCCGTAGCCAGATCAGCCACTCGCCTGGCGATCACCGGAGTATCGACCTGCATGCGTATCCAGGAAGGGCGCTCAGCAAGCAAATAGGCGGCGAAACTGCGCGGCTGAGCAGCTTGTGAGCCGTAGCGCGCGCCTGCGGTGGCTACAGCCTCGGAAACTGCGCGGAGGCTGCTAACCGCGCGCGCCTGCGCCGTGTAGGCAGCCAGCATCGCCGGAACCGATGGCTGGCTTCCCGGAGTAAGGCCGGGCAAGGAGCAGGATGCGGGCACCGCTGACGAAGGAGAGCGCGAATTGGACTGGGCGAACGCAGACACAACAGCCGCACACATTAATGCCGCAACTCCCATTTTCCGCAAGCCTGCCCCCATGTGTCCTGGCTGTTCCCCCGGCGCCGGCCCTGCGACGTACAGGCAGAGTCCCATCGGATCTTCCGGAGGGGTTTATCGATGTAGCAGCACGCACAGAGCCGCACTAAGTTCAGCGGCGAGATGGTATCCGGCGCATTCTGGGCTGTCAATCGAGCGCTGCGGCCGCACGGCAGTTGTCCGACGGGAGTAGAATGTTGCGGCCAAGGTGGGCGATGACAACCTCTGTCGATGGCAAGCGCAGGAGAATTTTGGCTGGTTTAGCGGTGCTTCTGCTGGCAACATTCGCGAGCGCCCAGCAACCGCCTCCGTCATCCGACGCCAATGCAGAAGTCCAGGCGCCGCCGAGCGTCATCCGTATCGGCGTTCCGATGATGGGAAACACTTCCACGCGGTCGGTGAACCGCCGGCTGCAACGCGACTGGCTGGTGCGCGACTTCCAGCCGGACAAGAAGAAGAAAGGAAAGCCTTCGGCAACCCAGCGCATCGAGGCGGTGGCCCTGGATAGCGATTCGCCCGCCGACGCCGCCCGCGAAGCCCGTGACAAGAATTGCGACTACATCCTCTATACGAAGGTGGTCGAGCTGCGCGAGCCGGGCGATCCGCGGCGGCCCAATCAGCCGGGCTCGGTGAGCATCGGTCGTGATCCCCTGGGCGCCTACCCCGACCCGAGCGTCATGCACGACCCGGTGCACTATGCGGTGGTCGAATACCGTCTGCAGCGCCTCGGGGAATCCGAACCGCGGTTGGCGCTGAGCGTCAGCGGTGAGGAGCACGCCGACGAGAACGGCACCGTGCAGCAACTGCTTTTCCTGATTGTGAACCGCGTGCGAGATGAATTGCGCGAGACGAGCAGCGTTGGCCCAGAGTAGCTCCCGCCCCCGGCGATCCGCAGAAGTTGTTGGCGTTGCCGGATTAGACAACAACCATCACTTCGGAGGCGGCGACGTCTGACAGCACCTGAACATGGTCTCCACACTCATCTGTACCGGGACAGGCTGGCCCATCAGAGTTGCGGGGCTGAATCTCCAGTGGGCTACGGTAGCGACCGCTTGTTCGTCCAGCCCCATCCCCAGCGGATCCAGAATGGCTATAGATTCAGGCGTGCCGGTGGCATTGACAACCATGCGCAAGACGGTCAGCCCCTCGATCTTTTCCGATTCAGCCTCTTTTGTGTACTTGGGGACCGGTGTGCTAACAGGTTTTGGGGCAGTGAGCTTCTCGCCAGGCAACTTCAACGGTTTCTGGATGTCATTCAGTGCGGCTTCCCACGCGGACATTCTAGATGCCTTGTCTGTCCCGGTCAGATAGTACCGCCAGCAGTCAGGCAGCATTGGACGCAGATCTTCTCCTTGCATAACGAAGATCTTGCCCATGAGCGAGTCGACATCTGTCCGCTCGGCAGGCTCCGCTCTCGGTAGTTCTAAATAGATTCTTACTTTGCCAACCTCGATCAAGCCATGCTTCACTCCGTTGTACAGTCTTCCGAACCGCTTTCCAGTCAATTCGATTCCCTGTGATGTGACACTTACGTGCCTGATCTGGATATTTGCCACCGTCCATGATCCACTGGTGGCAGTGCCGAGTAACCTGCCGTTCTGGTCGTAGCGTAGGTCGTTCCCAGAGTAGAAGTTCCGGAGCAGCAGAATTTTGCCCTTGTACGTGGAGTTGAGCTGGTCCTGTATGGTGCCCTGACCCCAGATGGGAAGCGATCCAAAGAAGACCAAGACTAGTACGGCAAAACACTTCCGCCGCGCCCTGCCCATCAGTCCGCAAATCGAACTCACCTTCTGGGGCATAGATTGTTGAGATTATCCCAACTTTGAGTCGTTAGCACTAATTACGCTGCGTCCGCCCTGAGTGGAGCGCCCACACTATTTGGTCTCCATCACGTAGACCCCGTCCCAATCGGCTGGCGGCGGATGGTTGAGATATTCGTGGCAGCGTCGCAGGAATTCTTGGCTGGGGCCGTCCTCGGGATAAGTCTCCAGCAACTGCTCGAACTTTTCGATCGCCTGCCGCCAGCACTGAGAACGATAAGCGCCGAGCCCTTCGGCAAAGCCCGCCAGCAGCCGCTCGTACTTCGACCGGGCGTTCGCGAAGTCCAGCAGTTCATAAATCCCCACCGGATGCAGCTTGCCTTTGACGCGGATGCGGTCGAGTTCGCGGGCAACGAAGCCATCCCCGACCTGCTGGCGGGTGAATTCGCTGATCACGATGCCGGTGTGGTAGTGCTTGTTGATGCCTTCCAGGCGCGACGCCAGGTTGACGTTGTCGCCCATCACCGTCCAGGCCAGGCGCTGCGGCGATCCCATGTTGCCCACGCTCATGGGACCGGTGTTCACGCCCACGCCGATGGCTAACTGCTTCCGCCCCTGATCGGCCCACTTCTTGTTCAACTCGCGCAGGCGCAGTTGCATCTCGATGGCGGCGGAGCAAGCCTGGCGCGCGTGGTCTTCCTGCGGGACCGGCGAGCCCCAGAACGCCATGATGGCGTCGCCGATGTATTTATCGAGCGTTCCAAAATGGTGAAAGATGATGGAAGTCATCTCGCCCAGATACTCGTTCAGCAGCAGCACGAGTTCGTTCGGCGTAAGTGCCTCGGAGATGGTGGTGAAGCTGCGGATATCGGAGAACATCACCGTCAGGTCCTTCATCTCGCCGCCCGGGGTGAGATACCTGGCCGGTTCACGCTCGATGAGTTGGATGACCTTGGGCGAGACGTACTGCGAGAAGCTGCGGCGGATGCGGCGCTTCTCGCGCTCTTCGAAGACCATACGGTACGTCGTGATGCCGGCGTAATCCAGCAGCAGTGTTGCCGCAGGGATGGCGAAGCTCAGCCACATGTCCCAGTGCAGAAAAGCGTGGTAGACGAACAGCGAGAACAGCGCCAGCACCAGCAGCACAGAAGCCATGGCGAGCAACGGCCTCACCCGCGCAAAGAGATAGCCCATCACCAGGCCGAATCCCACGATGATGGCAAGATCGATCGCTTCCTCGTTCGGTCCGCGCCGCAAATAGCTGCGGCCCGGCTCGCCCGCGTGCAGCAGGTTGTCCATGATGTTCGCCTGGATCTCCACCCCCATGAAGGCGGTGTCTTCCTGGAAAGGAGTGTTACGGATGTCGCCGATGCCTAAAGCCGTGGGCCCCACCAGCACCAGCCCGCCCTTAAAGGCCGAGCTGGGCACCTTCTCCCGGATAACGTCGATCATCGAATAGTGCGGAAAAGTCTGGTATGGGCCAGCGTAGTTGATGGCGATCGTGCCGTCGGGTGCGGTCGCGATGCGATGGGGCCCAAGGTCGATCCGTTCCAGGCCTTCGGCGCCCATGTATCCGGCAACTTCCTGGTCCGGGATGCCCTCGTAGAGCTTGACCGCCTGAAACGCCAAGGATGGAAAGTAATCGAGATCCTGATAGCGGATGACCAGAGTCGCGCGGCGGAACGTGCCATCGAAATCAGCATTGGCATTGATGAACCCGTAAGACTTGGCTACGTCCGCCAGCACCGGGATATTGGGCTCGATGCCCCAGGCGATCTGTCCCTTGCCCTGCTCCCAGGCCTGCGGGACCTGGAAGTCTTCACCTTTATGTTTCACTTTAATCATTTGCGGGAAGGGCTGTCCCCAGAGCGTGTTGTAGTAAGCCTCGGTGGCCTTGCGGCTGGTCTCTGCGGCGCGCTCCCGGCTTAGAAAGATGTGTCCGAGGATGACGTTTCCCGCCTTAGCAATGGCTGCCGCAAGAATGGCGTCGTTGTCTTTCCTTTGCTCGGCGGAGCGGAGGCGTTCGATGATTTTCGGATCAGCCTTCGGACCGATTTCGGCCCGCAATTCTTGCAGGGCTTCGACAGCGGAATTTTTTTCGGGCGTGGGAAAAGTCTCGTCGAAGACGATGATGCGCGCGCCGCTGGCGGACAAGCGCTCGATCAGGCTGGCGTAAGCGTCGCGAGGAATGGGGAACGTCCCCATGCGGTGCAAGGTGGTCTCGTCAATCCCAACGATGGAAATGTGTGGGTCATGGGGGCGGGGGCCACGCAACTCGAAACGCAGATCGAGAGAACGAAGTTCGAGGTTCTGCAGCAATGCAAAGATGCGCGGAGATCTTGCTCCGGGTCCGGCGTCGAAGAAGGCCAGAATGCCGAGCAGAGTGACGGCCAGCGCGATCAGCAGTTCCGCCCGGCGTACTACTCCAGAAGAGCGGATTTTTTCGCGGAACTGCAAGCGTCTCAGGTATTCCTCAACGAACGGTCGTGCCCGCGTCCGGCTACTTTGGAGCGCAACCGGCGGCGGCGGGGTTGTTGGGGTTGCAACCGGAACCGGCGCGAGTCGTTCCTGCCACAATTCCGGCCACGGCGGCGGAAGCGGCGAGCCCGATGATCACATTCCGCAGGCCATGGGCCGCCTGGGACGGGCCAGCGCGAGGCGGTTCGACATCAGTCGCAGTCATGGTTTCATCCTGCAGCGAACGCGGAGTCGGCTTCACCACCGGCACGATGTCATCGCCCACTTCCACCATGCTTCCGGCCGCGACCGTGATCGCAGCCTGCGCTGCCGCCTTTTGCACCCCTGAGGAATCCTGCTTAAGCACGTGGGCGCCGCCGATCGGCGTAACGCTCAGCACGCCGGTGTAGCAGATCACCAGTGTGCGATTCGCAGTCACTCCGACATAGAAATCGGTGCCGATCACGCCAATCACCGCCTGCGGCGTGTGGACCTCAAACTTTGCGCCCGGGTTCGTGAGCTTGACCACCCGGCTGCGGAGGGCGCCGATGCCCATCTGCACCGTTGTCTGCTGCGATTTGGCATCGTGCTGCAGGACGCGCATTTCGCTATCCGAGCCCATGCTGAGCGTGGAGCCGTCGCTCAAGAGGGTGCGCAAGCGGCCGGTGTGCTCGGTCTTCAGCAGGTCGTTCCAATCCACATCGTCTTTGGCCTTCGTGGGCTTGGCATTGCGCTCCGCCGAGGGTATAAGCGCGCTGATCTCTCCCGCGCGCTGGGCGGCTTGTGGAGGCTCGGACCAGCACGGCAGCATAGTCATCATGAGGCAAAGGACTAAACTAAGGCACCGATAGAACATGGCAAGCCCCCCCGACTTTCGCGTTGTGTGGTCCCCGATTATGCTTGTCCGCGGATGGAAGGCAATATACCTGAATTCAGATGACTCAGGACAGTAACGTCCGGGTGGCGTGGCTGCGGGAGTCTGACCGCCTCTCGGTGGACTGGAGGTACTACGGCCGGGAAGACTGGCGGTGCTTCTCGATCACCCGGAAGGCGGTGCGGAACCCTTCTGAAGCCACGGGCACGCCGGCGTAGACCCCGGCCTGGAGCAGAATCTCGGCAATTTCCTCTTCTGTAACGCCGTTATTGAGAGCACCCAGGGTATGAATTTCGAGCTCCGGCCAGCGCCCCATGGCCGTGAGCATGGCAAGATTCAGCATGCTGCGCGTCTTGCGGTCCAATCCCGGCCGCAGCCATACGTTGCCCCAGCAGTGATCGATGGTGAATTCGTAGAAATGGCGGTAGAAAGGATCGTCCTTTTTACCGCTGCCCGCGTAACCAGGCCCGAGAACCTCAGCACGAACTCGTTCCCCTTGCGCATGACGTTGCTCATCAGAAAACTTTTCGGTCATTGCCGTAGCTCCTATCTACCTCTGGCGGACTATTTCACCTCTACAAAATCTGCACCGAGCGGAGGACAAGTAAAGACCTCGAGATAACGAAAATCCTGGCTGGACCGATTGATCGTCATGTGCTTTTCCCCCGCGGGAAGGTACAACACATCACCGGCCGCGATGGCCATCTCCTTGCCGTCGATCACCTGCGTAGCTTCCCCGCGCAGAACGAAGATGATCGATTCACGGCGCCGATGAAAGTGATAAGGAACCTGAGTGCCCGGCGGCAGAAGGCCGAACATGCCACCGAGGTCCTCGGCGCCGTCTGCGGCGGTGAGAATTTCCGGGCGATAAGGACGGTCCGGAACCGGATTCTCACGTTCGATGTATTCGCGAATCTTGAATAATTTCACGTTGTCCTGCCCTTTGGAGCTACAGAAATTGGGTTAGAAAACGGAGAGCATTGTACGCCCATATCGCCGGTTCCAAAGCAGGCGCGCGCTGTCCCGTCCAAGGCCCTGCGGGCCCGCTGCATGCTCGTATAATGCCGGTGCTGCGCCCGACACTGCAGAGGCCGGCATTGCGAAGATCGCGTCTTCATCACGGAGGCGGGCATGGATTCGATGGACCTCAAGCAAATTCGGTGTTTCGTCGCGGCCTATGAGGAAGGCAGCTTCAGCAAGGCAGCGCGGCGGGAGCATTGCACGCAGCCAGGTCTCAGCGTTTATGTTCAGCGGCTGGAATCCATGCTTTCGCACCGGCTTTTCGAGAGGAATGCCGTTGGAGTAACGCCCACGGTAGCCGGCAAGCATTTTTATGCCTGCTGCACAAACGTGCTGAAAGCGGTGCAAGCGGCCAAGCAGACCATGCTTAACCTTTCCGGTAACCTCGCCGGCACCATCAAGGTTGGGGTATCTCCTTCGATATTCAAAGGCGCCTTGGCCACCATGCTGCCCGGCTATATGGCCGATCACCCTTACGTCGATGTTCGAATTGCGGAGGCCTACAGCGGCTCGTTGGCCGAGTGGGTCGCCTCGGGCGAACTTGACGTTGCCATCGTGAACCAGCCTTCCGTTCATTTGGGACTGGACGCCGCGCACTTTTTCCGGGATTCGCTGGTGGTGGCCAGAAGAGCGAATGGCGCATCTGGGAGAAAGGGCCGCGCACGCCGGCAGGTCCTGGCAAAGGATCTGCGGAAGTTGAAGCTGATTCTGCCCACTCCGAAACATGCGCTGCGCCAGTTTATCGATGGCGTACTCCAGGCAGGAGGCGGCAGCGGTAAGATTCTGGAAATCGATGGAATGCTGGGGACACTCGAAGTGGTCCGCAACTCCGAGTGGGCGACCATTGTGCCCAGCATCGCCGTGGCCAACGAGGTAAAACGGGGCAAGCTGGTCGCCGAAAGAATTGCGGATCCCATCCTCTGGATTGATTTTTTCCAGGTACACACCAGGAATTCGCTGGTATCGCTGGCTTGCCAGGATTTCTTATCCCGGCTGCGGGAAGCGCTGAAACGGGTTTCCCAAAGCGGCGTAAACCCGTGATCGCGCTTTCGGGAACGCAAGCATTGCAAGCAAGATAGTTATACGCTCTTCTTATACATATCATGCGGCAATATTATTGGACAATATAGCCAGAAGTGGCGGATGATTCCAGGTTGCCCGTCAGGTGCTGGCGTTTTCGCGGCCAGTAACGCTGTTCGAAGAGGCGCGGGCCGTAATCCAAAACTCATCGGAATCCGAGAATTATCCCTGATTCCAATCAGAGGGGGAACGTGATGGCGACAAGCACTAAGAAGCACGCGGATGTCAGCGTTCATAAGCCGCAACCCACCAACGGTAGAACGCAACCGACAAATGGCAAGAAGGCCATGGATCTCAGCTTCATCCAGAAGCCGCACTATTGGGACCCTCGCCGGATGTACAGCCCGACGGCATGCGACTGGCAGCAGCGCGTCGACTTCGACCGCCTGCGCGGCGACCGCCTGCACCGCCTGCGTGAGGCGATGGCCGCCAAGGATCTGGGCGCGCTGGTTTTGTTCGCGGGAGCCAACATCCGGTACGCTACCGGCTCCTACCAGGGCAACTGGAAGTACAACATCAACATTCGCTATGCCGTGGTGCCACGCGAGGGCGAACCGGTGCTGTTTGAGACCGCCGGCAGCGACCTGCGCTGCGCCGATATCGACCTGCCCTGGCTGCAGGAAAAGGTTCGCCCCGCCATCACCTGGCAGTGGGCGGAGGGCGCGGTTTCGCACATGGCCGGCCGCATGGCGGAAAGCGTCGTCGATGTTCTGAAGGAGCAGGGCCTGCTGAAGGAGCTCATCGGCGTCGATAACGTCGACATGGCGTCCCTGGCTGCATTCCAGAAAGCCGGAATCAACCTGGTGGATGGCTGGTCCGCCGTTTCCATGGCGCGCGTGGTCAAGACGCAAGACGAGATTGAACTGCTGAAGCAAGCTGCCGCGATAGGCGATGCGGCCATGTGGAAGATCAAGTACGAATGGCTGAAGCCGGGCGTCCGTGAGCGTGAGATCGAAGCCAAAGTGCACGAGTTCATGCTGGAGCGCGGCTGCGAGATCATCTACGACATCATTGTGGCCTCGGGTGGCAATACCAGCCCCTACCGCCGCTGGGCGACCGACAAGATGATCCGCCAGGGCGACCTGATGATCGTCGACATCAACGCGGTCGGCCCTTCCGGCTATTTCATCGACTTCGTGCGCTGCTTCAAGTGCGCGCAGAAGATGAACCAGAAGGAAATCGACCTTTACCGCGAAGTATACGACTCGATGTACGCCGGACTGGAGAAGTTGCGTCCCGGCAACACCACCGCCGACGTCGCCGCCGCCTTCCCCGAATACGACGACGACAAGTTCGGCACCGTCACTCTGCAGCAGTTCGCGCACAGCATCGGCATCACCCTGTATGAAGGCATGTGGATCTCGCGGGCATACTCTTTGAAGTATCCAGCCGAAATCAAGGAGAACATGTATTTCGCCATCGAGACTTTTGCCGGACATCCGGGGCTGCAGCAGACCACGCGGCTGGAAGAAAATGTGCTGGTCTCTAAGGATGGTCCAGTCGTGTTCACCATGATGGAACACATGGAAGAAGCGATGAGGCGCTAAATGGAACGCCGGTTGGTTGCTGTTACCGACTCCGTCTTCCCCAACCTGGACGCGGCCAGCCGGGTCGTGTCCAGGGTCGGGGCTGAGTTGCGTCTCGCCAAAGCGCCGACCCCGGAAGGCATCCTGGAGGTTGCCAGGAATGCCGATGCCCTCCTGACAACCTACGCCAAGGTGACCACCGAGATCATCGAACGGCTAACCCGCTGCCAGATCATCTCCCGGTTCGGGATCGGCGTCGACAACGTGGATATTGCGACGGCCACCCGCAAGGGAATCGTGGTCACCAAAGTCCCCGACTACTGCATTGACGAAGTCTCGGACCACGCCATGGCCCTGCTGCTCGCGATGGTACGCAAGATTCCGTTTGCGAACGCGCGTGTGCAGGCGGGTGAATGGAAGATGCCATCTGTTGTTCCCATCCATCGCTTGCGGGGAAACGTGCTGGGGCTGGTGGGCTTTGGCAGAATTCCGCAGTTACTGGCGCCCAAGGCGCAGGCTTTTGGCTTGCGCGTGATCGCCTCCGATCCTTATGTGCCGGAAGAAGTGATGAGACGGGCGGGAGTCAAGCGGGTGGAATTTGCCGAACTGGTGAAGACCGCTGACTACATTTCCATTCACGCTCCCCTCATGCCGGAAACCACCCACATGTTCAACGCCGCCGTCTTCAGCCAGATGAAGCCCACGGCTTATCTGGTCAACACGGCGCGCGGATCGGTGGTGGATGAAGTAGCTTTGGCGGCGGCGCTGGATAAGGGCCGACTGGCTGGGGCCGCGCTGGACGTGGTGGAAAAGGAACCGCCCAGCGGTTCACCGCTGCTCGGCCGCGACAACGTGATCCTTACGCCTCACACCGGTTTCTATTCGGAAGAATCCCTGGCGGACCTGCAGACCAAGGCGGCGGAAGAAGTAGTCCGCGTACTCGGCGGAGAAGCGCCGCGTAACCCGGTTAATCCGGAAGTGCTGAAGTCCGCCGTTGGACAGCCATAACTTTTGCAGAAAGGAAATTCTATGTCTCGAGAACCCTGGAAAACCGATAAGTGGTTTGTCAGCCCGTGGAACTTTGCCGAGCCAGTGGCGAAGCAGCTTCATTTCCCCAAGCAGATCAAGTTTCACGACGTTACCCTGCGCGACGGCGAGCAGCAGACCGGCGTCATCTTCACCAAGGACGAGAAGATCCGAATTGCCGAAGGCCTAGCCGAAGCGGGTGTGCATCGCATCGAAGCCGGCATGCCCGTGGTCTCCCCGAGCGATACAGCAGCGATCAAGGAAATCGTAAAGCGCAATCTGGGACCGCAGATCTTTGCCTTCTCCCGCTGCATGGTCGATGACGTGCAGCGCGCCGTGGACACGGGCGTGAAAGGCATCGTCATGGAGGTGCCGTCCAGCACCCACATCATCGAGGCCGCGTATAAATGGCCGCTGGAGAAAGCCATCGACCTCTCCATCGAGGCTACCGCCTACGCGCACTCGCAGGGTCTGGAGGTGGTGTTCTTCCCCATCGATTTCAGCCGTGCGGAGATCAACTGGGTTCTCGACCTGATCACGCGCGTAGCCAAGGAAGGCCATATGGATGCGCTGGCGCTGGTGGATACGTTCGGCGTTCTGGCTCCGCACTCCGTGCAATACCTGGTGCGCGAGGCCAAAAAGCGCATCAACAAGCGCCTCGAAGCCCACTTTCACATGGACTTCGGCATGGGCATCGCCAACACAATCATGGCGGTGGCGGAAGGGGTTGAGGTCATCCACTCCACCGTGCTAGGGATCGGCGAACGCGCCGGCAACGTCCCGATGGAAGAAACCGCCATGGCGCTGCTCACGCTCTATGGCATCGATACCGGCTTGAAGTACAACAAATTCTTCAAGCTGGCGCAGTTAGTGGAGAAGCTTTCCGGCCACAAGGTTGCGAGCAACCGGCCGGTGGTTGGCGAGCAGTTGTTCCAGATCGAGTCCGGCATCATCGCCAGTTGGTGGATGAACTGCGGTGAGGCGAAAGCCACCGAACTCTTCCCCTTCCGCTGGGACGTGGTGGGCCAGCAGGCTCCCAAGATCGTGATCGGCAAGGGGAGCGGCATTGATTCCATCAAGGCGAAGCTGAAGGAGTTCGGCATCCAGGCCAGCGAGGAAGAAGCCATGAAGGTGCTGATGGCCATCAAGCAGCACTCGCTAGCGACCAAGAGCCTCCTGACCGACCAGGAAGTCCGCGAGGTCATCGCCTCGGTTCTTCCCCAGCCGGTCGGTTCGGCAAAGGGCTAGTCGCAATTGCTTCTATGAAATCCCCATCACGTGCTCGCCGGGCGTGATGGGGATTCGCATCAACCCGGCTTTCCGTGAACCCGAGGTGGTGACCATGAAAGCGATGGTGTTGAGATCTCCTCGGGACCTGCAATTTGAAACTCTGCCAACACCCAAGCCCGCTAAAGATCAGGTGCTGGTGCGGGTAACCCACAGCGGCATCTGCGGTACCGACCTGAAGATCTACACCGGCGGCATCGCCGTCCGCTATCCCATGGTCATGGGCCACGAAATAGCCGGCGAAGTGGTTGAAGGCGGAAGTGACAGCGTCCGGCCAGGTGATCGGGTCCTGGTCGATCCAGCCTTGGCATGCGGCAGTTGCCCAATCTGTCAGGCCGGCTATCCGAATGTCTGCCCGAGCGGCGGTTTGATTGGCCGCGACGTTAACGGCGGCTTTGCCGAATATGTAGTAGCTCCTGCGCAGCAGGTGTTTCCTCTGCCGGAGGCCCTCCACAGCCGGCAGGTCCCGCTGATCCAGGTGGCTACCACCTGCCTGCATGCGCAGCGTCGCGTCGATATTTTCCCCGGCCAGTGCGTGGTAGTGATGGGCCTGGGAGTGTGTGGGCAAATCCATGTCCAACTGGCCAAGGCTCGCGGCGCTTATCCCGTGATTGGCATCACGCGCAGCGAATGGAAACGAAAGATGGCGCAGAAGCTTGGGGCGGACATCACGCTGCCAAGTGGGACGGAAGCGGAACGCTCGCTGCGAGAGATCACTCATGGCCGCGGCGCAGACCTGATCATTGAAACTACAGGCAAACTTCCGGCCATAGCCAGCTCCATTGGCATGGCCCGTCCGGGAGGAACGCTGCTCCTGTTCGGGATTATCACCGCGGCCGAAGGCGCTCTGCCGTTCTACCAGCTCTATTTCAAGGAACTCACACTGGTGAACGCACGCGTGGCGAAAAGCGAAGACTTCCCGGCCATGATCGATTTGGCCGCCCGCGGCACCGTGAATCTGGACGCTTTAATCACCCACGTTACGCCGCTATCGGAGTTAGGCACGGCCATCGGCATGCTCGATTCCGATGCCGATGAGCGCATGAAGATCATCATCGACAACGCCCGATGAACTTCTATTCGTTCGACGCCGGCTTCCCTGCCATTCGCTCCAGTATCTGATAAACAGCCGCTGTATCCTCGTCGGCATGCTCCGCCGCCGTTGCCGTGTAGATGGGGACGGTGGCAGAAAACAGCGGCGCCGGGCAGGTGGCGGCTTGCAGGGCTTCGCCGATCAGCTTCATGTCCTTTTGCCAGACCGAATTTTTCATCGTAGGCTCGGCCCAGGTGCGGTTCACCATGGCGGGGCCGCGAACTTCGAGCATGCGCGACCCGCCGGCGCCATCGGCAACAACCTTGACCACGGTGGCGGGATCGAGTCCGGAGCGGGTTCCAAACAAAATTGCTTCGGCTGCCGCCACGTTGTGGATGGCGACCAGCAGGTTGGCCACCAGCTTCATTTTGGTGCCGTTGCCGAAGTCGCCGAGCTCATAACACGCACGGGCGAAACCATCGATGACTGGCCGCACTTCCTTGAGGGCCTCGGTCTCTCCGCTGGCGTATACCGCCAGATCGCGCTTTCTTGCCTGTGCACCCGTGCCCGAGAGCGTACAGTCGAGCAGCGTGATGCCTTTTTTCGCCAGCAGGGTGCGTTGTTTCTGCTTGGCGGCGAGCGGCAGCGTGCCGGTTTCGAGCACGATGGTTCCTGCGGCGCTGCTTGCGGCGAGCTCAGCGCACACGGAACCGAGCGCGGCCTCGGAAGGCAGCGACAGGAGGATATGGCGGCAGCGTTTTCCGACTTCACCGGCGCTCGGCACCGCTGTGCCGCCGGCCTTCGTCAGCTCGTCGCCGCGCGCCGCCACCGGATCGGCGCCAATCACGTCGAAACCGGATTGCACCAGGCTGGCCGCCATCGCCGATCCCATAATTCCCAAGCCAATCACGCCGACCATGTGCTTCTTACTGCCTCTCATCACTCACTCCCTTGGTTTCACCTGCCGGGAATTACGGGAACCAGAACATACGGCGGATGTTTCGGATCAAAATGCAGCGTGGTGCGACCGCCGAAGATGCTCGCCGGCCGGTCACGCGGATCGTTATGGAGAAACGGCCCGCAGCCCAGCAGCTCATTCTTGAAGTGGGGTAGCTTGATGCCTGTCTTCTTCGCGAATTCGTAATCTTTTCCGCGAACCGTCAACGCGATGCGGTAGCCGGCGGGCACGACCACCGAGGTGGGCCACAACTCGACCTCGACCTCCACCGGGACGCCAGGCGTTAGCGGCTGAATTTCATCATGCGTGTGATAGGGGCGATACGGTTTGCTCAAAGCCTTATCCAGCTTGCGGTGCGAAGCACGCAGCCAGCCTTGCGCGACCGGCGTATGGGGGTCGATGGCTCCCAGAAACGTGACTTCACGCAGGTCCGCCGTGTAGACCTGAAATATCAGAAACAGGTCGGCATCGGCGGTGCTCGAGGAAACGAACAGCTTGGCGGCAAGCGGTCCGGTAATCTCGGTTGCCTGCTCGAGCGGTGCGGAAAGAAACGTCAAACCATCGCCGCGCGCATCGAATTCCAGCTTCGCCTCCTGTGTAGCCGGTTCCGTGGCCAGCATCTGGCCGGCGGGTTCAAGATAAAACCTGGTCCACTGGGTGCGCGCGATTGGCCACTCGTTTTCGAACCGCTCCACAAATTTGTCGAGGTGTCGTACCTGCAGCTGGACTCTTGGACGCTTATCCCAGCCGTTATTCTCGCCCTTCAGGAAATGAGCAAAGAACTGCTTCTGGACGTTGAGGCCGTAGTCCGTGTAGAAGTGGGTCCAGTGTTCGAGACCATGGGCCTCCAGCCACTTATCGCGGGATGCCGCACGGACAAAGCCTTCAAAGTTGCCCCGCGGATGCAGTCCCTGCCCGCCCCAATTGGCAGCCGATAGGAACGGTACTTTCAATTTATCCCATTGCGGCGACCGTTGGCGATGGTACTCATCGTCCAAAGGATGGGCGAGAATCTGATCGCCAAAATCACACCGGTTGGCCGCCAGGTCCTTATCGGATAGAGTCTCCTCGCCGCACACCAGTTCTCCGGTAACCACGCTGCGCGGGCCGCGCTCTCCCAGCCCATACTGCACGCTCTTCACCTGCACGTCGTACCAAGCCGCCCAGAACGTGGACACTATGCCGCCGTGGTGGGTGGAGTCCCGGTACCAATCGGCGGCACCCTCCCAGATGCACATAGCCGCAAGATGGGGCGGTTGTTTCGTAGCCACCTGCCACTGGTTCATGCCGTAATAGGAAATGCCGTTGATGCCCACTTTGCCGTCAGACCACGGCTGCGCGGCTGTCCATTCGATACACTGATAGAAATCGTCGGTTTCGCGCGGCGAAAAATGATCCACAAAGCCCGGGGAACGGCCTGTCCCACGCGAATCTACCCGAACAACGGCATAGCCCTCCGGCACCCACTTCTCCGGATCGACCACTTCCCAGTTCTGGTATTGGTTGGTGGAGCCGTGGAGGACGTCGGGATGAGCGGCGACCATGATGTTCCAGGCACCCGGGTAACCTTCCTGAAACGCCAAACCCTTTGCATACGGACCATAAGTAATGATGACCGGGTACTTGCCATTCGCGGGTGGACGGAACACGTCGGCTCGGAGCACAACGCCATCATCCATGGGGATGGGGACATCCCAGTCGATTTGCATCCCGTCGCGGACCTCATTGCGGACGGCACTCATGTCTCTACCCGAGGTTGATTCCGTCGAGGTTCAATGCCTGCAGCGCAGCGACCTCTTCGCTTTCGACGTTCACGATTTGTCCGCTGTGGGCCGCGTTACAGATGGCCTCAAAGGCGGCGATGTTGGCGATCATGTCCTCATGAGGCACAGGATACGGCCGGCCTCCCGCAGCCGCCTCGGCGAAGGCTTCCAGATTGGCTTGGACCATCGACATCGCCGGATATTCAACGGTTTGTGCCTTGCCATTGTGCTGGCGGGTAGTCAGCAGCCATCCCTCGGGCGCGGCCGGATACGACTTGTCGTGGATTTCGGCCCACCCCTGGTTGCCGTACACAGCGAACCGGATGGTAAACGGCGGTCCGAACATGCTGGTGATGACCGCATTGGCGCCGCTCTTGAAGTTGATCAGGATGGCCAGCGTCTCGTTGTTGTTGGAGGTGACGAGCGACCGCATGTTAGCCATTACTTTGTCCGCGGGGCCGTTCACCGCCACGCACAGATCGAGCCCGTGGACGGCAAGTGCTGTCATCGACGTGCCGGCGGGCGCCTCGGATTTTTGCAGCCGCCAGTTATCGGCCGCAAGTGGCCTGAGTTCATGGGTAAAGGTTGCTTCCGTGGTCTGGATCGTACCCAGCTCTCCCGACTTCACCATGCGCAGCAGGTCCTGCATTACCGGCTTGAATCGGTGCTCATGGCCGACCGCGAGAACGACTCCATTAGCTTTGCAAGCTTCGACGGACGTCGCTGCATCCTTGAGCGTCATCGCTAGCGGCTTTTCACAGAAGACGTGCTTCCTGGCCTTGGCGGCCGCAACGATTTGTTGTGTGTGCACCGAGTGAGGAGTGCACAGGACTACGCCCCCGATTTGGGGATCGCCCAGCGCCGTACTCAAGTCGCTGGCAAACTCCAGGCCCTGCGATTTTGCCCATTCGCCGGCTGCCGGCAGTGTATCGATAGCCATCGCGACGCGGACCTTGCTGCTGTTTTTCAACAGGCCGATAATCGTCCTTCCCCACCAGCCAAGGCCGGCGACTGCGACGTTGAGCTGGCCGTTTTCTGAAAATCCTGCCTTTTTCATTGCGAATGAGACCTCCTGATTTCTTCGTGCTTATCGGACCTATGAAAGCGCAGGGCAAAGGCCGGCGACCTGCCGACCTTTGTCCCATCGTGGCTCAATGGCTATGTCTTTGCCCTGACCGCGATCAGTTGCTTAGGGTTGACCAGCAGCATGGCAATAGTGCCGATCACCGGGAACAGCGTCAGTTCGACGAGTGCTGCCTTGCCCCAGCCGAACTTTCCGACCAGTGCGCCCATGAGGTAGCCAGCCGTGGAAGCGGATCCGAACAACGAGGTGAGAAAGATGCCCGAGGCGCGGCCCACCATTGCCGGACGTACGCTTCGCTGCAACAGTGAGAGCAGGTTCACGAACACAAATCCGCTGGCGAAAGCGCCGGTCAGGAAACACAGTACCGACTGCGCGCCGAAGGAGGTCGCCACGTTATACATGGAGTAGCCGATTACCGCCATGAATATAAAGGTGACTGCGATCACTATGCGCTGCGGGAAGCGATCACCAAACCAACCGCCGATAAAGGAACAGAATCCGCCCAGGCCGAAATAGCTGAAGGCGGCAGCAGCGGCCAGGGGCGCATACTTCAGTGAGTCCTTCAGGAAGGTGGTGTACAGGCCGATAAAGCCGTACAAGGTGTAGCCCAGGATGATGCATCCAACAAAACCGAGAATGACGTTGCGATTCCACAGTTTTTCCGGAACGTGAGCGATAGCGGCCTGGTCCACCGTCGCAGTCGTAGCCGGTCCTTTGCTCTCACTAAAGCCTTTGGGAACGACAACCAGAACGATAACGGCCATGACGATGCCAATCACCGCAAACCACACGAAGGGCACACGCCAGCTACTCGCTGCTTGCGCCAGTCTGGCGCCGATTCTGGGTCCGAGAAAACCGCCGACCCCGTAGGCAACGATCATCCAGCCGATATAGAACGATCTCTTGCGATGGAAATAACTGCCGATAGCAGCAAACAGGCCAGCCATCTGCATGCCTTCGCCAACTCCAGTCATCGCCCGGTAGATCAACATGTCCCAGAAACCGGTGGCGTAGATGGTCGCCAACGTGAACGCCGAGTAGATCACCATGCCGACCAGGATGACCGCCTTACGGGACGTCCGGTCCAAAATGTAGCCGGTTGGAATGCCCGCCACCGCCAAGCCCAGCGTGAAAACAGTGGATAGCAGGCCGCCAATCTTCAAGTTATATCCAAACGCCTTCCGAATCGCCGGAAGCAGAGTGGGGAATAGCTGCCGGTCCGCCGCGTTGGTTGCATACGACAGGCACAAGATGATGAGAAAAACAATGGACAGCCCGAGACCATAAGCCAGAGCCGGCCTGACCGCTCTTGCCGGCGCCGCGGACATGCTCTTATCGGGTATCGCCATGGCCATCCCTCCCTTAGAACCACGATCCAGCTATCCAAGCACTGCGGCACGAATGATGGGCCGCTGCAGGTTGCTTGTCAAAAACTTAGCTGTACCTCTTGTCGGACGCGCTTCCGTCGAACCAATCGAAGCCATCGGCAGTCGTTTTCACGATAATATTCTTAATCTGGGTGTAATCCTTGTAGCAATCAATACCGTTTTCCCGGCCGACCCCGCTGTCTTTGAATCCTCCCCATGGAGACGCGGGGCCGATCCGGTGATGATCATTGATCCAGATAATGCCGGCTTCGAGTTCTTCTGCCAGGCGATGGGCGCGGCGAATGTCTGTGGTCCAGACG
>Ga0335077_10000433_pt1 | contig 46152 bp, 37 predicted proteins | sample Lox_Sample_31_FD_207151 | JGI IMG/M metagenome (GOLD analysis project Ga0335077, IMG submission 207151) | Soil microbial communities from Loxahatchee National Wildlife Refuge, Florida, United States - Lox_Sample_3.1 | ecosystem: Environmental > Terrestrial > Soil > Wetlands | place: USA... | reverse complement strand
CGGTTCCGGAAGCAAATGCGAAAGAAGCGGCAGTCGTGGACGGCGTGAATGTTTTCGCGCTGAAGTCATTGCCGCAAGCCGTGGACCTGGTGAATTCGCCGGAGTCGTTTACGCCAGTGAAAGTGGACGCAAAGTTGATGCTTTCTGAAGCGGCGCAGTATTCCGTGGATTTGCGCGACGTGCACGGGCAACAAGCGGCGAAGCGAGCGCTGGAAGTAGCCTGTGCAGGCGGGCACAACATCTTGTTCATCGGGCCTCCGGGTGCGGGAAAGACGATGCTGGCCAAACGCATCCCGACGATCTTGCCGCCGATGTCGCTGGAAGAAGCAATCGAGACGACGCGGATTCACAGCGTGGCAGGCGTGCTCGAAGACAGCCGGGGACTGGTGGGGACACGGCCATTTCGCTCGCCGCACCATACGATCAGCGATGCGGGATTGATCGGGGGCGGGGCCGTGCCAAGGCCAGGAGAAGTTTCGCTGGGCCATAACGGCGTGCTGTTCCTGGATGAGCTGCCGGAATTTCAAAGAAATGTGCTGGAAGTCATGCGGCAGCCGCTGGAAGACGGGATGGTGACGATTTCGCGCGCGGCGATTTCGGTGACGTTCCCTTCGCGATTCATGCTGGCGGCGGCGATGAATCCCTGCCCGTGCGGGTATTTCGGCGATCCGACACGGGAGTGCCACTGCACGCCGCCAATGATTCAACGATACGTGTCGAAAATTTCGGGACCGCTGCTGGACCGTATTGACATTCATATTGAAGTGCCAGCGGTGAAATACAAAGAGCTGCGCGCGCCCTCCTCGGCTGAGGATTCGGCGTCGGTGCGCCAAAGGGTGATGGCAGCGCGCGAGAGACAGCTCGAGCGATTTCGCGGTGAGAAGAAAACGTACGCGAACGCGCAGATGATGCCCAAGATGATTCGCAAACATTGTGCGATCAATGCAGAAGGCGAAAAACTACTGGAAAATGCGATTACGCGACTGGGGCTTTCCGCGAGGGCTCACGACCGAATCTTGAAGGTGGCGCGCACCATTGCGGACCTGGAGGGCGGCGCAGCAATCGAGCCGCGGCATCTGAGCGAGGCTATTCAGTACCGGACTCTCGACCGCTCGTATTGGGCTTAGCTCTAAAAGCAGCCAACAGTGCCCGGTCCTACATCCCACCAAGAAGGGAATCTAGGAAGCACTTGCTCCATTGACTCGGTTTCCTTCGATATGTTACGCATAGAGCGCTAAACAATCGGGGCTCCCGGGGCTGCGGCAACGCAAACGATGGCGCCAGAAACCAAGCACCTGGAAGTTACGCTGGAGACACAAGTCGAAAGCGTAAATCTTGCCGAGGAGTTGTGTCTGCGCGTTGCGGAGGCCGCGGGATTCGGGGAAGATGAGTGCTACCGAATCGGAATGAGCGTGCGCGAGGGAGTCATCAACGCGTTTCACTATGGCAACCAGGAACGCCCCGAAAAGAAGATTCACTTGGCCGTGGATCTTACCGAAGAAAAGATGATCATCCACGTACTGGATGAGGGTTTGGGTTTCAATCTGGCGGACATCCCGGACCCACTCGCCGAAGAAAACCTGCTGAGCACATCGGGGCGCGGAATTTTTCTCATGCGGGCGTTCATGGATGAGTTCGACGTGGTCTCCGGAAAAAACGGGGGAGCGGAAATCGTGATGTCGAAGAAGTTGCCGACTCCGGGCAGCGCCTCCCCGAATGGCCGGGGCGGGCAAACGACTTCGCCACAACGCGGGGTATAGGCAAGAATGTCATTACGCGCAACGCATCGCGATGTAGGAGAAGTTACGGTGGTCGATTTGAGCGGCCGGATCACCTTGGGCGAGGGCAGCGCACTATTGCGCAAGACGGTGCGTGGTCTCCTCGAAGAGCAGCGGAGGCGGATCGTCCTAAACCTTGCCGACGTGGATTACATCGATAGTTCGGGAATTGGTGAGTTGGTGAGCGGGTTCACTGCGGTCAAGAATCAGGGCGGGGACTTGAAGCTGCTGCAGCTCACTAAAAAAGTACGGGACCTGCTCCAGATCACCAAGCTCTATACGGTCTTCGAAGTGTTTACTGACGAACCCACGGCGGTCCGCAGTTTTTCCTAACGATTCAACCCAACACACCGGTGATATTTCTCGGCAGCCTCAGGGCGGTCTCCCGGGAGCTCCCCGGAAGACACGGCAGGCGAGGCCCGTAATTCGTTGATTTGCCACGACCTACCAGAACCGCGGCGGTGACCTGCGTCACTTTCCTGAAAGAGAATGTGGTTCATCCTTTGGTTCGCGACCATCCCGGGGGAAAACCTAAGGCGTTAAGAAGAACGGACCTGAGCGACCGCGGGGGTCTTGCCCGAGACGCACGCGGAATCTGCGAGCTTTCGGTCGGGGGAGAAGGAAAGTGGCCATCGTTCTAGGTCTCGACGTCGGGGCCATCAGTATCAAACTGGCGGTCCTTCCCCTTGAATTCAAAGACAAGCCATTCCCCCTATGCTCCGACGAACACATTGAATTCTCGCGCCCCTCGCATGAGATTGAGGAGCGAATCGGTACGCCCATACTGCTTTCGCACTATCGACGCACGTTTGGGAATCCTCTGCAGGCAGCGAACGAACTTCTCGAAGAACTGCAGCCCTACATTTCCGGTGAAGAAGAAATTGCAGGCATTCGAGTGACGGGTTCAGGCGCGCGGTTCGTAGCGGAAGCGCTCCAAGCCCGGCCGGAAAACGAGTTCAAAGCCATTGCGTGCGGCATTGGCCATTCCCACCCACAGATTCGCACGGTCTTCGAAATCGGGGGAGAAAGCTCGAAGTTCATTCTTTTGAGCGTGCCGGGGGATGGCGCGGGAATTGACGCCTCTCGATCGCTCAGCGCAGCACGAGGGATTCTGGATTATTCCACGAGCGGGGAATGCGCGGCGGGAACCGGGGCATTTCTCGATCAGCAGGCGTCGAGATTGAAGTATCGCGTGGAGGAAATCGGGCGGGTTGTCGCGGGAGCAAAATGCGCGGCGCGTATCGCGGGTCGGTGTTCGGTGTTTGCGAAGTCCGACATGATTCACGCGCAGCAAAAAGGCTATAGCACAGATGAAGTCCTGAAAGGGCTTTGCGAAGCGGTGGCACGAAATTTCAAAAGCAACATCGTGCGCGGCAGGAAAGTGATTGCGCCCATCGCGTTGATCGGAGCAGTTTCGCAAAATTCCGGAGTCGTGCAGGGCCTTTTGGACGTCTTTCGGCTGGCGCCGGGCGCCATCGTCGTGCCGGAGCTCTACGCCTGGTTTGGCGCGCTGGGCTGTGCGTTATTGGAGCGTGAGGAAATACGAAATGGGGTGATTCCTAAGGCGACGGCTGCGACTTTAGGGCGCGGCAATTCCAACGGCGCAAAAGCAAATGCACCCGTCGAGCCACTGCGGCTCGATAACGTGCTCTTGTTGCGGGACCATCCGGAAGCTTCGCGCACAGAGCCTCTCCCCGATGGCCGACACAAAACGCCTGCCTACCTGGGAATCGATATCGGTTCGGTTAGCACGAATCTGGCGGTCCTGGATGAAGAAGGCCGGCTGCTGCACGAAATCTACCTGCGCACGGTGGGTCGGCCGATTGAGGTGGTTCACGAAGGAATGCAAGAGATTGAACGGCTCTTTGGCTCACGAATTGTGATTCGTGGAGTCGGGACCACAGGTTCCGGCCGTGAGTTGATCGGAGAGCTGGTCGGCGCCGACACCGTGAATGACGAAATCACCGCGCACAAGACGGGGGCGATCTACGTCCATGAGCGGTTTGTAAAGAACGGGGCCAATGGCCATGGCAGCGAGTCAGGAATCTCTGATGGAATCGGTGGAGTGGATACGATCTTCGAGATCGGGGGCCAAGACGCAAAATTCATTTCCCTCGATCACGGAGTGGTTGTGGATTTCGCGATGAACGAAGCCTGTGCCGCGGGGACCGGATCGTTCCTCGAAGAGCAAGCCGAACGTCTGGGGATTGAGATCAAGGACGAATTTGCAGCGCGAGCGCTGGCCTCGAAGTCACCGGTGAGGCTTGGAGAGCGTTGCACGGTGTTTATGGAACGCGACGTCACGGCGTGGATGCAACGCGGCGCGAGCGTGGATGATCTGGCGGCGGGGCTGGCTTACTCGGTGGCTCTCAACTATCTCAACCGGGTCGTGCGCGGGCGGAAGATCGGCGAAGTGATTTATTTCCAGGGCGGCACAGCGTACAACAACGCGGTTGCGGCGGCGTTTTCGCAACTGCTGGGAAAGCGCATCATCGTTCCGCCGCACAACGGAGTTATTGGCGCCATTGGCATGGCACTGATTGCCCAGGAAGTCACGCGCACGCGGGAGAGGATTCGTGAGAAAGCGCTGGCCGCAGCGGATGGCGGGCAATTGGTTCGGCCCGCTTCCATCTCGACATTTCGCGGGTTTGACTTGAGCCGCACGCGCTTCGAGACACGCGACTTTGTTTGCAAAGCCTGCTCCAACTATTGCGACATGAAGGAAATTACCGTCGATGGGCGGAAGACGTATTGGGGCGACAAGTGTTCGGACAAATTCCGCAAGCGCGCGCGAACCGATCGCAAGCCCGTCATTGAAGATCTCCTTGTCTTTCGCGACAAGCTTCTGCGTGAAGGTTATGAGGATGGAGTGGAGAAGCAGAGCAACGGCCGCGTGCGCATCGGAATTCCCCAGGCCATGTTCTATTACGACCGATTTCCCTTTTGGCGAAGCTACCTCGAGGCTTTGGGGTTTCAGGTAGTGCTCTCGGGCCCGACGGATCAGCAACTGGCTCGCCGCGGCGTCGAATTGGCAACGGCGGAGCCCTGTTTCCCTGTTCAGATAGCCCACGGACATGTGCAAAGTCTCCTGCAGGAGCATCCGGAGCGTGCACCTGTTGATTTTGTTTTCTTGCCAAACGTGATGGACATGGAGGCGCCGGATTCGCCGATTGCTTCTTATCTCTGCCCGTGGAATCAGACGCTGCCTTTCGTTTTGCGCTGCGCGCCGGAGTTTGCCGAGCACGCCTCGCTCTTTCTAGCGCCGACCGTTTATTTTCGGCTTGGCCGGCGGCACGTGAAGCGTCAACTCGCGCATTATTTTGAGCGGCTGGGAATTGAGCACGGGCACAGCGACCGGGCCGTGGATGCCGCTTACGCCGCACAAACGCGGTTCAATGAAAAGTCATTGGAAGAAGGGCGCAAAGCGTGCGCGGCGCTGCAACAGAGTGGCGAGCCGGCGGTGCTCCTCGTAGGGCGAGCCTACAACCTTTATGACCGAGGCGGGAATTGCGATATTCCGCGCAAATTGCGCGACCTTTATGGAGTCAATGTCCTGCCGTTAGATTTTCTTCCATTGGATGAGCTGGGTGTGGATGATCTGCACCCGAACATGTTTTGGAATTCCGGGCGGCGCATCCTGTCGGCGGGACGATTCGCGCAAAACCATCCGAACTTTCACATCATTTACCTGACGAATTTCAAATGCGGGCCCGATTCGTTCGTAAAGCACTTCCTGCGCGATGTTACGAATGCCCCGTTCCTTGTCTTGCAGTTTGACGGTCACGGAAATGACGCGGGATACCTGACGCGCTGCGAAGCGTATCTCGATAGCAAAGGAGTGTTGCGATGCTCCTCGAACGAGTGAAAGATTCGCGGCGAGTTCCGGCTAGTCATCCGCTTGCCGGGAAGAAGGTGTGGGTCCCGCGCATGTCCGCCGGAGCCTCGAGCGCGATAGCGGCGATCTTGCGCTCCCTGGGCCTTGATGCTGAGGCAATTCCGGAATCGGATTCGGAAACGCCGGAGTTGGGCGGCCGGCACACCAGCGGCGAGGAATGTTACCCACTCCGGCTGACGGTCGGCGATTTCTTGAAAATTTTGCGAAAGCCCGGAACCGATCCAAACACAGTTGCATTTTTCATGGCCACCGGCCAGGGGCCTTGCCGCTTCGGCCAGTACGTCCCTTATATGAGAACGCTTCTACCGAAGCTGGGATATGAAGGAGTAACTATCCTGGCGCCCAGTTGCGAAGAGGGCTACAGCGATTTTGGAGAGGCGTCGACGTTGTACGTGCGGGGCGCCTGGCGCGCGATCGTTTCGACAGATATTCTGTCCAAGCTGCTGCTCAAGACACGGCCCTATGAATCCGCTCCCGGATCTGCAGACCAGCTATATGAAGAAAGCCTGGCCGAGGTTTGCCGGACGCTGGAAATCTCTTACAGAACCAACGCAGAGCAGATGGAAGCGGTGCGGGAATGTCTCCTGGAAGTCCGGGATCGCTTTCGGGCATTGAAAATTCAGTTCGATGCCCGGCGACCGCTCATTGGAGTCGTGGGCGAAATTTTTTGCAGGCTCAATACCTTCAGCAATAGCGAACTGGTGCGGCGCCTGGAAGAATTCGGGGCGGAAGTGTGGCTTAACGACATCTCGGAATGGATTTGGTACGTCAATGATGATCAGTTTCGTCGAATGCAGCTTCAAGGGAAGAGTTTTTCGCTGGAGGCGCTTGGCGCGCACCTGAGGAACCATTTTCAGCGCAAGGATGAGCACGCGCTGGTGTCACTGTTTAAAGAGGATTTCTTAGGCTACGAGGAGCCGGAAGACATTAGGGAGATCCTGGCATTCGCCGAACCATATCTGCCGCCCCTGGGCGCTAACGGGGAAATGGTCGTGAACGTGGGGAAAACAGTGTACTTCGCAAAAAAAGGTGCCGACGGCGTCATCGACATCAGCCCGTTTACCTGTATGAACGGAATCGTGGGCGAGGCGATTTATCCCCGTGTCAGCCGGGAAAATTCGGGAATCCCGATTCGCAACTTCTATTTTGATGGCACGCAATCCGATCTGGAGCGTGACATCGGCATTTTTCTCGAATTGGCGCGGTCCTACAACCGGAACAAACCGTACTCGCGACAGCTTCCCCGCTCCTACCGTGACACTCGCCTGGCGCGCGCGGCTGCGGCACAATCGTCTGGATGACACAATCGGCAGATACGGCCTGGATTGTGGAGCAGGCAAAGTCAATCGGGTTCAACTTATGCGGCGTGGTGCGCGCAGAGAAATTTCCCGAACTCGAACATACGGAAGAATGGCTTGCCCGCGGCTACGCGGGCGAGATGAAATATCTTCACGATCCTCGCAGGACCGACCCACAGAAATCCATGTCGGGCGTTCGCAGCGCCATCGTGTGCTTGCTGAACTACCAAACCGCGGAGCCGCTCACCACCGACTCCAGAGTGCAGGCTGACGATTTGGAACCGCGAGGTTGGATTTCTCGATATGCCTGGGGAGAGGACTATCACGACGTTCTGCGGGACAAGCTAGATGCATTAAACGTCCACCTTCACAAACATTTTCCCGAGCCGTTCGAGGCACGGTCCTACGTCGATACGGGACCAATCCAAGAGCGCATTCTGGCAAAACATGCGGGGTTGGGCTGGCTTGGGAAAAATACGCTGTTGCTAAATTCAGAGCTTGGGTCTTATTTTTTTCTCGGCGTCATTCTTACGACGCTCGATCTGGAGCCCTCGCTCGGAGTGAACGAACTGCCGCCACCGGATTTATGCGGGAATTGTCGTCAATGCCTGGATGCTTGTCCGACCCAGGCTTTTGTAGAGCCTTATGTCCTGGATGCGCGAAAATGTATCTCGTACCTCACCATCGAATTGCGCGGCGCTATCCCAATGGAATGCCGCGAGGACATGGGAAATCATGTTTTTGGGTGCGACATCTGCCAGGATGTCTGCCCGTGGAACCGGCGGGCCCCCGTTTCTTCTCTTCCGCAGTTTCAGCCAAGAGTCTTGCCCTCTGCTGAGAAAAACGCGTCGAGAAATTCACCTGCGATGGTTGAGGATTCTCTTTATCTCCCCAGGATTGAACGGCTCTTAGAACTGAGCGAAGCAGAATTTCAAGAACTCTTTCGTGGAAGCGCGGTGAGGCGCGCCAAGTGGCGCGGCCTTTTGCGCAACGCCTGCATTGCTGCGGGAAACAGCCGCCTCGCCAAGGGCAGCGCCGCTCACGCCCGTCTCTGCGATTTGCTGACGAAACTGACCGCGTCTGGCGATTCCGTCCTTGCGGGATCTGCCCAATGGGCGCTCTCGCGCATCCAATAAATGCACGCCTGGAGGAGAAGTCTCAGGCCGCGATCGGTCGGCCCGACATTTTGGGGCGCGCGCATTACCGTCCAGGGTGTAGTAGCGGTATAATTCGTCCGCCGCCTAACCGGTTCTGCGAACTACTGAGGGCTTCATGAATCGCCGCAGATTCTTATTCAAGTCCGGAATTGTCGGCGCAGGAATATTCGGGGCAGCCAAGGCTGCACCTGGACTTCTGCGCGCCGGCGTCGTGGCCCATTCGGATTCAAATCTCACACTGGAGGATAAACCCGTGCCATTTACTGTGCCGCCGCTTCCGTATTCGTTCGACGCGCTTGAGCCATACATCGATGCGAAGACAATGGAAATCCATCACGACAAACATCATGGCGCCTACGTCACAAATGTGAACAAGGCGCTCGAAGGGCATGCGGATTTGCAGGCCAAATCCGTCGATGACCTTCTCAAGGGGCTCGATTCCGTCCCGGAAAACATCCGAATGGCTGTGCGTAACAACGGCGGCGGACACTGGAATCACTCGCTCTTCTGGCCGCTCATGAAGAAGGGCGGTGGCGGGGAGCCCAAAGGCGATCTGGCCGCAGCGATCAACTCCGCTTTCGGATCTTTTGCGGGTTTTCAGGAGAAGTTCACGGCAGCGGGAATGGGGCGTTTTGGTTCCGGCTGGGCCTGGCTCCTTTTGAGAGACGGAAAACTCGTGGTGGACTCGACTCCTAATCAAGACACTCCTTATTTGCTTTCCGGCGGGGGAAAAGCGGTGCTGGGGCTCGATGTTTGGGAGCACGCATATTACTTGAAGTATCAGAATTTGCGTGGGGACTACATCAAGGCGTGGTGGAATGTGGTCAACTGGGACAAAGCTGCGGAACTTTTCGCTGCCGCTAAGAAATAGGCGCTGCCTGCGTTGTTTCCAAGAAATGAAAGGCCCTCGAGTTTCGAGGGCCTTTTTGTTTAAGGCGTAAAATGGAAAGGAGCTCGAAATCAGGCAGTGGCTTGCCGTTTCAACAGGGGCACTACCGCGGCCGCGTGCCGGGGAGCAGCGTAATTCTTAGCTGCGCTTGCGATCGAAGGAGTAGGTGCTTCCCGAGTTGCCAGCGGCATCGGCGCCGGAAACAATCCCGCATTTTGCCGCGTAGCTTCCCGGACCAGTTCCATTCTTCCCCGGACTTGGAACTTTGCCAGCAAGGAAGAGACGTGGAATTTTACGGTTCGTTCGGAGAGATTCAGATTTGCCGCGATTTCCTTGTTAGCCAGGCTCTTCATCAAACCGGACAGCACTTCCTCTTCTCTCCGCGTGAGGTTGACGCGGCTGTGAACGGACCGCCCGGCTTCGAGCAGTTTGTTGGCCTTGGCCTGGAGACCTTCAAGATGCTCGTCATCCGCCTGCACCATGACCACGTAGTCGCTGGGGGATTGTCCTCGCACGACGCAATGCATTGCCAGCAGCCCCGCGGCCTGGTCCACCGGAAACCGCCCGTCCGGGCCGGCCTCGACGTGGAAATGCGCGACACCAGTATTCTTTTCGTAAAAGAAGAAGACATCGCGATGGAAAACGGGTTGACTACCGGACAAGCGATGCGGATGGTCACTTCTACGGATTGCCTTCACGTGCACCCCCTCAGAATGCAGCCTCGTGACGGTACCGAAGCCTCGACACTTTGTTTTTATACCCTTTATAAGGGCACATTCCCCGCTTGGGTCAGCAGAACGGCAGAATCCAGAACAGAGGCTTGCGGTTCGGCGTCCACTCCCCATTGAACGGCAGCGCACAGGTGTTAGGCAGGGACTCCCCGGATAGCGCACCTGTAACCGAGCTACCGAACCATGCGCCTGCGTGCAACTATTCTTCCGAATGGAAACCTGTGCAACTCACTCAAAAAACTAGCTGTTAGCGAAATGGGCGGTTAGTTAACGGAAGATATGCAGGTAGGAATTGCATAGGTCGCGAAATTTTTCCACCACGCAGGAACTGCGTTCCAAAGTGGGCCAATAGCCTGCCAACGTTTGCTCTAGGTCCTGTGGGAAAAATCGGAGATGCTTGGGCTGCGATTGTTACAAATCAAAGAACGCGAATTTGCTCGGCGCTTGCGAGTTCATACGTCACACCGCGCCAGCGGATTCGCCGTGTGACCAAAGAGTTCACAAAATTGACGAGATAAAGAAACGGCACGAAGACGGTGAGGAGAATGTAAATCCAGGCTTGCCCGGTAATCTGAGCGCGAGCCGCCGGCAGCGCTTCCGTTACGCCGATCAACCGGAGCGCGCCGCGGATGGAGGAAAGCAAAATCGGGAGAAACGTAAGCGTCACGATGTGAAAGGCTGGTCTTTGTGCAATGACGTCACCTAGAATCAGGAAGAAGCCCAGCAAAATCGTCAGGCAGTAGAGGAGATGCGTGAAGAAAGCCGACTTCCAAATGCGATCCGCGTAAAACCGCGTGATGAGGACCTGGCGGTTCGTGAATTCCAGCAATCCTTCAAAGTCCATTTCCACATAGGAGAGAGTGAGACACTCGGGAATGAAAACGATGGACCGGCCAGTGCGTTCGAGCGCTTGCGTCAGCGAATAATCATCGCTGATGGAATTTCTCCATGCGTCGAGCACGCCGGACTGTTCAAGAACGCTGCGCCGAACGGCGGTTCCCCCGCCCCAGCAGAAATTGCGCGTTTTCTCTCCCAACATCGTGACGACGGGTGCGTTCCATGCGGCAAGGAGCGCGGTCGGCAAGTTGGTGCGGTTAGGGATGAACCAGCGCATCGTGGTAGTGGCGCCGATGGTTGCGTCTCCAAGAGGAGCCACCAAATGATGCAGCCAGGATTTGCCGGGGCGGCCGTCCGAGTCCGCGAAGGCCAGCACTTCAAATTCTTCCGGCAGCTGTTCGACAGCTACACGCAAGTTGTTCACTTTTTCGCCGCAGTTGATTGGGTTTCCGGCGATCACCAGATGCGCTTTTACGCGCGAGCTCTTGATGACCCTGTCGATAATCGGACGCGACGGATCTTTCTCGGAGGCGAGAATGAAGAAAATCTCGTAATTTTGCCGGTCAAACTCCGTGAGCGAAACGAGATTGCGCTCAAGCCCAGGTTCGTTGCCTTTGCAGGGGCAAAGCAGGGCGACACGCGGCGCATAGAAGCCGGGATCAACGTGCAGCCGGCGCCGCACGTAGCCGAGCCACTGCAGACCCTGCCAGATGAGATAAACGCCCAGCAGGATCTGGGGAATTGCCAGAAAGTAAAAGAGTGTCTCCACGCCATTTGAGAATAGCAGAGGAAGACTGCTCGCTGAGGGATCGTCAAGCGGGTAGAATCGCACCGGTAAACGCCCTGACCCCTTCAGCCAGGAGACCAAAATGCCACGAGTCGAGCCAGGAATGGTTACTTCCGGGGTCGAGCTTCCCGGGTATCGTATCGTGAGAAACTACGGGATTGTGCGCGGAATCGTCGTGCGCTCGCGGAGCGTGATTGGGAATTGGCGCCGCAATTCAGACGATCGTCGGCGGAAACATTACGATCCTCACAGAGCTTTGCGAGAAAACGCGCGGAGAAGCTTTCGAGTTGCTCTTGCAGCATGCCGGCGAACAAGGTGCCAACGCAGTGATCGGCATGCGCTACGATGCTACAGAAGTCATCCAAGGAGTGACTGAAGTGCTTGCTTACGGCACGGCGGTCCAAGTGGAGCGCAGTTCCTAAGCGGATTTGATGACAATCGCGGGAGGCAGCGAACCGGTGGTAGAATCTCGCTTCCCATGTTTTGCTCAAAGTGCGGTGTACAGGTTTCTGCGAGCGCCCGGTTTTGCTCTTCCTGTGGGCAGGCTATTGACTCTGACACAGGGGCGACGCCCATAGGTAATGATGCCGGGATGGAAGGCGAAACGATTGCAGTTCCACCATCCCCACCGCACAAACCTCCCTCTTCTCCTTCGACGCCGCGAACCAATCGGCCGCCATCATCCACAAATCCGCTGACCAGTTCAGATTCCATCGCCGGGGGACGATTCACACCCGGCCAAATCATCGCCGACCGCTACCGCGTTGTGGCCCTGGCAGGGCGCGGCGGCATGGGAGAAGTCTACCGCGCCGAAGATCTGAAACTCAGCCAGGTAGTTGCCATCAAGTTTCTCCCGGAAAGGCTTTCGCAGGATGCGCCGGCGCTGGCGCGTTTTCATTCCGAGGTTCGCATCGCCCGACAGGTCTCCCACCCCAATGTTTGCCGTGTTTTTGACGTCGGCGAGGCGGGCGGAATCTTGTTTTTGACCATGGAATATGTTGATGGCGAAGATCTCGCCTCTGTCGTCCGCCGCATCGGCCGCCTTTCGCCCGACAAAGCCACCGAAATCGCACGGCAAGTTTGCGCGGGCCTTGCTGCGGCACACGAGCGCGGCGTCATTCACCGCGATCTCAAGCCTGCCAACGTCATGCTCGATGGTGCCGGAAAGATTCGCATAACGGATTTCGGGTTGGCCAGCATCGCCGCGAGCATTCAGGGTGCAGACGCGCGCGCGGGCACACCGGCCTACATGGCGCCTGAACAATTGGCTGGCCGCGAAGTCACCGCAAAAAGTGACATCTATTCTCTTGGACTGATCCTCTACGAAATTCTCACTGGCAAGCGCGCCTTCGATGCAGCAACTCTCCCGGAGCTCATGAAGCTCCGCGAGTCCGGAACCATCACCAATCCTTCCACCCTGGTTCGCGATCTCGATCCTCTGATCGAACGCGTCATTCTTCGCTGCCTGGAACTGGAGCCGGAAAAGCGCCCTTCTTCTGCGTTGCAAGTTGCCGCGGCGCTTCCTGGAGGCGATCCTCTGGCTGCGGCGCTGGCTGCCGGCGAAACTCCGTCTCCTGAAATGGTCGCCGCTGCAGGAGCGACGGAAGGCCTCAACCCACGACTGGGACTAGCTTTACTCGGTATTGTGCTGGTGAGTCTTGTCGCCCATCTGTTTGTCGCGGATCGGTACAAGCTGCAAAACCTGACGCCGCTGGTGAAGCCTCCCGAGTTCCTCGCCGCTCGCTCGCAGGAGATTATCCAGCAACTCGGCTTTCCTGAATCGCCCGCCGATACGGCCCATGGATTTCGTATCGCCAGCGAGTACCTCGACTACATACAGGATCACGACAAAACACTGACGCGCTGGGAGCGGCTTTCTTCCGATCGTCCGGCCACAATCTTCTTCTGGTATCGCCAAAGCACGCGGGAATTGCAAACGTTTGAATTCTTCAATTCGGGCGGCTCCGGGGGCATCTCACTCTCGAATCCTCCGTTGGATGTCACCGGAATGATCACCGTGATTCTGGATTCGAGCGGGCGCTTGCTCACTTTCAAACGCGTGCCGCCAGAGCACGATCCACCGGTCGCTTCTTCATCGCCTTCGGACTGGTCGAAGTTGTTCGCAGCTGCCGGTCTCGATCCCTCGGCATTTACTCCTGCCACACCTGAGTGGACGCCCCTTTTGTATGCGGACGCGCGCGCCGCATGGACTCGCCAGATCCCCAACCTTGCAGGGGTAACGGAACGCGTGGAAGCCGCCGCTTACCGCGGCAAGCCCGTTTTCTTTCAAGTGTTCTATCCCTGGAATACGCCCAGCCGCGATCAAGCCTCCCAGGCATCGACGCATCAAAGGATCGCAAACGTCATCGTTATCTGTATCTTCATCGCCGTGGTCATCGGCAGCAGCATGGTCGTTCGCCGCAACCGCCGGCTGAAACGCGGTGACGAAGCTGGTTCTGCGCATCTCGGTACGTTCCTCTTCTTTGCATTCCTGGTGTCCTGGCTCTTCCGGGCGCATCATTTGGCCTCAACCAACGAGTTTGGGAATGCCATACTCGCCTTTGCGTGGGCTTTTCTGGTTTCTTCGTTCGCGCGCGTTCTCTACTTCGCCCTCGAGCCCTTTGTTCGCCGCCGCGACCCGCATACGCTCATTTCCTGGACGCGTTTGATTGGAGGGAAAATTCGCGATCCTCTGATCGGCCGCGATGTTCTGATTGGAACCACCTACGGCGTTTTGCTTGGCTTGTTTGAGTCTTCGGACAATATTCTGCTTCCGCTCTTTCATAGATTGCCTCCGCAGCCCGGCATTCCAGACATGCAATCGTTTCTCGGCGTGCTTCCCGTACTCGGTCTGGTCTTTTCGTATACCTGGATCTACGTGTTCTACGCGCTGGGCGTATTTTTCCTGCTCTTTCTGTTGCGGCTTGCGGTGAGGAAGGACTGGATTGCGGCTCTCGCGATTGTATTCCTCGGTGCTATCACGAACACGGGGGGAGATTATTTCTGGGCCACCTTCGTTGCTGCGGCCATCATCTGGCTGTCCATTTACATGGTTCTGCGGAGATTCGGAGTGCTGGCCTTGGTGGTGGGACTTGTTGTGCAGAACATACTTGTCGTGTTTCCGCTAACCTCGCATTTGGGCCGCTGGTATGCGTCCGGAGCTATCGCCGGCATGGTCGCCATTGTCGGCATCGCGCTTTTTGCCTTTTCCAGCGCACTTGCCGGTCAGCGTATCTTCGCGGATTCCGCCCTTGATAGCTAGTTGGCCTGTTCCCCCCGACAGATTTGCTCGCCAAGCCTTTCGATCTCGCTGAGCGCGCGGCTGGCGGCGAGCCGCGCTTTTTCCATGAAGGAAGAGTCCAGCAAGAACGCGCAGCGGTCCACGAACGGATGATTCGCTGCTTCGAATGGCTTTCGCATGCGCCGCGTCGCAGCCGCCCGGGCCAACAGTTCTTCGTACATCTGCAAATCGCGTTGAAAATCCAGCGCGTCACCGGCCGTCCATGACTGCTGGCGCGCCAGCGCTGCCAGAAATTTTCGGCGGAACAAGCTTGCCTCGCGCCGCGAGATTACTCTCGCTTTCGAACTTCTTTGGGGACGCGCTTCTTTGCAGATCAATTCGAGCGTCCGCAAGCTTAACGCCAGTAACGCTTCGCGTTGCAGCAGAGCCAGCAAGTCCCGGTAGAGGGCCGCATGCACCTGAAGCGCCTGCCGTCCATTCTCCACAACATACGAATCCACAAAGCGGGGAATAATTCGCTCGCGTTGCAGTGTTTCGCTTATCTGACGCGCCACTTTCGCCGCATCCGGCGACTTGGTTTCGATCGCTCGTTTCATCTTCAAAGAAGCATGTTAGCAGGAGTTCTCTTGGCAGCTAGGTCGGCTCTAAAAGAAAAGGCCCGGCATGTTTCGCCGGGCCCCATTCCAGTTCGCGTGTCAGATGCTATCTAGTCCTCTTTCACGAATCACAAATCGCAAGTCACTTTCTGTTCAGTGAATCGCCCGCGGCGCTTGCGGCCCCAGCGGCTTTTCCTTGCCTTGCGGCTCGGGCGCGACCGTCGGGGCTATTGGTTCCTTCTGCAGCGCGTGTTCGAGCACTTCGTCCAACGTGTGCACGTAGGTGATCTTGATGTCGCCGAGAATATCGGGCGTTAGGTCCGCCACCACGTTCGGTTCGTTGTCTGCAGGTAGCAGCACTTCCTTGATGCCCGCGCGCTTTGCGCCAAGCACCTTTTCCTTCACGCCGCCGATCGGCAAGACCACGCCGGAGAGTGTCATCTCTCCGGTCATCGCAAGGCGGTCTTTCACCAGACGCCCCGTGAGCAGGCTGACTAGCGCCGTGACCATTGCCGCGCCCGCCGACGGGCCATCCTTCGGCACCGCGCCCGACGGCACGTGAATGTGAATGTCCTGCTTGCGGAAGAAGTCGGGATCAATCCCGTAACGCTCGCTGTTCGCGCGCGTCCAGGTCAGTGCTGCAGTCATCGATTCCTGCATTACTTCGCCGAGGTGCCCGGTCATCGTAAACTGCTTGCCGCCGCGCATGCGCGTCGCTTCGATGAAGATGATGTCGCCGCCTACGGGCGTCCACACCAGTCCCACCGCCACGCCCGGCCGTTTTACGCGTTCCTCGACTTCCTTCTCCGTTCGGAACTTAGGTACGCCTAGGAACTCCTTCACGACTTCCGGCGTGACCACCATCTTTTCCGTTTTGCCTTCGGCCATTTTGCGCGCCTGCTTGCGGGTGATCGTCGCAATCTCGCGTTCCAGGTTGCGCACCCCCGCCTCGCGCGTGAAGCTGTGGATGATTTCCTGCAAGCCCTCGTCTTGGAACTCAATCTGTTCGCCGACTTTCAGGCCATGCTCGGTCGCTTGCTTCGGAATCAGGTATTTGTGCGCGATGTGGAGTTTCTCTTCGCTGGTATATCCAGGAAGTTCAATAATCTCCATGCGGTCGCGCAGTGGCTCCGGAATGGGATCCATCCAGTTCGCCGTGGCGATAAACAGCACCTTCGACAAATCAAACGGCACGTCCAGGTAGTGGTCGCGGAATGAATTGTTCTGCTCCGGATCCAGCACTTCCATCAGCGCCGAAGACGGATCGCCGCGGAAATCGCGTCCGAGCTTGTCGACCTCATCCAGCATCATCACCGGATCATTTGTTTCCGTGCGCTTCAACGCTTGAATAATCTGTCCAGGCAGCGCGCCAATGTATGTCCTGCGGTGCCCGCGAATTTCCGCTTCATCGTGCATGCCGCCCAGCGCGATACGCGCGAACTTTCTTCCCAGCGACCGCGCGATGGACTTGCCCAGCGAAGTCTTGCCCACGCCCGGAGGTCCGATGAAGCACAAAATGGGCCCCTTCATGCCCGGCTGAATCTTCTTCACCGCCAAGTAATCTAGGATGCGCTCTTTCACCTTCTGCAAATCGTAGTGATCCTCATCCAGAATGTCGCGTGCCTTCGCGATATCGATTTCCGTGGCTCCCGAAGACTTGCTCCAGGGCAGCGAGGTCATCCACTCCAGATAGGTTCGCGAAACCATGTACTCCGCCGAAGCCGGCGTCATCTTCGCCAAGCGCTTCAGTTCGCGTTCGCATTCTTTTTTCGCTTCTGCGGGCATGCCCGCCTCTTCCACCTTTTTGCGCAGCTCGTCGATCTCCTGCGTCGAATCGTCCGATTCGCCCAGTTCTTTCTGAATCGCCTTCATCTGCTCGCGCAGCAAATACTCGCGCTGGTTCTGGCTGACCTGTTCCTGCACCTGCTCGTGAATCTTCGAGCGCAGCTCCAGGACTTCGAGTTCCTTCGACAATTCACGAATCAGCATCTCCAGCCGCTTGCGCACGTTGGGCGTTTCAATCAATTCCTGCCGCAAAAGTGTGGAGAGCGAAGGCAGCGTGCCGGCAATGAAGTCCGACAACCGCCCTGGATCGTCGATGTTGGCCGCGGCTCCTTGCAGGTCATCGGAAAGTTGCGGCGAGTGGCTGACTACATCGCGGAACAAGTCCTGTGCGTTCCGCTGCAGCGCCTCCAGTTCCGCGTCGGATTCCCCGTAAACATCCGGTTCCGGCTTTACCTGGGCCCGCAGAAACGGCCGCAAGCTGATGAGCTCGATGATCTGGATTCTCTGCAGCCCCTCAAGGAAAATGACCATGTTGCCATTCGGCATCTTCACGGTCTTGTGCACGCGCGCCAGCGTCCCTACTTTGTGCAGGTCCGCCGCCGCCGGGTCTTCCACTCGCGGGTCGAGCTGCGCGACGACTCCCATGAGCTTGTCGTCGCTTTGCAAACTGTTTACCAACGCCAGAGAGCTTTCCCGCCCCACCGTCAACGGCAGCACCGCGCCAGGAAACAACACCGTGTCGCGAACCGGCAGGACAGAAAGAACCTCAGGCACCACAAACTTTTTCTCAGCCATGATGTCCCCTATTGGATGACTCAGCCTAAATCGGGCCGCGTCATACGAGTTTAGATGCAAGGCAACGAAAAAGGGTATACAAAAGTACTTTGATTGCTAGCAACAAATCTTAGTGCCTCACGCTCATATTATAAGCGCCCTTGCTATGTTTGCAGGCATCTGAGTAAGGTATGTATATTCAGTAGCTTACGAAAAAGAGCCCGCGGACCTCGTTTGGCCTCCTCCATGTCGCTCGTCCATTCTCTAACTTTCTTTCTACTCGCGTGCTCGTCTTTGCGGAAAGCTCTTCAAAACGTATTCCTGGGCTTCCTGTCGGGACTTCAAAGCCCCTTCCAGTTGCGCATCTTCTACCGCCCTTAAAATCTCCGCAAATTGCGGACCAGGGCGATACCCCATGCCTTGCAGATCGTCTCCCCCTAGCAAGCGCTCTGGCCGGACCTGCTCCGGCGGCGTCTCGGCCAAGAACCGCTGCACGAATTCGTAGGAATCCAGATTGCGGTGGCTCGACAGGCAATCCAGCCGGTGCAGCGCCAGATGCTCCTCGAAATGCGGCTGCCGCACGAACCTTTTCAGTGTAGACCTTTTCATTTCTTCCACGGCGCCAAATTTCATGTGGTTGGCCACGAGCGCGACAATCTGCTCTGTCTCTTCATTCGAGAAGCGAAACTTTCGGCAAATCGTTTCCGTCATACGCATGCCCACTTCCACGTGATTGTTAAATCGAATCCGGTCTCCCGTCTCTGCCGCGGATTGAAACGTGGGCGGCTTGCCCACGTCGTGCAACAGTACACCCCAGGCCAGCGTCGGCGAAGCCCCTTTCGGAAGGCCTTCGATCATCATTCGCGTATGAATCCACACGTCGCCTTCCGGGTGAAATTCCGGCGGCTGCTCGACACCCTTCATCGCGGCAATTTCCGGCAGCACTTGCCCAAGGAGCCAGGTGTCATCCAACAATTCGAATGCGTGCCGCGCCGCTCCTTCCGTCAACATTTTGGTCAGCTCCTCGCGTAACCGTTCCGGAGAAACTTGCTGAATCTCTTTGACGTGCCTCCGGATCGCGCGAAACGTCTCTGGCTCTATCTCGAACCCGAAGCGCGCGGCGAATCGTACCCCTCTCATCATCCGCAGTTTGTCTTCCGCGAAGCGCCGGTCCGGCTCGCCAATCGCGCGGATGATTCCAGCTTTCAGGTCCGCCTGGCCGCCGACGTAGTCGAGCACATCCCCGTTGTCATGGCGCATCAGCAAGCCGTTAATGGTGAAGTCGCGCCGGCGTACATCCTCCTGTGCGGTTTTCGAATAAACCACGCGGTCGGGATGCCGCCCGTCGCTATAACCCAGGTCGGAGCGAAACGTCGCGACCTCCACTTTCCATCCGTCGCGCGGAACCAGGATCACGCCGAACCGCGCGCCAACAGCTACGCTCTCCGGGAAGAGTCCGGCAACTTCGACTGGCGTGGCGTCGGTGGCCACATCATAATCGGTGGGCTCGCGGCTCAGCAGGATGTCTCGCACGCATCCGCCCACCAGCAGCGCTTGATAGCCATTGCGCCGAAGTGTCTCGCAAATCGAATTGGCCAGTTCGCGTGGCGTCACGCCGTCATTATGCGATAATTCGCCGCTGCGGCCAGTCGCATTCTCCTATTTCCGTTCCATTCAATCGGTGAGTTTAATCACAATAGTTCAGGTGGGTAAATTAGAAAGCGGGTCCTCGCCTAGAGTTCGGACAATGCTGATGACAACAGAGAACCGAAAACTTAGAACAACAGCTTTCTCATTTTCCGCGGAACACCAGGCAGGTGATATCGTCCGATTGTCGGGTCGCGCCTACAAACTCATCCACGCGTTTCATCAGGAAGTTAAGAGTTTCTTGCGCATTCCAGTCGGGCAAATTGCGAATCGCGCCAAACCAGCGATCGTTTCCGAACTCTTCTCCTCGCTCGTTGAAGGCCTCCACGACTCCGTCCGTGAAGAAAATGAGCGCGTCACCCGGCTGTAGCTCGATGGTGGCAGTCTCGTACTTCGAGCCAACCTCAATCCCCAGCGGCAATCCGCCGGTTTCCAATGTTTCCAGCTTTCCATTGACGCGGCGCAAAATCGGAGCATTGTGGCCTGCATTGACGTACGTCAGGGTTCGCGTCGCGGTGTCATATTCCGAAAAAACCGCCGTGGTAAACCGCCGCCCCTCCAAACTGTGCGCGCAGGCGTAGCGGTTCAAGCGAGTCACCAGGTCTGCTATCGAGGCGCCTTCTCCGGCAATCGTTCGCAAACTGGCTTGCAAGGTCGCCATCAGCAAAGCCGCCGGAACGCTTTTTCCCGCGACGTCGGCGATGACCACCACCAGCCTGCTCTGGTCTTCGGGATTCGGGTAAAAAGCGTCGTAGTAATCGCCCGCGACGGAATTCTGCGGCCGCGTAGCAAAAGCGACTTCTGCGCCGCTCACTACTGGCGGCTGAGAGGGCACCAGCCAGGTCTGAATCTCCCGCGCGATTTCCAGGTCGCGCTTCATGGTTACTTTGTCCGCCAATTCGAGCGAAAGGAGCAGCAGAAACAAGGCAGCCGAAATAACGACGAAATTCACATCGAACGAAACGTCTTTTCCAAATTGAAACTTCATTCCCGACAGCACCAGCAACACAAAGGCAATCAGCAAAATCACGCGCCGCGCCGGTGTCATCTTCATCAGCAAAGCCCAGAAGATGTCTTTCGCGACGTGGAAGGGCCGGTGCCACTTCGGCAGTTTTTGAATTTCTTCCCAATCGACTTCCTTGCCGTAGAAGCCGTAACTGGCGCGCGCGTCGGCCGCGAATTGCGTCCACAAATCGTCGAGCTGCCGTCCTTCAGTTATCCGCTGCCAGAAATGCCGCAAGCGGTCGCCTGGCGGAACAGTGGGCCGGGGAGAAGAGACACTTGAGCCTGGAGGTATGCTCATAGAGGATTACTCTTGGAAGCTCAAGTATAGGACATTCTGGGGGACTTCGCTCGCTCTCGTAGTCTGTGGTGGGTCGGCCTCTACTCTTCGCGCTCCGATCCTGGCAATTCGGCGCGAAGCGAGCCGCCAAACTGCACTTTGCCGAAGCCAAACCGATCGCGCAGGCGATCCGCCGCGCTCGTCAATTTTTCCAGTTTTTTCCGCCGCTCAGGATCCAGCAAATCGAGTTGTTCATTTCCGTGGGCCAGGCCGCTCAGGCTCACTCCCAACAAGCGGACTTTTCGCTTCGCATCTCGATGCAAGCGAAACAGCTCTTGAAACACCGCGTAAATGTCAGTGTCCAGGCGCGTGGGCTCGCCGAGGGTTTTGGAGCGCGTATGCGTCTCGAATCCAGCGTAACGAATCGTCAGTGTCAGCGTGCGCGCGGCAAGCCCCGCCTCGCGCAGCCGTTTGCACGCTTTCTGCGAAAGCAGGCTGAGCAGAGAAGCCAGCTCGTTCGCATCGTCCGTGTCTTCCCCAAACGTGTGATTGTGCGAGATCGATTTCGGCTCCGCGTCAATCACGAATTCGTAGGAATCGCCGCCGCGCGCCTTGCGATAGAGCGCCGTTCCCCACTGCCCGAAAATCTGCTCGAGTTTTTCCTGCGGCACTGCCGCGATCTGCTCGACGGTTTCAATCCCCAGCGCGCGCAGCGCTCGCTCCGTCACTTCGCCAATTCCCGGGATTTTTCTCACCGCGAGTGGGGCGAGGAATCGCTGCTCTTGTCCCGGCGCGACCCAAAGCAAGCCGCGAGGCTTGGCCTGGTCGGAAGCCACTTTCGCGACCAGCCTTGTCGCCGCTAATCCGCCGGAACACGGCAGTGAAGTTTCTCGAGTGATGGTGCGAAGCAGCTTGTCTGCCGCCGCGAAAGGCGGCCCGTGCAATCGCTCCGTTCCCGCGAGATCCAAATAGGCTTCGTCGATTGAGTCCATTTCTACGATGGGCGAAAATTTCGCCAGAATCGTGGCAACGCGGTCACTCCACTCGCCGTACTTCTCGTGGTGCCCGTCAAGGAAGATTGCATGCGGGCAAAGGCGCCCCGCCGTGCGCAGCGGCATCGCCGAATGGATCCCATATTTGCGCGCTTCGTAGCTTGCGGCGGAAACCACGCCGCGCTGATCCTTTTGTCCGCCCACGACAACCGGTTTGCCGCGCAGCTCCGGCCGCTCTAGCAATTCCACGGACACGAAAAATGCGTCCATGTCCACGTGCAGAATCGTCGCTTCCGCAAACGCGGATTGCTCCTCAAGTGGCCCATGCTTCGCTCGAAATCGCGCTAGCTCCGGCATGCCGTTAGCCTAACCCCACGATTTGCAATCGACAACTGAGGTGGACGGGATTACGTCTTTTCGGCGGAGAGGACGCGTGGGATTCCGGCGAGGTCCTTGGTGACGGCGACATTGGTCCACCCGGGAGCGTCAAACAAGGGTCGCACCGCAGGCAGACTGTTATTGCCGAGCTCAAGGATGAGGATGCCGCCAGGCTTGAGATGCTCACCGGCTTGCGTGAGGAGGTCGGCATAGAATTCGTAGCCTTCTTCCCCACCGTAGAGAGCGATTTCCGGTTCGTGATCGCGGACTTCGCGCATCAACGTTGGGGCTTCGCGACGCCCGACATACGGTGGATTGCTGACGATGAGATCGCAGAGAAGTGGCGAGTGACGAGGGGCGAGTGGCGAGTCAGACAAGGCTTCGAGCAAATTGCACTGAAGGAAGTGGATGCGGTTGGCGACGCCGTGACGTTCGGCGTTGCGGCGGGCGACAGCAAGTGTGGCGGCGGAAATGTCCGTGGCGAAGATCGTTGCGCCGGGGAGTTCCTTGGCCAGCGCAATGGCGATGCAGCCGGAACCGGTGCCGACGTCGGCGATGCGCAAGCCTTCGCCGCTGAGCGTTTGGCGGCGGCCGGCACGAATTTCATGAACCGCGAGGCGGTCGAGCGCGACTTCAATGACATGCTCGGTTTCGGGGCGGGGAATCAGGACATCGGGAGTGACCTCGAATTCGAGGCCCCAGAATTCCTGCTTGCCGGTGAGGTGCTGTGTTGGTTCCCCGGCGGCGCGACGGCGAAGGAGCTCTGCGTAACGCTCGGCATCTGCGGAGGAAAGTTCTTCTTCGGGGTGCGAATAAATCCACGTTCGATTGTGGCCAAGAACGTGGAGGAGTAACAGTTCCGCCGCCAGCGTGTAGGAAGGCACGTGCGCGTCGCGCAATTGCGCCAGTCCTTGCTTCAATGCGGTGCGAATGTCCATGTGCGGTGCAAGTCAGAGAGATTTGAGAAGGATTTCTCGCTCGAAATGACGGAAGTGCGGTAAGCGAGACAAAAATCTCACGCGGTGGCCAACTCTTGCTGGAGGCGTTCGGCCTCGTAGTGCGAGACGAGCGCATCGACGAGCGGAGCGAGCTTGCCGTCCATAACTTCCGTAAGCTGATGGAGCGTCAAGCCGATGCGATGATCCGTCACGCGGTTCTGTGGGAAATTGTACGTGCGGATTTTTTCCGAGCGGTCGCCGGATTTGATTTGCCCGCGCCGCTCGGCGGAGAGAGCGGCCTGGCGCTTCTCCTGCTCCTGTTCGTACAGGCGCGCGCGAAGAACGCGCATGGCTTTGGCGCGATTTTTGATTTGCGATTTTTCGTCCTGCTGCGAAACGACGAGACCGCTGGGAATATGCGTGATGCGCACGGCGGAATAGGTCGTGTTGACGGATTGGCCGCCCGGGCCGGAAGAGCAGAAAGTATCAATGCGCAAATCCTTGGGCTCGATCTTGATGTCAATTTCGTCGGCTTCGGGAAGAACAGCCACGGTGGCGGCGGAAGTGTGGATGCGGCCCTGCGTTTCGGTGGCGGGAACGCGCTGGACGCGGTGCACGCCGCTTTCGTATTTCAGTTTTGAATAGACTTTGTTGCCTTGAATCGCGGCGACGACTTCTTTTAGTCCGCCAAGCGAAGACGGGGAGCTTTCGAGGACTTCCACTTTCCAGTTTTGCGTTTCCGCGTAGCGGGAATACATGCGGAAAAGTTCGGCCGCGAAAAGAGCGGCTTCGTCGCCGCCGGTGCCGCCGCGAATCTCGACGATGACGCTCTTGTCGTCGTTGGGATCTTTCGGGAGAAGCAAAAGCTTGAGTTCGCGCTCGACAGTTTCCTTGCGCGCGGCGAGCGATTTCTCTTCCTCATGCGCCATCTGCTTCATCTCGGCGTCGTCCGCTTCGAGGAAAAGTTGATGGGCGCCTGCCAAATCTTTCTCGATTTGTTTATATTCGCGGTGCTTGGCGACGATTTGTTCGAGTTCGGCGTGCTGCTTGGCAATTTTCTGGAAGCGCGCGGAATCGTTGGCGACTTCGGGTGAGGAAAGCTCTTTGGTCATTTCCTCGTAGCGCGAATCGAGTTGATCCAGTTTTTCAGTCAGTGTGAGAACAGCCATAAAGACCTCAGTTCTAAGTCATTAGTTCAAAGTTCTTCCTAAAGAAAAGAGAGAAGAATGCTGAGCTGCGAATTTGCGTATTAGTACGGTCTCCCGGGGCGGGAGCGAGAGGAGAGTCAGCTAATAGAATGCGGCGTACATTGATTTCTACTTGGAGTAAGGATAACGCGGAAACATCCAGCTTGCAATTGGATGCGGCGAGCGGTTGCTGAGATACGAGGGGTGTACTACGATGCGATGGAGTCGATGAAGCCGTCCTGAAGGGCGGCCTCTACAAGGGCCCGCGAGCAGGAGCAGGCAACAATTCACGTATGAGTGAAGCAGTACGAACATTGATGCAAAGGAGCGCCGAGGCGGCGCAGGAAACATCGCGCGAGGCCGAGCGCGAGGCGGATCAGGGGTTTCTGTGGGATTTTTGGTATCCGGCGGCGCGGAGCACGGAGATTCGCGGACAAAAATTGACGAAGGCGCTGCTGCTGGAAGTGCCGTTAGTTTTGGGCCGCACCGCGGAAGGGAAAGTTTTTGCGATGCGGGATGCCTGCCCCCATCGGGGGATCCCGCTTTCTTACGGCAGGCTGGACGGAAACGCGGTCGAGTGCAGCTACCACGGGTGGCGGTTCGACGCATGCAGCGGGCAGTGCGTGGAGATCCCTTCGCTCGCGTCACAAGACAAACTGAAAGTCGAGCGTATTTTTGCTGGGCACTTTCCGTGCAAAGAGCGCGACGGGTACGTCTGGGTGTACATGAACGCGCCTGGAACACGGCTGCCGGAGACGATTCCGGATGCGCCAGTGCTGGCGGTGTTCAGTAGCAAATACAAGGTCACGCATCTGTCGTGCGAACTGCCGTCACACATCGACCACGGAATTATTGGGCTAATGGATCCTGCGCACGGGCCGTTTGTGCATCAGTCGTGGTTCTGGCGGAAGCGCGCGAGCATTCACGAAAAAGCGAAGCAGTTTGAACCGATTCCGAACGGGTTTCGGATGAGCCCGCACTCGCCGAGCACGAACAGCGCGCCGTATCAATTGCTGAAGAAGATGACGGGCGAACCAGTGACGACAGTGATTGATTTCGTGCTGCCGAATCTGAGGACGGAAATCGACCGCAGCGGGAAGATGTGGTTTTCGAGTCGCGCGACCGTGACGCCGGTGCGCCGGGACCTTTGTCGGATCGATTTCGTTGCTGCGTGGAACCTGCCCTTTCCTGTTTTTCTGTTCAGGCCGTTTGCCAAGACGTTCTTGCGGCAGGACCAGGAAACGATGATCCAGCAGGCGGAAGGATTAAAGCACAATCCGCGGCTGATGCTGATTGATGACGCCGACCGGCAGGCGAAATGGTATTTCGCGTTGAAAGCTAATCTACTGGAGTCACGGCGCACCGGCGCGCCGATGGTGCACCCAATGGACGGGCCAGTGACTCTTCGCTGGCGCTCGTAAAGTAAGGAAGTAGGACCATCCCCTGCTTGCCACCCTCCCTGAGTTTTTGCGCAAGTGTTCTAAACGGCTTGCATCCGCGGCTTAGCTATCGGAGGCGGGAGAGGTCGAAGGAGGCGGCCAGATGTAGGTCATTGGGGCCAAAGATTTCCACCTGAGCGGAGTCATCAGCCAACTCAGCCGCATCGAACTGAAGCCACACCATCCAGCCAGTCATGGGGGAGTCACTAGCATATATCCAGGAGCCGACTTCGTCCGGATCAAATGGAAAATGGCCGGTCGGGGGAGTGTTGGTTAGTTCGTGATGAAGATCAAGGGGCTCCACCCCGTGGCCATCCTGAGAAACACGAATACGAAAGTCGCGAGAAAAATTGGCCCGTCGGGGAGGATCCGATGAGCGATCGGTCGACGGAGGATAGGAAGCGAAAAATGCAGGAGGCCCGTAAGTGGATGTGAATTGAATGCGGACGCGGATAAACACGCTATCGGTGCCACGATGGTAATCCTCAGCAGCCTGCTGCGCGCTGTAATTGTTGCGGCGGCTGGAAAGCTCAACCAACTGACTAAATGGGGTATAAACCTCGACCTCCGAGACGAAAGGTCCAGTCTTCGGGCACTGGAAAGTGAGTAGATAAGGAGCAAAGAAAGCCCTCGTAGATTCGTCATTGCGCTGGCCGAGGAAGTAGGCTTCGCGGACGGCTTCGTCGGAAAGAGGAGTGGTGAGAGCGAAAGAGGGCGGCGGCGTGAGAAGCAATGAAGAGGTGAGGATGGCGAGGCAAGGGCGCAAGAACGGTAGCATGGGGAGAGCCTCTCTAAGCATTAGATGAGCGGGATAGCAAAGCAGTTTCGGAGTGGCCTGCGGTGGGCGAGGGTTGTGCCCGGGTCGACAATGGCGGTTAACGCAGATTGTCGAGGTCGAAGTCGATGGAGGTGGGATCGGCGACCTTGGGGTCGACTTCGACGGTGGCTGCGCCGGAGGTGAAAAGCTTAGCCGGGAACTGGAGATAAATGTTGGCCCCAGTGAGGTCACAACCGCCTTGGTCCGCGCAGGTGTACACAGGCTCTCCGGTGAACGTTTCGGGCTTCAGCTCTTTGTCGCCGTCGAAAACCGAATACGTAAAGTCCTTCCAAAAATCCGGGCTACGGGGCTGGAGACCGATAGGTGAGTCGGACCGGGAGCCGGTTCGTTTGGGGATTACCGAGGCATAAGAGGGGGTCAGGAGGATCTGAATGGCGATAGAGACAATTTCGTTAGCCCCATCGTGATCCTTTTCCGCTTGTTGGGCGCTGTAGTTTGGGCGCTGGCTGGATTGTTTGACGACGAGGGCGAAGGGCGTGAGGAAGGTGACGGAGTAGATCCACGGGCCTGAGTCGGGCGTCGGAGGAAACTGCGTGTAGCGATTAAGGAAGTTCGCCATGGATTCGTCGCGACGCTGTCCGAGGAAATAGGCTTCGCGCACGGCTTGGTCCGAGAGAGGCGTCTCGAAGGCGAAAGAGGGCATGGGCAGGAGGAAAGTGCCGGTGAGAACCGCGAATAGAGACCGGGCGGGGGAAGACATGGAGAGCACCTCCCTGGCGTATATGATGCAAGGAGAGAGTATCGCAGTTTCAAAGGCGGTATTGAAGAAGCAGCTGCAGGCGGGCGGGAAGTGGGTGCGCACGGGAGCGGGCCACTCGCTTGACGCATACATGCAGGGGACCTAACATGCGCAAAGATGAGCGAATTTTCGACAAGTCTTGAGACGCTTCGGAATCCGCTGAGTTTTTTGCGCAGCAGGCTTGGCGAGATCTCGCATCCGGATTTGCTGGAGGCCGAGCAAGCGTGGTGGAAGAGCGAGGGCGTTGGCATATCCGAGGTGATTGATCGCGCGGGAACGCCGTGGGTGCGCATGTTTGATCGCTTCGGGAAGCGTGTGGATGAAATTCTCTACCCGCGCGAATATTGGACAATTTTGAAAAGAGGCTACCGAGCCGGAGTCGTCTGGCGCGCGCTCGAAGAAAAATCGCTGATTCCGACCTATCAATTAATGCACACGATTTCGTTTTACGATCCCGGAGTCTGCTGTCCGTACACGGTTTCGCTCGGGACGGCGGTGCCGCTGGCGAAATATGGGAGCGCGGAATTGCAGGCGCGGTTTCTGGCGCAGCTTTTGCGGAAAGACGATTCCGTGTGGCAGGGCGCGACGTGGATGACGGAGATCGAGGGCGGCTCGGATTTGGGCTCCGCGGTGAAGACCGTTGCGCGGCGTAGCGCAGATGGATGGCTGCTCACTGGAGAGAAATATTTCACAAGCAACGCAGGAGCCGAGCTGGCCGTAGCGGCGGCGCATCCGGAAGGAGCTGCGGCAGGCGTGCGCGGGCTTGCGCTGTATCTGGTGCCGCGTTATCGAAAGAACGGCGGACTCAACTACTTCATCCGGCGGCTGAAAGACAAAATTGCAACGCGGTCGGTGCCGACTGGGGAAGCAGAGTTGCGGGACAGCGAAGGGTATTTGCTGGGCTCGGCGGATGCGGGAATTTACTTGATTTTGGAAGTTTTGAATTTGTCGCGGGTGGCGAACAGCGTCGTGAGCGTCGCGCTGGCACAGCGGGCCATGGCGGATGCCCTCGAATATGCTGAGGGCCGCAGCGCCTTTGGGAAGAAGATTATTGAACATGCGTTGTTGCGGAAGCAGTTTGCGGAACGGCTTGAGGGGTTGAAGGCAGCGTTTGCGCTGGCGTGGGAAGCAGTGCGGCTGCTGAACGACGTGTGGATGGAGAAGCCGCCGTATTCGGAGCGGTATCATTTGTTCCGGCTGGTGGCGCACCTTGCGAAGTATTGGACGGCCGAGTTTGCGGTGGGTACAGCGAAATGGGCGATGGAAGTTCACGGAGGACTCGGTACGCTCGCAGAGTTTGGCGTCGAACGCTGGCTGCGGGAAGCCATGATTCTGGCTATCTGGGAAGGAACTTCGCACCGGCAGATTTTAGATGGATTGGAAGTGATGGAACGGAAGCAGGCGCACAAGACGCTCTTCGCGCAGCTGGAAGAAATCGCGCCGGGGAAGGAATTGAAAGAAATTGAGTCGGACGTTGAAAAGCTCTTAAAACTGCCCGCCGACGAAAAAGAAGCGCAGGCGGAAATGATCTTTCGCCGTCTGGCAGTGTTTGCCGCGGAAGGGCTTTCGAAGAAGTATCCGCAATAAAGGGTGGGCAGGATTTGAGACGTGAGTGAGACGCACGTCTCAGGGCCAGAGCCACCATCGGCGGAGGATTAGACACCAGAACTTGTCGCCGTAGCGGGCTGCGGCGAATCCGAATGCCAGTATCAGAGCCAAAAAGCCAAGAACAATGCCCAGCAAATGCTGACTGGCGTCCAAAAAAACGGTCAACGCCAGGTCAAGGCTCACGATGATGCCGAAGAAGGCACCGCAAATGAATCTTACCCGGAATTCGATTCTCGCCATGTTGGGCAGATTCAGATCTTCAGATTCCTGTTCTCTGGCCGGAGTTTGCACCGCCGTTGGCTTCTGCGGGTGTGGCGAAGCTTGAGCGGACGATTCAGCGAAATAGCGCAACGGGGCGCGCTCGATGGCAGTGTTCGCCTCATTGATCAAGGCTGTCATGCGATTTGCATCCGAGTGCTCTTGTGTTCCCGGCTGATAGAAATCTGGATGCCATCTTTTCACAAGGCGCCGGTGCGCTTGGCGAATCGAGTGCGCTGAAGCTGCCAGAGGAACGCCTAGCACTTGGTAGGCGTGCTTCCATCTTGCGATCTGAGATTCATCAACGGGCATTTAGGTGACGGATTCTTAAATGCGGCGCTGAATGTTGGGGAAGTCGAGCCAAACTTTCACGCCGCAGAAGTGCGAGCCTTCCGTGCAGATGGGCGTGGTGATACCGGCGCGCAGATGGCAGGGCGGCCCGATGTACCGCGAAAGTTCGGGATGAACCTGGCGGAGCTGGGCGATTTCGTCCACGGAGGCTTGGTAGATTTCTTCCTGGGCGTTGAAACACGTGCGCATGGTCCATTTGTGGAGAAGATGGAGCAGCGAGCCGGATTCGTAGAGGCGGATGGATTTGGCGTTGGGGAGAACGTAAAGCGCGATTTCGAGAGGGACGCCGCGGTCGAGAAGCGAATTTTTGGCGGACCAGGCGTCGTGCATAGCACGGTCATAGACTTCTTTGGCGCGCGGATTTTGCGCGAGAAGCATGGGAGTGATGTAGTCGGGCTCGCGCGTGTCGGCGAGAGTGAGCAGCGGGCGTGAGCCAGGGACCATGCGATGGCGCTGGTCCTGGCTGTCGGCGGTGTGGCTGATTTTTTTTGCGAAGGTGTAGTTGGCGTGCTGAAGAGCGCGCATCATCGGCGCATGCACGCCGACGTTGAGCGTCTCAAGCCGGTAGAGATTGCGCGCGGGATTCAGTAGACGGTCGATCGCCTCGGCGTCGGAGCATTGCGAAGCGGTGAGGCCGGCGACTGCTCGATAGGATTCGGCCAGGATGCGGGGAGCGTTGGGAGAGTAGTCGACGAGGCGGGAGGTGTTGCCGTTGAGTTTGGCGTCGAATTCGCGGGCGAAAGATTCGCCGGCGGAAGCCATGGGTTGCGAATTTTTCCATTCTGGAAGCTCTTCGAGTGGTTCGGTTCCAAAACGATCGAAAAATTGAGCGTCGATGGCTTTTACTTGCGAAACCATTTCGCCGATGATGGCGCGGGCTTCGCTGGGCGTGTCGGAAGCGGAGCACATGCGCCACAGGCGATGGAGGACGATGCCGGAAAGAGTATGCACCATCGTGGTGAAGGCCGCGACGGGAAGCACGTAGCGGGCGATTTCGATGGCGCGCTTTTCGGAGGACCGCTCGATTTTTTGCAGCCGCTTGGGATGGGACATCGAGCTGACGTGCCAGATGTCGTTGAGAATGTTCCGGGTATCGCCGATTAACAGCGTCGAAAGTTCACGATAGTGATTCCAGGCGCGCGCGATGGCGCTTTCGTAGATTTCTCTGCTTTTCTCGTCGAAAAAGAGCGAGACGGGAGGAACGAAGGCGTGGGCGCGGTCGAGGCGGACGTAGCGCTGGCTTTGCTGTTCTGAGTTGTAGAAAGGATGAGCGTGGAGGAAGGACCACACGAACTGGCGGCTGACATTTTCCAAACCGAATTCGAAATGGGCGTGCTGGTAGACCGTGTGGTGCCCGCTGTAAAAAGTGGCGGCGCCAATGTTGAGGCGCTGCTTGTCGGTGATTTCTTCGGGAGTGATCAGGCGAAGCGCATAACAGGTGCGTGCGGCGGCTATCGCGGAATCGAATGGATGGGCAAAGGCATTGCGGAGGGTGACGCGGGGCGGAGCGGTTTCGACAGGTTCGCCGGGCCGCGCGCCATCAAACATGCGAGATTGAGTAGCCACGTTGGAAAAGTATTTTACACGCGCGGGAGAGATTTAACAGAGATAGCGTAGAGGACTGATGAGCCCGCTAAAAAGTGTGGGACAGGCATTCTTGCCTGTCCCGTGAAAAGATCATCGCTCCGGAGGAAGACAGACGGGAACGTCTGTCCTACTTCTTGGTGGCTGCGGCCTTGGACGCCGCGTCAGCGTACTTCTTGGTGAAGCGCTCGACGCGCCCGGCGGTGTCGATCAATTTCTGTTTGCCAGTGAAGAACGGGTGGCAACTCGAGCAGATTTCGACGCGCAGCATATCGCCCTTAATGGTAGAGCGGGTTTGGAACGTGTTGCCGCAGGCGCAGTGCACGGTCACGGGATGATAGTCGGGATGAATACCGGGTTTCATGGAGGCTGCCTTTCGTCGCGTCCGGTCTGCACGGCGATCCGGCAAAGCCGGTGAATACAGCCGCGTCGCTAGGTCGCGAGCAATTCTCTATGATACGCGAAGAGTCAGGAATCACAAAATGAGCCGGAAAGAGGGCGGGATCAGAGAGCAGAGACAGAAATCAGCCAACAGCTTGGCTCCGGGATTTCGCACAACAAGAAGATTGGGTAGAGTGACGGGGATTCTTGCGGCGAGGAGGGTGTAAATGTTCAGTCTTCGGAACGTAATGATGGCGATCGGAATTTTCCTGGCGGTAGCGGCAGCGATTCGGCTGGTGGCCGGAGATTCGATAGACGAGCGGCGAAAGGAGATTGAAGCGTTCAACGCGAAGTTTGTCGAACTGCATTTGAAGATGGATACGCCTGGAATCATGGCGATGTGGGCCGAGGACGGCGTGGACCTAATGCAGGGCGAGAAGCCGATTGTCGGAAGAGAAACGATCACGGCATGGGTGGAAGCTGTCTTGTCGAAAATGCCGGGTTACAAAGTGACGAAGGAGGAGTTGGAGTTTCAAGACATTCACGTGTGCGGAGACTGGGCAACCGAGTGGGCGGCCGAGCACCAGATGGCCAAGGCCCCGGAAGGGAAGGAAGATTTCGACGGATACGGCAAGATTGCCCTGGTTCTACATCGAGAAGCAAACGGGGGATGGAAAATCAAAGAGGAGATGTGGAACGCATCACCGAAGCCGTGAACGGTTGGCGGAATTGGTGCGGTTCGAGGCCGTGAGCGCTATTCCTCGGGAAAGTGCCAGCGGGTGACGGAATCCGCGAAATTTGCCGCGTGCTCGTCCTGGGCAAAGGCCACGCGGGGTTCGATGCGGTAGACATTCCCTTCGCATGCCACAAGAATAGCCTCGACGTCTCCGCCGTACTTTTTGTCATAGACTTTCGCGAGCTGTTTCCAGACCGAGCGATCTTCGATCTCCTGCGGATCGCCCTCGAGAATGACCGCTTCGTCCGCCGCCTCGGTTGCTATCACGACGCGCGGATGAGCGGCGATATTTTTGGCTTTGCGCGTGCGTGGGCCCGTAGTGAACCAAAACGCGTCTTGCCACCAGATCCCCCAGACCAGCATCAGGTGAGGGCGGCCGTCGGGGCGCGAAGTAGCTATCCAATAATTGTGTGATTTTTCGAGGCGCTCGAGCGCCCAGGACCAGGGTTTCAGCCCGGCGTTGTCGGCGGGAAGCTTTTCAAGGGCGTCGGGCCAGTGCGGGCGGCTTGCCAGTGGTTCTTTCATGGGGGCCTCTCGTGTCTGCGGTGGCGAAATTCTAACAGGCTGAGAGCAGAGGAGGGAAAGAACTGCTCACACGATGCATTGAAACCTCAGGGAAGCGCAGTCCGGTCTTAGCGCAGAACCAATGGAAAGAAAAGCACAATGATCAAGAGTCTGCGATCAAGAAACGAAGGCGCAGCCCACGCGGAAGCTGCCCTGAGAGGTCTTCTGCTTCCACACCGGCTTCAAATTGACGCGAACTGGGGGAAGAATCGGAACGTGCAAGACGGCAAGCAGGTTGTCCGGAAGATCTTCTGGGGAGTCGAGTTCGATGGCTACGCCGCCGAAACCCAGATCAATCACACGAGCGCGCTTGCTGCCCTGTTCGCCGAGAACAGCGTAAGCGTTGGTGCCGGTCATGGAAACGCGCTCGGCTTTGCGCTGAATAGCAAAGATGCGTGGGGGCGCCGGAGTGGTGTCAGCGGAAATGGCGGCAGAAGTTGCGGAAGCTGCGGCTTCGATTGTTGTTTCCGTTCTTTCCGGTGGTCGCTTGGTCTCGATGGGAACGGGTTGCGGGAGCGGGGCGGCGCGCTCGACAGGTGGAGGAGCAGAGACCGCTTCTGTCGTGGGATGCGGCTCCGCGCCGCTGATAATTTGCGCGTGATTCGCGTGTTTCTGGCGATAGAGCCGTTCGTCCGCGACGCGGATCAATTGATCGGCTTGCTCCGCGTCTTGAGGAAAGATGGCGACACCATGGTCCATGCCCACGCTGACGGCCAGCTGAAGGGGTTGGACCATTTCCAAAAAAACCGTCTCGACACGCCGGCTAAGGGCTAAAGCCTGTGCGGCATCTGTTTGCGGCAGAAGCAGTGCAAATTCGTCCCCGCCGATTCGAAAGGCAGAGTCGGAAGTGCGCAAGGCCTTCCTGAGGGTGGTGGCGGTGGCCCGCAAGACGTCATCGCCGCGCGGGTGGCCATGCTTGTCGTTCACTTCCTTGAAGCGGTGAAGATCGAGAATCACGAGGCCGAGAGGCTGGCCATAACGGCGGGAGCGGTTCAATTCTTTGTCGAAAGATTCCTCAAAGAGCCTGCGATTATAGAGACCGGTGAGCGGATCCGTAACCGCATTTAGTTCGAGTTTTTTCAGGTCCTCGTACTCGATGATGATGGGCACGCGAAGAAGTCCGGAGCTGGCCAGGACATCCAGCAGGGCGGACTTCAGCGAAACTCGCCGGCCTGCTTGATCGGTCAGTTCGCGCCTGCGGACGAGCATCTCATCCCAGACCTGAACGGACTGGGCTTCCGTCAGATCCATGTGAGCGATAGCGCCAAGGTAGCGCTGGAGGAACTGCCCGCGCGCGGACAGATCAAGGCCCTCGAGCGTTTCGGCGAGCAGCTCGAGATAGGAATCCTCGATCGGCATTCGCGGGGGCGCGAGGGCGCCGGGGCTGGGCATATCCGGTATAAACCTAACCTCTGCCTAATCCCCGCGGGGTTTGGGGAAGCATATTTATTGTTCTACAGTTACGAGGAACAACCAACAGGCCGTTGGTACTGGGCCTGACGGGCCCTCGTGCGTAGCACCTCTAGAGCGACGGTGCGAATCCTATTACAAAAACCGTCCAGAGAGGAAGAAATCTAGCTGCCAGCCTCTAGGACATAGCCTGCAAAATGTATCAAAACTACCCAAAATCCCAGAGGGCTTACTCCAACGGACGCAGAAATTCCAGGCCAAAGAGCCGCGTCCCTGCCAGAGAATCCTGCCGTAGAACCCGGGCCACGATTGGAGGAGTTTCGCTGGGCACCAAACTGGAGGAGGCCGGGGACGGGGCCGGAATAGTGAGGTGAACGGTTTGATCTGGCCGGAGGATATGCTCTGAGGTGATACAGGCGCCGAATGCGCTAATATTGAGGGTCTTGGTAAGTTCTATGAATTCGGTGCCGGACGCGTCCGTGCCGCGAACAAACACGGGTACCTGGAGCTTAATGCGGGGCGAGCGTCTTGTTGACCGTGCGTCCACGCCACTCCTTTCACTTGAAAGACCACGAATCACAGGGAGCCTCAAGATTGGTACCAGCGACCTAGTACGAAACGTAGCATCTTGACTGCCAGAAGCGACCCACGAAACCCATGTTAAATTCTGTAGAATCAATACGTTATAGTCTCGAATGGGCGGCAACAATTTGATGACGACCGTCCGCTGCTTAGGAAATCCACTTCCTTTCCTGAAATGTGCAAATGGAACGCTTTTACCATTGACTGTGAGGGGCCCCTCTGCAAACATGGCAGTTTGCAAGGGAAAACTTTTACCACACCAGTCGAAATGGAAGAGCAACGCATGGGCGGAAGTGTGACTGTGCCCGCTATCTCGGAAGCACAAAAGCGGGGGGCAGTGTCCGCCGCAGCGCTTAATGGACTCCTAGACGCTATTGATAAGCCCTTGCTGGTAGCCGAACGTGGCGGGGCGATGATGTTCGTGAATGCCAGGGCGCGTCAGTTCCTGGAAAGCCATGCGCTGAAAGTCATCGATGGCTTGAATCTCTTCAGCGATTTTTTGCGCGTTGACTCCCGAAAAATATTCGCGCAGATCGAAAAGGGCGAAAATCAATTCACCGTACAACTCGACCCGCGAGTGAAGGACAAGGTTGCCAGGGTTCGGTGGATGCCGGAGCCGAATTGGTTGGTGGTGGAGATCGAAGAGACCGTTCAGACGCATGCTGAAGCGCAGTCCGCGACACAGCTTACTGTGCAGGAGCTTCTGCAAGAACGAGAGATTACTTATCGCAATCTCCTTGCAGCCTATTTGAAACTCCAGGAAGTGAACCGCCAGAAGACAGTGTTCCTTGCTTCCGCCGCGCACGAGCTAAAGACGCCGCTTGCGGTTATCAAGGGATACTACGATCTGCTTTTGGCGGGGTCGCTCGGGCGCTTGACCGACAAACAGAGGGACATTCTCGAAGAGTCGAAAGACAGCTGCGAGCGGCTCGTTCGCCTGGTTTCCATGTTCCTGAATTATTCCGCTCTGGAGAGCGGAAAACTGGTTCTGCAACTGCGCGAAAATGACTTGCGCGATTGCCTGGAAGAGCTGGCCAAGAGGTGGTCGGAGGCTTTTCAGCGGAAAGGTGTGAAACTGGACGCAAAGTTCGATCCGTCGATTCCGACTTTCCGTTTTGATTATCAGAAGGTGCAGCAGGCTGCGGCGAACCTGCTTGACAATGCCTTGAAGCACACGCCCAGCGGAGGAACGGTCGGGCTGCAAGCGGCCCCGCATTTCTGGGAGCGGCGCGTGGCCACGATGGCACCAGTTGAGGAGCGGCGGAGATTTCGCTTGCCGCGCCCCAATTGCGTGGAAGTCAGTGTGACCGACTCGGGCAGCGGCATCCCTGCCGAGCACCATCAAGAGATCTTTGAGGATTTTGTTCGAGTGGATAGGAACACCTCCGGGATGGGGCTCGGCCTGGCGATTGCCAAGCGGCTCATCCAGGCCCATCGAGGGAAAATCTGGGTGGAGAGCGAATCGAAATCAGGGAGCAGGTTTACGTTCCTACTGCCCATGGATCAGGGTTGAAGGACGCAAGATTCTTGGTCGAAAGGGAAGAGCCAATGGCTGCAAAAGAGAGAATCCTCGTTGTGGATGATGAGCCGAGCATACGAAAGTATCTACAGACTTTGCTCGAAGTGGATGGCTTCGACGTCGAAGCTGTCAGCTCGGGAAAAGAAGCGGTCGAGCGTGTGAAGAAAGGCGAACGGCCGGACTTCATCATCCTGGACGTGCTGATGCCCGAGTTGAACGGGATCGAGACGTTGAAAGAGATGATGCAAGTCGACCGTAGCCTCAACGTGATCATGCTTTCGTGCTCGAACGAGGTCGGGACCGTGGTTGAGGCAATCCGCCTCGGAGCCCACGATTACCTGACGAAGCCGTTCGAGAAAACGGAACTAGAAGCGGCGATGCTGAAGTCGCGGCAGAAGAAGCAGTTAGCCACCGAGAATCAAGCATTGCGGGACTATTGTGACCAAGTCACGGAGGATTTGAGCTTCCTGGCGGCCAGCCCGCAGATGGTGAGAATCCGGCAGCAGATTCTGCAGATCGCGCCTGTGGATGTGCCGGTATTTATATGCGGCGAAAGCGGTGTGGGGAAAGAAGTCGTTGCACGGATGATTCACCTGCGATCGAAGCGCAGAAACCAACCTTTTGTGAAGGTGAATTGCGCGGCGCTGCCTGGTGAACTGCTGGAATCCGAGCTGTTCGGTTTCGAACAAGGTGCGTTTACCGGCGCCGTACGCAGCAAGCCGGGAAAATTCGAGCTGGCCAACAAGGGCACAATTTTCTTGGACGAAATCGCGGAAATGAGCACGCACTTACAAGCCAAGCTGCTCCACGTCTTGCAGGACCATCAATACTCGCGCCTGGGTGGGCGGCACCTGGTGGAAACGGACGTCCGAGTCCTGGCGGCGACCAATGTGGACGTGCATGAGGCGATGAAAACGGGGCGATTCCGCGAAGACCTCTATTACCGTTTGAATGTGCTATCGCTCAATGTACCGCCCTTGCGAGAACGCACAGCGGAAATTCCGCTGCTTTTTAATCATTTCCTCCAGAAGTACAGCGAGAAGTTTGGGAAGCCTGGGCAGCCTCCTTCGAAACACCTCTTGGATGCAGCCGTAAATTATCCTTGGCCGGGAAATCTGCGCGAACTGGAAAACTTTGTGAAGCGCTACGTGATTCTCGAGGACGACGAAGGAAGCCTGCGCGAGCTAGTTGAGATGTCCGACACTCGCCACCGCACTTCGCCGCGTGAGGAATCGGCGCCGCCGAAAGAACAAGGACTGAAGGCATTAGTTCGCGGCTTGAAGGATGAGGCCGAGATGGAAGCGATCGCGGACGCTCTGGACAAGACGCGGTGGTGCCGTAAAGACGCCGCCAAGATGCTGGGAATCAGCTACAAGGCGTTGTTGTACAAGATGCGGCAGTTCAATTTGGACACGCCAAGAACGCGCAAAACCTCTCCTGCTGTGGCCGAAGAGGCTGCATCTCCGGTGGGTACACGGCAAGGATAGAATTTTCGAAACTTCCGGGCGAGGCTTTAAATTGCGCATCTCAGCAGGTGGGTTCCTTGGGCTTAGGGGACGTTTTTGCTTGGCCCGAGAATCTTGTAGCAGGTGCCCTTGCAGTTGAGTTATTTTGTGCGCGCAAGATTTGCTCGCAAAAACAGCCTGCGGGGGCCGCAACAAAGGCGGTCGTAAGTCCAGCTTGAAGGGGGGAGCGCTCGGGGAAAGCACGCCCGCGCGTATGAGATGTCAGGGATGATGGAACGCCGCACGACTCGACGCTACGACCTATCCTTGCCAGTTTTCGTTCGCGTCCCTGCGGAGAAGCGTGAGGATTCTCAACAAGGCAAGACTCGAGATATTTCCACGCGCGGCCTTTATTTCGTTATAGACCAAAATTTGGAGGCTGGTTCCGAACTGGACCTGACTTTGACTCTCCCGCCAGAGGTGACGCGGGGCTCGGAAGTATTTGTCCGTGCGTTGGGCCGAGTGTTACGCGTTGAGCAGCGAATGGAAGACGGAAATGCGCGCATGGGTGTGGCGGCGGTAATCGAACGATACGACATTATTCGGGGCGAAGCGGCTCGGGCTTGAACCGAGGTGATAGAGCCCCAAGTTTTTCTACGAGATGTCCCTCTCACAGGTAATCGGCATTTTGGAATCCATCTTGCCTGAAATGCGATTTAGGCCTACTATCCAGCCTAACTTGTCTCCCGGAGGGTCCAATGAAAGTTGCTGATCTTATCGGGTCCCGCAAGGAAGTTTTCTCCATCAGCGAAGACAGCAGCGTGCATCAAGTCGCGCAATATTTGCGAGAAAAACAGGTGCGCGCCGTGGGCGTGGTAGACGGAAGCGGAAAGGTCGTAGGTGTAATCTCGCACAGCGATGTCTCGGACAAAGTGGCTGCCGAAAACAAGTGCCCCGCCTGGGACAAAGCGTCCAGTATCATGACGCGCGAGTTGGTCACTGTCACACCAGAGATGACCCTGGAGGACTGTCTGCGATTGATGGACCAAAACACAATTTTTCATTTAATCGTGTTGGACGAGAAGCGAGGTTTTCGAGGAATGCTCTCGGTCAGCGACATACTAAGAGTGGTAGCGTCGGATGAAAAGGCGCGCGCGGATTTGCTGGAAGCGTTCCTGTTTCCGCCGCGATAATACACGCAGAAATTAAATTCAAAGGATCTGCCTGAACGCGAGCACATTGGCTGCTTTTAGTGGGTTCGCCGCGAGGGAGACAGCTATTTTCCCACTCGAACAGGGACTCAGTCTTTGACCCCTTGCAGGGTTGATTGAAGAAAACCATTGTCAACTATGGGAGATATTTTCTCTAGCGCACGCTTATATGAAAAGCACATACCCGAGGATCGAGTACTAAAACTAGCGAAAACCGCACTTTCCTAAGTATAGAAGAATCAACAGATTATCCCGCCTAAGCACATTTCGCGGAGGGCCTTCCTTCATCTTCATGATGGCCAGCTGAGTGCAATCTTACCGAAAGTCAAGACTCGGTTCCTTTATGCCTCTAGCAAAAGCAAATAGCACCAAGAATGCTCAATCGGTGGACTCTCTACCGCCCGATGACGTGTTATTTGGGCGCTCCGCCGCAATGGCGGCAGTGCGCCAGAGGGCGGCTAAAGTGTGCGATGCGAACGTGCCCGTACTGTTGTGGGGCGATGGTGGAACCGGCAAAGAGGCGCTCGCCCGCTGGATTCACAAGAACTCATCCAACTGCACAGGGCAGTTCGTGAAAGTGAACTGCGCCGCAATACCAGGTTCACTCCTGGAGAGCGAACTCTTCGGCTACGAAAAGGGCGCATTCACTGGAGCGAACACCTCAAAACCTGGGAGAGTCGAGCTGGCACACCAGGGGACGCTGTTTCTGGACGAAATCGCAGATCTTGATGCTGGACTCCAAAGCAAACTCTTACAATTCCTGCAGGATGGTCGGTTCTCGCGAATTGGCGGCCAAGAAGAGAGACTAGTGGAAACTCGGTTGCTTTGTGCGACGAACAAGGACTTGCAGCAAGAGGTCGATGCCGGAACATTTCGGGCCGATTTGTATTTCCGCATCAATGTGGTGAGGATCAGACTCCCGCGACTTCAAGAGCGAAGCGAAGACATACCTCTGCTTGCAGAATACTTTCGCACGCAATTTCAGGAAAAATTCTCTAAACCGACAGAGCCCTTAAGCAGGGAAACGTTGCAATATCTGAAGAATTTGGAGTGGCCGGGAAACACGCGAGAACTTTCGAACGTCATTGCACGACATGTATTAATCGGGGCGGAAACCAAGATTCTTCAGGAGCATGTGGCCAAGCGATCAGCTACTCTTCCAAAGGCCCTAGGTAAGGAGAGCATTTCACTTAAGCAGATCGCTAAAGAGGCTATTCGCACGAGAGAGAGGGATTACATTCTAGGTGCGTTGCAGGCTAATCAGTGGAATCGCCGAAAAACAGCCGAAGCGCTGAAAATCAGCTACCGCACCCTCATCTACAAGATCCGCAACGCTGGATTCGCTACCAAACGCACAAAACATTCGTGTGCGAGGCAGGAAGATCAGGTAGACCAATCGCATTTCCCTTCAGACTGATTACGATGGGCCCGAAATGTTCTTTCTTCTTAAGTTTTTGGACCCCTGTTGATTTCTTCACGCGAATTGGCGTTCATCACGTTCGATCGGGAATCAACCGCATCAGCTGTCAGGCCGACTGGTGATACTCCAAAATCACCCGGACACTCGCATTTGTAATCTCTTTTTCGAGAAAAACTCACTCCTCCAGTTGTTGCGCGCAACGCAAGATCCGTTCCCCATCCGATCAGTGACAAAAATTCCGGCCTTCAAATCGCTCAGGCAACTTGCCCCGTCGGGCAATCGATGACTGTCCGCAGGATACCGCGCGAGACGGCCTGGCCATTTCCGCAGCCCTGCACCAAAACTGTCCTCCAATCCAGTAGTTGAGGAAGCTTTCGTCTCCCTATCATTCACATGGAGTTAGGGCAATTTAGAGCAGCCACTTCAGCGGACCCCCACCCCCGTTCCTGACTACGTGCTGACCGCGGCCCAGAGGAAAATAATGAGAACAAGAAAAAGTCGGGCGTCCCGCCAGTCTGACGTATGCGGACACGCGCTCACCACGGTTCGGGGAGAAATTGAACGGGAAAGTTCTGCGGAGGTTTGGCAGGGCTCTCAGCAGACACAATTACAAAGATGGCTTCGCGAACTCCGGAATTCATGGCAGAGCTGTATGCTCTTAACCATGTCGGCGCTGGCGTCCCTGCTGTTATTCAACGGTTGCGCAGGATTTGTCGCTGGCAACACCAAGAGTCCTGGAGCCGTTGCCCCCGGAATCGTCACGCAACCTTCGAATGAGATCGTAACGGCGGGACAGACGGCGACGTTCACGGTGATAACGAGCGGCACGGCACCGTTGAGCTATCAGTGGCAGAAGAATGGCACAAACATCGCGGGTGCGATGTCTGCAAGTTACACCACACCGGCGACCGCGACTTCGGATAGCGGGTCCGCTTATAGAGTGGTGGTGAGCAATTCGGCGGGAACCGCGACGAGCAACGCGGCAACACTGACCGTGAACAATGTTGCAGTGGCACCAACCATCACGGCGCAACCTGGGAATCAAACGGTGACGGCAGGGCAGACGGCGACATTTGTGGTGGTAGCGACAGGGACGGCGCCGCTGAGTTATCAGTGGCAGAAGAACGGGGCGAACATCGCAGGGGCGACTTCGAGCAGCTACACGACGGCGGCAACGACTACGTCAGACAGCGGATCGCGGTTTGACGTGGTGGTGAGCAACACAGCGGGGACGGTGACGAGCGCGGCAGCGACATTGACGGTGAATGCGGCCGTGGTAGCCCCGACGATCACGACGCAGCCGGCGAGCCAGACGGTGACGGCGGGGCAGACGGCGACGTTTGCGGTGGTAGCGACCGGGACGGCGCCGTTGAATTATCAGTGGCAGAAGAACGGCGCAAACATCGCGGGTGCGACGTCTGCAAGTTACACCACACCGGCGACTACGACTTCGGACAGCGGATCGGCCTTCGATGTGGTGATAAGCAACTCCGCTGGAACGGTCACAAGCAATGCGGCAACACTAACGGTGAATGCGGCCGCGGTGGCGCCGACGATCACAACGCAGCCGGCGAACAAGACGGTGACGGCGGGGCAGACGGCGACGTTTGGGGTGGTAGCGACCGGGACCGCGTCGTTGAATTATCAGTGGCAGAAGAACGGGGCAAACATCCCGGGGGCGACGTCTGCAAGTTACACCACACCGGCGACGACGACGGCGGACAGTGGATCGACGTTTGATGTGGTGGTGAGCAACGCAGCGGGGACAGTGACGAGCGCGCCTGCGACGCTGACGGTGAATGCGGCCGTGGTAGCCCCGACGATCACGACGCAGCCGACGAGCCAGACGGTGACGGCGGGGCAGACCGCGACGTTTGCGGTGGTAGCGAGCGGGACGGCGCCGCTGAATTACCAGTGGCAGAAGAACGGAGTGAACATTGCGGGAGGCACTTCGGCTAGTTACACGACACCGGCGACGACGACGGCGGACAGTGGATCGACGTTTGATGTGGTGGTGAGCAACGCAGCGGGAACGGTGACGAGCGCGTCGGCGACTCTGACGGTGAATGCGGCCGCGGTGGCGCCGACGATCACAACGCAGCCGGCGAACCGGACGGTGACGGCGGGACAGACGGCGACGTTTGCGGTGGTAGCGAGCGGGACGGCGCCGTTGAATTACCAGTGGCAGAAGAACGGGGCAAACATTGCGGGAGCGACTTCGAGCAGCTACACGACGGCGGCGACAACGACGTCAGACAGCGGATCGACGTTTGATGTGGTGGTGAGCAACATAGCTGGAACGGTGACGAGCACAGCCGCGACTCTGACAGTGAATCAGGCCGCGGCACCCGCGATTCAGGTAAGCGCTAACGCCCTCAGCTTTGGAAACGACGTGGTGGGAACCACTACCTCCCAATCTTTAATCATCACGAATAATGGCACGGCGACTCTGACCATCAATCAGATAAACGAATCCGGCTCGGAGTTTACTGCCAGCGGATTCACTCTGCCTTTGAACTTAAACGCAGGGCAGCAGACGACAATCAACGTGGCATTCGTTCCGACATCAGTCGGCGCAGCGACTGGCAGCATTTCTATCGTTAGCAACGCTCCGACTTCACCTACCTCAATCACTCTTAGCGGCTCGGGAATTGCTGCTACCTACATTCTCGGTATCAGCCCCACTAGTCTGACTTTCGGCAGCGTAACAACCGGGACGTCTTCTACGCCGCAAACCATCACCATTACCGACTCCGGTAACTCAAACGTGACAATCTCCCAGATCACATTGAGCGGAGCAGGTTACACAATCACCGGTGGAAGCACGCCCGTGACTCTGACGCCCACTCAGAATCTCATCTTGTCCGTAGGGTTTAGCCCAACCGTGGCAGGTAGCGCAAACGGCAGTATCTCTATTGCGAGCAACGCAACCGGGTCGCCAGCGGCCATAGCTTTGTCTGGAACGGGAGTGGCATCGGTACAACACTCGGCGACTTTGACTTGGACTGGGAGTACGTCAACGGTGTCTGGATATAATGTGTATCGTGGTACGGTGACTGGCGGCCCGTATACGAAGATAAACTCATCGCTTGTTACCTCGCTGACCTATACGGACACGACTGTACAAAGTGGCACGACCTACTATTACGTGACAACTGCGGTCGATTCCAGCGGCAATGAAAGCGTGTTTTCGAATGAAGTGATAGCCGCAATACCGTAGCGGTGGGGGGACCCCGTTAGGTCTGCCGAAATGGCCAATTCTGATGCAAATGGCCGTGGGCTCTGCGCTAGCAATTAGTAGGCCAAAGGACTATGATTAGGATCCGCGAGCCGGGTTGAACGAGTCCCTGGCGAGGGGGAAGAAACTGAGGGTATCCTGGACCCCGTGGTCAGGGTAAATACCTGTACCTTATTTAGACCTCTAGTCAGTATCTCAGCAAATCTTCCAAACGTATTCTAGCGTCGACGTAGAGTTCTGAGGGCTTGGACGATGACGCTTGGACGAAAGATAGTTTCAGTTAGAAGGTTTGCAAACTCAAACAACCGAACATCACAATGGCCGCGAGTTCTTGTTTGCGCGACAATGATCGTGTCTTTGGCATTGCTCTGCGGATGCGCGGGTTTCGTGAGTGGGCAAAATAACAGCCAAACCCCTCCACCACCGACGACTTACAGTATTTCAGGGACCATTACCCCGGTGGCAGGCGGCAATGGAGCAACGGTTACGTTGAGCGGGGCCGCGAACTCCACGACGAGTGCTAATGCCTCAGGCAATTTCACGTTTAGTGCTTTGGCCAACGGAACATACACAATCACCCCGACGCACGCGGGCTTTACATTTAGCCCCACGAGTGCCAGCGTCACGATCAGCGGGGCCAATATCACCTCGGGAGTGAATTTTACTGCCACAGCCGTGGCTCAAAACTTTAGCATTTCAGGGTCAATTAGTCCGGCTGCAGGTGGCAGCGGTGCAACTGTTACGTTGAGTGGAGCCGCAACGGCGACTACTACGGCCAATAGCTCCGGTAACTACACCTTTACGGGATTGGCGAACGGGGCCTACACAGTCACGCCAAGCAAAGCGGGTTATACGTTCAATCCGACGAGCCAGAGCGCAACCATCAACGGTGCCAACGTTTCGGGAGTCAATTTCACGGCGACCTCGCAAGGTGGCTCGACCTTCAGTATTTCAGGAACGATTAGTCCCACGGCTGGCGGAAGCGGGGCAACGGTTAGTCTGAGCGGAGCTGGGACTGCAACCACGACGGCGAATAGTTCCGGCAACTACACGTTCTCGGGATTGAGTAACGGAACTTATGCAATCACCCCGAGTCGAGCAGGTTACACCTTTTCGCCCACAAGCCAGAGCGCGACAGTAAACGGCGCGAACGTAACGGGAGTGAATTTCACGGCTACGCAAGTGGCGCAGACTTTTACGATTTCCGGGACGATTAGCCCCGCGGCCGGGGGGAGTGGGGCAACGGTGACGTTGAGCGGGAAAGCGAACGCCAGCACAACTGCCAACAGCTCTGGCAATTACACGTTTAGCGGCTTAGGCAATGGGACGTACACAGTCACGCCAAGCAATACAGGGTACACTTTCACCCCTGCGAATCAGAGCGTGACGGTCAACGGGGCCAACGTCAGCTCGGTAAATTTTACTGCTACAGCGCAGCAGGCGGCGCATTCTGCAGCGTTAAGCTGGACGGCCAGCACATCTGCGATCTCCGGATACAATGTGTACAGGGGAACGGTGAACGGCGGGCCCTACAGTCTACTAAACACCTCGCTCATCACGGGACTAAGCTACACGGACACAACCGTACAAAGCGGGGTTACTTACTATTACGTGACAACGGCTGTGGATAACAGCGGCATCGAGAGCGTGTACTCAAACCAAGTGACCGCTGTCATACCATAAATCCGCGGATTGCAGAATCGGCCGCTCCTTTGTTCTCTCTATTTGTTATTGGCACAATGTCGATGCGGCTCGAGTCTCTTCAATGCTTGAAGAGCCCTTGCCTGTAAGCAGCCGAGAGAATCAACGCGACCTCGGATAATCGATCAAGGTAGACTACGAATTTGTTGTGTAGGCCTGTTCCGGTGGTTGCTGGGGCCTTGGGGAGAAGGGGGAGCGATACTGAAGCATTACGGAGCGAATCCGACGAATGGCGAATCCCCCGAGCAAAAACAGCGAGCCAAGAAATAACAACTGAATAGAATCCGAAAGCGTTGCAAGGAAATCCACGGTTTCTCCTAGGAACACTCTCCTTGGTAGCATGCACGTCTCCAATAGTGAAAGCTCAGTAGTCCTTTGTTTTCATTGCCTTAAGGTCATGTAACTCCGAGATTCTGCAGATACGCGGAAGTATTTCGCAGCATAAGAGGAATTCATTTCCCCAGTCTGATCATTTGGCAATTCGACTTTGCGACAAGGCAAGATGTTCCTCGCCGGTGATTGTTGTGAGGCGGAATTGGGAAATCTCTTTCCTGTGAATGGGGCTCGGCCCGTTAAGTGTGCAGTGTGGAGGGCCGTTAACAAACTCTAAGGCATTGAAACAAAAAGACTTGGTTTCCGGCTATTTAGCCACAGTTCTGGTCAAGCTGGAATATGATGTGCTAGATTGCCTATGTCAGAAATTTCTTGACAACGTGGGAAGAGTTTCGAGCCGGGCGCAAGCAAGGCCTGTAGGAGCAAAAGAAACCAAGGGAATAAAGAAAGAATGCCTGCAGAAAGAGCCTGATCCTCGTGGTTTCGAGGTTTAACTTCACTCAATCCTAACATGTACACAGCCTTCTACAAGTTGCGAGAGGAGCCTTTTCGGCTGACTTCTGACCCGAGGTTCTTCCATCTCGCCAAGCCTCATGCTGCTGC
>Ga0335077_10000432_pt1 | contig 46172 bp, 37 predicted proteins | sample Lox_Sample_31_FD_207151 | JGI IMG/M metagenome (GOLD analysis project Ga0335077, IMG submission 207151) | Soil microbial communities from Loxahatchee National Wildlife Refuge, Florida, United States - Lox_Sample_3.1 | ecosystem: Environmental > Terrestrial > Soil > Wetlands | place: USA... | reverse complement strand
CAACGGCCGCGGCGCATACGATACCGAGCAGCGCCATCGTCATGACGACGACGGCGCCGGACGGGAGGTCGGCGACCGCGGAGACTGCAAGCCCCACTGCGTAGGCGGCAACGCCGGTCGCGAACGCTGTCCACTGCCGCCGGCGCGCGGCCGCGATCGTCCGGGTCGCCAGCGCGGGAATGATCAGGCTGGCGAACACGAGGTACACGCCGACCAGCTGCACCGAGGCGGTGACCGCGAACGCGAACACGGCGTAGAACCCGATGCGGCCGAGCCGCGCGGCGAACAGGAACCAGACCACCAGCAATACGAGGGTCAGCACCGCGACGGGGCCGAGCTGGCGCAGGTTCACCCAGAGTATCTGCCCGACCAGGAGGTCCTTCAGATGCTCGCCGCCGTGCGGATTGTTCGCGAGCAGCAGGATGCCGGCGCAGGACGCGAGCACGAACAGGACGCCGATCAGCGCCTCCTGCACGTCGGGCCATCGCTTCTCCGTAAACGTGAGCAACAGCGCGCCAGCGAGCGCCGCCGCCACGGCGGCGATCTGCACCGCCCAGCCTTGCGGCTCCCACCCGGCCGCGTCGGCGGCGATGACGCCGATGCCCGCCACCTGGGCGATCGCGAGGTCGATGAAGACGATCCCGCGCGCCAGCACCTGGATGCCGAGCGGTACGTGGGTGGCGAGGACCAGCAGGCCGGCGATGAACGCCGGGCCGAGAATCGACAGGTCGAGGGCGGCGGTGTTCATTGTTGTGCCGCGAGCAGGCGCGCGATGGTGTCGTCGAACAATCCGAACAGGTCACGCGCCTTGTCCGAGCCGCCGACCGTGAACGGCAGCACGACCACCGGCAGCTTGGCCCGCTCGGCCAACCATTCCGAACTGCGGCCGTCGTTGTAGGCGGCGCGCAGGATCATCTTCGCCGGCTTCTGCTGCATCAACGTAAGCACTTCGGTCAATGATCCGGTGGTGGGTTCCACCCCGGGCTTCGGTTCGAGCGTCGCGACTTCCACCAGGCCGAGCCACTGCTCAAGGTAGGGAAACGCCTTGTGCTGGACCACGACCGGCGCGCCGCGCAATGGCGCGGCTTGCGATTGCCAGCGTTCGATCGCCGCGCTCCAGCGCTTGCTGAAATCGGCGTGGCGCGACCGGTAGTACTCGGCGTTCGACCGATCCAGGTCTGCCAGTCGCTTCGCGAGCGCCTCGGCGATCGGCACGAAGTTGCGCGCGTCGGTCTGGATGTGCGGATTGCCCGCGGCATGCACGTCGCCCTCGGCACGATCGAGCCGGGTCGGCACTTCGAGCTTGGTCACGTAGTCCGCGGCTTCGAAGTAGCCCGGCTGCCCGGGCTGCACGGCGGTGTTGCCGGACTGGCGCACCAGCACGGGCAGCCAGCCGATCTCCAGTTCGGCGCCCGTGCACACGAGCAGGTCCGCGCTGCGCGCGCTTGCGATCAGGCTCGGCTTGGCCTGGATGCGATGCGGATCCTGCAGCGCATTGGTGGCCACGTAGATGCTTGCATGATCGCCGGCGAGTTCCTGCACCAGCGCGCCCCATTCGGGCTCGCACGCCATCACCTTCAGGGCGGCACTGGCACCGGGCGCAGCCGCGATCGCGCCGACCGCGAGCATCGAACCTACGAGATGGAAGAGTCGCATGTTGTCCCTCAGAAAATGTGGGCGCCGTGCGCGCCCAGGCTCATCTGGTACTGCACGTAGATCTGGTTATCGGCTTTGCCTTCGCGCGCACGATCGCTCGCCAGTTGCAGGCGGATGCGGCTGAACTCGCTCGTGTTGAAGTCGGCCATCCAGGTCAGGCGCGACGGATGCGCGCTCGAATCCTGCGCGAGAAACGCGGCATTGCCGTCGAGGTCGACCGTGCCGCTGTCGAGGATGTCGTAGCGGAGGCCAGTGCGCCACCGCGGCGCGAACTGGTAGACGGCCTGCACGTAAGTGCCGGACTGACGGCTCGAGTAGGCCCCCGGCGCGGCCACCCCGGTGACGTCGTAGGTGAGCGTGCCGCTCTCGCGCCGGTAGAAGTATTCGCTCTGCAGCTTGAAGTTCTGGCGCGACGGGTTGCCGTTCGGCGCCCACTTCCAGACGAAGTCGACGATCCAGAGCCGGCTCTTTCCGGAGAAGGCGTCCGTGACGGCGTTGCCAGCGAGATCGACGGTGTCGTCGGTGCGGTCCTGCGGCGACACCTGCATATAGGAGATTCCGGCGCGCCAGCTGCTGCTGTCGCCCCAGTCGCCGCCCGCGTGCGCGAACACCGCGCCGCGACCGATGCCGTTCTTGTCGCGTTCGGACCCGGGGAAATTGCTGCCGCGGCCCGCCTCGGCGCCGAACTCGAGGAACAGGGGCGTGGGTGCGACCCAGCGCACCTGCACGCCGTCGTCGTGCAACTGCGCGCCGAGAAACGCGCTGTAGACGAGCGGGCTGTCGACGAAATCCCAGGTGTGCGAGTGTTGTTCGTTCAGGTAACCGATGCCCGAGAAGAAGCGGCCGAACTTGACCGTGAAGCCGTTGCCGAGCGCCGTCGTCTGCACGAATGCCTCTTCCACGTCGACCTGGTTGTCGGGCGTGACCGAGATGTTCGCGGCGCCGTAGAAGTACGGGTCGATGTTGGCCGAGATGCCGAGTTCCGATTCGCTGAGGCTGAAGCCGCGCGGCCCCGGTGCGATATCGGGCGGGTTGAGGAAACCCTGGATCCGGTAGTCGTCCGGGTCTCGCGAGAGGTTCGCATAGGTTCCTGAGAGAATTAGGGAAAGTGCAGGATTGAAGGAACTGGACGAAGCGGCGCCGCCTTGCGGCGGGGCCTGGGCCGGCGCTCCGTCGATGCCGAATGCGAGTGCGGCGAGCAGCCACACGCGCGCAAGTCGTTGGGACATGTCTGCCTCGCAGGATTCGAATGAATGACCGCGCGCGCCGTGCGGCCCGGCGCGCGCGGGGTCAGAGCAAGCTCAGACCGTGCGAGGTGGGGCGCGCGACTGATAGGTGCGCGTGAGCTGCGCGCCGGTGCTGTGATGCTGCGTCTGCGGCACCACGTACTCGAGCGCGGCGGACAGCAACGGCGGCGCCGCCGGCGCGGCGCCTGCCGCGACCTGCGCGTACGTCAGGCACAGGTCACAGTGGCGCTCGCCGAGTGGAGCGCGCTTGTCGGGCGACTCCTGGCTGGCGGATCTGAGCGCATCGACGCCGTGCGCGAGCGCATGCAGCGCCGCACCATGCTGCGCAAGCAGCAGGGCCGCGACCAGGAGATAGACGAACCGCTTGCCGAAGGCCCGCAGCATGGAGCGCGCAGTCTACGCGCCGGACCCGCCGCCGCCGAAGTCACGACGCAAGGTGGTTGCAAGCCCCGCCACATGCGGCGCTACCACGATGGGCAGACTGAACGCGGCCGTTACTCGTCGACGACGACGACCGGCCCGCCGTGCACCAGCGCGGGAACCGGGTGACCGGCAGCGCGCTGCACCTTGGTGCGCGATGATTTCGTCGCGGCCGCGTTGGTCTTGGACGGCGTTCGTTTGGCGCGCTTCGGGTCCGCGTGGAGATCGAAGGCCCCGAGGCGGTCCGAATCGCTTCCCTTCAGCCGCGTGCGCGGGATGACCAGCGTGAAATTGCGCGCCTTGCGGCTGGCATAGTCGCTGAGCCAGATCTTCTTGTCGCTCACGGTGATTTCGACCCGGCCGTCGCCGATCGGCAGGATGACTGTGGGAACGGGGACCTTCTCTCTGGAGCTCGCCATGACTTCTCCTGTACTGGGCAGCGGATCGCCGCGCAGGGCGTGAGCCTGCGCCATGCTTACTGTACGGTTACAACTCCGACGAACGCAATGTGAATTCTCTGCAAGCGAAGAGCGCCGCGTGTCTTCTGTGCTCGCTTGTTTGCGCGCCGTCGCCGGCCGTCCCGCCATCGGGTTGCGACGCTGCGTGGGCGGATGACGCTACACCTCATCTCGTCGCGGTCGACGCTGCCGCGGCCGCTTTCAAGCTCGGTTCGCTGCTGATCGCGCGGGCGCGCCTCGACGGCGCCCCGCCGCAGCTGTTGCAGGCGACGCAACCTGCGATCCCGCTCAGCGCACAGCTCGTCGCCGCGGGACCTTCGCGGTGGCGTGTGCGTGGCCCGATCGAGATCGATGACGAGTGCACGCTCGAAGTCGACGTCCAAGTAGGACTCGAGAATCCCGATTCGAACACGGCACTTGCGGCGCGCGTGCTCGTGCTGCTCGGGCAGGCACGGCGAGCGTTCGAGGATGCGCAGCTAGAGCGCGCGGCCGAACTGGCACAGCAAGCCTTGGCCGAGCCAAACCTCGCAACCGAACAACCGGTGCTTGCCGCGACGATCGCGGCCTTCTCGATCGAACGTCTCATCGACCAGCGGCAACTCGGTCGCGCCGCCCAGCTTGCGCAGCAGATGCGGCCCGAGATCCAGGGCAAGCTCGCTCCCGTGCAGCCGGCATTCCTCCGCTTCGAGCTTGCGACCGTACGTCTGACGCCATGGCCCGAGGCGCTCGCCGAGCGCCTGCGACTCCAGGGTCTGCTCGACACGACCTTCGGGCCGCGCAGTCAGCCCGCGCTGGAAAACCGCGTACGTTATGCGAACAACCTGCTCGTGCTCGGTCGCGGCGAAGCAGCGTTGGCGGAATTCGCCGCGCTCGAGTCCAGTTTCGGCGGCGACAGACGGCTGGCGCCATGGTTGCGGATCCTGCTTGCCCGCAGCCACGCCAACGCACTGTCGTTGCAAGGCCAGCAGGAGGCGCAGATCGAGCGCTTGCGAGCGCTGCGTGAGGATCTGGCGCGGCGATACGGGCCGGACGATCGACGTGTCGTCGACGTCGATGACGACATCGCGCGCGGCATGGCCGATGGCGGGCGCCTTCCCGAGGCGATGGTGCTCGCTGCCCGCGTGTTTCTGTGGCGCGACCGCATGCTCGGGCCCGGACATCCGCGTACTCAGGAGAGCGCACGCCTGCTCGCGCTGCTGTTCGGGCGCAGCGGTCGTTACGGTACTGCGCGTGCGCTGCTCGAAGACCTGCTGCAGCGGATCGACCCGGAGGCCGACATGAGCCTCGCCATCCGCGCCTGGCGGGACATCGCGACCTGGGCGGCGATGGACGGCGAGCCCGGCGCGGCGCTCGACCTGATGGGACAGGCTCATCGCGCCGCGCGCGAGCGCTTCTCTGCCGATTCGGTCTTTGCGATCGGCCTCGCGATCGACTACGGATGGCTGCTCGTGCGCTCGGGAGATACACGGACCGGATGCGACCTGCTGAACAGTGTGCTCGAGCGTGCGCCGCGCGCCAACGGGCTGCGCGAGTGGGTCGAGGCGGGTTATGCCCGCTGCCTGCTTGCGCGTCCGGATCCTGGTGCGCAGGATGCTCAACGGGCGGTCGCGCTACTGCGCGATGCCTACGACGCGGCGAAGCAATCGGTCGGTGCGGACGAAGCGCGCACTCTCGTGTGGCAATCGCTGTTGGCCGGCGCCGAGGTGCGCCTGGGTCACCGCGCCGAGGCAAAGAGACTGCTGGTCGAATTCGTGCACCGTGCGGAGCGCAACCGTGAGGCGCTGGCGACGGGGTCCGCCCTGCGTGACAGCACCTTCGGCATGTGGATCGCCGAAAACGACTCGATGGCCGGTTACCGCACGCTCGCCTTGTTGCATGCGCAGGACGGGGAACTCGACGACGCGCTGCGCGTGGCCGAACTCGCGCGCGACCGTCAGTTGCGCGACCGCTTCGCCGAGCGGCGCTGGGTGCAACTCGCAGCCGGCGTGCCGGAGCGGGCACAGCTGCGCGACCTGCAGGCGCAGCGCCAGCGGCTCGACGAGGCGATCGCGGTGGCCGATGTCGCGACCCGCGTACGCCTCGAGGCGGAGCGCATCGGCGTCGTCGATGCGGTGGACAAGCTCGAACGCGAACTCGCATTGCGCTTTCCGCACGCAGCGAGCCCGCTCACCCCGACCGTCGCCGCGATCCAGGCCCGCCTCGCGCCCGACACGGCGCTGGTGGCCTATCAGCATGCCGGCGATACGTGGTGGATCACATGGATCGATGCGCGCGAGGCGCGTGTGCAGCCGATCCAGGACAGCGCAAATCTCGCGGTGGCCGCGCGCGCGTGGGCGCGCGCGGTGCGCGGCGAACCGGTGCGCGTCTGGGCGCTGGCGGATGGTCGTTGGGTCGCGTCGTACGTGCGGCCGCAAGACGCGGTCGCGCGTGTGCCGATCGATGCCGTGGCCGCGCGCCTCGGCGGCGCATTGCTCGCGCCGCTCGGCGAGCCGGCGCACGCAGCGAGCCACCTCGTCGTCGTCGCCGACGACGAGCTCACCGGCCTGCCGCTCGACGCACTCCCGCTGGATGCGAACCGGACTCCGGCCGTGATGCGCTTCGAGATCACGTATGCGGCCTCGTTCGGCGGCTGGATCGAGCTGCGCGATCGCGCGCCGCGCGGCGGCTGGCCGCGCGATCTGCTCGCCCTCGGCGCGGTCGAGGAGAGCGACGCCACGCGCGCAGCCACCCCGGCCTCCCTCGGATCGTTTGCCGTGGCCACGCGTGGATCCTGGGACCCGCTGCCATTCGCGCGCAGGGAGATCGAGCAGATCGCGCAGTCGTTTGCGCCATCCCGGGTGCGCGTGCTGCTTGGGCATGCGGCGAGCAAGGAATCGCTCGCGGCGGCCAGCCGCAGCGGCGAGCTCGCGGGCTACCGCTACGTTCACTTCGCGACCCATGCGCTGGTCGAGCCCGCATTTGCGGAGCGCGCGGCGCTGGTGCTCGCGGCGAGCGGAAACGCGGACGCGTATCTCACCGCCACCGAACTCGCCGGCCTGTCGATGAACTCCGAGCTCGTCGTGCTCTCGGCGTGCGACACCGGCGTCGGCCGGTACGAGCGGGGTCAGGGCTTGCTCGGCTTCGCGTTCGCGGCCCTGGCGGCCGGCAATCGCGGGGCAGTGCTCTCGCTCTGGCCGGTGGCCGACGACACGACGGCTCATCTGATGGCGCGCTTCTATGCCCGCATGCATCGCGGACAGTCGCCCGCGGCCGCGCTGACGGAGATCAAGCGCGAGTTCGTGCGCTCGCGCGACCCGCGCGAGCGCGATCCGCGCGTGTGGGCTGCGTTCCTCCTGTACGGCGGGTCATAGGCGAATGGCTCGATGAGGATGGACTCAGTGGAAACCCGAGACGCTGCTGGCTTCAGCAGGTCATGGCAACTCGCGGTGTCATCTATCACCTGTATCCCGCCGCCGGCAGGGCGGCCGACGCACGATCAGAAACGCTCCGTAGTGCGACCGCGATGCACCAGCGCGGAGCGAATTGCGGATCGATTACAGACGTAATGCCCAACTGACCGTTCGGGCAGGTGGCAAGCGCCGACGCGGGCATTAGGGTCGTGTCGCACCTGCGCACGACCGGACGATGACGACGAGCGGCCTCGTTCCTCCCGACACTGCGGTGGCAGGAACAACCTGACATGAATCCGTGAGGCGCCTGAAAAACATGTGTCCGCGAACTTACGCTGGCGCCCCTTCCCGAACGACACAACTTCCATTGCGGGCGACCTGCGCCCGATCGACGCCATGAATCGACTTCGCGTGCTCCCGGCCGTTCGCCTGCCCTTTGCCGTCGTGACCGCTGCGCGCGCCGGCGCGGTGCTTTTCCTGTCACTCGCACTCGCCGCGTGCGGCCGCGGCCAGCAGCAGGGTGGGTTCTCCGGTTTTCCGCCCGCGCCGGTGACGCTTGCGGAAGTGAAGACCGTCACCGTGCCGCTGCGCTTTGAGTACGTCGGCCAGACCGCGGGCAGCAAGGAGGCCGAGGTGCGGGCACGCGTGCAGGGCATCCTCGAAAAGCGCACGTACCAGGAAGGCGGTCGTGTCGCGGCTGGACAGACGCTGTTCGTCATCGATCCCAAGCCTTACGCGGTGATGGTCGCGCAGAACGAGGCCAGCCTGGCGCAGGCGCAGGCCGAATATGCACAAGCCAAGCGCAACCTCGAACGACTGCGCGGACTGATCGAGGAGAACGCGATCAGCCGGCGCGAGTTCGACGATGCCGTGTCGGCAGAAGAGGCCACTTCCGCCGGCGTCAAGCTCGCGCAGGCCAAGGTGGCGGAATCGCGCCTGAATCTCGGCTACACGACGGTGGTGTCGCCGGTCGCGGGATACGCCAGCCGCGCGCTCAAGTCCGAGGGCAGCCTCGTGTCGCCCGGGCAGGACAGCCTGCTCACGACGATCTCGCAGATCGATCCGATCTACGTCAACTTCAGCATCTCGGAAGCCGAGATGCTGCGCATCGATCGTCTGAGTGCGGAGGGCAAGATCGTCGCGCCGGATCCGAAGAAGGGGCAGGAGGTCGCGCTGCGGCTGTCGGATGGCACGCTGTTTCCGCGCAAGGGCCGGCTCGCATTCATCGATCCGCGCATCAACCCGGATTCGGGCTCGTTCGACGCGCGCGCGACGGTTGCCAACGCCGATGCGGCATTGAAGCCGGGCCAGTTCGTGCGCGTGCTGGTCGAAGGCAACACGCGCCCGAACTCGATCGTCGTGCCCCAGCGCGCGGTGATGGAAGGTCCGCAGGGCAAGTTCGTCTACGTGGCAGCGAAAAGTGCCGGGGGCAAGGACGTCGCCCAGCCGCGGCCGGTGGTGGTGGGCGACTGGGCCGAGGTCGACGGCGCCAACCAGTGGATCGTCGAATCCGGCCTGCAGCCGGGCGACCAGATCGTCGTCGACGGCATGGCGAAGATCTTCCCCGTACCCGGGGGCGCGCCCATCATGCTCGGACCCCCGCCGGGAGCCGATCCGGCGCAGGGCGGCCAGCCCGGCGCAGCGAAGGGCGAGGTCAAGCAGGCCGACGCGAAGAAGTAGGCCCGGTCGCGTGTCGTCCGGCAGGCGCCGCGACATACCGTCCGCGCGCCGGACCGACTGCATCACGACGCGCACGCGGCGCCGGCACTGAACCCAGGAACTGGACAGGACTCCCCGATGTTCTCGCGCTTCTTCATCGACCGCCCGATCTTTGCCGTCGTGCTGTCGATCTTCATCGTGCTCGCCGGCCTGGCCGCCATGCGCAACCTGCCGGTCGCGCAGTATCCCGAAATCGCTCCGCCCGTGGTCACCGTGTCGGCCGTCTATCCGGGCGCTTCGGCGGAAGTCATCGCGCAGACGGTCGCTGCGCCGCTGGAAAACGCCATCAACGGCGTCGAGCACATGATCTACATGAGCTCGAATTCGAGCTCGAACGGCGTGCTGCAGATCCAGGTCACGTTCGACATCGGCACCAACATCGACCAGGCAGCGCTGAACGTCAACAACCGCGTCAAGCAGGCCGACGCGCGCCTGCCGCAGGAGGTGCGGCGCCAGGGCGTCACGGTGGAGAAGGGATCCGGGTCGTTCCTGCAGGTGCTGGCGTTCTATTCGCCGGACGACCGGTTCGACGATCTCTTCACGTCGAACTACGTAACGCTGAACGTGCTCGACCAGATCAAGCGCATTCCCGGCACGACGCTGGTGCAGATCTTCGGCGCCAAGGACTACGCGATGCGCATCTGGCTGCGCCCGGACCGCCTGGCACAGCTGAAGCTCACCACGGCCGACGTCACGCGTGCGATCAACGAGCAGAACTCGCAGTTTGCCGCCGGCAAGGTCGGCCAGGCGCCCTACGCGGGCAAGCAGGACCTCGTCTACACCGTCGTCACGCAGGGCCGGCTCGCCGACCCGAAGGAGTTCGAGAACATCATCGTGCGCGCCAATCCCGACGGATCGAACGTGCGTGTCGGCGACGTGGCGCGGGTCGAACTCGGCTCGAAGGATTACGAATTCATCGGCCGCTACAACGGCAAGAGCGCCACGCTGGTCGGCATCTTCCTGCAACCGGGCGCCAACGCGCTCGATGTCGCGAAGAACGTGCGCGCCGAGGTGGCCAAGATGGCGGAGCGCTTTCCGCAGGGCCTCGCCTACGCGGTGCCGTACGACACCACGCTCTTCGTCGAGGTGTCGATCCGCGAGGTGCTGAAGACGCTCGGCGAGGCGATGCTGCTCGTCTTCCTGGTCGTGTTCCTGTTCCTGCAGAACTGGCGCGCGACGCTGATCCCGATCCTCGCCGTGCCGGTGTCGCTGATCGGCACCTTCGCCGGGCTGTACCTGCTCGGCTATTCGATCAACACGCTCACCTTGTTCGGCATGGTGCTCGCGATCGGCATCGTGGTCGATGACGCGATCGTGGTGCTGGAAAATGTCGAGCGCATCATGCACGAGGAGCATCTCGAGGCGCGCCTGGCGGCGGTCGAGGCGATGCGCGAGGTGACGAGCCCCATTATCGCCATCGTGCTGGTGCTGACGGCGGTGTTCGTGCCGATCGCGTTTCTCGGCGGGCTCACCGGCGAGCTGTACCGGCAGTTCGCCGTCACAATCTCGATCGCGGTGGTGATCTCGGGCGTGGTGGCGCTCACGCTGACGCCGAGCTTGTGCGTGCTGATTCTCAAGCGCGAGCACAAGCTGCCGGGCCGCTTCTTCGCCGCGTTCAACAACTGGTTTGGCAGCCTGCGCAACCGCTACGTCGGCGGGGTGATCTGGATGATCCGGCGCGGCGTGATCGGCGCGGTCCTCTTCCTCGGCATGATCGTCGTCGCCGGCGGGCTGTGGCGCTTCACGCCCGGGTCGCTCGTGCCCGAGGAGGACCAGGGCTTCTTCATCTCGGCGGTGATCCTGCCCGACGGCGCGTCGCTGCAACGGACCGACAAGGTCGTCAACGAAGTCGTGCAGATCCTGAAGAGCAATCCGATCAACGAAGACGTGGTCGCCTTCACCGGGTTCGACTTCATCGGCGGCGGGTTCCGCAACAACGCCGCCACGATCTTCGTCACGCAGGTGCACTGGGACAAACGGCCCAGCGTAAGCACGCCGATGCTGGTCGGCGACTTCTTCATGAAGACCGCGCACATCAAGGACGCGCTGGTGCTCGCGTTTGCCCCGCCGCCGATCTTCGGCCTCGGCACCGCGGGCGGCTACGAGCTGTACCTCCAGAACCGCGGCGACGACGACCCGCACAAGATGGCCGAGACGTTGGGCGGCCTGCTCGGACGGCTGAACTCCGATCCCCTGCTCGGCGGCGCGCAGACGCTGTGGCGGTCCAGCGTGCCGCAGCTGTACGTCGATGTCGATCGCGAAAAGGCCAAGGCGCTCGGCGTGCCGATCGACGATGTGTTCAACACGCTCGCGGCGACCATGGGCTCGGCGTACGTCAACGACTTCAACAAGTACGGCCGCGCATGGCAGGTGCAGATGAGCGCGGAGCCGGCGTTCCGCAACCGGCCCGACGACATCGGCGCGATGTGGGTGCGCTCGGCGCGCGGCGAGATGGTGCCGCTGCGCTCGCTGGCGCGGGTGCGTTACTCGTCCGGCCCCGATTCGCTCGATCGCTTCAACAACCTGCCCGCGGTCAAGATCATCGGCCAGGCGGCACCGGGGGTCTCGAGCGGCCAGGCGATCGCGGAGGTCGAGCGCATCGCCGGCGAAACGCTGTCGCGCGACTTCACCTTCGACTGGGGCGGCGCCTCGTTCCAGGAGAAGAAGTCGAGCGGCACGTCGGTCATCGCCCTGGCATTGGCGGTGCTCATGGTGTTCCTGATCCTCGCGGCGCAGTATGAACGCTGGTCGCTTCCGCTCTCGGTGCTGTTCGCGCTGCCGTTCGGCACGTTCGGTGCGCTCGCCGCGGTGTGGCTGCGCCACATGACCAACGACGTGTATTTCCAGATCGGCCTCGTGACCCTGCTCGGCCTGGCGGCGAAGAACGCGATCCTGATCGTCGAGTACGCGGCGTTGAAGATCGACGAGGGTTTTTCGACGTCGGCCGCGGCGATCGAGGCGGCGCGGCTCAGGTTCCGGCCGATCATCATGACCTCGCTCGCCTTCATCCTCGGCGTGACGCCGCTCGCCTTTTCGACCGGCGCCGGCGCCGGCGCCCGCACCTCGGCCGGGACGGGCGTGATGGGCGGCATGCTGGCGGCGACCTTCCTGGCGATCTTCTTCGTGCCGCTGTTCTTCCGCGTCATCACCGAGCGACGGCTGCGCGAAGTGCGCACCGCGCAGGAATTGCGCGCCGAGGTGGCAGAAGGCGAACGCCGCAGCGCCGAAATGCACGTGGCCCAGGCGGCGGCCGTCGGCGCCAGCACGGCTAGGCACGGAGGACATCATGAGTAGGAAGGAGGTGTCGTGGTTTCCCGGGGGGATGCTGCTCTCCGCGTTGCTTTTGCTCGCAGCCTGCGCGCACATCGATACCACCAGGCCCGCGGTCGAGCTGCCGGCGATGACCGAGCCGGCTGAACCGAAGGCCGAGCATTTCTGGACCCTGTTCGGCGACGAGCAACTCACGCTGCTCGTCGAAGAGGCGCTGGCGAACAACCGCGACCTCAAGGTGGCCGTGGCGCGCATCGAGGAGGCGCGCGCCAACCTGCAGATCGCCAGGATGACGTTATATCCCACGCTCGACGCAGCGGCGGGTGCGAATCGCAGCAAGCTGAGCGGAGCAATCGACCTTCCGCTTCCGCCCGGCACGCCGCTCGTCTCGAACACCTTCAACGTGGGACTGGCTGCGTCCTACGAAGTCGATCTCTGGGGCAAGCTGGCCGCCGGGCGCGAAGCGGCGAGCGCCAGCCTGCTTGCCACGCGCTACGCGGCGGAAACGGTGCGCATCGCGCTCGCGGCGCAGGTGGCGACGACGTACTTCACGTTGCGCGGCCTCGACGCGGAACTCGTGGTCACGCGCGATACGCTCGTCACGCGCGACGAGAACGTCCGGATCCAGCGGACGCGCAGCAATGCGGGCCTCATCAACGAGCTCGACCTGCGCTTCGCGGAGGCCGACCGCTCGACGGTGGCCGCGACCATTCCGCCGCTCGAACGAGCGGTGGCGCAGACCGAAGCCGCGCTCGCCCGCCTCGTCGGGCGCGGCGCCAAGGGCGTGTTCACGCCCGAGGTCGCACGCGGCCGTCCGCTCGACGAGACCGTCGTGGCGCCCGAAGTGCCGAGCGGGCTGCCCTCGGATCTGCTCGCGCGTCGCCCCGATGTCCGCCAGGCCGAGGCGATCCTGCTGGCGTCGCGCGCGCAGACGGCCGAGGTGCACGCGCAGTACTTTCCGTCGCTGGTGCTGACCGGGTCGGTCGGCCAGGAGAGCATGGATCTCTCGGACCTTTTCAGCGCGCCCGCGCGCGTGTGGTCGATCGCCGGCAGCCTGCTGCAGCCGATCGTCGGCCTGAAGCGCATCGGCGCCGAGGTCGACGCGGCCACGGCGCGCAGCGAGCAGGCCGCGCTTTTCTACCAGCAGTCGGTGGTCGACGCGCTGCGCGACGTGCACGACGCACTCGTCGAACACAGCGCCGCTCGCGCATCGTTCGAGGCGCAGGACGACCGGCGGCGCAAGCAGGCGGATGTGCTACGGCTGGCCGAACTGCGCTACCGGAACGGCTATTCGAGCTACCTCGAAGTGCTCGATGCGCAACGCAACCTGTTCGACGCCGACCGCGCGCGCGTGGTCGCGCTGCGCGACCAGCAAACCGCGGTCATCGATCTGTATCGCGCGCTCGGAGGCGGGTGGAGTCCGGAGCAGTTCGCGGCGCAGTAGCGCTGCGGGTGCCGGCGCAAACTGGGTGCTGGCGGGCGCACTCTCGAAGGGTAAATGGCGACACCCGGCCCGTGCTGACTTTGCCGGGTGCACCCCGTGCGACTGCTTGAGATTTGCTGCGGCATTCAATGCGGCGGGTCAATGACGGCTGCCGTCGACACCGGAAATTGATTGATCAATGCACGGGCTGTCCGCTGTACCTCCGGACCTGCCGTTCACCGGCAATCGTTTGGAAGATGACGCGCGCTCCGCCGTGTCGACGCCGGCCAAGGATCGCATTCGCAGGCCGCGAACTGGAACTCGACGACCCTGAGCCGTGGGACACCTTTGTTTCGATCGGGTGACCGGTCTGCGCCGACTGCAGGCGTGGTGAATGTCCTTCGGTCAACCGACGCGACGAAGACGCCGATATCGACGCGAGCCGTGCGAATACCCGCTACTGGCCGCGAGTGTGAGTCCGCGTTCGGCCCGTAACCCGCCGATCGCGATGGCCGATGCCGGTCGGCGTGGGGCCGCTGTTGGTGTTCGCCGGGGCGTCAACTGGGGAGCCGCAACAAACTGCGACCCTGCATTTCGCGCGATCCCGCGGCCACGGGACAGAGGAGTTCAATCACGCTGACATCGGTCAATGCGTATCTCCCGCCTCCCGGCAGACTGCCGTCGCATTGAGGAAGAAACGAAAGCCGTGCACGGTCTCGCTCATGGCCGTGGAAGGGGCGACAAGTGGCTTCGAGAAGATGGAGGAGCCCGCTGCAGGGATTCGGATGGGTGGCGAGCGCGCTCGCGAGTGCGTTACTTGCCATAGCGGTGGCCGACGCATACGAGGTCGTTCCTGCCGGCGGACCCAATGAGTATCTCAAGTGGGGCGCCTCGAAGGTGGCTGGCACACCCGGTGGTGTCGTTACCTGGGGCTTTCTCGATGCGGGCACTCCCGGCAGCCTCTACTGCGGAATCTTCTGCGAAGACAAGAGTCTGTCGACGCTGCCGAACTTCTACCCGGACCCGCGCAACAGCAATACGACCACGCCGCTCACGCTTTTGAGCCTGCGGGCTGTCATTCAGTCCGCATTCGACACATGGTCGTCGGTGGCCAACATCCAGTTTCAATACGTCGGTGTCGACCATTCATGGAAACCGATCAATGATCCGACGGCCACCTCGCCAATGATTCGAATCGGAGCGTATCCGTTCGGCGGATTGCTGGCGTTCTTCTGCGCCGGGACAGCCTTTGGGCCGCCCCCGAATGAAGGAACTGGCGCCGGTGATGTGTTCTTCAACACGAATGTCGGCTACCAGATGGCAACCGATCCCGAGGGCAGCCGACTGCAGGACTTTCCCTTCAGCGGCGGTCTGTACATGACGGACGTCTATGGCCTCGCATTGCACGAGATCGGACACGCGATCGGGCTTGGACATTCGACGCACTCGGGTTCAGTGATGTGTGACAGCCCGAACAGCGCCGCACTTACTCCAGCATACAAACGGCGCGGTCTCAGCCGCGATGACATTGCTGGCGCTCAGTTTCTGTATGGCATTGCGCCCTCATCGCATGACCCGAATCCAACCCGCTGAATGCCCGAAGGATCCGCGGAAGGTTCAGGTGCCCGAAAGGGGACGGTCCCGAGCGACTGCCGTGGGTCGGCTGCGTGAGTTTGGCGATGTGAGCACCAGACATTCGATCGGGCACGTCGGATCGCCGTTGATCGACCCGCTGCCTCAAGGTTGAGTCGCGTTGCGCTGGCGAGGCGCACGCGTCTGCAGTAGCCTGAAACCGGCCGTCGATTTCGAGACACCTCCGGCACCTGGATGACCGCAGTGTGCCGAGACCGTGAGTTCACGTGCACCCGCGAGCAGCCGCAACCGCTGCACTGCTGCCGTTCATGGCGCAGGCCCGAAGGGCTATCGATCGTGTCCGTCTGTCCGCCGCGCAACCGTGGCCGGCAGCTCCGCCGTCTACAGCCGACCTTCCCACTCGTACGGCGGCGATGCTGCCCCACGGCTGTCGTTCGTTCGAATCCCTTCCGTACCCGCTACCAGCCGCCGGCCGCGCCAACCTTACGATCATGGGTGACGCCCTCGCCGATCGCCGCCTCTTCGATGCAGACCGCGTCGTGGGCGTTTGCCTTGCGGGTCGGGCTGAGCCGCTTTCATGCCGATCGCGTCGTATTGGCAGCCGGCATGCTGGCGGAGCGTTGTGCAGCGTGGCTTGCCGACCGAGAGGCGAGAAGCGCCTTCGACGGCGAGGGGTTCTGACTAGGGCAACATCGTCACGCCGGCTCGGCCGGCATAGGAGGCAGCCATGGCAATCAAGCTCTATTCCTGGCCGCGGAGCTCCGGCGCCCGCGTCCAGTGGGCGCTAGAGGAACTGGGCGTCGGCTACGAATACATCGAGCTCGACCCCAAGAAGCAGGAGCACCGCACCCCGCAATACCTCGCGATCAATCCACACGGCAAGGTGCCCGGATTGGCGGATGGCGAACTCACGTTGTTTGAATCGGGCGCCATCCTGCTGTACCTGGGCGAGAAGTACGGCGTGGAGAAAAACCTGTGGCCGTCCGGCAGCGGCCAGGCGCGCGCCGACGCAACCTGCTGGACAGTGTGGGCGATGGCTGATCTCGGCAGCTACCTGATGCAATACGTCTATCACGGCCTCGACTCGCCGGTCTCCTACAAACCCGCCGACCGCAGCAAGGCCTGCGCGGAGTACAACCGCTCGCAAGTCACCCGCGGGCTCGATGCGCTGCAGGCGCGCTTGCAGGAGCGCGAATACCTGCTCGGCGCGTTCTCGCTGGCCGATATTCCGGCCGCGAGCTGGCTGCAGTTGGGCGGCTTGCTCGGTGTAAAGATCGAGAGCCACCCGGGCGTGGTGGACTGGCTCAGGCGGTGCAGCGAGCGTGCTGCCTGTCGGCGGGTGCGCTGAGGAAGCCCCGGGAAACCGCCCTCAATGCGGCTGTGCCCAAGCCACTTCCTTGACCTCGAGCTTCTTCGGAATCAGTTTGAGTTCGGTGAAGGTATCGGCGATTCTCTGTTGCTCGGCGATGACCCCGGGAGTGATCGGCACGACACCATAGCCGTAGCCCAAGGCCACCCGCTCGACCGTTGGCACGTCCAGACGGAACGAAGGCGCAAGAAACGCGGCCATTTCCTTCGGATGCTTCTTTCCCCAATCGTCGATCTTGCCCAGTTCCTCGAGCACTATCCTCACCACGTCCGGCCTGCGTTCGGCGTACGCCCGCGCCGCGAGATAGAACTGATAGTTGCTGACAATACCCTTGCCGTCGACGAGCACACGCGCGCCGATTTGTGTCTCGGCGGCGGCGAGGAACGGATCCCAGATCGCCCAGGCATCGACACTGCCGCGCTCGAATGCGGCGCGCGCTTTCGACGGTGGAAGGAACACGGGCTCGACCTCGGTGTATTTGACGCCCGCCTCCTCGAGCGCCTTCACGAGCAGATATTCGACGTTGGACCCTTTGTTCAGCGCGATCCTCTTTCCTTTGAGTTCCGCCACCGACTTGATGGGTGAATTCTTCGGCACAAGGATCGCTTCACCCGTGGGCGCCGCCGGCTCGTTCCCGACGTAGACGAACTTCGTGCCGGCGGCCTGCGCGAAGATCGGCGGTGTATCACCTACCGTAACGAAGTCGACGCTGCCGTCATTCAATCCGGCGAGCATTTGCGGGCCCGAAACAAACTCGGTCCACGTCACATCGACCCCGAGCGGCCCAAGGCGCTGCTCAAGCGTGCCGCGCGCCTTGAGGATGATGAGCGTCCAGTATTTCTGATAGCCGATGCGAAGCTGTTCCCGGTTGTTCGCAGACATCGCGCCGATTGGGATCGCGGCCACTGCAAGCAGCAGGAGCGCGGCGAAAAGATGTTTCAACGTTCGTTGAACGCTCATGATGTTGCCCTTCCGGTCACGGCGTCTTCCGGCGCTCAGAAGCGTGAGACAAGACGCCGCGCCCCTGGTTCAGGAGGGTCAAGAAACGCCCGCGAAGGCAACCCCGTCCATGCAGCACACGAGGTCGGCTTCGGGTCGAAGACGGCGCCAGGGCGCTTCGTGCGTTCAGGCGCGAGCGTCCGGGGCGTTCATCCGAAGCTCAGCAGTAACGGCACGCTCGAACATTTGCAACTCGCGGCGAGCGCAGTGAAGCCTGTCCCGCGTCGGGTCGCCCTCATTGGCGAGCTTGCCGCCGCGCGCCAGCACGTCCGCCGGTGCACGCTTCGAAGGGCCTGGATAAGACGTGTCGAGCTTGGAGTAGCGATCGGCGATCTCGAGCAGTACGTATCCGAGAGGTACGCGATCATGCAGTTCATGAGCGCGAACTCGCGCCGCTTGTCGCGGAAGTTGACGAGCTGGTTCGAGCAGTCCGAACACCGGAAGACCCTCGCCAGCGCCAAGCTTTTCTACGGACCAGCCGCAAGCTCCATCGGCGAGTCTCCCGGCTCGTGCGTCCGTGCGCGAAATGGGTTCGCGCGCGACTGCTGGAAGGGAATCCGTTATGAACAAGCGCATGTTTTTCGTAGCCTGCGCAGCCTCGCTGCTGCTTGCCACCGCGGCCCAGGCCAAGGTGACGCCTGATGCCATCGATGGCGTGAAGCTGGTGACGGCGGAGCAGGTGCAGACCCTGCAGGCCAAGGGCGTACCGGTCATCGATACCCGGGTCCCGGTCGAATACGCGGAAAAGACCATCAAGGGTGCCATCAGCGTGCCTTACAAGGAAAAAAGCGCGAAGGACGTGGGCTTCGACAAGACACAGGACAGCTTCGACCTGTCCAAGCTTCCTGCCGACAAGGGCGCGCCGGTGATTTTCTTCTGCAATTCCGGTGAGTGCTGGAAGAGCTACAAGGCGTCGGTGGTCGCACGCGACGCCGGTTACAAGCAGGTGCACTGGTTTCGCGGCGGCATGCCGGAGTGGAGCAGCAAGGACCTGCCGACTCAGTAGCGGGTCCGCGCAGTACGCGTACGTAGAGCGCTTGGGATGTTCCGCGGTCTGGCCGTTCGGGCGATGCTTACCGCGACCGCGGCGGTCGCCGCGGTCGGCACGTTCGGCCTTGCGGGTTTCAGCCTCTACTCGGCGCACGTCAGCTCGCAGGCGCTGCAAAGCATCTACCAGGAGACCGTCGTCACGCTGGTTCAACTGCAGCGGCTCGAAGGGCGCCTCAACGACATCCGCTATCGGGCCGCCGGTGTACTGCTTGACCTGATGCCGTTGCAGGGGTCGCTCAACCATCTGCGTGATACGCGCAAGGAAATGGAAGCGACCTGGCAAGCGCTCGCCACCGAGCCGCACCATTTTGCCGAAGCCGGGCAGCAGGCGTTGTTCGAAACGATGGGCCGGGGCTGGCCGCACGTGCAGGCGGTTCTGACCAAGATCGAGGCAGCCTACGTCGCCCACGACAACGACAAGCTGAGGGAGGTGCTGGAATCGGACTGGGCGGCTCTGCACCAGGACTTCGCCAAGCCGCTTGCGGCGCTCATCCCGCTCAAGGAGACTGGAGCGCGCACCTTGTATGAAACCGCCTCGGCCGAAGGGCGCACGCTTGCATTCGCTTCGATCGGGCTGGCGCTCGCGTTTTCCGCGCTGATGACCGGATGTGCCGTGTGGCTGCGGCAGGTGTTGAGCCGCTCGTTGCGCACCGCCATCGACGTGGCCGATCGCATCTCGCACGGCAATCTGAATAACGGCATCGACGTGGCGAGCAACAACGAGTTTGGCACGCTGATGCGACGCCTCGACCGCATGCAGTCCGGCCTGCGCGCGTTGATCGGCAGCCTTCATGGCAGTGTCGCGTCGATCACCGCCGCCAGCCGCGAAATCGCCTCTAGCAACCAGGACCTGAGTTCGCGCACCGAACGGCAGGCCACCAGCCTGCAGCAGACCGCTGCGTCACTGGAGGAGCTGACCTGTACGGTCAAGCAGAACGCGGACGCTGCCGCGCAGGCCAACCAGCTCGGCGCTACCGCATTCGAGGTCGCGTCCAAAGGCGGCACCCTGGTCGCGCGGGTTGTTGTGACGATGGCCGGTATCACGGAATCGAGCCGCAAGATCGAGGAGATCATCGCAGTGATTGACGGCATTGCGTTCCAGACCAACATCCTGGCGCTGAATGCGGCGGTGGAAGCGGCCCGTGCCGGCGAGCAGGGGCGCGGGTTTGCGGTGGTGGCCGCCGAGGTGCGCAGCCTGGCGCAGCGCAGTGCGCAGGCAGCACGCGAGATCAAGAGCCTGATCGTCGACTCGGTGTCCAGGGTCGAGTCGGGCAGCACGCTAGTGTACGAAGCGGGGCGCACGATGGCGGAGATCGTGGCGCAGGTCAAGCGCGTGACCGATCTGATCGGCGAGATCACGAGCGCGACGATGGAGCAAAGCGCGGGGATCGGGCAGGTGAATCAAGCGGTGACGCAACTGGACCAGATGACGCAGCAGAACGCGGCGCTGGTGGAGCAAAGCGCCGCGGCCGCACAAAGCCTGAACGATCTGGCCGACCGGCTGGGGCAGGCAGCGACGACGTTCAAGCTGGGCCACGCAGAAGCGCGGCCGGTCGTCGCGCACGCGTAGCGGACGAGCGTCCGTGGTCAGCGAGCGTGCCGTCCTCGGCATTCAGCTGCGGTCTTTGCTTACAGCGCTGCTTCCGGCGAGCTCAGGCGTCGTGCGGACGCGGTGCGCACACTCGAAGCGAGCCGCGGAAGCCCACCTGCGCTCAAGCTGCCACGAAGACCGCGAGGCCGCCGGCAGATCCACGACGGAGTATTCAAGGCACGCGATCAGGCGCTTCAGCTGTCCGCGGCGGTAACCGCGCGGTCGCCGTAGAACGCCTATTCACGGCGCCACCGTCGACCGCCGGGGGCGGAACGGCTGTGCCGATACATTGGGGCACCGGCTGCTCGGTGTACGACATGCGACTTTCCCCAAACTGCTGTGCGACCTTCGGACTTCGAACGTCCGGCGCGCGACCGTGACCCGGCACGCGGGCAGGTCGCTGCGACGATCCGCAAGGGTCGCGCTCGTTCGATCCTGCGGGGAAGCGTGGAACGATCACCGCGGAGCGGATCGTCCATGCTGCGTCGAAGTCCGCGAACGTCGGCAATGGGGGATATCGCTCGCTTGGTTCCCGGCGAGAAAGCGACGTCGGCTCCACTCCCCTCAGTCCGCCGGCACCCCGCGCGACCGCCCAACCTCCGCCGCCGTGGTGGGCTCCGCCGTGTTCCCCCACGACCCGCGGATGAACGTCACGACCGACGCCACCTGCTCGTTGCTGAGGTCCTGATAGAAGGGTGGCATGCCGTACGGGCGCGGATTGCCTTCCGTGCTCGGCGGGAACCCGCCGCTCAGCACCATGCGTATCGGGTTGACCGGGTTGCGCATCGTGATCGCGGGATTGTTGGCGAGCGGCGGATAGATGCGCGGCACGCCTTCGCCATTGCGCTGATGGCAGGTCTCGCAGTAGTCCTTGTAGACCCTGGCGCCGGTTTTCATCATCGCCGCGGCCTGTTCGTCGCTCGGACCGCTTTGCAGGAGCGGCGTCGACGCTTTCTTCTCGCTCTGCGCCCGGAGGTAGGTGGCCATCGCCTTGAGATCGGTGAGAGAGAGGTCCGACAGGCTGTGCCGCACCACGTCGGCCATCGGACCGAACACGGCGCTGCGCTCCGAGGTGCCGGTGCGCAGCAGTTCGACGATCTCGGTGATTTCCCAGTCGCCGAGGCCGGTTTCCTTGCTGGACGTGAGCGACGGCGCGTACCAGTTCTGCACCGGTATCAGCCCGCCGGAATAATCGTCGTCATCGGTGATGGCGCCAAGCGCGTTGCGCGTGGCATGGCAGGCGTTGCAGTGCCCGAGTCCTTCGACCAGGTACGCGCCGCGGTTCCACTCGGGCGACTGGGTCGGATCCTCCTTGAACTCGCCCGGCTTGAAGTACAGCGCGCGCCATCCCGCCATCAGCTGGCGCTGGTTGTACGGGAAGCCCATCTCGTGCGGCCGGCTCTTCTGCGCCACCGGCTGGAGCGACATGATGTAGGCGTAGATCGCGTCGCTGTCCGCACGCGTCACCTTGGTGTAGTTGGTATACGGGAACGCCGGGTAGAGAAACGATCCGTCCTTCGATCGCCCCTCGTGCATCGCACGGTAGAAATCGTCGGCGCTCCAGCTGCCGATCCCGTACTGCTTGTCCGGCGTGATGTTCGGCGTGTAGAGCACGCCGAACGGGGTCGGCATCGCAAGGCCGCCGGCGAACGGCTGCCCGCCGCGCACCGTGTGGCAGGCGGTGCAGTCGCCGGCCGCCGCGAGGTATTCGCCGCGCTCGATCTGCTCGCGCTTCGGATCGGCCTTGGCGGCCGGCGGGGGCGGCGGCTCCTGCTTCGAGCAGGAGACCAGCAGCAGCATGAAGGCGACGCAACCGGCAATGAGTTGAGGACGCGGCATCGTTCGTCCTATTTGCGCGTGATGCCGCCGCATTCGAGCGGCGGCTTGACCGAACCTGCGAGCGCGGGGCGGGGATTGGCGGGTATCGGCTGCGCAACCAGCCAGGCGGTGACCGCGGCGATGTCGGCGGGCGTGAGCCGCTGCGCCACCTCGTGCATGCAGTCGGGCGCCATGGCATGGCGCTGGTTGTTCTTCCACGCACCCACCTGCGCGGCGATGTAGTCGCCGTAGAGCCCGATCAGGCCGGGAATGGCGGGTTCGACGCCGGTGAGCGTCTTGCCATGGCACTCGGCGCAGGCCGGGATCTGCCGCGTCGGGTCGCCCTCATTGGCGAGCTTGCCGCCGCGCGCCAGCACGTCGGCGGGCGCGCGCTTCAAAGGGCCCGGATACGGCGTGTTGAGCTTGGAGTAGTGATCGGCGATCTCGAGCAGGTACGTATCCGAGAGGTGCGCGATCATGTAGTTCATGAGCGCGAACTCGCGCCGCTTTTCACGAAAGTTGACCAGCTGGTTGTAGAGATAACCCGCGGGTTTGCCTGCGAGGCGCGGGTAGTACTCGTTCTTGAGCAGTCCCTCGCCCTGCTCGCCGTGGCAGATCGAACACGCCTTCAGGCGTTGTTCCAGCGTATCGGGCGGCGCCTTCACTTGTGCCGAAGCCGGCGCCGAAACGCAACCCGCCGCGAGCGCGAGCACCCATCCCACGCAGCGAATGGCGCCGGGCCTCATTCCCGTGCTCCCCCGGCGGCCTTGATGATCGGCGTCCAGCGCGCGACCTCCGACTTCATCCAGGCCTGCAGCGCGGCCGGCGTCGCCTCTTGTTGCGTGGCCGGCACCGCGCTGAGTTCGGCCAGGCGAGTCGTGAACACCGGGTCCTTCAGCGCTGCCTGCAGTGCGGCCGCGAGCCGGTCGACGACAGGCTTCGGCGTTCCCTTGGGCGCGAACAGGCCGTGCCAGGCGGTGATCTCGACGCTGGGATAGCCGCTCTCGGCGAACGTCGGCACGTCCTTCAGGCTCTCGAGGCGCTTCTTCGTGGTCACGGCGTAGACCTTGATCTGGCCGCTGCGGATGAGCGGCACCGTGTTCGTCGTCTGGTCGCACATCAGGTCGATCTGGTGCGACAGCAGGTCGGTCATCGCGGGGCCGGTGCCCTTGTACGCCACCGGCGTCATCTGCACGTGGAGCGCTTTCATCAGCAGCAGGCCGCACAGGTGCGACACCGCTCCGCGTCCCGCGTGCGCGAAGTTGACTTTCATGCCGTTGGTGCGGATCCAGGCGACGAGTTCCTTCAGGTCGCGCGGCGGCAGGTTGTCGCGCCCTACCAGCGTCATCGGCACGTCGGCGATGCGGCCGATCGGCTGGAAGTCGGCGATCGGGTCGTAGGCCAGCTTCGGATACAGCGCCGGCGCGGCCGCCTGCCCGACGTGGTTGACGAGCAGCGTGTAGCCGTCGTTCGCGGCTTTCGCCACCCGCGTCGCGCCGACGGTTCCGCCTGCACCGGCGACGTTTTCGATAACGACCGGCTGCTTCAGGCCGTTCGACATCGCGTCGGCGAGCAAACGGGCGACCGTGTCGGTCGGCCCATTGGCCGCGAACGGAACGATCAGCGTGATCTGCTTGGCGGGATAGTCCTGTGCGAACGCCTGGCCGGCGATCGCCAGCAGGGACACAAACAACCAGCGCATGGGTCGTGCTCGCATCAAGGGCTCCGCGGGTGCGTTGCGCGATGGGCCTGCCGCGCGCGCGGCTACGTTACGCCGTATCGGCGGGCGTTTTCAAGCGCGGCAGGCGCACGCATCGCGCAAACCCGCGTGCGGATACACGGTGTGCACAGTCTTACTCCGAGGTGAAACGAACGCGGTCGCCCGGACAGGGAACCATCAGGTCGCGCACGTCGTCGTTGGGATCGAGCCAGCGCGCGTAGTCCGGCGGCGCCACGATGACCGGCATGCGGTCGTGGATGTGCATCAGCGCCGCGTTCGCATCGGTGGTGACGACCGTGTAACTGTGCACCGCCGGATCGTCGCGCGTGCGGTCCTTCCACCATTCCCACAGGCCGGCCAGCGCGAACAGCGGCTCGTCCCTCAGCACGATGCGCCACTTGATGCGCCGGCCCTTGGGCCCGCTCCACTCGTAGAACGCGTTCGCCGGGATCAGGCAGCGGCGCGCTTCGAACGCGCCGCGGAAGGCGGCCGCGGTCGCGACCGATTCGGCGCGCGCGTTGATGCAACGGGTGCCGAACGTCAGGTCCTTGGCCCACGAGGGCACCAGGCCCCAGCGCGCCAGCGCGCATTCGCGGGCGGTGCGCGCCTTGTTCAGGCGGACGATCGGATTCAGCTCGGTCGGGCGCACGTCGGCGTTGGGCGTGAAATCGGGCACCGAGGGCACCGAGAACTTGGCGCGGATCGCGGCCGGGTTCTCCGACAGATCGTAACGGCCGCACATGCCGTCACTAGTGCGCCTGCAGCAGTTCCTGTTGCAGCTGCCGCATCTGCGCGTCGTTGATCGAAATCTGCTGTCCCAGCGACTCCTGCTCCCGCCGCACGCGATCGAGCTGCATTTCAAGGTCGCGTCGCTCGGCATCCAGGCGCGCGGCCTGGTCCTTCATCTGGTTGCGTTGCGATTCGAGGAGGGCAATCCGGGCGCGGATCTCGGGCGGCGCCGCCGCAGCCGGGCTGCGTTGCGCGAGCACGACCTGCGGCAATGCGCTCATGACCACCAGGACGATCGCCGCGCGGCGGCTTTGTACATGCATCGGGTCGCTCCAGTGCGCCTTCACTGCGCGCGCTGCCAGACGAGGTTTGCCAGCGCGATGTCCTCCAGGCCGATGCCCACCGACTTGTAGATCACGATGTCGCCGGGCCGGCGCGTGTACGAGGTGCCATGCACGAGCAGCTTGCCGATTTCGACCACGCGCGCGGCCTCCAGGATCCCCGGCGCGGCGCGCACGAACTCGCCGGCTTCGGCCATGGCGGCGGTCAGCCATTCGACGACGATCAGGTCGGCGCGCCGCAGCAGCGTGTCGTCCAGCTCGCGCGCCTGCGGCGTGCTCGCGCCGATCGCAGTCACCAAAGCACCGGGCTTGACCAGGGCGCCGTCGAACAATGGCTCGGTCGAGCGCGTGCACGTGCAGATCACGTCCGCCGCCCGCACGGCATCGGCGCTCTCGCTCGTCCGCGCAGGCACGCCGAACTCGGTGGCGATGAACTGGGCCAGGCCGGCCGCGTCGCTACCGCTTGCGACCAGCACTTCCTTGAAGGGCCACGTGAGCAGGAACGCCTCGGCGTGGGCGCGCGCCTGGATGCCGGTGCCGAACAGCGTCAGCACCGAGGCGTCGCGGCGCGCGAGATGCCGGACCGCGACGGCGCTCGCGGCGGCGGTGCGCAGGCGCGTGATCTCATTGGCCTCGATCGTCGCCAGCGCCTCGCCGGTACGGGCCGAGAACAGCACGATCACGAAATTGAAGCGCTCGCCGACCGTCGCATAAACCTTGGCGCCCAGCACGCCGCTCGCCGGCAAGGCCGCGCCGAGCGCCGACAGCATCGTGTTCGTGCCGCCATGCTCGCTCGACGCCCGCACGCGCGGCGCCACCGCGCCCGCTCCGTTGCCGAACTGCTCGAAGGCGACCGCCATGGCGTGGATCGCCTCGCGCATGGTGACGAGCTGGGCGACTTCGGCGTTGGTGATCACGCGCATGGACGGCTCCTGCCGGTTCGGGAATCCAACCGGGTACCTGCCAATGTAACGCGCCGGCGTTACGCGCGAGTACCCCGCTGCCGGTCAGCGGCCGATGGGGGCGCCGCGCGTAGCATGCGGCGCGACGCCATGAGCGAAACCGAGGGCACTGGCGGGTTCTACGCGCGCGTGATCAAGCGCCTCGGTCGCAACGCCCGCGCGGGGGAGCACGGCCCGCTCGAAAGCGCCGATGCGAAGCGCCTTTGGCACGACTTGCTCGCCGAGCGGTTCACACCTGCGCAGGAGGCGGCCCTGCTTATGGGGCTGCGCGTGCACGGCGAAAGCGCCGCGATGCTGGCCGCGTTCGCGCGCGTCACGCTCGATGCAAGCTCGCGCGTCGCTGCGCCGCCGGACAAGGCGGTCGTGGTCCTGCATTGCCTCGGTACCGCGCGCAAGCAGCCGATCCTCGCGCCGTTGCTGGCTTTCGCGCTCGCGCGCGCGGAGGTCCCGGTGCTGATGGTGACCCACGACGCGCGGCGCGGCGCCAACACCGCTGCCGTGCTCGGGGCGCTCGCCGAGCGTGCGGCCGACGATGCGCACGACGCCGCGCTTCAGCTGGCGCGCCGATGCTTCGCGTGGGTGCCGATCGAGCGCATCGCGCCGGGTCTGGCCCGCGTGCTGGCGCGCCGCGCCGAACTCGGCTTTCGCAACAGCGCACACTCGCTGGTCAAGCTGCTGGTGCCGATCGAAGGCGACGGCGTGGTCGTCGCGAACTACACCCATGCGCCGTACCGGCAGTCGTTCGCCCAGGCCGCGCATCTGCTGCGACTGTCGGCGCTCCTGGTGCGTGGCACCGAAGGCGACCCGGTCGCGTGGGAGGCTGATGCCCATCCGTCGCTCGCGTGGATCGGCGGCGAGCCGACCGGGTCGCCCGTGCAAGCCGAGGTGATCGCGGGTGAGCCCGCGTCGCTGCCTCAGGTCGCCGACACCGACGCGACCGCCCGTTTCACGGAAGACGTGTTGCAAGGGCAACTCCCGATGCCGGCACCGATCGCGCGCCAGTACGAGTGCCTCGCTTATCTCGCCGCCACGGCGGCCGACCCGGCGCAACGAAGACAGGCTGCATGACATCATCGCGGTGTGAAACCCAGCACACCGCCGGAGCCTCCCGAGCCGCGCCCGGCGCCCAAAGCGCCGTCCACCGGGGCGGGCGACCAGGCGCTGTTCGGCCCCAGCAAAGCGACGTCACGCCTCGACGGTCAGGTGGCGTCGGCACGCCAGCAACTCGATGCGCGCTGGCACCAGTGGATCGCCGACAACCGCCTGCGCGATTGTTCGCCCGATTCGATGCTGGACACGATGATCGGTGCGGGCCTGGATGCGAACGAGGCGCGCAGCGCGATCGCCCTCATCGATCAATCGCCCGGTATGGTCGCCGCGCGCAAGTTCCAGCAGATCCAGCGCAAGCTCGAATCGGTGCTGGCGAACCAGCAGAAGCTGTGGGAAATCTCTCCCGGGTACGCACAGGTCGAAAAACGCAGCGGCGTATCGCGCGACGAGTTCATCGAGCGCTACGCCGTCGGCTCGCGCCCGGTCGTGCTGACCGACGTGGCCCGTGACTGGCCCGCGCTGCGTCGCTGGTCGCCGCAGTACCTGAAGGAACACTTCGGCCGCCTCGAGGTGCAGATCCAGGCCGAACGCAGCGCCGATCCGAAATTCGAACAGAACAAGCTGGCGCATCGGCGCACGATGCGGGTGGCCGAGTTCGTCGACCGGGTGCTCACCGGCGGCATCAGCAACGATTACTACCTGACCGCCAACAACGAGGTCCTGCGCCGGCCCGAGTTCGCGCCGCTGCTGCAGGACATCGGGTCGCTGCCCGACTTCTGCCGGCGCGCCGATCTCGCGCGCAGCGTCAACTTCTGGTTCGGTCCTGCCGGTACCAACACGCCGCTGCACCACGACACGATGATGCTGCTGCACACGCAGGTGGTCGGCCGCAAGCGCTGGCGCTTCATCTCGCCGCTGGAGACGCCGCGCTTGTACAACTACGTCGGCGTCTTCAGCCCGATCGACATCGATCATCCGGACCTGGCGCGCTATCCGCTGTTCCGCGGCGTAAAGGTGCTCGATGTGATCGTCGAACCGGGCGAGACGGTGTTCCTGCCGCTGGCGTGGTGGCACCAGGTGTCGGGGCTCGAGGTGAGCCTGTCGGTGTCCTATACGAACATCGACCTGCCGAACGAGTATGTGTTCAGCGATCCGCAGATCGGAGATTGGTGAAGAAGTGTCATCCCGAGCGAAGCGAGGGATCTCGTCGTGCGTGCGTCGCTACAACGCCTCCCGGCTCAGCTGTGGAAACACCTTCGAGATCTTGCCGATCAGGTAGTCGCCGTACGTGCCGTCGAATGCATGCACGCTCGCGTGGTCCCACCGGCTCGCGCGGTCGTCGTCGATGACGATATCGGCGAGTTCGGCGATCGGCTCGATGCGCGCGAAGAAGTTCGGGTCGAAGAATAGCGGGAACGAAAGCCGGTCGCGCGCGCCGCTCGGCCGTACCCGATGCGGATTGGAGCGGTACAGGCCGCGCGTCATCCGGTCGAGCATGTCGCCGATGTTGCACACGAATGTGCCCGGAATCGGCGGCGCGTCGATCCAGCGCCCGTTCGATTTCACTTCCAGGCCGCCGTTGTCGTCCTGCAGGAGCATCGTGAGCAAGCCGTAGTCGGTGTGTTCGCCCACGCCCCACTCGCCGACCGTGCTGCACGCGGGCGCCGGGTAGTTGAAGATGCGGAACAGGATCAGCGGATCGGCCGTGTAGCGGCAGGCGAAGTAGTCCTGCGGCAGGTCGAGGCTCAGCGCCAGCGCCGCCATCAGGCGATGCCCGAGGCCGGTCAAAGCCTCGATGTACTCGAGCACGGTGGCACGGAAGCCGTCGATCGACGGGAAGAGGTTCGGCCCGTGCACGGGCGTTCCCGCGCGCACGAGCGGGTGATCGGCGGCGAGCTCGGTGCCGAGATACAAGCCCTCCTTGCGATCGGACATGCCGGAGGTCAGCTCGTTGCCGACCGGGAAGTAGCCGCGCCACGCGCGGCCGCCGTGCGCCATCTCGATGCGGAGCTTCTCTTCCAGCGGGAGCGCGAAGAACCTGCGGCTGAGGTCCTCCAGTTGTGCGCATGCCGCGGGCGCGACGCCGTGCCCCGCGACGTAGAAAAAGCCGTGCATGCGACAGGCGGCGCCGATCTGCGCGGCGACAGCGCGGCGGCGCGCCGGATCATCGTCGAACCCGGTGAGATCGATCACCGGCAGCCGATCCGCCGCCGGCCCTGCAAGCGCAGACATCGCGAGCGTCGCTCAGATCGCGGCCAGTGCCCGCTCGAGATCGGCGCGCAAATCCGCGCCGTCCTCGATCCCGACCGACAGGCGGACCAGCGCATCGCCGATGCCGAGGCGCGCGCGCTGCTCGGCCGGAATGGAAGCGTGCGTCATGATCGCCGGGTGCTCGATCAGGCTTTCGACGCCGCCGAGACTCTCGGCGAGCGAGAAGATCTCGCAGCGCTCGAGGAAGCGCCTGGCACCCGCGAGATCGGTACGCAGGTCCAGCGTGATCATGCCGCCGTAGCCGCCGCCGTCGCCGAGCATCTGGCGCTTGGCCAGCGCGTGCTGGGGATGCGAGGGCAGGCCGGGATACCGCACGCGCGCCACGTTGGGATGCGACTCCAACCACTGTGCGAGCGCGAGCGCGTTGCTGCAATGGCGCTCCATGCGCAGCGCAAGGGTCTTCACGCCGCGCAGGGCGAGAAAGCTGTCGAACGGCCCGGCGATCCCGCCGACCGCGTTCTGCAGGAAACCGAGCTGTTCGCGCCAGGCAGCCTGGCGGGCCTCGGTGCCGACGATCGCGACGCCGCCGATGACATCCGAATGTCCGTTCAGGTACTTGGTGGTCGAGTGCACGACGACGTCCAAGCCGAGTTCGAGCGGCCGCTGCACCCATGGGCTCGCGAACGTATTGTCGGCGACCGCCATCAGGTCGTGCTCGCGGGCGATCCGTGCGACGGCGGCCAGATCCGCGAGCTTCAGCATCGGGTTGCTCGGCGTCTCGACCCAGAGCACGCGCGTTTCGGGTCGGATCGCCGCGCGCACGTTGGCGACGTCGGCCATGTCGACGAACGAGAAGCGCAGCCCGGCGCTGCGCTTGCGCACCCGTTCGAACAGCCGATACGTGCCGCCATAGAGGTCGTCGCTCGCTACCACATGCGCGCCGGAGTCGATCAGCTCGAGCACGGTCGCGATGGCCGCTAGGCCCGAGGCGAACGCGAACGCCTGCGCGCCGCTTTCGAGATCGGCGACGCAACGTTCGAACGCCCAGCGGGTCGGGTTGTGGGATCGACCGTAGTCGAGCCCCTTGTGCACGCCCGGGCTCTGCTGCACGTAGGTCGAGGTCGCGTAGATCGGCGGCATGATCGCCCCGGTGCTCGGATCCGGCGCCTGCCCGGCGTGGATCACGCGCGTGCCGAAGCGGGCGCGCGTCGGTGCGCCGGTGGCGCTTTCGGGTGCGTCGCGTTTCATCGTCTCGTCCTTCGCAGGTGATTGAGCAGGTCGAAGCGGGTGATCAGGCCGTGAAAGCCCGCCGCATCGGCCACGATTGCGACCAGGCCGCTGTCGAGCACGCAGCGCAGGTCCGCGATGGTCGCGCTCGGCGCCAGCGTCTGCAGCTTGGTGGTCATCGCGGCCGCCACCGTATCCGCGTAGTGGCTGCCGTCCTGATGCATGCGCATCAGCAGGTCGGACTCGTCGATCACGCCGACCAGCTTGCCGGCATCGAGGACGGGCAGCTGCTGCACGTCGGCCAGGCGCATGCGCTGGAATGCCGTGAGCAGAGTGTCCTGCGGGCCGACGCTCACGACACCGCCTTCTTCGGCGCGCCGGGCGATCAGGTCGCGCAGGTCGCCGTAGCTGCGCTGCCGGAGCAGGCCCTCGTCGATCATCCAGGCATCGTTGTAGACCTTGCTCAGATAGCGCGTGCCGGTGTCCGGGACGAAGCTGACGACCCGTTTCGGCTGCGTCTGTTCGCGGCAGAACCGAAGTGCCGCCGCGAGCAGCGTGCCGGTCGACGATCCGCCGAGAATGCCTTCGGCCTTGAGCAGCTCGCGCGCGGTGGCGAAGCTCTCTTCGTCGGGGATCGAATATGCGTGCCTGACCGCGGAGAAATCGGCGATCGCGGGGACGAAATCCTCGCCGATGCCTTCCACCGCCCATGATCCCGGCGGACCATGGGTTCCAGTCAGCACCTGGTCGCGCAGGATCGAACCGACCGGGTCGGCGAGCACGAACTCGAGCGTCGGTTGGGCGCGCTCGAAGAAGCGCGTCAGGCCGGCCAGCGTGCCGCCCGAACCGACGCCGACTACGATCGCATCGAGTTGATGCCCGGTCTGGGCCCAGATCTCGGGACCGGTCGTCAGTTCGTGCGCCAGCGGATTGGCAGGATTGTTGAACTGGTCGGCGAAAAACGAGCCGGGCGTTTCACGCGCGAGCCGCGCTGCGAGATCCTGGTAGTACGCGGGGTGTCCCTTGCCGACGTCGGAGCGCGTGATGTGCACCTGCGCGCCGAGTGCCTTCAGGTGCAGGACCTTCTCGGTCGACATCTTGTCCGGCACCACCAGCACCACCCGGTAGCCCTTCGCGCGCGCCACCAGTGCGAGGCCCAGCCCCGTGTTGCCGGCAGTCGCCTCGATCACGGTGCCGCCCGGGGCGAGGCGGCCGTCGCGCTCGGCGGCTTCGATCATCGACACGCCGATGCGGTCCTTGATCGAGCCGCCAGGGTTCTGCGATTCGAGCTTCAAAAGCAGCTCGCACGGCCCGGTATCGAGGCGCGACGTGCGTACCAGCGGCGTGTTGCCGATCAGGTCGAGGACTGCCGGACGATCGATGCGCGCCATGATCGGGAAGCCGCGAGCGCGGAAACAGCAACAGTAATACGAACGAATCGGCCGTGCGTCAGCGCACCAGCGTCTGCAGCGTGCGGAATGCCGGGTGCCCGGCGTGGCGGACCCATTCGAAGCCCACCATCTCGGTGGTCACGCACGCGGCGCCCGCATCGTGCAGGCGGCGCAGCGCGGCTTCGCGGTTGTGCTCGCTGCGCGATCCGCACGCGTCGACCACGATCCACACGTCGAGCCCGTCGTCGAGCATTCCGAGCGCGGTCTGCAACAGGCAGACGTGCGCTTCGCAGCCGGCCACGACCACCTGCGAACGGTCGCCGGCGATCAAACGCTGGACGGGCTCGCGCAATCCGTCGGGGTAGGCATCGAAGAAGGTCTTCGCGATCACCGTCGCGCAGACGTCGCGCACCTCGGGCACGCTCGGCCCGAGCTTCTCCGGGCTCTGCTCGGTGGCGATCACCGGGATCCCGAGCGCGTGTGCCAACGTCCCCAGCCGCACCGCGTTGCGCACGATCTCCGCGCGGCGATGAATGGCCGGCATCAGCCGCGCCTGGTAGTCGATGAGCACGAGTTGCGACCTGCGTGCGTCCAGCAGGACAGGCCGGGAGCGTTTCGTCGCGTCCATGCGCGCAACTGTAGCGCCGCGAAGCCTTGCTGCACGCCCCCGTGCGGCGCAAGATGCGGCGGCGTTTCCACGGGACGACTCCGATGACCACCTCTGCACCTGCGGCGTACCTGATGTCGGGCAACGATTACCGCGAGTCGCTGCGCCGGCTCGCGCCGCAGGTCTATGTGGACGGCCGCCGTGTCGCGTCGGTCGCCGACGAGCCCGCGCTGGGTCCGGGCATCAATGCGATCGCGCTGACCTACGACTTCGCCCTGCAGCAGGAGCACGCGCCGGTGATGACCGCGGAGCAGCACACGAGCGGCAAGCGGGTCAATCGCATGCTGCATGTCGACACGCATTCGGGCGACCTGCTCAACAAGCTCGAAGCAGTGCGCCTGCTGTGCCAGCAAACCGGGTGCGCGCAGCGTTATCTCGCGCACGACGGGTTGAACGCCATCGCGCAGGTCGCGGCGCGCATCGACGACGCGAACGGGCAGCCGCGCGGCCGCGGCGATCACGCCGGCCGCTTTCTCGAGTATCTGCACCGGATCCAGGACCAGGACCTGACGCTTGGCGTTGCCATGACCGACGCCAAGGGCGACCGCAGCCTGCGCCCGCACGAACAGTCGCGCACCGACACCTACGTGCACGTCGTCGAGCGTCATGCAACCGAGAATGGACGGCGCGGCATCGTGGTCTCGGGCGCCAAGGCCATCGTCACGGGCGCACCTTACGTGCACGAGCTGCTGGTTTTGCCCTGTCGCAACATGGGCGCCGAAGACGCCGATTTCGCCGTCTGCTGTGCCGTGCCGGTGGACGCGCCGGGCCTGACCATCATCGCGCGCCCCGCCGGGAGACCGGGCGAAAGACTCGAGCACGGCGCGGCGCTGTTCAGCCGCAGGTTCGGCCAGAGCACCGCCGTCTGCTTCTTCGACCGCGTTTTCGTGCCGTGGGAGAACGTTTTCTTCGCGGGCGAGTGGGAGCACTCGGGGCACGCCACCTACAGCTACGCCACCCAGCACCGTCATACCTGCATCGGCGCGCGCGCCGGCTTCGGCGACCTGCTGATCGGGGCCGGTGCGCTGATGTGCGAAGCCAACGGCTTCGACCCGGGCCACGAGGGCCATTTGCGCGATCAGATGGTCGAGCTGATCACCATCACCGAGAGCTTCTTCGCGTGCGGCGTGGCGGCCAGCGTCTATGCCCAGCCCGGCGATGCACCCGAGACGCTCTTGCCGGATCCGGTGTTCAGCAACATCGGCAAGTTGCTGCTGGCGACGAAGATCTACGACATGCACCGGATCGCCCACTACGTGAGCGGCGGCCTCATCGTGACCCTGCCCGGCCCCGACGAAGACCACAACCCGCAGACGGCCGGACGACTGAGCGAGCTGCTGCAGGCCAGCGCCGACGTGCCTTACGCGCAGCGCATCCAGGTGGCGCGGCTCATCGAGGATCTCACCGCGGGCTATCAGGGCGGCTGGTACAGCGTGATCAGCCTGCACGGCGGCGGCTCGCCCGCCGCGATGAAACAGGAGATCTATCGCAACTATCCGATCGGCTCGAAGGTGGAACTGGTCGAGCGGCTGCTCGAACGCGGCCTGGCAGAGGCGGGCGCCGAACGCGCGATCACGCGCAACCGGCAATCCGGGAAGTGCTGCGACATGGGGTGCAGTGCACCCGGCAGGCCGCTGATGATCGATGTGAATGACGTTTTGGCGTCGTCCCGGTCGAAAGCGAAGGGCTGACGCACTCCCGCCCAGCCTGCGGGGGTGGGGGGTCTTGGGCCTCTAATCCTGCTCCCAGGGCAGCCCGGCAAAACGCCAGCCGTTGAGCTTGCCGCGCTGACGCTTCGCGTCGATCTGGCCTTCGAAGCCTTCGAGCACGTTGTAGACGCGCGTGAAGCCCGCTTCCGCCGCCGAGCTCGCGGCGGCATCCGAGCGCACGCCGCTGCGGCAGATCAGCAGGACGGGCTGGTCGCGGTTCGCGGCGGCGCCGAGCAGCTCGAGAAAGCGCGCGCGCGGCGCGGGGTCCCAGCCGTGCCACTCGACGTTGACCGAGCCCGGAACGCGCCCGACGAACTTGAACTCCGGCGCGGTGCGCACGTCGATCAGCCGTGCAGCACCCTGTTGAATCAGCTGCCACGCCTCGGGCGGCGTGACCGCACCGGCGTAGTCGAGGTCAAGCTCGGCGCGACGCACTTGCGCGAGTTCGAACAACTCGGACGGCTCAACCGCCGCCAGCGTGTTTGCCATCACCACCGGTCCCTGGAATCGGTCCATCGCCATATCCCTCCAATGGCAATTGTCGAAGACGGGCGCGTGCGCATGTCGATCGCCTCGTAATGCCCTTAGAAGCTGTGGTTCTTTGGCGCGTCGCGTTCATAGCGGGACGAGATAAAGGCATGACGCATCCGTCCGACGTGGGAATCGACCCGTCTCTACGCTTCGCACTTGCAGCGAAATCCTTTGCAGGGGATCCGTGGATCTGCATCTCATCCTTGGCGGCGCGCTGGTCGGCTTCATCGTCGGCGCGACCGGTGTGGGCGGCGGCTCGTTGATGACGCCGCTGCTGACGCTCGTGTTCAACGTGCCGGCGCAGATCGCGGTGGGCACCGACCTTCTGTTCGCATCGCTCACCAAGGCGAGCGGTGCCGTGGCGCACGCGCGCCGCGGCAACGTCAACTGGCCGATCACCAGTTGGCTGGTCGCGGGCAGCGTGCCAGCCGCGCTGGCGACGCTCGGCGCCGTGCACCTGGTGCGGCCCGATGCAGTGGTCTTTGCCGAGATCGTCAAGCGCACCCTTGGCGTTGCACTTTTCCTGACCGCCGGCGCGCTCGTGTTCCGCGCGCAGATCCAGTCGCTCGGACAGCGTTTCGCCGTTCGCGGCGAGCGGGTCCTGTCGCTGGTCGCGGCGAGCGGCGCGGGTTCGATCCGGGTCACCGAAGAGCGCGTGGCGCGTCCGCTGCCGACGATGCTGATCGGGGCGGTGATCGGCACGCTCGTGACGCTCACCTCGGTCGGCGCGGGCGTGATCGGCGTGGTGGCGCTGTTTTTCCTCTATCCGGTGCTGCCGACGCGCCAGATCGTCGGTTCCGACATCGCGCATGCGGTGCCGCTGACGCTCGTCGCGGGACTCGGCCACGTTTCGCTCGGCAACGTCAACTGGTCGATGCTGGGCATGCTGCTCATCGGTTCCCTGCCGGCCATCCACGTCGGTGCCGCGGTCGCGCATCGACTTCCCGAGCGCGCCCTGCGCGCCGCCCTCGCAACGATGCTGATCGGCATCGGCGCGCGGCTCGTTCTCGGCTGAGGTCTCCATCCATGTATCGATACGACTCTTTCGACCAGCACATCGTGCAGGAGCGGGTTGCGCAATACCGCGGCCAGCTCGAGCGCCACCTCGCCGGCAAGATCAGCGAGGACGAGTTCCGGCCGTTGCGACTGCAGAACGGCCTGTACATCCAGCGCCATGCGCCGATGCTGCGCATCGCCATTCCATACGGCCTGCTGTCGGCGCGGCAGTTGCGCAAGCTGGCGCATATCGCGCGCCGCTACGACCGCGGGTACGGACACTTCACGACCCGCCAGAACATCCAGTTCAACTGGGTCAAGCTGGAGGAGACCGCCGACATCCTGGCCGAGCTCGCGAGCGTCGAGATGCACGCGATCCAGACCAGCGGCAATTGCGTGCGCAACATCACCAGCGACGAGTTCGCCGGCATCACGCCGGACGAGATCATCGATCCGCGCCCGCTCGCCGAGATCCTGCGCCAGTGGAGCACGTTCCACCCCGAATTCGCCTATCTGCCGCGCAAGTTCAAGATCGCCGTTTCGGGCAGCCGCGAAGACCGCAGCGCGACCGCGTTCCACGACATCGGCTTGTTCGCGTTGCGCGCGCCGGACGGTACAAAAGGCTTCCGCGTGTCGGTCGGTGGCGGCATGGGGCGCACGCCGGTGATCGGCACGGTGATCCGCGACTTCCTGCCGTGGCAGGAATACCTCAACTACTGCCAAGCCATCCTGCGCGTCTACAACCGCTACGGCCGCCGCGACAATCTGTGGAAAGCACGCATCAAGATCCTCGTCCGTTCGCTGGGTGCCGAGGAATTCGCGCGCCAGGTCGAGGAGGATTTCGCGCATCTGCAAGGCGGGCCGGGGACGGTGACCGACGAGGAATATCAACGCGTCGCGTCGCACTTCGCGCCGTTCCCGTATGCCGCGGGCCCGGACCACGCGATCGACCCGCGCGGCGACAAGCCGTTCGCGCGCTGGATCGAACGCAACGTGCGCGCGCACCGCGTGCCGGGTTACCGCGCGGTCGTGCTATCGCTGAAGAAGACTGGCACGGTACCGGGCGATGCCACGGCCGAACAGATGGAGCGGGTCGCGGACTGGTCCGAGCGTTACGGCTTCGGCGAACTGCGCGTGACGCACGAGCAGAACCTGGTGCTGCCGGACGTGCGCGTCGATCAGCTCGCCGCGCTGTGGCAGGAGGTGCGCGCCGCCGGGCTCGCGACGCCGAACATCGGCCTGCTGACGGACATCATCTCCTGCCCGGGCGGCGACTTCTGCGGCCTCGCCAACGCGAAGTCGATTCCGATCGCCAAGGCCATCCAGCATCGCTTCGACGACCTCGACTACGTCTACGACCTCGGCGAGATCGACCTGAACATCTCCGGCTGCATCAATTCGTGCGGCCATCATCACGTCGGCCACATCGGCATCCTCGGCGTCGACAAGGACGGGTCCGAGTGGTACCAGGTCTCGATCGGCGGCGCCGACGGTTCGAGCGCCGGGCACGGGCGGGTCGGGCTCGGCCGGATCATCGGGCCGTCGTTTGCCGCCGACGAGGTGCCCGAAGTGGTCGAGCAGCTCATCAACGTCTACGTCGCGCGGCGCGAGCAGGGCGAGCGCTTCGTCGACACGGTGGCGCGCCTCGGCATCGAGCCGTTCAAGCAGGGCGTGTACGGCGCGCGCGAGGACAGCCGCCCGGCGTTCGCGGAGGCCGCATGATCGGTGCGATCCTGCATGCCGACGGCCTGTGGCGCGCCGATGCGCGGCGCGTGGTGCGCGATCCTGCGCTAGGGTCGATCGCCGGCGGCGACGTGGTTCCGCTCGCGGCGTTCCTCGACCTGGTGCCCGCCTCGCGCGCCGACGTCGGCGTCTGGCTCGCGCCGGACGACGAGCCGGGCCAGCTCGCCCAGGTGGTATCCGAACTGCCGCTGATCGCCGTCGACTTCCCCGTGTTCAAGGACGGACGCGGCTTTTCCATCGCGAGCCTGCTACGCACCCGCTACGGATATCGCGGCGACCTGCGCGCGATCGGCGACATCCTGATCGACCAGCTCTTCTACCTGCGTCGCGTCGGCTTTTCGTCGTTCGCGTTGCGGGTGGACCAGGACCCGGAAACGGCCGTGACCGCGCTGCGGACATTCACCGACGTGTACCAGGCGAGCGTCGACCAGCCGCTTCCGTACTTCCGCCGCCGCGCGGTTTCGGGAGCGTCGCTGTGAGCGGTCGGGTCGAGTCCGCCCTTGCGACGTTGCGGGACGCGGCGGGGCTTGCGCCCGCGGCGTTCTCGACCAGCTTCGGCGCCGAGGACATGGTCGTGCTCGATCTCATCCGCGCGCACGCGCTGCCGATCGACATCTTCACGCTCGATACCGGCCGGCTGCCCGAGGAGACGTACGCGCTGATGCAACGGGTCGAGGAGCGGTACGGCAGGTGCGTCGCCATCTTCTTCCCCGACGCGCAAGCGGTGGATCGGCTGGTCGCGGCCAACGGCATCAACGGCTTCTACGACTCGGTCGATAAGCGCAAGGCTTGCTGCGCGGTGCGCAAGCTCGAGCCGCTCGACCGGGCGCTGGCGGGAAAACGCGCCTGGGTGACGGGCCTGCGCGCACAGCAGTCCGTGACGCGTACCGCGCTGGTCGGGCGTGAAACCGACAGCGCACGCGGGCTCGAGAAGTTCAATCCGCTCGCGGACTGGTCAGAGGCCGATGTCTGGGCCTATATCCGCGCCCAGGACGTGCCGTACAACGCGCTGCACGATCGCTTCTATCCGAGCATCGGGTGCGCACCGTGCACGCGCGCGATCGCACCGGGCGAGGACCTGCGCGCGGGACGCTGGTGGTGGGAGCAGCCCGAGAGCAAGGAGTGCGGCCTGCACATGAAGGATGGCCGGGTGACGCACCGGAAGGACATCGCCGTGAAAGAGATCGCATGAGCGCGGTGGACGTGGTCATCCCGCGTGAAGCGCGGGATCTCGGCCGCTCGAACCGTCGAGATCCCTCGCCTTCGGCTCAGGATGACCTGGGCGAGGCACTGGATACCGGCGAGACGCTGTCGCACCTCGACTGGCTCGAGGCGGAAGCGATCCACATCCTGCGCGAGGTCGCCGGGCAGGCGGCCAACCCGGCACTGCTCTTTTCAGGCGGCAAGGACTCGATCGTCCTGCTGCACCTCGCCACCAAGGCGTTCCGGCCCGCGCGCTTCCCGTTTCCGTTGCTGCACATCGACACCGAGCACAACTTTCCCGAGGTGATCGAGTTTCGCGACCGGCGCGCGGCGGAGCTCGGCGAGCGGCTCATCGTGCGCAGCGTCGGCGCTTCGATCCGCAGCGGGCGTGTCGTGCTGCGCACGCCGGACGAATCGCGCAACAAGCACCAGTCGGTGACGCTGCTCGATGCGATCGCCGAGTTCGGCTTCGACGCGTGCATCGGCGGCGCGCGGCGCGACGAAGAGAAGGCGCGCGCCAAGGAGCGCGTCTTCAGCTTCCGCGACGCGTGGGGCCAGTGGGACCCGAAGAACCAGCGCCCGGAGCTGTGGAACCTCTACAACGCGCGGGTCGCCAGGGGCGAGAACGTGCGCGTGTTCCCGATCTCGAACTGGACCGAGCTCGACGTGTGGCAATACATCGCCCGCGAGAAGCTTGCCGTGCCGAGCATCTACCTCGCGCATCGCCGCCCGGTCGTGCGCCGCGGCGGCAGCCTGGTTCCCGTGACCGAACTCACGCCGGCGCGCCCCAGTGAAACGGTCGAGGAAGTGCTGGTGCGGTTCCGTACGGTGGGCGACATCACCTGCACCTGTCCGGTCGCCTCGAGCGCGAGCAACTACGCGCAGATCGTCGCCGAGACCATGAGCGCCACGCTGACGGAACGCGGCGCGACGCGCATGGACGACCAGACCTCGGAAGCGTCGATGGAGCAGCGCAAGAAGGAAGGCTACTTCTGATGAAACGCGAATCCATTCCGGAACTGGCGGTCGATGCCGCCGATCGCGGCGTGCTGCGTTTCCTGACGTGCGGCAGCGTCGACGACGGCAAGAGCACGCTCATCGGCCGCCTGCTCTACGACACGAAAGCGCTGCTGTCGGACACGCTGGCAACCCTCGAGAAGACCTCGGCCCGGCGCGGACTCTCGGCACTCGACCTCTCGCTGCTCACCGACGGCCTCGTGGCCGAACGCGAGCAGGGCATCACGATCGACGTTGCCTATCGCTACTTCGCCACCGCGCGCCGCAAGTTCATCATCGCCGATGCGCCGGGCCACGAGCAGTACACGCGCAACATGGTGACGGCGGCCTCGACCGCCGACGTCGCGGTGCTGCTGCTGGATGCACGCAAGGGCGTGCTCGCGCAGACCAAGCGGCACGCCACGCTGGCGACGCTGCTCGACATCGGCCAGCTGATCGTCGCGGTCAACAAGATGGATCTGGTCGAGTACTCGCGCGAGCGCTTCGAGTCGATCCGTGCCGACTTCCAGGCCTGGCTCGCCGGTCACGCCGACCTGAACGTGGACGTGCGCTACATACCGATCAGCGCGCTCGAAGGCGACAACGTGGTCGATCGCAGCGAGCGGCTCGTCTGGTATGGGGGGCCGACGCTGGTCGAATTGCTCGAGGACGCGCCGAGCGAGCAGCTGAACACGGGAAGCCCGGCGCGGTTGCCGGTGCAATGGGTCTGCCGGCCGGCGCAATCGGATTTCCGCGGCTACGCCGGGCGGCTCGAAGCGGGAACGCTGTCGGTCGGTGACGAGGTGAGCGTGCTGCCCGGCGGGCTGCGCTCGCGCGTCACGCGCATCGCCATCGGCGAAACCGGACTGGAGCGTGCCATCGCAGGTCAATCCGTGATGGTTTCACTGGCGGACGAACGCGACATCTCGCGCGGCGACACCATCGTGCGCGCGGCCGAGGCCGCGCCGGCCCAGCGCCAGCAGCTCGCCGCGACGTTGTGCTGGCTCTCGGCGACTCCGCTTTCGACCGCGCGCAGCTACGTGCTGCAGCACACGACCCGCAGCGTGAAGGCGCGCCTGGGCGCGGTGTCGGCACGGCTCGATATACACTCGCTCGCCTGGACGCCGGACGGCAACGCGGTCGGGCTCAACGATATCGTGCAGGTGCAGTTGAAGACGCAGCAACCGCTGGTGGCCGATTCCTATCGCGCCAACCGCGACACCGGCAGTTTCATCCTCGTCGATGAAGCGACCAACGACACGGTTGCAGCAGGTCTGATCAACTGAGGCTCATGGACGGAACGACTTCGACGCCGGTCATCAGGCCGGCAAAGGTGCCGGGCGAGGTCCCGGCATCCAGGTACACGCGGCAGACCATCACCTGGATCAGGCGCTGGAATGATCACCTGTTTTCCTTCCGCATCACCCGCGATGCCGGCTATCGCTTCAAGCCCGGCCAGTTCGCGCGCCTGGGCCTGTACCGCGACGACGGCCCGAAGGGGCCGCGCTACATCTGGCGCGCGTACTCGATCGTCTCGGCCGACTACGACGAGTTCCTCGAGTTCTATTCCATCGTCGTGCCCGACGGCGACTTCACCACGCGCCTGGCGCAGCTGCGTGAAGGCGACGGCATCCTGATCGAGAAGATGAACTACGGCTTCCTGACGCTCGACCGCTTCGAGCGCGGCAGGGACCTGTGGCTGCTCGCCTCGGGCACCGGGATCGCACCCTTCATTTCGATCCTCGCCGACCTGGGCGCGTGGGAGCAATACGAGCGGCTCGTGCTCGTGCACTCGGTGCGCAAGGTCGAGGAGCTGGCGTATCGCGATACGGTCGAATCGCTGCGCGGCCACGAGGTCTTCGGCGAGCACCTTGCCGCCGATCCCTCCAAGCTGGTCTACGTCCCGATCGTCACACGCGAGCGACTCGACGGCGCACTGCATGCGCGCATTCCGGCGCTGCTCGGCAGCGGCGCGCTCGAGGCGCACGCCGGGATCAAGCTCGACCACGAACGCAGCCGCGTCATGATCTGCGGCAACCCGGAGATGGTCGACGACACCCGCCACCGCCTGCAAAACGCGGGCTACCGGGTTTCGCGGCGCGGCGAGCCCGGCCACATGGCCGTGGAGAACTACTGGTAGGCAAGGATGAGCGGGCGTTAGGGCGGGGGCCGATCGGGCGTAGCCTTGCGGCATGCTTCGGCGAACGCTTCTCCAAGCCGTGCCGGCGTCGGTGTTTGCTCTCTCGACACCGACCGGGGCGCAAGCTCCGCGCCTGCACCGCTCCTTCCCGCGCACCCGCGAATCCATCCCTGCAGTCGGCGTGGGCACCTGGCTCACGTTCGATGTCGGCGACGAGCTGGTGCCGCGTGCGCAGCGGCGCGACGTGCTGCGGCGGTTCTTTGCCGCCGATGGCGGCGTTATCGATTCGTCGCCGATGTACGGGCGCGCGGAGCGCCTGCTGGGCGAATTGCTGCCCGACGTTGCGCACGACGGCAGGCTGTTCACCTCGACCAAGGTGTGGACCGCCTTCGACCGCGTGGGGCCAAGCCAGGTCGAAGAGTCGCTGCGCCTGTGGGGCGTGCCGCGCTTCGACCTCCTGCTCGTACACAACCTGCTCAACTGGCAGGCGCATATGAAGCTGCTGCGCGCGTTGCAGGAACAGGGCCGCGTGCGCTACATCGGCGTCTCGACCTCGCACGGGCGCAAGCACGACGAGATCCAGCGCGTGATGCGCGCCGAGCCGATCGACGCGATCCAGATCACGTACAGCCTCGCCGATGCCAGCGCCGAACCGGTGCTCGACCTCGCGGCCGAGCGCGGCATTGCGGTCTTCGTCAACCGGCCGTTCGACGGCGGCCTGCTCTTCAACGTCGTGGGGACGCGTGCACCGCCTCCCTCGGCGGCCGAGTTCGATTGCGCGAACTGGGCGCAGTTCTTCCTGAAGTGGATCCTGGGCCACCCGGCGGTCACGTGCGCCATTCCCGCGACCACACAGCCGGCGCACATGGACGAGAACATGGGGGCCGGTGTCGGCCGCCTGCCCGACCAGGCCATGCGGCGCCGCATGAGCGCGTTCTTCGAGCGCCTGTGAGTCAGTCCGGCCTGCGCCCGTTCCAGACGAACGGGAACAGGGTCTGGGCGACGATGCCTTTCGGCACGTAATCGTCCTTGACGCCGTAGCGCTGCGGCCATGGGGCGCCGCTTCTCACCGCGGTGCCGAACAACGTGTCGAGGAACGTGAAATGCGCGGCGAAGTTGCGGTCGAGCGCCTCGCGATCCTGGGCGTGATGCCAGTGGTGGAAGTTCGGCGTCACGATCGCCCGCGCCAGCGGCCCGAGGGGAACGCTCACGTTCGAATGATTGAGCACCGCCTGGAAGCCGACCAGGATGATGTAGGCGTCGATGACCGCCTTGTCGAACCCGAGCACGACGATCGGCGCGAGCACCAGCGTGCGCGTGATCAGCACCTCGACCATGTGCATACGGGAGCCCGCGAGCCAGTCCATGCTTTCGATGCTGTGATGGATGGCGTGGAACCGCCACAGCAACGGCACCTGGTGATAGGCGCGGTGGATCCAGTACTGCACGAAGTCGGCGACGAGCGCGAGCACCAGCAGTTCGAGCGCAAAAGGCAGCGAGCGGATCCGCGCCTGCAGGCTCGAATCGACCGCCCAGTCGAACCCGGCGTGCACGATCCTGTTGGTGGCCAGGAAGAAGAATCCGACCAGCAGGTGATTGAGCAGGAAGTGAGCGAGGTCGGTCTGCCATTCGGCGCGGAAGAGCGGCTGCTCGCGCCGCAGCGCGAACAGCTTCTCGACGAAGACGAAGATGAGCGTCGTTCCCAGCAGGTCGAGGATGAACCAGTCGAGCCCGATGTAGGGCGTGCCGTCCGGAAAATCCCCGACGGGCACCGTGTGTCCACCGAGCACGGCGGCGAGCGTGAGCACTGCGAACGCGCAGCCCGACAGCCAGCGCACGCGGCCGAACGCGATGTTGAGCAGCGCCAGCGCACCCGCGACGAGCATCGCGCCGAGCAGAATGGCACGCAGCACGTTCACGTCGTAGTTCTTGCGCAGCTCCGGCGTTGTCAGATACGCCGGGAAGTGAAACGCGATCACGGCCAGCACACTCAGAGCCGCAAGCGCGAAAGCGATCACCCCCGTCGCAAGCCCGCTGCCCGACTGCAGCGCACCGTGCGAGCGCAGCAGGCGGCTCAGCTTCGCGAGTGTGCCGTGCGCCTGCGGCGCAGTCGGCGTCATCGACGTTCCCGTTGCTTCGTAACGGTCGTTGTTGCGAAGGTGCATGCCTGACATCCTGGCCCTCCCACATGTTTGCGATCGACGCCGGTGACGCCGAATCGGCCACCTTTCTCTTTCCCTTCGGTTTCCCTACGGCCTAACACGATCACGGGCCGCTGCGGGTGCGCCCGGTTAAGCATCGGCGGGCCGGCGGGTGGGATAGTTGGCCCACGGGCGGGGGAAAGAGGATGGCGTCGGTTCGTGACTGAGCGTTTGCACGCCGGGCGTGGATCAATCGGACAGGAGAAACATATGACAAGACCCATCAGGCAGCTGCTGCTCGTGTTGGCAGTAGCGTTGCTTGCTGCTTGCGGTGGCGGATCGAGCAACACCGGGACCGGTTCCGGGACGACCAGCACCGCGAGTCAGACGGTTGTCACGGGAACGATGACCGGCCTCGGCGGCGTGACCGTCGACGGCGTCACCTATGGCGGCGCGTCGACGACGGTCGCGATGGACGTCGATCCGCGTGCGGAGACGCCCGCCACCATGGCCGACCTGAAAGTCGGCCAGCAGGTCGAAGTGCAGGTCGATGACAACGGCCAGGCGACCAAGGTCCTGGTGCGCGCGAACGTCATCGGCACGATCGATTCGATCGACCTCACCGGCTCCAGTTTTACCGCCGCGGGACAGACGATCCTGGTCACCACGGGCGGCGACGGCGCGACGATCTTCGAAGGCGTCGACGGCCTGGCCGGGCTCAAGGTCGGCGACCTGGTCGAGGTCCACGGCACGCTCAACACCTCGGGCAACGTCGTCGCCACACGGGTCGAACTCAAGCCCTCCGACGGCGTCGTGCGCGTGCGCACCAGCGGCTTCGTCAGCAATCTCGACACGACGGCCAAGACGTTCACGCTCGGCTCGTTCACCATCGACTACTCGGCGGCGACGCTCGTGCCCGGCAACGCCACCCTCGCCAACGGCGAACTCGTGTTTGTCTTCAGCGACCAGCTTCCGAGCGGCAGCACGCTGGCGGCCAAGGCGATTCGCATCGCCAGGACGCCTGCGCTTTCCGGCCAGAAATTCGTCATCGGCGGCCTGGTCACCAACGCGAGCTCCGATGGCAAGACCTTCATGGTCGACGGCATCTCGGTCGATGCGAGCAATGCCCAGATCCGGGGCCCGAACAATCCGACCTTCGCGGACATCCAGAACATGGCGCTGGTGCGGGTGGTGGGCACGCTGAGCGGCAGCGGGTCGTCGACGGTGCTCACCGCGACGCAGGTATGGATCATTCCCGCATCGCAGGAACGGGTCATCCTGCTGGTCGGCCAGGTCACCGACTTCGTGTCCGTGTCGAGCTTCAACGTGCGCGGAACGCCGGTGGACGCCTCGGCGGCGACGTTCGTCAACGGCACCAAGGACGACCTGAAGAACGACGCGTTCGTGAGCGTCAAGGGGCACATCAACGGCGACCTCGTGCAGGCCGACCAGGTGACCTTCCTCACTCCGCCGCAGAACGTGACGTTCCACCTGTTCGGCGCAGTGAGCGACTACAACGCCAGCGCGGGCACGTTCCGGATGGTCGGCATCGACATGACGCTATCGAGCAGCGCGACGTTCGAAAACGGCACGCTGGCCGACTTCGGCAACGGCGACCTGGTCCAGGTCACCGGCATGTTCAACGGTACGACCTTCCTCGTGAGCGACGTGCGCTTCTTCGCGCCGACCCCGTTGTCGATTTTCATCAGCGGCACGATCTCGGACGTCACCGCGACCGCCTTCACGCTCAACGGCACGAGCATCGCCATCAATGCGCAGACGACGATCACCGGCGGGCCGTTGGCGGACGGTCAGTTCGTCCAGGTGCAGGCGCAGTGCGCTTCGACGACCAGCACGACGCCGGGTTGCGCCTTGGTGGCGACCAGCGTCGAGGTGCGGGCGCCGATGGCCACCGCGCGGCTGATCGGGCCGATCACGGACTTCGTGTCACAGTCCAGCTTCAAGGTTCAGGAACAATCGATCGACGCAAGCGGCGCGACGTTCAAGAACGGCGCGGCGAGCGATCTCGCCAACGGCCAGCAGGTGCTCATCGACGGCAACCTGAGCGGCGGCACGGTGGTCGCGACGCTGGTCGTGTTCCTGCATTGAAACGGGCGCGGCAGGTCAATAACCTGCCGCGCGATCGACATATCCGGGCAGGTCGCGCGCCTGCACGCCGTGTTCCAGCTGCGTGAGCGCCGCCGCGATCTGCTCGGCCGCCGGCCCGTACGGGGTCGGTCCGGAGAGATGCGGGGTCACCGTGATCTTCGGATGCGACCAGAACGCGTGCCCCGGCGGTAGCGGCTCGACACGAAACACGTCCAGGGTCGCGCTCGCGAGCTGCCCGCTGTCGAGCGCCGCCACGAGATCGTCGTCCGCGACGGTGCCGCCGCGCCCGACGTTGATCAGGTGC
>Ga0335077_10000431_pt1 | contig 46188 bp, 44 predicted proteins | sample Lox_Sample_31_FD_207151 | JGI IMG/M metagenome (GOLD analysis project Ga0335077, IMG submission 207151) | Soil microbial communities from Loxahatchee National Wildlife Refuge, Florida, United States - Lox_Sample_3.1 | ecosystem: Environmental > Terrestrial > Soil > Wetlands | place: USA... | reverse complement strand
ACGCGCGCAAGCGACAAGGTCGCGGCGCGCGAGGCCGATGGGCACGGCGCCCAGCAGGATTTCCTCTCGCGGCTCGCGCGCGAGCAACGCATCTGGCTCGTCGGCGGCACGGTGCCGATCGCGATCGCCGATCCCCAGCGCGTGCGCAGCGCGCTGCTGGTCTACGGCCCCGACGGGCAGCGTGTCGCGCGCTACGACAAGGTCCATCTCTTCGCGTTCCACCAGGGCGAGGAGCAGTACGACGAAGGCCGCACGATCGAGGCCGGCAGCGAGCCGGCCGTCTTCGACGCGCCCTGTGGCCGGGTCGCGCTCTCGGTCTGCTACGACCTGCGCTTCCCGGAGCTCTACCGTCGCTTCCGGGACCTCAGCCTCATCGTCGTTCCCTCGGCGTTCACCGCGGTCACCGGCGCCGCGCACTGGCACGTGCTGCTGCGGGCGCGAGCGATCGAGAACCAGTGCTACGTGCTGGCCGCGGCGCAGGGCGGGCTGCATCCCAACCGGCGCCGCACCTACGGCCACAGCCTGATCATCGATCCCTGGGGCACGGTCGTCGCCGAGCGCGAAGAGGGTCCCGGGGTGATCGTCGCCGATGTCGATCCCGAGCGCATCGCGCAGGTCCGGCGCGAGCTGCCGGCACTGGCGCATCGGCGGCTGTAGGCTGTCGCTCGTGGGTTGAGGCCGGCGCGAACCGGCGATCCGCTCGACGACGCGGGTGCGCCGCAGCGGGCCGGGATCAGCCCGTCCGCGCCTTGAGCAGCACCAGCACCGCGCCCGAGCCGCCGGCGTGGTGCGGCGCCTCGCAATACGCGAGCACTTCGTCGCGTTGCGCGAGCCACTGCCGCACCTTCCCCTTGAGGACCGGTTCGCGGTTCGGCGACGACAGGCCCTTGCCGTGCACGATGCGCACGCAGCGCCAGCCCGACGCTCGCGCGGCATTCACGAATTCGCCGAGCGCATCCCGCGCTTCGTCGCGGTTGAGCCGGTGCAGATCGAGCTCGCCCTGCACCGACCACTGTCCGCGCCGCAGCCTCGTGAGCACGTCGGAACCGAGCCCCTTGCGCAGGAACGTCTGGTGCAGGTCGTGCTCCTGGCCCGCTTCCCACGACAGCGGCGAAGGCTCGACACCGTACTTGCTGGCGGCCAGCGCGGCCGCCTCGTCGGCGAGCCGCTGCGAAGGAACGCTGGCCGGACGCGCGCGCGGAATCGCGGCGCGATCGCCGCGGCGCAGCGGCTCGACGTCGGCGAAGGCTTCCCGCAGGTCCACTTCCGGCTCGGTCGGCGGCCCGGCACTGGCGACAGGCTTCGGTCGCGATGGCCGCGCCTTCGCGGGCTCAGACTTGCGCGCCTGCGCCAGCAGACCCTTGAGCTCGGAGAGCTTCGCCATCGGGCGCGGGCCGGCCTACGCGACGGTCTCGAGGTAGGCCTCGGCGTCGAGCGCTGCCATGCACCCCGTGCCGGCGCTGGTCACGGCTTGTCGATAGACGTGATCCGCGACATCGCCGGCGGCGAATACGCCGGGGACGCTGGTGCCCGTCGCGTCACCATCGCTGCCGCCCTTCACGACGATGTAGCCGTTGCGCATGTCGAGCTGGCGCTCGAAGATTCCGGTGTTGGGCGTGTGGCCGATCGCGATGAACACGCCCTGCACGTCGAGGTCGCGGGTGCCGCCGTCGCCGAGGTGCTTCACGCGCGCGCCCCGGACCCCCGAGGCGTCGCCGAGCACTTCCTCGAGCACGTAGTTCCACAGGATGCTGACGTTGCCGCCGTTCTTCGTCTTGGCGACCAGCCGGTCGACCAGGATCGCTTCCGCGCGGAACTTCTCCCGGCGATGGACGACGGTCACGTGCCGGGCGATGTTCGACAGGAACAGCGCCTCCTCGACGGCGGTGTTGCCGCCGCCGACCACGACGACGTCCTGACCCTTGTAGAAGAAGCCGTCGCAGGTCGCGCAGGCCGACACGCCCTTGCCCATGTACGCCTGCTCCGAGGGAAGGCCGAGGTATCTTGCCGAGGCGCCCGTAGCGATGATGAGCGCGTCGCAGCTGTACTCGCCCGCGTCCCCGATCAGGCGCAGCGGCCGCTCGTCGAGCCTGGCGGTGTGAATCTGGTCGAACACCAGCTCGGTCTCGAAGCGCTCCGCGTGCAGCTGGAATCTCGCCATCAGGTCGGGACCCTGCACGCCGGTCGCGTCGGCAGGCCAGTTGTCGACGTCGGTCGTCGTCATCAGCTGGCCGCCCTGCGCGAGGCCGGTGATGAGGAGCGGCTTGAGGTTGGCACGCGCAGCGTATACTGCCGCGGTGTAGCCCGCGGGCCCCGAGCCGAGAATCAGCAGGCGCGAATGGCGAGTGGTCATGGGTCGTGGGTAGCGATCAAAGCCTGAAGAAAGCGGCTGCGATTCTAACCGATGTGGGGGGGCTTCCCGGGTGAGCCAAGTGGGGGTCGCGGAGGCCGGGCGCAAGCTATAATGTAGTGCAAGAGATGCGTCAGGCAATACGATGATTTCACGTCAGAATGAAGCGGCTATCCAACGCCGCTTTCCAGCCTCCGGATCGCGCTTCTCGCCGCGCCACACCGCGCTCATCCGGGAGTCGTGGTGGCTGCTGGCGGTCGCTGCGGTGGGCTTCCTCGCGCTGGTTCTGGCGACCTATCACAAGTCCGACCCGGGCTGGTCCTATTCCGGCACCAACGCCGTGGTTCAGAACAAAGGAGGCGTGGTCGGCGCGTGGCTGGCCGATCTGCTGCTCTATCTCTTCGGCGTCTCGGCATGGTGGTGGGTCTTCGCCGGGGTCGTGCTGATCGTGGCGGGCTACCGGCGGGTGGCGGCACCGGCCGGGACCGCCGAGCGCCATCACCCGTGGCTCGCGGTGCCGGGCTTCGCCGTGGTGCTCGGCGCGAGCGCCGCGCTCGAGGCGCTGCGCCTGTACCGGCTGCCGGCGAGCCTGCCGCAGGCGCCCGGCGGCGCCCTCGGCGATCTGCTCGGCAACGGCCTCGCGCGGGCGCTCGGATTCAACGGCGCCACGCTCCTGCTCCTGGCCCTGCTTGCAGCGGGCTGGTCGCTTTTGACCGGCATGTCCTGGATCCGCCTCATGGAGCGCATCGGCGCGGGCGTCGAACGCACGGTCGCGTGGATCCGCGAGCGCCGCGAAGCGAAGCGCGACCGCGAGATCGGCGCGGCTGCGCTGGAGCAGCGCGAGCACGCCGTCGAGATGGCGCGCGAGAGCGAGGAGGAGCGCGAGCCGGTGGTCGTGGTCCCGCCGGCGTTCGAGGTGCCGAAATCCGAGCGAGTCGTGAAGGAGAAGCAGCGCCCGCTGTTCAAGGACCTTCCCGATTCGCCATTGCCGCCGCTCGCCCTGCTGGAGGACGCGCCCTCGGCGCAGGAGCAGGTGAGCGCCGAGACGCTGGAGTTCACCTCGCGCCTGATCGAGCGCAAGCTGGCCGACTTCGGCGTCGCGGTGAAGGTGCTCGCCGCGTATCCCGGACCGGTGATCACGCGCTACGAGATCGAGCCGGCGGTCGGCGTCAAGGGCGCGCAGATCGTGAGCCTGATGAAGGATCTCGCCCGGGCGCTCTCCGTGGTGAGCATTCGCGTTGTCGAGACGATCCCCGGCAAGTCGTGCATGGGTCTCGAGCTGCCCAACCCGCGCCGGCAGATCGTGCGGCTGGTGGAGCTCCTGTCGTCGGCGGCCTACAACGATCTGCCGAGCCCGCTGTCGCTCGCCCTGGGCAAGGACATCGCGGGGAAGCCTGTGATCGCCGATCTCGCACGCATGCCGCATCTGCTCGTCGCGGGTACGACGGGCTCGGGCAAGTCGGTGGCCCTGAACGCGATGATCCTGTCGCTCATCTACAAGGCGGAGCCGCGGCAGGTGCGGCTGATCCTGATCGACCCGAAGATGCTCGAGCTCTCGGTGTACGAGGGCATCCCGCATCTGCTCGCGCCGGTCGTCACCGACGTGAAGCTCGCCGCGAACGCGCTCAACTGGGGCGTGGCCGAGATGGAGCGCCGCTATCGGCTGATGTCGACCCTGGGCGTGCGCAACCTCGCCACCTACAACGGCCGCGTGGCGGAGTCGCGCAAGGCGGGGCGCCCGCTCAAGAACCCGTTCTCGGCGACGCCGGACGATCCCGAGGCGATCGAGGAAATGCCGCTCATCGTCGTCGTCATCGACGAGCTGGCCGACCTGATGATGGTCACCGGCAAGAAGATCGAGGAGCTGATCGCGCGCATCGCGCAGAAGGCCCGCGCCGCCGGCATCCACCTGATCCTCGCCACGCAGCGGCCGTCGGTCGACGTCATCACCGGGCTCATCAAGGCGAACATCCCCTCGCGCATCGCGTTCCAGGTGGCGAGCAAGGTCGATTCGCGCACCATCCTCGACCAGATGGGCGCCGAGACGCTCCTGGGCCAGGGTGACATGCTGTACATGCCGCCGGGCATGGGGCATCCCCAGCGCGTGCACGGCGCATTCGTCTCCGACGGCGAAGTGCATCGGGTGGTGGAATACCTCAAGGCGCAAGGCGGGCCGCAGTATCTCGACGGGGTTCTCGATGGCGCCGCCAGCGGGGACGGCGACGCGGACCCTGCCCTCGAAGGGGCCGACGGGGAGGCCGATCCCATGTACGACCAGGCGGTGGCCGTGGTGCTCAAGACGCGGCGCCCGTCGATCTCGCTGGTGCAGCGGCACCTGCGCATCGGCTACAACCGCGCCGCGCGGCTGATCGAGCAGATGGAGCGGGCTGGGCTCGTCTCGGCCATGCAGACCAATGGCAACCGGGAGGTGCTCGTGCCCGCCGGCAAGGAGTAGGCTCGGGCACTATTGCGGCACTATTGCTTATCCGCGTTGCCTCACGTCCAGCCCGCCTCCTCGACAAGCTCCGCGAGCGCGGGGGCCGCACGGCTGCGGCAGCCGGGATGCGAACGGCCATGCCCAACAAGACTCGAAGCGCTTTCCTCGTCCTCGCCTGCGCGTTCGCACCCGTCGCGCAGGGCGCGAGCCTGGAGCGCCTGCGCACCTTCGTGCACGACACGCAGACCGCGCGCGCGAAATTCACCCAGACGGTGACCGATCGGAACGGGCGGCCCAAGCAGGAGGCGAGCGGCGAATTCGAGATCTCGCGTCCCGGCAAGTTTCGCTGGAGCGTCGACCAGCCGTATCGGCAACTCCTGGTCGGGGACGGCGAACGGGTGTGGATCTACGATCCTGATCTGAACCAGGTCGTGAAGCGACGCGCCGATCAGGCGCTTGGCACGACGCCGGCGGCGCTGCTCGCGGGCAAGGACGACGTCGAGCGCGCCTTCGACTGGCACGACCTGCCTTCCGCAGACGGCCTCGACTGGCTCGGCGCCACGCCGAAGGACAAGGAGTCGAGCTTCACGGAGATCCGCCTCGGCTTCCGCGGCTCCGCGCTGGCGGCGCTGGAGATCTACGACAACTTCGGTCAGCGCACGACGATTCGCCTCGCCAGGCTCGAGCGCAATCCGAGGCTGCCACGCGACCTGTTCCAGTTCACGCCTCCCCAGGGCGCCGATGTCGTCGGCGACTGATCTCTTCGCGACCGACAATCCGGCGACGCCGCTCGCGGAGCGCCTGCGCCCCAGGACGCTCGCCGAAGTGATCGGCCAGCGGCATCTGCTCGCGCCGGGCAAGCCGCTCGCCGTTGCGTTCGCATCCGGCAAGCCGCATTCGATGATCCTCTGGGGGCCGCCGGGCTCCGGCAAGACCACCCTCGCGCGGCTGATGGCCGAGGCGTTCAACGCCGACTTCATCGCGATCTCCGCGGTCCTGGCCGGGGTCAAGGACATTCGCGACGCCGTCGCGCACGCGGAGGCCGCGCTGGCTCGATCGGGGCGGCACACCATCCTGTTCGTCGACGAGGTGCATCGCTTCAACAAGGCGCAGCAGGACGCATTCCTGCCTTTCGTCGAGCGAGGGCTGATCACCTTCATCGGTGCGACGACCGAGAATCCGTCGTTCGAGGTCAACGGCGCGCTGCTTTCCCGCGCCGCGGTCTACGTGCTCGAGCCGCTCTCGCCCGACGAGCTCGGCGCTCTGCTCGAGCGCGCGGTCGCGGCGGCGATGCCCGGTACGGCGCTCGATGCCGCCGCGCGCGACGCGGTCATCGGCTACGCCGACGGCGACGGGAGGAGGCTCGTCAACCTGGTCGAGCAGCTCGCCACCGCGACCACGGAAGCCGGCCGGCGCGACATCGATCTCGCGTTCGTCGAGGCGACGATCGCGCGCTCGCTGCGACGCTTCGACAAGGGCGGAGAGGCGTTCTACGACCAGATCTCGGCGCTGCACAAGGCCGTGCGCGGCTCCGATCCCGACGCTTCGCTGTACTGGCTGTGCCGCATGCTCGATGGCGGCGCCGATCCGCTCTACGTCGGCCGGCGCCTGATCCGAATGGCGACCGAGGACATCGGCCTCGCGGATCCGCGCGCGCTGCGCCTCGCGCTCGACGCCGTCGAGACCTATGAGCGGCTCGGCACGCCGGAGGGAGAGCTCGCGCTCGCCGAGGCCGCGATCTACCTCGCCTGCGCTGCGAAGAGCAACGCGGCCTATGTCGCCTACGGCAAGGCGCGGGCGTTCATCGAGGAGGACGGCTCGCGTCCCGTGCCGATGCACATCCGCAACGCGCCGACGCGGCTGATGAAGAAGCTCGGCTACGGCAAGGGCTATCGCTACGCTCACGACGAGGAAGACGCGTACGCGGCGGGCGAGCGCTACCTTCCCGAGGGCATGCCGCCGGTGGCGTTCTACGAGCCGACCACGCGCGGGCTCGAGGCGAAGATCGGGGAGAAGCTCGCCGAGCTCCGGGAGCGCGACAGGAAGCGCCAGTCGTAACGAGTGCGGCGGCGGCGAATGACCGGCCAGGCGCCCATGAGCCGCGCCGGGCACCCGTAGTTCTGCGTTCGCGGCGTAGGGCGCGGGGCCGGCACTCGCCGCAATCCGCTGTGCGCAATTGGTAGAATCGCACGCATGCTCGACATCCAGATGCTTCGCAACGACGCCGCCGGGGTCGCGGCGCGGCTCGCGGCGCGCGGGTACGCGCTCGACATCGCGAGATTCGAGCGGCTCGAAGCCGATCGGAAGACGATCCAGACCCGGACCCAGGAGCTGCAGGCGAAGCGCAACACGCTGTCCAAGGCGATCGGCGCGGCGAAAGGCCGGGGCGAGGACACCGGGCCGCTGATGCGCGAGGTCGGCGGAATCGGCGAAGAGCTCGGCGCGCTCGAGGGCCGTCTAGCCGGCGTGCAGGCGGACTTGCGCGAGTGGCTCCTCGAAATGCCGAATCTTCCGCATTCGAGCGTGGCGGTCGGGCGCTCGGAAGCGGACAACGTCGAGATTCGCCGCTGGGGCGCGCCGAGGAGCTTCGATTTTCCCGTGCGCGATCACGTCGACGTCGGCGCGGCGGTCGGCGGGCTCGAGTTCGAGTCCTCGGCGAAGCTTTCCGGCGCGCGCTTCTACACGCTGCGCGGCGCGGTCGCGCGGCTGCATCGCGCGCTCGCCCAGCTGATGCTCGATACGCATGTCGGCGAGCACGGCTACGTCGAGCACTACGTTCCTTATATCGTCAACGCGGAGACGCTAACCGGGACGGGGCAGCTGCCGAAATTCGAGGACGAGCTGTTCTGGGTCACCAAGGGCGGCGCGCCCGACGAGGCGCGGATGTATCTCGTTCCCACGGCCGAGGTACCGCTCACCAATCTCGCCCGCGACGCGATCCTGCCCGCCGGCGCGCTTCCGACGCGGCTCACGGCGCACTCGCCGAGCTTCCGCTCCGAAGCGGGCAGCTACGGCAAGGACACGCGGGGGATGATTCGCGTCCATCAGTTCGACAAGGTGGAGCTCGTCCAGATCGTGCACCCGGAGCGGTCGTACGAGGCGCTCGAGGAGATGACCGGGCACGCCGAGCGCATCCTGCAGAAGCTCGAGCTGCCCTATCGCGTGCTGGCGCTATGCACCGCCGATCTCGGTTTCGCCTCGGCCAAGACCTACGATCTCGAAGTCTGGCTCCCTGGCCAGCAGAAGTATCGCGAGATCTCGTCGTGCTCGAACTGCGAGGCGTTTCAGGCGCGGCGCATGCAGGCGCGTTTCCGCAACGCGCAGGGCAGGCCGGAGCTGGTTCACAGCTTGAATGGCTCCGGCGTCGCGGTGGGACGCGCTCTGGTGGCGGTGATGGAGAACTATCAGCGCGCGGACGGCGGCGTCGACGTTCCCGAGGCGCTGCGACCCTACATGGGCGGCGTCGCAGCCATTGCGCCCGCGGCGTGATCGACGCTCTTCTTGCCGCTACAGCGTCGTTCGCCGATAATGACGCTGCCCGATGCGCGCATCGCACAGTTCAACGGCGGGCCGCCCCGCATTGCAAGGTGGTGAACCTGGTCAGGTCCGGAAGGAAGCAGCCATAGCCAATCTCCGCAAGTGCCGGGGGTCCGGCTCGCCTCCCGTTCTTTGCTCGTCAGATCGGACCGATAGGCTGTTGCTCGCCCGCTGGGTCGCTCGCGTACCTCTTGCGTACGTTGCGCAACCTCGCCGGCTCGCGCCTGTCTCGGGCCGATCTGACGGCAGATGATCGTCGCTTCGTGGCTGCGTCGCCTCGTCTGAAGCGCGCGCGACGCGAAACAGCCAGCGCTTCGTAGGTCGCGTCGCCACGTCGAGAGTTTTCATTACATGACCTACCAGGCCCTCGCCCGCAAATGGCGTCCAAAGACGTTCGCCGAGCTTGCGGGGCAGGAGCACGTCGTCCAGGCGCTCACCAACGCTCTCGAGCGGGGACGGCTGCACCACGCCTATCTTCTGACCGGCACGCGCGGCGTCGGCAAGACGACCATCGCCCGCATTCTCGCCAAGAGCCTTAACTGCGTGCGCGGCGTGACCGCGTCGCCTTGCGGCGTGTGTCCCGCATGCGTCGACATCGACGCCGGCCGCTTCGTCGACCTGCTCGAACTGGACGCGGCGTCCAACACCGGCATCGACAACATGCGCGAGATCCTGGACAACGCTCGATACTCGCCCACCGTCGGGCGCTACAAGGTCTACCTGATCGACGAAGTCCACATGCTGTCCAAGGCGGCGTTCAACTCGATGCTCAAGACGCTCGAGGAGCCGCCGGAGCACGTGAAATTCGTCCTCGCGACGACCGACCCTCAGAAGATCCCGGTCACGGTCCTGTCGCGCTGCCTGCAGTTCAACCTCAAGCTGCTGCCGCTGGGGCTGATCGCGGGGCGGCTCGCGGAAATTCTCCGCGCCGAGGGGGTGGCGTTTGACGAGGCCGCGGTCGAGGTCATCGGGCGCGCCGCGCGCGGCTCCATGCGCGATGCGCTGTCGGTGCTCGACCAGGCGATCGCCTACGGCGCCGGCGAAGTCCGGGAAGGTCCCGTGCGCGCGATGCTTGGCGCCGCGGACGCCGACGCCGCGTATCGCATCGCGGACGCGCTCCTTGCGAACGACGGGCCGGCGCTCCTCGCGCAGGCCGCCACGCTCGCCGAGCACGGCGCATCGCTGCCGATGGCCCTGGACGAGCTTGCCGCGCTGTTTCACCGCATCGCGATCGCCCAGACGGTACCCGACGCGGGCGAGGCGCTGCCCGATGCGGCACGGGTCGCAGCGTTCGCGCGCGCCTTCGCACCGGAGGCGGTGCAGCTCGCCTACCAGATCTGCGTCCAGGGACGCGCCGATCTCCCGCTCGCGCCCGACGAGCGGACCGGATTCGCGATGACGCTGCTTCGCTTGCTGGCCTTCGAGCCGACGGAAGACGCGGACGTCGAGCCGGCGGCGCGGAGCTCGCGCGCGCCGATCCGAAGCTCGCAGGCGTCACAGACGTCCCCGCCGGCGGCCTCTTCGCCTAAGTCCGAGGCGGCGCCATCGAAGGCAAGCGTGGATGCCGCGGGACCGCCGCCGCCGGACAGCCTCCCTGCGCCGTCGGACTGGCCCGCTTTCGTCGCTGGCATGCGCCTGTCGGGGATCGCACGCGAGCTCGCGGCGCAAACCGAGCTCAAGCCGAGCGCCGGCAACGAGATCGTGCTGGCGGTCGCGGAGACGGCGCGCCACCTGACCGACAGGGCCTACGCCGACAAGCTCAAGGCCGCGCTCGAGCAGACCCTCGGGCGCAGGCTCCGGCTGCGCTTCGAGGTCGGGGGCGTCACCGAGGCGACGCTGGCTGCCAAGGAGAAGCGCGAACGCGAGGCGGCGCGCGCCAGCACGGAGGCGGCGTTCCGCGACGATCCCTTCGTGCAGGACATCGTGTCCCGCTTCGACGCGCGCGTCCGGCCGGATTCGATCAAGCCGGGTTGATCACGGGAGATTCGCTCGATGATGAAGAACCAGCTGGCCGGGCTGATGAAGCAGGCCCAGGTGATGCAGGACAACATGAAGAAGGTGCAGGAGGAGATCGCGCGGCTCGAGGTCGAGGGACAGGCCGGCGCCGGCATGGTCAAGGTGGTCATGACCGGACGTCACGACGTCAAGCGCGTGACGATCGATCCGACGCTCCTCGGCGAGGACAGGGACATGCTCGAGGACCTGGTCGCGGCGGCGGTCAACGACGCGGTGCGCAAGGTCGAGGTCGCCTCGCAGGAGAAGATGGCCGGGGCCGCCGCGGGCCTTCCGCTGCCGCCGGGCTTCAAGCTGCCGTTTTGACCCGCTGCGATGGAGACGCTGGGCAGCCTCGATGAGCTCACGCAGGCGCTGCGCTGCCTGCCGGGCGTCGGGCCGAAATCCGCGCAGCGCATGGCGCTGCACCTGCTGCAGCACGACCGCGAAGGCGCACTGCGGCTCGCCCGCGCGCTTTCGGTCGCGAGCGAGAGCATCCATCACTGCGAGCGCTGCAACACCTTCACGGAGGGCGAACTCTGCCCCCTGTGCCGCTCGGCGAAGCGCGATGCGAACCTGCTCTGCGTGGTCGAGACCCCCGCCGACCTGATGATGATCGAGCACACGCAGGCCTACTCCGGGCTGTATTTCGTGCTGATGGGGCGGCTCTCGCCGCTCGACGGGATCGGTCCGAAGGAGATCCGGCTCGATCGGCTCTTCAAGCGGGCCCAGGACGGCGTCGTGCGGGAAGTCGTGCTCGCGACCAACTTCACCAACGAAGGCGAGGCGACCGCGCACTACATCGGAGAGTTCCTGACCGCGAAGGGGCTCGCCGTCTCGCGGCTGGCCCGCGGCGTACCGGTCGGCGGCGAGCTGGAATACGTCGACAGCGGCACGCTCGCGCAGGCCCTGCGCGAGCGGCGGCCGCTCGCCGGCTAGCGATTCGCCGTCACGACCAGCGGGATGCGGCGGACCTCGGCGTTCGAGGCGTTGCCGTTGACGACGATTTCCGCCAGCACCGTGTAGCTTCCCGGGGCGAGCCCCGCGTCCAGCGGCAGGCGAAACGTCGCGTCGTCGGAAGGTGGGGCCGCGCCGGCCAGGACTGCGCGGCCCGTGCCGTCGATCACCGTGTACCGGCACTCCGGCGCGGCGCGAGTCACATCGCGGGGATCGATCGTCGCCAGCGCTTCGCGGTGGATCTCGTAGCTGCGCTGGAACCGCATGATCGTCTCGATCTCACCGGAGAGGCGCAGGCCGCCGGGTTCCCGCTGGACCTGCGTGACGAAGCCGCGCCGCGGTATCGCGTAGGCGTCGTACGAGCCCACCCCGAGCGGATAGCTCAGGTCGCGAAACACGTCGAGCTCGACTCCGGCGTCGGACCAGCGCTTGAGCTCGTAGGGACCGTTGGTCACCAGGAAATGACCGCGGGTCTTGTAGAACGCCGCCAAGGCCGCCCAGCGCTTGCGGGCTTCGTCCTCGGTGACCCGCGAGCGCAGCGCGGCCGGGCGATAGCCGTCGCGCTCGAAGCCCTCCACGAGCGAGGCGAGGCGACGCTTCGTGCCTTCGGATCGCGCGAGATCGAGCCATTCGACCCCGCGCCGCGCCGCCTGGTCCTTGGAGAAGGCCGCCCAGCCGCGGCCGACCGCCTCCTCCATCAGGGCGAGGAGGTGCCAGGGCACCGTGCTCCACGGAGGCGCGATCACCGCGTCCTGCTCCGGGTCGTCGGGAGCATTGTTCAGGTAGACCTCCACGATGAAGAGCTCCCGCACCACGTCGACGTCGCCGACGCGGAACGACTTCGAGGTCGTGTCGGTGCCCACGATCTTCAGACCCACGAGATGCGCGCGCAGCGGCGCGGTTGCCGCGGCGATCGCCGCGTCGTAGTGCGCGTCGTCGGTCGCGCCGTGCGCGCTCCAGCGATATGCGAACGCGAAGGCGTAGAGCAGGTCGGCGGCGCCGGTCTTCGACCCGTCGTGGAACGCGGAGCCCAGCACCCGGTAGGTGAGCTTCTGCCGGGCGAAGCGGCCCGCGCCGACGGTACGCAGCTCGCCCGTGCCCTCTTCGGGCAGCACGGCGTCGGCGGGGACGACGACTCCGCTCGCCGAAGCCTCCTCCTGGGGCGCGCCGCGCTCGGTGATCGGCTCGGCGAGGATCGAGAGACTCACGAAGGTGTATGCGACCATGAGCGCGGTGAGCGGAACCTGTGAGCGCAGCGCCGGCCCGTGCGCGGCAAACATGCGCAGGGCCCGGTGGTGCGCCAGGACGACCGCGATCACGTGCCCGACGACGATCGCCGCGACCGCCGCGTACCAGGCGAAGCGCGCGCCGACCAGGCCGATGTCGGCCCTGTAACCGGAGGTTCCGAAGAGATTCCAGCCGACGCCGAACGGATCGGAAACGAGCGCAACGATGTACTGCCCCTGTACCAGCAGATAGGTGAGGTAGTGAGCGAGGTGGTAGGCGACCGCGATCGGGACCAGCGTCCACGCGAAGCCGCGCGCGATCTCGCCCGCGGAGCGCTCGCCGGCGACTGCGGCCATCGCCGCGCACACGGCGAGATACGCGCCGAAGAACAGGCACCAGGCCGCGGCGAGCCCGACGCTGCGCACCGCGATGGTCGCTGCGACGTCGCCGACGGGAAGGAGCGCGACCAGGCGCGTTTCGAGATCGGTCCACTGCGGCGTGGCGAGCGCTCCGTCGTAGAGCACCGTCGCGAGGATGAGCAGCACCAGAGCGGCCTGCGAGTTCGACGCGGGCCGGCTGGCGAGCAGTCCCGCCGCGAACGGCCGCAACGCGAGCTCGCGGCGTCCCTGGACCGTCGCGGTTTCCGTCGGGGCGAAGCGCGCGAAGATTCCGAGCACCACCGTGAACAGCTCGCCTCGCTCGAGCCAGGTTTGCCGGCCGAAGAAGGCCATTCCCAGCCATGTGAGCAGCGAGTAGCCCAGCATCAGCCCGGCGATGTGGCGCGGCAGCGCCGGGCTCGGATAGACGAGCTCGGTCCAGGAGAAGACGAAGAGAAGCGCGAACGCGGGCCACACGCCGAGCCATTCCGGATACGCGCGGGGCGGCCGTGCGGCTTCCGTTCCCCGAGATCGAGCAACGATCCACTCGGCGACGCGAGAGAGCGTTCGCCAGGGGTTGATCGGCGTCCAGAGATCGCCGACGAAAGCCGAGACGTAGACCAGCCCGACCCAGCCGACGATCCAGATGAGCGTGGGCGCGATGTTGCGGTACGGGTCCTGGTTCCCCCAGAAACCGGCGGCGATCGCGGTGAGAAACAGGATCGCCGACGCCGAGCTCAGCACCGGGGCGAGCCAGGGTCCCGCGACCAGGCGGGCCAAGGCTCCGCCGAGAACGACACGCGGATAGGCGTCGCTCGTCCGCGCGCGGCGAAGGAACAGGCCGGCAACCACGAACGACAGGACGATCGCCGCGGCGGTGGCCCACAGATAGAGCCAAAGCGGGAGCGGAAGATCGTAGCGCTGGCCGAAGCCGTGCGCCTGCACCGGTGTCGCCAAGACCGCAGCCAGTGCGGCGACGGCACACGCCGCCGGCGGCCATCGGCTCGGGCCCGCCGCGCTAGCGGGGATAGACCTCGACATAGAGCAGCGCCGCCTCTCCGTGCGCGCCCTGGCCGGCGCCGGCTGCGCCTCCATGCGCGTGCAGCGGAAACCTTCCCGTTGCCCGAGCCGTGAACGCCATCTCGCCCACCTGGCCCGGCGCCACCCGACGCTCGATGTCGTAGCCGTGCAGGTGAAGCGTCATCGGCCGGTCGACGAAGAAGCGCAGGCGCACGGAGTCGCCCTCGGTCACGCGGATGCGCTGCGCGCTCTCCGGCACGCGGCCGTTCTCGATGCGCACGTCGACGCTCACCTCGGCCGCGCCGGCGGGCTGGCCCGACAGCAGGAGCGCGAGCGTCAGCGCGAGCACGAGCCTGCGCTGGTGGCGCGACACGGCTTGGGTGGACGGCGTGGCGCTGCTCGCCATGTCAGCGCGAAAGCGCATTGGGCCGGACGTCGGAGATGCGGTTGAGCATCCAGCCGACATCCCCCGGCGCCGGCAGGAGCGCGGGATCGCCGAGCGCCGACCAGAGCAAGCGGCCGAAGCGGTCGTCGAAGCCGGCGACCGGATTCCACGCCGCGACAGGCTTCGCGTCGATCCCCACGGTCAGCGGCCCGTTCCAGGGGAAGTCCTTGAGCTTCACCGTTCGGATGAACATCGGGGAGGCGAGGCCCGTGATGAAGTCGTAGTCGATGTTCTCGATGCCGGCCGAGTAGTCGGTGCTCAGGTATTGGCGCTTGACGGTGTAGCCCGCGACGACCGCCTGGCAACTGGCGGAAAGTGTGGCGACCAGGTCGCGCTCCAGATTGATCCGTTCCACCGATGAGGCGTAGTCGAGCGCTTCGAGGCGTCGGCGATCGGCTTCCACGCGCTCGCGACCCGGCCCGTCCGGAAGCGACGGCGCGAGCAGAAGCGAGGCCTGGAACCAGCCCTTCCTGAGCCATGGCGGCCCCATCCAGGCGTTGATCGAGGTCTCGGCGCCGTTGACGAGGTCGGCGGCATCCACCGTCTCGACGCTCGCGTCCCAGTCCGCCGACTGCGTGAGCGACGATCGCGGGAAGAGCTCCCGCGCAAGATTGCCGGCCGCGAGCAGCTTCGGGTGCGCCGCGCCGCGCGGCAGCGGATCGACCGCGTCGAGAAGCCGTGCCCGCGCGGCGTCCGCGAGGTCGGCGTGGTAGAGGTAGTCGCCGTGCAGCGGAGTCACGGGATAGGGATGAACCGTCACGGGGCCCGGGTGGCCGGCGATCTCGCGGATCACCGCCCGCGCGACGTCGCAACTCGACACGCCGCTCCTGGAGAGCGGCGAGGCGGGGTTGACCCGAACGATCACGAACGAGCCGAGCGAGGCGACGGCAGCAATCGAGTCGGGGAGCTTCGAACCGAAATCCGGCTCGGGCCCGACGTAGGCTTGGATCTGATTGGCGCGCAGGCGTTCCGCCGCGGCCTCGGGCGCGACCGTCTCCACCGTGATCAGATGCGGGTAGTACGAGGGATAGACCGGAAACTCGTGCCCCGCGCGCGCCGCGGCGACCACGAGCGCGGCGGCGATCAGGACGAGGGTGGCTGCGAGGCCCTTCACGGCGGCGTCCCGACCGAGGAGCTCAGCCCCGGAGCGTCTTCATCACGTTCTCGTTCTTCAGTGCCTCTTGGGGCGTTCCCTGGAAGATGATCTCGCCGCGATCGATGGCGTAGAGCCGGTCGGCGATGCGGATCGCCGTCATGAGGTTCGACTCGGCGATCAGCAGCGAGATGCCCATCGCCTTGATTTTCTTGACCGCGTCGATGAAGCGGGTCACGACGACAGGAGCGAGCCCTTCGAAGGGCTCGTCGAGCAGCAGGATCGAAGGCGAGAGCGCCATCGCCCGGGCGACCGCGACCATCTTCTTCTGGCCGCCGGAGAGGTGCGATCCGGTGCGCGTCATCAGCGTCTTGACCTCCGGAAACACGCCGAAGATCCGCTCCTCGACGTCGCTGCCGCCGGCCCGGGCGCGCGGAGCGAGCCATTCGCAGATGCGGAAATTCTCCTCCACGCTCAGCTCCGAGAAGATTCCCGCGTCCTCGGGCGCATAGCCGATGCCGAGCAACGCGCGGCGGTACGGCGGGAGCCGCGTGATGGCGGTTCCGCGGAAGGTCACCTCGCCGGCGCGCGACGGCAGCAACCCCATGATGGTCTCGATGGTGGTCGTCTTGCCCGCGCCGTTGCGGCCGACCAGGACGATCGACTCGCCGCCGTCGACGCGCAGCGACACCCCGCGCAGGACCTGCACCGCGCCGCGGAACGTCTCGAGCTTTGCGACCTCAAGCATTCGGAGCGCTCCCGTAGACGGGCTCGCCGGTCGGATGCGTGCCGATCAGGGTCGTGGTGACCGCGTCGTTGCGGCGAATCTCGTCCGGCGTGCCGTCCGCGAGTATCGTTCCCTGGTGCATGACCACGATGCGCTCGGAATAGCGAAACACGATATCCATGTCGTGCTCAATGATGACCACCGTGATGCCTCCCGCGCGCACGATCGAGCTGACGATGTCCATGATCGGCGCCTTCTCGCGGGTGGAGACGCCGCTGGTGGGCTCGTCGAGCAGGAGGAGCTTCGGCTTGAGCGCGTAGGCGACGGCGACGTCGAGCAGCTTGCGCTCGCCGTGCGAGATCGAGCCCGCGACGAGCGACGCGTGCCGATCGAGGCCGAAGCGCTGCAGCAGCTCGTGGGCTTCCTGCCAGACGGCGGAATCGCGGGCGGCGAGGCTCGCGAGGCGACGGATCTTGCCCTGGCGGGAAAAGATCGATAGCGCCACGTTGTCCGCGCAGGAGAGGTAGTCGAACAGGTTGACGAGCTGGAAGCTGCGGGCTATCCCGGCCTTGATGCGCTCGTACGAGGTCTGCTGAGTGACGTCGGCGCCGTCGAAGAGGATGCGGCCGCTGTCGGCGCGCAGCAGCCCGCTCACGAGGTTGACGAGGCTCGTCTTGCCCGCGCCGTTGGAGCCGATCAGCGCGAGCACCTCGCCCTGGCGCACGCTGAAGTCGACGTTGTTCACGGCGATGTTGTCGCCGAACGACTTGGTGACCGCATGCGTCTCCAGCAGGTTCATCTTTCGCGCCCCGCCTTGATCTTCGCCCACGCCTGCTGTGCGGCGCCCACGATCCCGGTCGGCAGCGCCAGCACCAGGACGACGAGCACGACCCCGAGGAGCAGTTGCCAGTAAACCGTGAAGCCGACCGCGTAGGTCTTGAGGTAGGTGAACACGACCGCGCCGACGATCGGCCCGACGAAGGTCCGGAAGCCGCCGAGCACGGTCATGAAGACGATCTCGCCCGAGAACGTCCACACCAGCACGTCGGGGCTCGCCAAGCCGTTGAGCGGCGCCCACAGCGCGCCCGCGATGCCGGTGAACACGCCGGAGATCACGAACGCGATCAGGCGATAGCGCCGGATGCGGATGCCGATGAACTCGGCCCGCGTTTCGTTGTCGCGGATCGCCTGGAGCGCCTTGCCGAACGGCGAGTGGACGATGACCCACATCACGAAGACGCAAACGGCGAACACGGCCAGCACGTAGTAGTAGTACTGGTGGGCGAGGAATTGCATCTTGTCGCCGGTCACGCTCGCGCCCAGCAAGGTCGGCGTCGGCACGCGGAGCCCGTCGGTCCCCCCGGTCACCCAGAAGAACTTGAAGGCGAGGCTCCAGAGCACCTGCGACAGCGCCAGCGTGAGGATGCCGAAGAAGATGCGCGTGTAGCGCACGCAGACGTACCCGAAGAGCGCCGAAATGACCGCCGTGGCGAGCGCCGAGCCGGCCAGGAACAACTCCATCGACGCGACCTTCAGGTACTTCACCATGAACGCGACGGCGTACGCGCCCCCGCCGAAGAACGCCGAATGACCGAAGGAGAGGAGGCCGGTATAGCCGAGCAGCAGGTTGAAGCCGAGCGCGCCGATGGCGGCGATGAGACCGTAGGTAAGCGTGAGCGTCTGGAACTCGTCAAGGAGGTACGGCGCGGCGACAAGCAGGATCGCGACGGGAACGATCCACACGGCGGCACGCCAGGAAGCGCGGGCGGGGGCGGCAGGGGCGGCGGCGTCCATGCTTCAGTTCCGTCCGAAGAGGCCGGCAGGCCGAACCAGCAGCACGAAGGCGGCGATGAGATAGAGCGCGGCGAGCTCGACCTCGGGGAAATAGGCGATGAAGAACTCGCGGACGACGCCGACGATCAGCGCGCCGGCCAGCGCACCCTCGAGGCTGCCGAGCCCGCCGATGACCACGACGATGAACGCCAGCACCAGCGCATCGACGCCCATGCCCAGCACGGCGGACTGGCTGGGAACGACGATCGCGCCGCCCAGCCCCGCCATGAAGCAGCCGAGCGTGAACGCCTGGATGTACACCCGATTCACGTTCACGCCCAGAGCCGAGGCCATCCGCTTGTCCTGCGAGGTCGCGCGCAGCAGCACGCCGAATCGAGTCCGGTAGATGAACGCCCACAGGAACACCGCCGCGACGATGCCCACGCCGATGATCACGACGTTGTAGCCGGGGTAGCGGCCGTCGCCGATCGGGATGCTGCCGATGCTCGAGTAGACCGTCGTCGCGGTGAGCGGGCTCGGGCCCCAGATGAAGCGGATCACGTCCTCCAGGATCATCAGCAGACCGAAGGTCATCAGGAGCTGGTACTCCTCGGGACGCTTGTAGAACGGCCGCATCAGCGTGCGCTCGATGATCGCACCGGCGAGCGCCGCGGCGCAGGCGCCGACCGGGAGCAGCAGGAAGAGGACCGGGTTGGGCACGCCCGCGTTCGCCGCCAGCCCGATCGCCCAGGCGGTCACGAAGGCGCCGAGCGCGTAGAGGTTGCCGTGCGCGAGATTGAGAATGCGCATCACGCCGTAGATCAGGCTCAGCCCGCCCGCGATGAGAAACAGCACCGAGCTGTAGAGCAGCGCGTTGAGGACGTGGATCGCGAGGTCGGCCATGGGCTTCCGCGGGAGCGGCTAGCGGCCCGGCGGTGCCGCGCGGCCCGGACCGGGCACGTTCCCGACCCGGTGCTCGATCATGCTTATTCTGGGCTCCATCGTGTTCCCCCCGACGAACACTGCGGCGGCGACAGTGTACAGCCCCGGGGGACCGAGGTGGTCGAGATCGATCACGAACCGCCCGCTCGAATCGGCCCCCGCGCTCCCCGCGCGCACGACGCTCGCGCCGGGGCCGACGATAACATAGCGGCAGTGCGGCTGCGCATGCTCTTCGTCGCCATCGGGCGCGGGAGCGTAGGGCGTGCGCTCGATGTCGTAGCTGCGCTGCGAGCGGGCGATCTGTTCGACGTCGACGCGCAGCGCGAGCCGGTCGCCGCGATCCTCGATGGACGAGATGTAGCCGCGAAGCGGGATTGCGTAGGCGTCGAAGTCGCCGACGCCGAGCGGATAGCCCAGGTCGCGAAACACCTTCAGCACGGCGGCGCCGGAGGTCCAGGCCTCGAGCTGGTACGGGCCGTTGGTGACAAGGAAGTGTTGATGCTCGGCATGGAACTTTGCGAGCGCCGCCCAGCGCTCGCGCGCCTGCTGCACGCTCACCAGCCCCGAGAGCGACTCCGGCCGATAGCCCTGGCGCTCGAACTCGTCCACCAGGGCGGCGAGCCGTGCGCCGACGTCCGGATCGCGCGCGAGGTCGAGCCAGGGCACTCCGCGCCGCTGCGCCGCGCCGCGGGTGAACGCGCCGATGCCCCGGGCGACGGCCTCTTCCATGAGCACGATCACCTCCCACGGCAGCGTCGACCAGGGCGGGGCGATCATCGCGGCCTCGGTCGGATCGCCCGGACGGTGACTGAGGTAGACGTCGACGACGGGAACGCGATAGGTGAACTTGAGGTCGTCGCCGTAGTTGCGGGTCTGCGTCTCCATGTCGACGACCTTGAAGCCGGCGAGCCAACTCCGCAGGCGAGCCCCGGCGCGAGCCACGCCCTGATCGACCAGGGCGTCGCCGGGCCGGTCGCCCCAGCGGAAGGCGAAGATATAGGGGTAGAGGAGGTCCGCGACGTCGCCGTGCGTCCCGTCGTGAAAGGGCGAAGTGACCACCGAGTAGCGCAGCCGCGCCTGCGCGAGCTTGCCGGTGCCGACCGCGCGGAGGCGACCGGTTCCCGGCTCGGGCTTCCAGGCGTCGGCCGGAATGACCATCGGCCCGCGCGTCGCGGCGACGCGAGCGCGGTTGTCGATGGAGCCTCCGCCGTGAGGGTCGGGCAGGCGCACGGGGTCGCTCACGGCCGCCCAAAGCAGCCTTCCAAACACGTCGTTCAACCCGCCGACCGGGTTCCAGGCAGCCTCGGGCGCAGTCGCGATGCCGATCCGCAGCCACCCGTTCCAGGGGAAATCCTTGAGCTTGACGGTGCGAGGAAAGATCGGCGAGAGCAATCCGCGTTGCGAGTCGAACCCGACGTTCTCGACGCCGAGCGAGTACTCCGAGTTGAAGTACTCCCGTCGCAGGGTGTACCCGACGACGACCCGCCGGCAGCCCGCCACGAGCCTGCGGACGAGCATGCGCTCGAGGTTGAGCTTCTCGGTCTCGTCGCGGTAGAGGCCGGTCTCGAGACGATCGACGGTCCGCGCGAGAGCGGCATCGGCCGCGGTGCCCGCCGATTCTCCCGCGTACAGCAGATAGGCCTGATACCAGCCGTCCTTGGCCCACGGTGTTTCGCCTGCGGCCGCGGCGCCCGCGTCGCGCAGCGCTTCGACGTCGATTTCTTCGAGCGTGGCGTCCCATGCGCGCTCTCCGGGGGCGCTGGCCGGAACGAGTCCTTCGGCGAGCGCGCCGCGAGCCCGCAGCTCGAGCGCGCTCGCATCGGCGTCGGCGTGCGGTACGGCGGCATAGTGCGCTTGCGCCTGCGCGGCCAGGTCCGATTGCTCGAGGAAGTCCGGGTGATACGGCGTGACCGGATAGGGATGGAACACGTAGCCTTCGCGCGCGAGCCGCGGGAGGGTGCGCGCGGCCGCCGCGCAGCGCGACGCGGCGTCGGCGCCGGTCGCACCGTAGCGCCCGGACGCGGCGTCGAAGCTCAGCACCAGGTACGAGCGAAGCGAGGTCACCGCCGTCGCATCGTCGGGCACCGTGGCGCCGGCGAACGGGTCGTCGCCGACGTAGGCATGGACGCGCGCCTTCGGCCAGCCCGCGAGAGCCGCCGCGGGGTCGAGCGTCTCGATCCGGATCTCCTGGGGATAGAACGAGGGATAGAACGGCAGCTCGTGATCGGCGCGTGCCGACAGGCAGAAAAGGAGCGGCGCCAGCGCCGCCGCGACCGTGCGCAAGCATCCATCGGCGCGCCATCGCGCGAGGCCGCGCGCTGCGGGTGGACAAACGACAGGCGGGCGCCTTGTGGGCGCCCGCCGAGCCGCAGGTGCTGCGCTGTCCGGAGTCAAGGCGAGGGACGGAGCCCTACGCCTTGGCCGTCGGCCAGGTCTTCTCGATCCAGGTGTACGTGGAGGTCGGCTCGCCCTTCGGCCATCCCGGCGGTGCCGTGATGTTGCGCACCGGGAACGTGATGATCCGATCCGGATCCATGACCGGGAACGGATACTCGGGCACGTTCTTGGTGAAGCCGATGATCGTGTCCTTGTATCCCTGGTGATTGTCCGGCCGGATGTAGACGTAGCCTCCCGGACCGGAATATCCCATGCCTTCCAGCAGGCTGATGATGGCGTCGTCGTCCGGCCACCCGCCCGCAAGGCGGTTCGCCTTCTCGATCGCCGTCTTCAGCATGTAGGTCCCCGTGTACGCGCCTTCGGCCTGGAAGTTCGGATATTCCTTCCAGCGCGCGTGATACTTCTCGACGAAGGTCTTGTTGTCCGGCCAGCGGTCCCCGACCGGGAACGTGAAGAAATAGTTCGCGTGGCAGCCGCCGATGACGCCCTCGGGGTGATCCTTGCCAAGCGCATGCGGCGCGGTGCCGAGCGCGAGCGTCGTCGCGACCTTCATCTTGTCGAACAGGCCGTACTGCAGGGCCTGCTTGTACATCGCCACGTAGTCGCCGCCCCACACCGACGAGACGAGCAGGTCGGGCTTGGCGGAGATGGTCTTGGTGATGTGCGAGCTGAAGTCCGTCGTCCCGAGCTTCGGCCAGGCTTCGGAGACGACCTCCGACTTCGGCAGGAGCTTCTTCATGATGATGCCGAAGTGGTCGAAGGCGTTGCGTCCGTACGAATAGTCCGGATGGATGTGCGCGATCTTCTTGATATCCGGCCAGGTCTGGGCGACCGCCAGGGCGCAGGTCGCGCCGTCGGCGGACTGGATGTTGGTGATGCGGAAGATGTAATGCGGATTCGGCACCGCCTTGTCAAACAGGAAGTCGGTGCAGCCGTCGATGAACATCGTCAGCACCTTGAGCTCTTCCGCCACCGGCCCCAGCGCCGGGGTGTTGCCGCTCGAGGTGATGCCGCAGAAGAAGTCGATCTTCTCCTGCAGCTTGAGCCGTCGCAGCTCCTTCACGTTGCCGTCGACGCCCGCGGCCTCGTCGGCCTTGAGCACCTCGATCTTGCGCTTGCCGAGGAGCCCGCCCTGGGCGTTGATCTCCTCCGCCGCCAGCACCTGTCCCTTGTACATCGGCTCGCCCAATATCGCGGCGGGACCGGTGAAGAAGGTCATGTGCCCGATCCTGTACGGCGTGCTCGGAATGTTGCCCTTCGGTGGCGACGGGGCCTGCGCCTGCGCCATCCCGATCAGCGGCACCGAGGCGGCCGCCGCGCCCAGCGCCGCCCCGGTACTGATGCCGAGGCTGCGCAGGAACTCTCTGCGATCGACTTGCGAAGTCATGGATTTGTCTCCTCCAAAATGCTCAAGAATGGCTCACCGACTCTCTACGCCATCTACGATTTGCCGCCCGCAAACTATAATACGATGACTATGTCAAGTCCACGCCGCGCATGTGCAGGCGACAACCGGTATGTGGCGCAGGCCATGCGGGAGCGCCGCCGGACACTCGGCGCGGCGCGGCGCTCATGCCATTTGCATAGCGCGCCTCGGTGTCCGCCGAGCGCCGGCGCGCCGTTCGCGATGGGGTGCCGCTGATGTCGGCTGTGCCGCTGCGGATCTCGCGGGGAATCGCGGGAGCGCTGCGCGCGCAGGCGAAGCTTTTCGCCTGGGTCGCGGCCGGTCTCTTCGTATTGGAGATCTTCCTGCCGCCGGCGATTCTGTCCATCGTCCGGAAGCCCATCGATTATTTCGGCTTCAATCCCTGGGTGGCGGAGCTGCCGCGCTATTTGCTCCGCGACGACGTGCGTATACAGCAGAAGCTCGACTTTATTCCCAACCTGGCGCTGTTCTGGTTCAGCGCCGACAGTCCGTTCGGCGGCGTCGACTGGGGCTTCGCAGTGACCGTGGCGGACCTGTTCCGCTTTCTGGTGATGGCGCTGCTCTTCGGAGTTTATTTCGCCCTTGTGCGCCACAATCGCGACGTCGCGCAGCCTCGCGGCAGGCTTGCGGCGTTCGGCAGTGGCGGCGGAGCGTCGGGCGCGCTGGCGAGCGTGCTCGGGGTTTCCACCGGCGGCTGCACGGTGATGGGCTGTGGCCTCCCCGTGATGCCGGTCGTCGGCCTCGCCTTCGCGGGGCTTTCGAGCGGCGCGCTCGCGCTGCTCGCCGAGATCTCGAACGTCGCGACGACGGCGATCATCGCCGTGATGGCGATCGCAGTCCTCTACCTTGGCTGGCGCGCGGGCGGCCGCGAGCCGACCAGCGCCTGATCGGATCCACCGCTCGGCCTCGCGGCGAGCTCGCGGTCGTTGCGATCGCTTCCCCAGCGGAGTAACCTCGATCCGAGGCCGTATCGGAACACGCCCCCGGGGAGGCTCCATGCTGGTCAGCGAAATCCTCCGCATCAAGGGCAACGCCCTGTTCACGACGGCGCCGGGGGGCAGCGTGCTCGAGGCCGTGAAGGTCATGGCGCAGCACGACATCGGCTCGCTCGTCGTGATGGACCACGGGCAGATGATCGGCATGCTGACCTTCGCCGAAGTCCTCGAGGCGCTCGCTAAGCGGCACGGCCAGCTCGGCGAGCTCAAGGTGAGCGACATCTACGTACGCGACCCGCTCGTTGCCACCCCGCATCTCGACGTGATGGAGCTGCGTCGCGTCATGCTCGAGCGCCACGCGCGCTACGTGCCGGTCCAGGAGGGACCGACGCTCCTCGGCGTGGTTTCCTTCCACGACGTGGCCAAGGCGGTCTACGAAGAGCAGAGCTTCGAGAACCGCATGCTCAAAAGCTACATCAAGAGCTGGCCCGACGAGTAGGCGGAAATCCGGGCGGCGAGAGAGCAGCGCCGGCTCAGCTGCGGTTCAGAAGAAAGATCGCCGGGCGCTTGCCCGGCTCGATGCGCGGCGCGGAGCGCCACTCGGCCACCGTGCGGCAGAGCACCTGCTCGGCGGGCAGCGTCAGATCGACCGCCAGCCCGAAATACGACTCGGCGCGGCAGGCCGCCAGGACCGCCGCGATCATCGCGTCGTTGCGGTAGGGCGTCTCGATGAAGATCTGGGTCGCGCCCGCGGCGGCGCGGTCCAGCGAGTGCAGCGCGGCCTCGCGGGCCTGCGGTTTTACCGGAAGATAGCCGTGGAAGACGAAGGCCTGGCCGTTCATGCCCGAGGCCATCAGCGCCAGAAGAACCGCCGAGGGCCCGACCAGCGGCACGACCTGCACGTCCGCCTCGTGCGCCGCGCGCACCAGCGGCGCGCCCGGATCGGCGACGCCGGGGCAGCCGGCGTCGGTGAGCAAGCCGAGATCGTGCCCCTGCAGCGCGGGCTCGAGGAGCTCGCGGGCGTGCTGCGCCGGCGTGTGCTCGCTCAGTTCCGCCATCGCGATCGAGGACAGCGGCCGGGGCATGTCGAGGGTCTTGAGGAACTGTCGCGCGGCCCGGGGCGTTTCCACGACGAAGTGCGCGAGGCCACGCGCAGTCTCGATCGTCCGCCGAGGCAGCACCGCGGCCGGCGGCACGACGCCGAGGAGGCTCGGGATGACGTAGAGCCGGCCGGGCCCGCGCGCGGGCGTGCTCACGGCGCAGGCGGAAGCGGCCGCAAGCCTTCCGCCTCGAGGAGGTCGGTGAGCCGGATCAGCGGCAGCCCGATCAGCGCCGACGGGTCGTCGCTCGCGATCCGCGTGAAGAGCGCGATGCCGAGCGCCTCCGCTCTCACCGATCCCGCGCAGTCGAACGGCCGCTCGCGATCGAGATAGGCCGCGAGCGCGGTGTCGTCGAGACTGCGGAACGTGCTCGCGACGTCGACCAGCGCGCTGCGGCACGCGCCGGTCGCTGCGTTGAGGAGCGCCACGGCGGTGTGAAACACGACGGTTCGCCCGCGCATCGCTCTCAGCTGCTCCAGCGCGTCCGCACGGTCACGCGGCTTGCCGATCGGCTTGCCTCCGAGATCGGCGACCTGGTCCGAGCCGATGATGAGCGCCCGACGGTGGCTGCGCGCCACCGCTCGTGCTTTCGCCTCCGCCAGCCGCACCGCGGTGTCGGCGGGGCGCTCGTCGGCGAGCGGCGCTTCGTCGATTTCGGGCGCCACGACCTCGAAGGGCAGACCCAGCCGTTGCAGGAGCGCGCGCCGGTGGGGCGACCCGGAGGCGAGAATCAGCGGGAGGGCCGGGCGCGAAGTTGCTGTTTTAGCGGCATTCTTTGACACGATGTCGGTGGGCGACTAAAATACGGCATTTTGCTTCGTCCAAGCGGCTTTGTCAGCGCCCGATCGCTTGTCAAAAGGCGGCGAAACGGACGGAAAGCCGCGGAGGCGACGGTGAAGCGAACGGCCCAGCAAGGGATCGAGGCAGGGCGCTTCGACGGGCTCAAGCTGGCGGCGCACGGCGAAGCTCTCGCCGGCGAGCTCGACCTGGCGAAACGGACGCGCATTGCCGACCGGCTGGCTCCGGGCGCCGATCGGGCGCTCGTCGCATGGTCGATCGAAGGGGGGCACGACAGCCTCGAGCGGCCGATGCTGACGGTGAAGGTCCGTGGCAGGCTGCCGCTCGTATGCCAGCGTTGTCTGCAGACCCTGGAAGCGTCCATCGACCAGCGATCGGAGCTTCTGCTCGCCCGGGACGATGCCGAGCTCGCCCGCCTGGATGCCGACGAGCGCGAAGTCGTCCTTGCGTCGGCGCCGCTCGATGCGACCACGCTGGTCGAGGACGAATTGCTGCTTACCTTGCCTTTCGCGCCGATGCACGCGAAGGCGCAGTGTCCGGCCGGGCCTGAACCGCGCGGCGCGGGCGAGGAACCGAACGCGCCGTCCCCGTTCGCGCGGCTTGCCGCATTGCGAAAGGGGCGCGGCGGAATCTCCGAGGAGTGAATCAAAATGGCTGTTCAGCAGAACCGGAAGTCGGCGTCGAAGCGCGGCATGCACCGCGCTCATGATTTTCTCGCCTCGCCGCCGCTCGCCGTCGAACCGGTGACGGGCGAGGTGCACCGCCGCCATCACATCAGCCCGAGCGGATACTATAGGGGCAAGAAGGTCGTCAAGACCAAGGACGAAGCCTAGCCCTCGCTTTCCCTTTGCGCGCCGGGTTGGGCGCGCGGATGCGTATCCTCTCCGGGATCCTGCATCGCTCATGCCAGTCGCCATTGCCGTCGACGCGATGGGCGGTGACCACGGTCCCGCGGTCACGGTCCCCGCGTCGCTGCGCTTTCTGGAGGAGGAGCCGGACGCGCGCGTGCTTCTGGTCGGCAACGAGGACGCGATCGGCAAGGCGCTAGCCGCGGCGAAGCCTCGGGCGGCGGATCGCGCGACCATCCACGCGGCCAGCGAAGTCGTCGAGATGCACGAGCCGCCCGCCGATGCGCTTCGCCGCAAGAAGGATTCGTCGATGCGCGTGGCGATCAACCTGGTCAAGGAAGGCGCCGCCCAGGCTTGCGTCTCGGCCGGCAACACCGGCGCGCTGATGGCGATCTCGCGCTTCGTGCTCAAGACCCTTCCCGGGATCGACCGGCCGGCGATCGCCTCGCAGCTGCCGACGCGGCAGGGCGTGACGACCGCGCTCGATCTCGGCGCGAACGTGAACTGCACCGCGGAGCAGCTTGTCCAGTTCGCGATCATGGGCAGCGCCCTGGTCGCCGCGGTCGAGGGCATCGCGCGCCCTTCGGTGGGGCTGCTCAACATCGGCGAGGAGGAGATCAAGGGCAACGACGTCGTGAAGGAAGCCTCCCAGCTGCTGAAGGCGTCCGACCTCAACTTCTACGGCAACGTCGAAGGCACCGACATCTACAAGGGCACTACCGACGTGATCGTCTGCGACGGATTCGTCGGCAACGTCGCGCTCAAGACCTCGGAGGGTCTCGCGATGATGCTGGCGGACTACCTGCGCGAGGAGTTCACGCGCACGCCGATCCGCAAGAGCCTCGCGCTGGTCGCGCTGCCGGCGATCAACGCGTTCAAGCGCCGGGTCGATCCGCGGCGCTACAACGGAGCGACGCTCATCGGGCTGAAGGGCGTGGTGATCAAGAGCCATGGCTCCGCGGACCTGCTCGCGTTCCGTTTCGCGCTCAAGAAAGCCTACGCCGAGGTCCGCCACGGCGTGCTCGACCGGATCGCCCAGCGGCTGGCCGCGATGTCCCCGATGGCGTCTCCGGCTGCCGCGGCGACGGGTCCGGGCGATGCATAGCCGGATCGCGGGGACCGGCAGCTATCTGCCGTCGCAGGTCCTGACCAACGCGGAACTCGCGAAGCGCGTCGACACGGACGACGAATGGATCCGATCGCGCACCGGCATCCGCCAACGGCACATCGCCGCGGCGGGAGAGCAGACGAGCGATCTCGCGCTCGCCGCGGCGCGCCCGGCGCTGGCCGCCGCCGAGATCGCGCCGGCCGACGTCGACCTGATCGTGCTGGCCACGACCACGCCGGACATGGTGTTCCCCTCGACGGCGTGCATCCTCCAGGACAAGCTCGGCACCCGGAACGGGCCGGCATTCGACGTGCAGGCGGTATGCAGCGGCTTCGTCTACGCGCTGGGCCTCGCCGATCTCATGGTGAAGAGCGGGCAGGCGCGCAACGCGCTCGTGGTGGGCGCGGAGATCTATTCGCGCATCCTCGACTGGAGCGATCGGCGCACCTGCGTGCTCTTCGGCGACGGCGCCGGGGCCGTCGTGCTCGTGCCGTCGGCGCAGCCTGGCATCCTCTCGACGCACTTGCACGCCGACGGACACTATCGGAACATCCTCGCCGTGCCGGGGACCGTCGCGAACGGGGCGGTGAGCGGCACGCCGCTGCTGACGATGGACGGCAACACCGTGTTCAAGTTCGCCGTGAAAGTGCTCGCGGAGGTCGCCCACGAGGCGCTCGCGGCCAACGACCTGCCTGTCGCGGCGATCGACTGGCTGATTCCGCACCAGGCCAACATCCGGATCATGGAAGCGACCGCGAAGAAGCTGCACGTGCCGCCGGAGCAGATGGTGTCGACCGTGGAGCGGCACGCGAACACGTCGGCCGCCTCCATACCGCTGGCGCTGGACGCGGCGGCGAGGGACGGCCGCATCCGCCCGGGCCAGCACGTGATGCTCCTGGGCGTCGGCGGCGGTTTCACCTGGGGCTCGGCCCTCTTGCGCTGGTAGGTCGACGATGAAGCTCGCGATGGTCTTCCCGGGTCAGGGATCGCAGTCGAAGGGGATGATGGGCGCCTACGAGGCGTTCCCGGTCGTTCGCGAGACCTTCGGCGAAGCCTCCGAGGCGCTCGGCGAGGACCTGTGGGCATTAGTCGAGAACGGGCCCGACGAAGCGCTCAGCCGGACCGTGAATACCCAGCCGGTCATGCTGGCTGCGGACATCGCCGTGTATCGCGCGTGGCGCGCGGCGGGCGGCGGCGCGCCCGTCGTGGTCGCGGGCCACAGCCTGGGCGAATACGCGGCGCTGGTCGCCGCCGGAGCGCTCGCGTTTGCCGATGCCGTCCCTCTGGTTCGCTTCCGGGCCGAGGCGATGCAGGAAGCGGTGCCCGCGGGCGTGGGCGGAATGGCGGCGATCGTAGGGCTCGACGCCGCCGGCATCCGGGCAGCCTGCGAGGAAGCCGCGCAGGGTCAGATCGTCGAGCCGGTGAACTTCAACACCGGCGACCAGATCGTGATCGCGGGCCACGTCGAGGCGGTCGAGCGGGCGACCGACGCCGCCCGGGCGCGCGGCGCGAGACGGGCGGTGATGCTCCCGGTGAGCGCGCCGTTCCACAGCTCGCTCATGCGCCCCGCGGCGCAGCGGCTTGCCGCCCGGCTCGCGCAGCTCGCGATCGACGCCCCGAGGATCCCGGTGATCCACAACGTCGACGTTTCGGTCGCGGGCATGGCGGAGACCATCCGCGCGGCGCTCGCGGCGCAGGCGGCGAGTCCCGTGCGCTGGGTCGAGACGATCCGCGCGTTCGCGAGCTACGGCGTGACGCACGTCGTCGAATGCGGCCCGGGGAAGGTGCTCACGGGACTCACCAAGCGGATCGCGCCGGAGCTGAGCGCGCTGCCGCTCAACGACGTGGACGCGATCGCGGCCGCGATCGAGGCGACGGCCTAGATGTTCGACGGTCAAGTCGCACTGGTCACAGGCGCTTCGCGAGGCATCGGGAAGGCGATCGCGATCGCGCTGGCGCGCGCGGGGGCGAGCGTCGTCGGCACGTCGACGACCGATGCCGGCGCGGCATCGATCGGCGCCTACCTCGGCGAGGCGGGGCACCGCGGCGAGGGCCTGCGCCTCGACGTCACCGACGGGCCGGCCATCGAACCCGCGATCGCCGGCATCGCGGAGCGCGTCGGCGAGGTGGCCATCCTCGTCAACAACGCGGGGATCACACGCGATAACCTGCTGCTGCGCATGAAGGACGAGGAGTGGGACGCGATCATCGACACTGATCTCAAGTCCGTGTATCGCCTCTCCAAGGCCGTGCTCCGCGGCATGATGAAGGCGAGGCGGGGGCGGATCGTGAACGTCGGCTCGGTCGTCGGCGCGAGCGGCAACGCCGGGCAGACCAACTACGCCGCGGCGAAGGCGGCGCTGATCGGCTTCACGAAGTCGCTGGCGCAGGAGATCGGCAGCCGCAACATCACCGTGAACTGCGTCGCGCCGGGCTTCATCGACACCGACATGACGCGCGCGCTCGCCGAGGCGCAGCGGGCGAAGCTGACCGAGCGCATTCCGCTGGGGAGGCTCGGCACGCCCGAAGACGTCGCGCACGCCGTTCGTTTCCTCGCGTCGCCCGAAGCGGGCTACATCACCGGGGCGACGCTCCACGTCAACGGCGGCTTGTACATGGCGTAGCGCGATGTATCTGGTAAAATCGGCCGTTTGCAACGCTTGGGATCCCCTTGGGGAGGAGACGCATGGAAAACGTGGAACAACGAGTCAAGAAAATCGTCGCCGAGCAGCTGGGCGTGAACGAGGCCGAGATCAAGAACGAGTCGTCGTTTGTCGACGATCTCGGCGCTGACTCGCTGGATACCGTCGAGCTGGTGATGGCGCTCGAAGAGGAGTTCGAAACCGAGATTCCCGACGAAGAGGCCGAGAAGATCACCACCGTGCAGCAGGCCGTCGATTACATCAATTCGCACCTGAAGAAGTAATCCGTCCGCCGGGCCCCGGTCGCCCGGTCCGTTGTTCCGAGTCCTCGCGCAGGCCGACTGCGCACCTGGTTCGCCTCAGCACAAACGCCATGCCCAATCGTCGCGTCGTCGTCACCGGATTGGGCATCGTTTCGCCGGTGGGCACCGGCGTCGCTGAAGCATGGGAGAACATCCTTGCGGGACGATCGGGCATCTCCGGCATTACGCGCTTCGACGCGTCGACCTTTCCTTCGCGCATCGCGGGAGAGGTCAAGAACTTCGACGTGACCCGGCACCTGTCCGGCAAGGAAGCGCGGCGCTACGATACGTTCATCCACTACGGCCTCGTCGCCACGATCGAGGCGGTCAAGGACGCCGGCCTCGAAGGCTACGCGGGCGACAAGGAGCGCGTCGGCGTTTGCGTCGGCTCGGGGATCGGCGGCTTGCCGATGATCGAGGCGACCGCACGCGCCTTCATCGATGGCGGCGTGCGCAAGATCTCGCCGTTTTTCGTTCCGGGCTCGATCATCAACATGATCTCCGGCCTGGTTTCGATCCACTACGGCTACAAGGGTCCCAACCTCGCGACCGTGAGCGCCTGCTCGACGGCGAACCACAGCCTGGGCGAGGCGGCGCGGCTGATCGAATACTCCGATGCGGACATCATGATCGCCGGAGGAGCGGAGGCGACGGTGAGCCCGCTCGGCGTCGGCGGCTTCTGCGCGGCGCGCGCGCTGTCGACGCGCAACGACGATCCGGCGACCGCGAGCCGGCCGTGGGATATCGACCGCGACGGCTTCGTGCTCGGCGAGGGCTCGGGGGTTCTCGTTCTGGAGGAGATGCAGCACGCGAAGGCGCGAGGCGCGCGCATCTACGCCGAGATCGCCGGCTACGGGATGTCGGCCGACGCCCATCACATCACCGCGCCCCCGGAAGACGGCGAGGGGGCCGCACGCAGCATGGCGAACGCGCTCAGGAACGCGGGACTCAAGACGACCGACATCGACTACATCAACGCCCATGGCACATCGACGCCGCTCGGCGACATCGCCGAATGCATCGCGGTCAAGCGCTGCTTCGGCGAGCATGCGGCAAGGCTCGCGGTGTCGTCGACCAAGTCGATGACCGGCCACCTCCTCGGGGCCGCCGCGGCGATCGAGGCCGTGTTCACGGTGCTCGCCTTGCGCGACCAGGTGGCGCCGCCGACGGCGAACCTGTTCCACCAGGATCCGAAGTGCGATCTCGACTTCGTTCCCAACACGGCGCGGCGCATGCCGATCCGTGCCGCGCTGTCCAACTCTTTCGGCTTCGGCGGCACCAACGCGACCCTCGCGTTCCGCACGGCGTGAGCGTCGCTCCGAGCGCGTACCGATGGCGCTGATCGTCCAGAAATACGGCGGGACCTCCGTCGGCAGCGTCGAGCGCATCAAGAGCGTCGCCCGCCGGGTGGCGCGCTTCCGGCGCGAGGGCAACCAGCTGGTGGTCGTCGTGTCGGCGATGAGCGGCGAGACCAATCGTCTCCTTGCGCTCGCGAACGAGGTTTCGCACCGCCCCGATCCGCGAGAGCTCGACGTGATCGCGGCGACCGGCGAGCAGGTGACGATCGGACTGCTGGCGATCGCGCTGCACGAGCTGGGGGTGAAGGCGAGGAGCTATACCGGCGCCCAGGTCCGGATGCTGACCGACAGCGCGTTCACCAAGGCGCGGATCCTCGATATCGACGTCGACCCGCTCAAGCGCGACCTCGCCGCGGGAACGGTCGTCATCGTGGCGGGATTCCAGGGCGTGGATGCCGAGGGCAACATCACGACGCTCGGACGCGGCGGGTCGGATACCTCGGGTGTCGCGCTCGCCGCGGCGCTGCAAGCCGACGAATGCCAGATCTACACCGACGTCGACGGCGTGTACACGACCGATCCGCGCATCGTCCCCGAGGCGCGGCGCCTGGACCGCATCACCTTCGAGGAGATGCTCGAGATGGCGAGCCTCGGCTCGAAGGTCCTGCAGATCCGCTCGGTGGAGTTCGCGGGCAAGTACCGCGTGAAGCTGCGCGTGCTCTCGTCGTTCGACGATCCGGAAAGCACCGCCGCGGGCACGCTCATCACCTACGAGGAAGACGACACCATGGAGCAGGCGATCATCTCCGGCATCGCGTTCACGCGGGACGAGGCGAAGATCTCGCTGATGGGCGTCGAGGACCGCCCCGGGGTCGCGTACGCGATCCTCGGTCCCATCGCGGAGGCCAACATCGACGTCGACATGATCGTGCAGAACATCGGGGCCTCGGGCCACACCGATTTCTCCTTCACGGTCAACCGCAGCGAGTACCGCAAAGCGCTCGAGCTCCTCGAGCGAGAGAAGGGCCGCGGCTTCAGCGCGCGCGAGATCATCGGCGACAACCGGATCTGCAAGGTCTCGCTGGTGGGGATCGGCATGCGCTCGCACGCCGGCATCGCCGCCAAGATGTTCAAGGCGCTGGCGGAGGAGGGGATCAACATCCAGATGATCTCCACCTCCGAGATCAAGACCTCGGTCGTGATCGACGAGAAATACCTCGAGCTCGCCGTGCGAGTCCTGCATCGCACCTTCGAGCTCGAGCAGGCGCACACGGCGTCATGAGCGCGGCGCCAGCGGCGTCCTAGCCTCGACGGGGAAGGCTAGCGGGTCTGACCCGCGCTGTCGGAACGGGGGCTAGCGTGCGATGGTCATTCCGGCACGGCGCCGGACGGCGCCAAACCCGATCAGCGCGACGCTCAAGAGACCAAGGGACCCGGGTTCGGGCACGCTTCCGCCGCCGCTGGGAATCGTGTTTCCGATGCCGTCGCTGAAGATGAGTCGATAGCCGGCTGCGATGGCGTCGGCATCCAGGTACATGTGCGGATCGGCGAAGGCAAATGCCGACGACGGGCCACCCCCCGTCCCCACGCCCGCCTCGAGCATCGCCTCGTAGACGTAGTTGGGCGTCAGAAAGAAATCCAGCGTCCCGATGAATTGAGGCTCGCACTCGGAGTTGCCAACGCCAAAGTCGAAGCAATTGATCTGCTTGCCGAGGGTGAACTGACCGAGGTTTTCCGGCACCGGACCGGAGTCGCCCGGGTTGGCGTTATCGATCAGGAAACCCGCGTCTGCATTTACGCCCGAGTCGTCCGTCTCGGATGTAATCCCGTCTCGTAGGGCTACGTCGACGGGGTCATGCACCGATCCCGCAGGACCAGGGGGGCCGACGATCTCGAAGTACCAGATTATCCAAGCGCCGCCGCCGCCATCCGCGGTAGTGCCGCTCGCACTGACCTGGCCGGATACGCTCTCGGGTGCGATGCCCACGCTGGCGGACGCCCCCCCGACGGTGATCGCTCCGAGGCTGTGGTCCTCGATGGTCTCGCAAGTGCTGCTGTCGGTGTTGTCAGCACAGAACGCGGCCGTTCGATTGATGATGGCGGGCGGCAAGCCCGCTCCAGCCTGCGTCCAGGCGAACGCGCAGGCCAACGCAATGATGCATAAGGCGATCCGTCCGCAACGCCGTCCCATGATCCTCCCCTTGGATGCAAAGGCGCGCGCCGTGGCTACGCAGGATGTATGCCACACCGGTAACGTATTGTTATTGCATCAGGTCAACTGAACCTTGGCGATCGGCTGTAAAGCTGATCGCTGACGATCTGCTGGCAATTGCCTGACGCCGCTGCTTCGGCTTCCGACGCGAGTACGACGGCATCCTCGCTCGATGACTTGTGCGCCGGCTCGGGCGCTCGACTCGTTACACGCCCGATTCGGCGAAAGGCTCCTTGATCGTGACCACGCTTCCGGACGTTTCCGTGTCCAGGGCGTGCAGATTGACGGCCGCGGCCCTGAACTCGGCGCCGCGCAGCACGTCGATGACGGTTTCGATCGGCTCGGAGGCGAGCGCGTCGGTGTGGCAGGCCAGGTAGTAACGCTCGGAGCCAGCGGAACGAAGTCGAGCTTCAACCTGCGCGCGCCCAGCTCGATGCCGAGGCCGGCCTCGGCCATGCCGCTCGCGATGTAGGCCGCCACCGCGTCGTGCGTGAACTCGACGCGGTCGTAGCCGTCGATCTGCGCGCTCTCGATGCGTGCCTGCTTCAACAGGGCGTCGAGCAGGAACCTCGTTCCTGAGCCGCTCTGCCGGTCGACGAAGCTCACGCCGGATCGAGCGAGGTCCGCGATCGAAGCGATCCCTTTCGGATTGCCCTTGGCGACCATGATCCCCGGCCGGCGCGTGATGAGCTTGAGCAGCTTGTGCGCACGGGGCCTCAGCCATTTCACGTAGGTCTCGAGGGCAGCGGCCTGGAAGGCGCCGACCGGAACATGGAACCCCGCGAGATCGCAGCTCGAGCGACAGAGCGAAGCCAGAGCTTCCGCGCTGCCGCGGAAGTAGAGCTCGGCGACGACGTCGCGCTTGGTCAGCATGTCGCGCAGGGTCACGATGGCGTAGCCGTGGCTCGCATCGATGCGCAGCGTCGAGCTCGCGGCATGCACCGTCCGCCCGAGCTCGGCGTCGAATTCCGAAGCGATGCTCTGGAGCATCGGCGCCAGCCGGGCCCGCGCACGCCTCTCGGCCCACACGAGGCGCTCGCCGGTTTCCGGGAGCTTCGCCCCCTGGCCCCGCGAGGCCTGGGTGCTGTTCAGGTAGCGAAGCTTTCGACGCGCGCTCGAGCGGCCAGCGCCAGGCCGCTTGAGCCTTACGCCGCAGACAGAGAATCGCGTCGCTTTTCGCCGCAGCGTGCGGCGCGTGTGCGCGGTCCCGGGTAAAATGGCCGACAGTCCGCCGGAACTCAGGCGGGCGGACGGGTCAACCAGGGAGCCCCGACCATGCCTGCAGGAACGCTTCCACGCTCGCTGAAGCTCCACGCCGTGGTCCGAGGCGGTCCCGGCCACGGAGGGACCGGCTGCGGCAACCCGCTGCGCTTCACCATGCAGCCGCAGCAGCAGACGCAGTGGTGCTGGGCTGCTGTCTCGGTGTCGGTCAACCTCTACTACGACCCCGCCAGCGGCCAGACCCAGTGCGCGCTCGCCAACGTCGCGATGGGGCAGACGACGTGCTGCGTGGATGGCAGCACGCCGCAATGCAACCAGCCCTGGTTCCTCGATCAGGCCCTGCAGCTCGTGGGCAACTTGAATGCGTGGAGCAGCGGCAAGGCGACGATGCAGTCGGTCAAGGCCGAGATCAATCAATGCCGGCCTTTCTGCCTGCGCATCGCGTGGAACGGCGGCGGCGGGCACTTCGTCACCGTCTACGGCTTCTCGATGCAGAAGCTCGATATCGCCGATCCATGGTACGGGAACTCGGTCGTGGGCTACGCATCGTTCCCGGGCACCTACCAGGGCGGCGGGACCTGGACCGACAACTACACCACCCAGGCTTAGAGAGGATCGATCATGCCGATCACGATGCGCACTCCGCCGCGCGGCGGCGCCGCGCGGCTCGTCGGTCACCTGACCGAGCTGGCGAGGGAACGGACGCTTCCTCAGCGCATGCGGGAGATGCGCCTCGAGACGCTTTCCCACAGCGAGCCTCACCCGGTGTATTTCGTGCCGCTGGATGCACTGGCAGAGGGCAAGCTGCTCGCAGCGGCGAAGCAGACGAGCTGGCGCTACCTCATCGTTCAGGACAACGACGCAGTCGCCGAGGCCGAGCTGACCGTCGGCCGCCGTGGCGCGAAGAGCGCTGCCGCGCGCCCGCTCGCGTTCGCGGGGCTCACCCACGGACCCTTTGCCGCGGCGACGGTCGACGCGCTTCACGCGGCCGAGCGGCTGCCGCAGGTCGCGCGCGACGACTACGAGCTGAGGCTGCTCCGGATTCCCGCCGTGTATTTCGTCGCGCTCTGGCTGCACGGCGCGAAGGAGGATCTGTTGATTCCCATGGGCAATCCGCCCGGCGGGCTCAAGAGCAATCATCCCTACAGCGAAGCGGCGATCGTCAGGGCACTCCGCGGGCCGGCCGAGCAGGCGGTAGCATTCGAAGACGCCTACCAGCAGCAGAAGCGAAAGCGCTTCCGGAAAAAAACGTAGGCGCACCTGGGGCGCGCAGGTAAAATCGCGTCCGACCCGGAGAGATGGCCGAGTGGTCGAAGGCACTCCCCTGCTAAGGGAGCATACGGGCCAAAACCTGTATCGAGGGTTCGAATCCCTCTCTCTCCGCCAGCCGCAGTATTCCATCCCGGCACGTTGCATCGAAGCCGGGCGCTTGAGCCGGCCCGCCTGCGTGCGACCCAAACGCGGCTCCAGCGCGGCCGGCCTGGCCGGTTTCCGTCCACATGACGATAGGGGACGCCTCCCATGACGAGATCCTTGGCGCTGGCCGCCACCTTCCTGGCGGTTTTGCTCCGCTGCTCGGCCGCGCTCGCCTACCTGCCTCCCGAAGGCGTTCAGTTCGAGTTGGTGGAATTCAAGAGCGGAGAGCGGGTCGTCCAAGGCGGGATGTTCACGCCCGACCCGAAGATTCACCCAAAGCCGACAGTCGGGATCGTCGTCGTGCACGGGGTCGAATCGTATTGGTATACGGGACTGCCCATGTTCCTGGCGGGCAACCTCGCCGAGCGCGGCTACGCCACGCTCGGCTACAACGGCATTCACTCGGGAGCATCGTTTCGGACGTCCGAATTCGAAGCGGCGGTCAGGGAAGTCGGTGACGCCGTCGCCTTCCTCAAGGCTCGAGGCTTCAAGGACATCGTCCTCGTCGGGCACAGCCTCGGGACGCCGATCGTCGAGGCCTACCAGGGCGGACAGCCTGACTCGTCGATCCGGGGCTTGGCTGTCTACGGTCCCCACATCGACATCCCCGCGGTGACGAGGGATGCGCTGCTCGGCCCGGAGCTCTACGCGAAGTTCCTGGCGGAATGCCGCGAGCTCGTCGCGCAGGGCCGGGGCGACGAAATCAAGCTCCTCGCGTACCGCGAGGGCCAGGTCATCGTCACCTCCGCCAGGACGTTCTTGAGCTATCGCGACGTCGACACCAGCAAGGCCAGGGTGGAGACGGCGATTCGCCGGATCAAGGTTCCGATCCTCATCGTCTACGATCCGGCCGACAACATCAGGGGCAAGGGCGAGCTCATAAAGCGCGAGACCATCGTGTCGCAGATCAGGCAGAACGCCGTCGCCTCGCCGAGGGTCGACGTCACGGTCATTCCATCGATACCCGGGAGCACGCCGCTGCAGGCTCACGCCTTCGTCAAGAATGAAGCCGTCGTCACGGAAAAGACCCTCGAGTGGCTGAAGGGCATCGGCCTCGCTCCCCCGTCAGCGCCCAGGTGAGCAGCCGGCAGTGCGTGAATCCGCATGGGGATCGCGGACACGCGGGGCCTGCGGATTGGCCCGCGCGCGCCTCTTCCAGTTCATCGCCGAGATGCCCACGAGGATCAGCACGCCGCTCGCCAGCTGATAGAGGTGCAGGGTCTCGCCCAGCAGCGCGACGGCGAGCGCTGCACCGAAAGCAGGCATCAGATAGATGAACGCCGCGGCCCTGCTCGGACCGATGACGGATACGCCTCGGTTCCACAGCATGAAGCCCGCCACCGAGGCAAACGCCGCCACGTACAGAATGCCCCAGCGCGCCTGCCAGCCGAGCGATAGCGGGTGCTCGTTCGGCGCAAGGCAGGCGTAGAGCGGCAACATCAGCGCCACCGCCGCAGCGGATGTTGCGGTCAGAACGACGAGCTGGGGGAGCTCGGCGGGAAGCCGCTTGAGAAGCAGCGAATAGGCGGCCCAGAGGCCGACGGCGAGAAGCATCCAGGCATCCCCGCCGCGCAGGCCGAACGAAGCGAACAAGGCGAGGCTTCCACGGGCGATCAACGCGACCGCGCCGGCAAATGCGATCGCGACGCCCGCGAGCTGCAGCGGGGTCAGACGCTCTCCGAGCATCGCCCAAGAAAGCGCGCTGATGAGCAGCGGCGCGAGCGAGAGGAGCAGGAGCGCATTGACCGCACTCGTCTTCGCGAGCGCCAGGTACACCGCCGTGTGGAAGCAGGCGATGCCGGTCAGCCCGAGGAGCGCCAGCAGGCGCCAGTGGCGAAGGATCAGCCTTCGGTGCTGCTTGAGTCCCTTCCAGGCGAGGGGAAGCAGGATCGCGAGTGCGATAGACCATCTCCAGAAATTAAGAGACACCGGCGAGACTTCGCCCCGGAGCGCACGCGCGACGACGAAGTTGCCCGACCAGAGCAGCGCGGCGCCCCCGAGCCCGGTCAGCGGAGAGGCGACCGCGGCGCGGATCATCGAGGCGACCCATCGCACCGGTCCTTTCGGGGCCACTTCGCTGCTGAGGCTCATTCGCTACTCGCGATCATGGGGATGCAATCTACCGCGAGCGCGCGGCAGGCGTGCTTCGCCAGGCCCTCGATTTTGTTTCGTTGGTTTCCTAAGAGCGAAGGCGGCCCGGCCCATCTTCGCAGGGGGACGGCGAAGGGCCTAGAATTGCGACTGTGACAGCCCGCATCACCGAAGGAGCCCGAGAGCGAATGCGGCAGGGGGAAACGCCGATGCCCGACGTGCGCATGCACGGCTTCAGGCAGCGGAGCAGCGTGACCGAAGCGCTCGACTGGATCGACCGCCACGCGCCGCGAGGCGGCGACGAGCTCGTCGGCCTGGGCGAGGCGACCGGCCGCGTTCTCGCAGGCGACATCGTCGCGCCGCTCGACGTGCCAGGCTTCGATCGCTCGGCGATGGACGGCTACGCCTTGATCGGCGCGCAGACCGCGGGTGCGAGCGAATACAACCCGCTGTCGTTTCGCGTGCTCGGCCTGGCGTTGCCCGGGCGACCCTTCGCCGGCCGCGCGGAAGCGGGGACGGCGGTGCGCATCATGACGGGCGCCCCGCTGCCCGAAGGCGCCGACGCGGTCGTCCCTGCGGAATACGCCTCGGAGCGCGACGGAGAGATGGTCATCACCCTCCCCGTCGCGCCGGGACAGCACGTGGGGCGTCGCGGCGAAGACATCGCGCGCGGATCCGCCGCGTTGCGCGCGGGCCGCAGGCTGCGACCGCAGGATGTCGGCCTCGCCGCTTCCCTCGGCCTGGCCCACCTGAGCGTCGTGCGGCAGCCCCGAGTGAGGGTGCTGGTCACCGGCGGTGAGGTCGTGGCCCCCGGAGCGCCGAGGGGGCCGCATCAGATCTACGACGCGAACTCCGCCATGCTTCGCGGCTTGATCGAGCGCGACGGTGGCGTTCTCGAGTCGCAGCACCGGCTCGGCGACGATCCCGATGCGATTCGCAACGCGCTCGCGGCTGCCGGCGCGGAAGTGATCCTGGTATCTGGCGGCTCGAGCGTCGGCAGCGAGGACCATGCGCCGCAACTGCTCGCGCAGCTCGGCGAGCTGGCGATTCACGGCGTGGCGATGCGGCCGTCGAGCCCGGCCGGCATGGGAAGGATCGGCGAGGTGCCGGTCTTCCTCCTTCCCGGCAATCCCGTGTCGTGCCTGTGCGCGTACGATTTCTTCGCGGGCCGCGCCATTCGCCTGCGCGGCGGGCGGGCTTCCGACTGGCCGCACCGGACGATCCGCGCCGTTGTCGCGCGCAAAATCGTCTCCGCGATCGGCCGCGTGGACTACTGCCGGGTCCGCCTGGCCGAAGGCATGGTCGAGCCGATCGCGCTCAGCGGCGCTTCCATTCTCTCCTCGACGACGCGCGCCGACGGCTTCGTCGTTGTGCCCGCGGAGAGCGAGGGCTACGGGCCCGGCGCCGAGGTCAGCGTCTACCTCTACGACTGAAGCTCCGGCGAGGCTCATGGACCGACGCTCGACCGCTGGCCCGACTTCGTCGCAAACGCAGTTCCTCGACGTGGTCACGCGCGACGAGGCGACCGCGCGGTTCCGCAAGCATCTGCGCCTCGCGCCGCTGGGCAAGGAGAGCGTGCCGCTCGCGGAGGCGCTCGATCGAGTCCTGGCGGAGGACATCGTGTCGGCCATCGACGTCCCCGGCTTCGACCGCTCCAACGTCGACGGCTTCGCGGTGCAGGCGAAGGACACGTTCGGCGCGATGGAGGAGTCGGCGCGGGAGGCGAAGCTCGGCCCGGAAGTGCTCGCGCCGGGGATCGTGCCGGCGCAGGCCGTGCACTCCGGGGGCGCGACCGCCATCGCGACGGGCGGCATGCTTCCGCGTGGCGCGGATGCGGTCGTCATGGTCGAGCACACCGATCACGTCGAGCGTCGTGACGGGACGTGGCTCGAGATACGCCGCCCCGTGACCCCCGGCGAGAACGTGAGCTACGCGGGCACCGACATCGCGAAGGGCGAGACCGTGCTGCGCGCAGGGCAGAAGCTCACGTCCCGCGAGATCGGCGTGCTGGCGGCGATCGGCCTCGCGGAGGTCGCGGTCTGTCGGCGCCCGAGGGTGGCGATCTTCTCGACCGGCAACGAGATCGTCGCGCCGGGCCGGCCCTTGCGCCCCGGCGCGATCTACGACTCCAACGCCGCGATCATCGGCGCGGCCGTCGAGGAGCTCGGCGGCACGCCCGTGCACCTGGGCGTCGTCGGCGATGACGAAGACGAGCTGCGCGCGGCGCTCGAGAGGGGCCTGCGGTTCGACGTCGTCGTGTTTTCCGGTGGCACGTCCAAGGGCGCGGGAGACATCTCCTACCGGGTCGTGCACGGCCTGCGCGATCCCGGCGTGGTCGCACACGGGGTCGCGCTCAAGCCGGGCAAGCCGATCTGCCTCGCGGTGACCGGCGGCAAGCCGGTCGTGATTCTTCCCGGATTTCCCACCTCCGCGATCTTCACGTTCCACGAGTTTCTCGCGCCGGTGATCCGCGCCTTTGCCGGGCAGCCGATGGAGCGCGAGCAGCGCGTCGCCGCGACCTTGCCGATGCGCGTCAACTCCGAACGGGGACGGACCGAATATCTCCTGGTCGGGCTCGTGCACTCGCAGCGCGGCCTGCTCGCCTATCCCATGGGCAAGGGCTCGGGCTCGGTCACGACGTTCAGCGGCGCCGACGGATTCATCACCATCGATCAGCACACCGAGATGCTCGATGCCGGCGAGACGGTATCGGTGCAGCTCCTGGGGCAGCGCCTCGAGCCCGCCGACCTCGTCATCATCGGCAGCCACTGCGTCGGGCTCGATCTGGTGATCGGCAAGCTGATCCGCCAGGGCATCCGCACCAAGGCCATGTTCGTCGGCAGCATGGGCGGCCTCGCTGCGGCCAGACGCGGTGAGTGCGATATCGCCGGCATCCATCTCATGGATCCCGCGACCGGCGAGTACAACCGGCCGATGGTCACCGAAGCGCTGTCGCTCGTTCCCGGCTACGGACGCATGCAGGGGCTCGTGTTCCGGCGGGACGACGCGCGGTTCGAAGGCAAGGACAAGGATGTCGCGCTGGCGACGGCGCTCGGCGACCCGTCCTGCGTGATGGTCAATCGCAACGCGGGCAGCGGGACCCGGGTCATCATCGATCGGCTGCTGGGCGAGCGCAGGCCCGCGGGCTATGGCACGCAGACCAAGTCCCACAACGCCGTCGCGGCAGCGGTGGCGCAGGGCCGCGCCGACTGGGGCGTGGCCATCGACACGGTCGCGAGGCAATACGCTCTGGGCTTCATCCCTCTCCAGGAAGAACAGTACGATTTCGTCATCCCGAAGGCGTGCCTGCACAGCGCCCCGGTGCGTGCGTTCCTCGCTTGCTTGAAGGATCCGCGCACGCGCGCCGAGCTCGCCGCGCTGGGATTTCGCCTGACGGAGCGCGAGCCGGCGTAGCGCCGCATTCGACGGCCTCGGCTCGGTCCCCGGCCCGCGCGCCCGGCGCTGTATGATGGCGCCGATGCGCTACCGGGGCCGTCGCCGATGAAATACAAGGACTACTACGCCATCCTCGGCGTGGAAAAGACCGCCACCGCCGACCAGATCAAGGCCGCTTACCGCAAGCTTGCCCGCAAGTATCACCCGGACGTGTCCAAGGAAAAGGACGCGGAGGCGAAATTCAAGGAAGTCGCCGAGGCCTACCAGACGCTGAAGGACCCCGAGAAGCGCACGGCCTACGATCAGCTCGGAAGCTATCAGCCGGGACAGGACTTCCGTCCGCCGCCGGAGTGGCAGCAGCACTTCGGCGAGGAGCAGTTCTCCTTCGACGACGTCGATCTCGCCGACCTGTTCGAGGCGTTCCGCGGCGGCCGGGCGAGCGGAGCTCGGCGCGGCAAGCCGCGTCCGCTGCGCGGCCAGGACTACGAGGTCGTCGCTCACATCACCCTCGACCAGGCGTATCACGGCGCGGAAGTGAACCTCGAGCTGAGCGTGCCCGAGTACGACGAGCGCGGTCTCGTCCATCGCGTGGCGCGCTCGTTCAAGGCGCGCATCCCGAAGGGCGCGACGGACGGGCAGCGCCTGCGCGTTCCGGGCAAGGGCGGCAAAGGTTTCCACGGCGGCCGCGACGGCGATCTCTACCTCGACATCGCGCTGGAGCCTCATCCGCTGTTCCGCGTGAGCGGCCACGATCTGTACATCGATCTCCCGCTGGCTCCGTGGGAGGCGGTCCTGGGCACCACCGTCGAGCTGCCGACGCCCGGAGCGCCGGTGCTCCTCAAGGTGCCGCCCGGCACGCACGCGGGCCAGCACCTGCGGCTGAGCAAGCGCGGTCTGCCCAAGCCGGGAGGCGGGGAGGGCGACCTCTTCGCGATCGCGCAGATCGTCGTCCCCACGGTGATCGGCGACGCGGAGCGCGAGCTCTATCGGCAGCTCGCGGAGCGCTCGGCGTTCAATCCCCGCGCCCACTACGCACAGGAGCTCTCCGATGCGAGTCGAACTCACTGAGCTTTACTGGCTCGACGAGCAGCACGACGTGACCCTGGCCGAGCTGGCGGACCTTTCGGGGTTCTCCGAAGGAGAGCTGCACGAGCTGGAGGCGAGTGGCGCCATCGCTCCGGTCGATGCGGCCACGGTGCCGCTCAGGTTCAGTGCGCGCTGCGTCGTCGCGGCACGGACCGCGTTCCGCCTCAGGAACGACTTCGAGCTTGACAGCCAGGGGCTCGCGGTGGCGCTCGCGCTGCTGGAGCGCATCGGATCGCTCGAGGAGACGCTGCGCGAGTTGCGAGCGCAGCTGCCCTCGCGGAGCGGCGGCGCGCGCCGCAAGCGCGATTCCTAACGACCTGCGTTCAGCGCAACCGTGTCCTGGGTGTGGAGACCGAGCTGGCGCTTCTCGTCGCGAGTGAGCCAGTGCACGTCCGTTGCCGACACGCGCATCATCTCTTCGTAGAGCCGCGCCGGCATCAGCATCTCTTCGAGGTAGGCCCGGATGCGCTCGGCCGCGGCGCGGCAGCGAGCGTCGCCGGAAGGCGTGCCTTCACCGAGCACGGAGTAAGGGCGATGAATGCCGATCGACGCGTCGGCGAGGCGGACGGCGCCTGCGGCGAGGACCAGAACGCAGGCGCTCGCGCACAGGTTGCTCGACGAAACGGGGCGCTGAAACCGGCCCACTCTGACGCAGCTCGACGTGTCGTGGAGCAGGCGTCCGATCTTCATCGCGGCATCGACGTTGCCGCCGGGGCTGTCGAGCCAGACGTTGATCGAGCACGGTCCGGACGCTCTCGATGCCCTGGCGTCGAGCGCGGCGGACAGGGCCGTCGCGTCGGGATAGTCGATCGTGTCGAAGATCTCGATGACCGTGCCCTGCGAGGCCGACGCTTCGTGCACGAGGATCCTAGCCGACGCGGGCGCGCATGCAAGGGTGACGCAGGCGAGGAGCATGAGCCGCGGGATGCTCGAAAGGTTTCGAAGCTGGCGGAAAATGTTCATGGCGACTAGACAGCAAGCGCCATGCCAACGGCGGACGGCGATCGTCCGCGCGGTCCGCTCCACGCCCGCGAGGGCGCGATTCTCCTAGGAGGAGATCGAGAGGGTCGACGCGCATTCGCGGAGAGACTTGCACGAGTGCTACAACGTTGCGCAGAACAGCACGCGCTCGCCGCCCCCGGCCGGCGAACGACCAAAGGCAATCACTGCCGTGAAGCTGCGATCGCGAACGACGAGAGGCGTGCGCCTGTTACGTACAGCGCGTACGGCGCATTTTATTCACGCTGAGGAGCTCAGCGGCTCGCTGCCTTGCTCGCGAGATTGAGAAGCTCGTTGGCCTGTTTGTTGTGCACCGTCATCCGCAGCAGGATGTCGGGCGCGCGCACGCGCTGGCCGTAGTAGTCCCGATTCCAGTCGTCGGAGGTGGTGATGACGGTGCCGTCGAAGTTGACGCCGCCGTAGACTCCCGTCGATCGGGCAAACGAGACGAAGTCGGCGGTGAGATTGGACTGCGCTCCCGCGCCGATTGGGCCGGCGGCGACCGCCGCGTCGCCGCCGAGCTTCACTGAGTCGGAGAGGAGCGTATCCAGGCCCTTCTCGGTCATCACCAGCGTGACAAACTCGGAGACCGAGATCCCGGCCTGGAAGCCGATGCTCGCGGTGGCAAGCGAATAGAAGGCGGGACCCGTCCATTTCCCGGACTTGGCGTCGTGAGCGATCACGACGCCGCGCCCGCCCGAGCCGCCGACGATGAATCCGGCCTTCGCCACCTGCGGTGCGATCAGTACGGCTTTCGCGTTGCGGAAATTCTGCTGCAGCCAGGTCATGTCCGGATCGCTCAGGAAGTTCGCGAGCGTCACGGTCGCGTCGGCGACCAGGTTTCGCTCGGCGGCCTGGCCGGCCGCGGCTGCGGCAGTCATCGCAGCCCAGGCGGCGAGCAGGCACCAGACGATGCGTCGGACCATGAGAAGTTGCGGTCGAGGACCCTCGGGATTCCGTGGCATAATTGTAGCAACCCGCCCCGGCATCGCAGGAAGCGCAGCCGCGCCCGGACCGCGCTCCCTCTGCTATACTTCGAAGCTCAAAGCGCCCGTAGCTCAGTTGGATTAGAGTACCTGGCTACGAACCAGGGGGTCGTGGGTTCAAATCCTGCCGGGCGCGCCACGAATTCACATTACAAATGAGGTGCTTGTCGGTCTTCCGCCGCGAGCACCTTATTTTTGTCACCCGGTATCGGGTGAGTTTCGGGTGACTTCCTGCCGGCGCCGAGACGCGCGCCTCGTCGATCAAGTAGTTGCATTCGAAACGCCCGAGTACCTGGCCTTTCTCACCCGACACAATCAACGACTTATAGTGTCGCATCGGTCAGCCCGCCTTGCGCTTGAGCAGCGTCAGCGCATGCGTTTCGCGCTGGTTGTCGGTGGCGATGAATTCCATCGCTTCCATCAACTCGCGTAGCTCCGCTGCCGAATAGTGCGTCGTTATGCTGCCGCTCTTGTGGCCGAGGATCGCCTGCCGCGTCTCGAGCGCGACGCCCGCCGCACGCAATCGCCGCCCCACCGTATGCCGCAGATCGTGCACGTGCAGCGTGCGAAAGCCCTCCGGCGGCGGCTCACCGAGCCGCTCTTGGTACTTGGCGACCGCCCGCTTGAGCGCATTGACCCAGGCGGTGTTGTTGACGCTGCGTAGCGGCTTGCCGCGCCAAGTGAAGACCGCGGTGGCGTGCTTGCCGCGGCGGCGCTCGATGATCGAGCGCGCGACCGAATTGAGCACGCAGACGTGGTCCTGCTCGTTCTTGCGGGCACCCCAGTGGGGCTTCTCCTGCTTGAGGGTGACGATCTGACGCTCGATCTGAGGCGCCAGCTGGTTGGCGTACCGCACCGGCCGTCGCGACCGGTCCGTCAGCGCTTCTAGGCCCTGATCTTTATAGCGGGTGAAGATCTTGTAGCCGGTCTTGCGGGAAATCCCGAACTCCCGGCAAACCTCGGACATCGATTCGCCGTCCAGCAGCCTGGCTACAAACCCCAGGCGCTCGTCCATCACCGAACACTCCTTCCACGGCATAGACACCTCCC
>Ga0335077_10000430_pt1 | contig 46199 bp, 44 predicted proteins | sample Lox_Sample_31_FD_207151 | JGI IMG/M metagenome (GOLD analysis project Ga0335077, IMG submission 207151) | Soil microbial communities from Loxahatchee National Wildlife Refuge, Florida, United States - Lox_Sample_3.1 | ecosystem: Environmental > Terrestrial > Soil > Wetlands | place: USA... | reverse complement strand
GACCCCGCTGGCACATACTTCGCCATTCCCGACGGCCAATAGTCGGGCGTACTCCCCGGCGCGTACACCAGCAGGATGTCGCTGTCCGTCCACATTGCATCGCGCCGGTCTTCTTCCGTGTTGAGCATCGATGCCGTGAATGCTTTCCCTACCGGCGCGTGCCGCAGCCACGCCGACTCCGGCGGCCTGACATAAACCACCGCGTGGTGCACGTTCTCCGGGATTCCCGGCAGAATCTCCGACGCCCTTGCCCAGCGCCCCTCCGCGAATTGCGTCGGCACAATTTCGTACGTGTAGTCCACTTCGCCGTCCGCCGGAATCGGCACTCCTTCCGGCATGGCAACCGTCATCTCGGGTTCGGGAATTGTCCACCGCTTCGCCCACTTCCGCGGTGGTGGCGCGTCCGCCACATTTCCCGCTGGCGCATTTTCGGCAGCCCATGCGCGCAACGTGGCGATCTGCTCCTCCGTCAGCGACGGGTCATTCGAGAATTTCCCGATGCCTTTCTCCGCGAACCACGGTGGCATCGTCCGTTTTTCCGCCGCGGCCCGAATCGCTCCTGCAGAAGCCCGTGTCTGCTCGTAGCTTTCGAATGCCATCGGCGCGATCCCTCCCGCCCGGTGACACACCTGGCAATGCCCCTGCACAATCGGCAGCACGTCCCGATAAAACGTTACCGTCTGCTTTGTTTGCTCTGGAGCTTGCGCCCGCACAATGTCCAACGCGGCAAGAATCAGGAGCAGCGCACCAATACTTTGGAGTGCGGCGACTCCTCGCCGCTTTTGCAATTTATCCAACGCCATTCCTATCAAAGCTTGAGGGTGCCCCATCCTTCGCGTCGTTTGCGAAGCGTGGGTTTGGACGACCGAAAGCCACTCGGTTCCGTTCTTTCCGAACTCTCTCCTTCTTTACTTCGTTGCCTCATTCTTCAGCAGGATTTCCAGATCATCCGGATGAATCGCGCACAGCAACGCCTCCTCCTTCTCAACATCCCCGTTCCGGATCAGCGTCACCAGCGAATCCTCCAGCGTAAACGATCCCCTCTTCTTCGTCAGCGGGATCTCCTGGTGCAGATGCTGCAGCTGATTCCTTCGGATATGATGCCGCGCGCCGTACCCCACCATCAGCAATTCCGCCGCTGGCATCCTCCCACCATTCCTGCTCGGCAGAAGAATCTGTGTCAGCACCGCCGAAAGCGCCATTGCCAGTTCCTGCCGTATCGCGTTCTGTCTCTCTGCGGGAAACGAATCCGAAATGCGCGCGATGGTCGACGCCACGTCCATGGTGTGCATGGTCGAAAGCACCAGGTGCCCCGTCTCCGCCGCCGACACTGCAATCCGCATTGTTTCCGGATCGCGCATCTCCCCCACCACAATCACGTCAGGAGCCTGCCGCAGCGCCGCCCGCAACGCCGTTGGGAAGTCCGGCGCGTCCGTTCCGATTTCCACTTGTTCGATCACGCTGCGGATGTGCGTATGTTCGTACTCGATGGGATCCTCAATCGTCACGATGTGTCTTGTCTCGCGCGCGTTGATTTCGTGAATCAGCGCCGAAAGCGTCGTCGATTTTCCCGAGCCTGCCGGTCCGCTAATCAGCACCAGCCCCCGCGGCAGATGCGCCAAGTTCGCCACACTCGGCGGCAAGTGCAATTCCTGCAGCGCGGGCACTCTCGACGGCAACGCCCGGACTGCCGCCGCGGCGTGTCCTCTCTCACGGTGCAGGTTGATTCGAAACCTTCCCAATCCTTCGATCCGGTAAGAGGCGTCTGCAATCCCCGACTCGCGATACAGCGCGAGCGCGTGCCGTGGCAGTGCCGGCAACACTGCCGCTTCGATGTCCGCCCCGTCCAGCGCAATCGATTCCAGCTTCCTCACTTCGCCCTGTACGCGCACGCACGCCGGCGCATTCTCCACCAGCAGCAGATCGCTTCCCCCGCGCATCACCAGCGCCTCCAGCCAGTGATCCAGCCGCGCCGTCGCCAGCAACTCCCCGGGCTCCGCCTCCCGCCCTTCGTTCATCGCCCGCACCAGCCGGTTCAACTCGCCCGATTCATCCACCGTCCGTCTCCCATCGCTCACGCCTTATTCTGTTTCTTCATCGCCGCCCGCACATCCAGATTCCGCATCAGCCGGTGCAGGTAATTCCCGTGTACTCCCAAAGTCTTTGCCGCTTCGCTGATATTCCCGCCGCTCTTTTCCAATGCGTTCAATATCAGTTCCTTCTTTAATCGCCGCACCGCTTCATGATAATTAGCCGGCCCCTGCGTTTGTTCTCCTTCCGATTCCGTCTCTAGCAGCATTTCCGGCAAGTCTTCCGGCAAAATCCACTCCGACGTCCCCACCACAACGGCTCTTTCGATCGCGTTCTCTAGTTCCCGGATGTTGCCCGGCCACTCGTATCTCATCAGGCAAACCCGCGCCTCCTGCGAAATTCCCCGCACCACGCGATTGCATTTTTCCGCGTATCGCGCCGCGAAATGCTCCGCCAGCAACGGAATGTCTTCCGGATGTTCGCGCAGCGCCGGCAACCAGATCGAAATCACGTTCAAGCGGTGGAACAAGTCTCCGCGAAATCCGTTCTCCTTCACCGCCTTCTGCAGGTCCCGATTGGTCGCCGCCAGGAACCGCACATCGATCTTGATCGGCCGCGTCCCGCCTACGCGCATAAACTCCCGTTCTTGCAGCACGCGCAACAGCTTGGCCTGCAAGATCGGTGAAAGCTCCCCCACCTCGTCGAGGAACACCGTTCCCCCCTCCGCCACCTCCAGGAATCCCTTCTTCTGGCTGATCGCGCTGGTGAACGCCCCCTTCTCATGGCCGAACAGCTCACTCTCCAGCAGAGTTTCCGTAAATGCGGCGCAATTCAACGCCACAAACGCCGCGTTCTTCCTTGGACTGTTTTTGTGTATTGCTCGCGCCGCGAGCTCTTTTCCCGTTCCGCTTTCTCCTTGAATCAGCACCGTCGCTTCGCTGGGCGCCACTCGCTCGATGAACTGATACACCTCTTTCATTCGCGCGCTTCTGCCCACCATGTCGTGCGTCAGGCTCACTTCCGCGCGCAACCTGTCGTTTTCCTGCTTCAGCCGCTCAAACTGCCGTGCATTCTCAATCCCCATGGCCGCCAGCCCGGCAATCGCCGACAACAATTCCAGGTCTTCTTCGCTGAAGCGGGTGCTCGGATTCGCCGTGTCCAGATACAGAACGCCCAGCAAGCGCTCGCCCGCCAACAGCGGTGCGCACAGGATCGATTGTGCCTTCATGTCGCCTTCGGCACTCGCTGCATCCCCGGCATTTTCCAGAATCGAAATCCGCTCCTCCGTCACTCGCCGCAAAATCCCTTGCCTCACTTGCACGGCGTGATCCGGCCCCTGCACGCGGTCCCACGCCGTGTGCGACTGGATTTCTTGCGTTCCTTCTTCCATCAGCAGGATCGCTCCTCGTTCCGCCGGAATCACGTCGAACACCATCCCCAGCAGCGTCCAGGTCAGTAATTCCGCATCCCGCATGCCGCCGATTCCGGTGCTGATCCGTAGCAGCACGCTCAGGTTCCGCGCCATCCGCTCCGGCGCCGGCAATGCTGCCAGCGACTCCGGGCGCAAAAATGTCAGTTCTTCATATCGGATTTGTTGCACCTGCGCGCGCCTCGCGGCCGTCTCTTCCACTTCCACGTCGCTGCTTTCCGCCGGGCGTGGCGCTTCTCCGCTGAACAAAAAAACTGTGTTCCCGATCGCCACTTCATCGCCGCTAGCGATCGCGCGCTCTTTCACCGGAATTCCATTCACGAACGTGCCGCTGCGGCTCTCCAGATCCCTCACCACATATTGCCCGTCCGCCGATTCCACCGTGCAGTGCAGCCCGGAAACCGCTTCTTCCTCAATCCGGATATCGTTCCCTTCGCCGCTGCCGATTGACACACGATCCCCCAGTCGAAACACCGACATCCTCAATGCTCCACGGATCGCTAGGAGTCTTGCGGGCACGGCAGCCTTCTTCGGGCGGTTTGGCTGGCAAACTCCGCCGCGTTGAGGCGCGTATTGTAACTGCAAATCTTCATCGCCGCACTATCCAAACGGATAGACCTCTATCCGCTCGGTTCCCAGCGATCTTCTTGCTCAATCGAATCACCAGTCTTGGTGCTAAAGCATCTTTTCTGAGGAATTTGAGTGCGCCCCGCTCCGAATTTACTGCCTCGCTCGGTTCCCCGGGCCGCGTGTCTTCAATAACCATTCAGATAGACTGCGCTGCCACACCTGCCTCCCCGGCTTCACGGCCAACTCGCTCCGGACACTTCCAATCCATTCACCTGGCTCAAGTTGCAAAAGTGTGTGCGATCCGCAAGGCGGTTGCGCCTTTTGGCATCGCGCATGCCTCTTCTAACCGCGTCAGTTGAGAACAGAAACAAATCACGGAACGGGGTGCTTTATGAAACTTCGCAAAATGGTCCGTTGGCAGTTGATTCTCGCGGGACTCGCTGCTGCTTTGTACTTCGCGCCTGCGGCGGCGTACTCTCAAGAAATCACTAATACCGCCTTCGATGATGGCCCCAACGTCGTCACTTTTGCGCAGGCCGACGTGGTCCAGCCCTCCACCCCGTCCACTCCCTCTCAGACGGGCGTTCCGTCCCTCAACGAAGTTACCGCCATCCAGGCATCCCTCTCCACGCCGCACGCCGCTCTCATTGACTCGCCCTGGGTGGCCGCGGGTTTGACGGCCATCCTGCTCGCCGTCATTGCTCTTTCCGCTATCGGCGGAGCGAACCGCACTCGTCGCACCGCCTACTCCAGCCGCCGCTCTCCCTCATACCGTGGTGCTTGATTTCCATCCCCCGTTGAATCGACTCAATCACTCGCTCCGGGCACTCCTTTCTGGTCCTGCCCGGAGCTTTTTGTTTCTCCCCGCAACTCCCCGCTATTCACTTCGCACTTTTCCTCCCGTTCCTCTATAATCTTAGGTTTGTTCCATCACTCAGGAGACATCTGGAATGGCTGGAGCTTTTGAGAACCAGAAAACTGGCGTCCGCATTCTTTTCGGCGTCATCATCGGCATGCTGGCGATCAGCATGCTCCTCTATCTTGTGCCGCAGGGGCCCGGCACCGCGGAATCCGCTACCGACGTCGTCGCTACCGTCGGTGACCAGTCCGTCACCCTTGCGGACATTCAGCAGCAGCTCAATGAAATTCGTCAGCGCAACCAGATTCCCCCACAGCTCGAATCTCTTTACGCCAGCCAGATCCTCAAGCAGCTCATCTTCCAGAAGGAAGTGGACTACGAGGCCAAGCGCCTTGGCATTACCGTCAGCGATAAAGAGCGCGTCGACCGCATCAAGCAATACCTCCCTACGGCCTTCAATGGCGATACTTTCGTCGGCATGGACGCCTACGCCCGGGAAGTCCAGACCCGCTTCCAGCTCACCGTTCCTGTTTTTGAGGAACTCGTTCGTTCCGGCCTGATCGAAGAGAAATTCCGCAGACTGATCACCGACGGCGTCAGCGTCAGTCCCGCCGAAATCGAGCAGGAATTCCGCTTTCAGAATGAAAAGGTCAAGCTCGACTACGCTCTCGCCAAGCCCGATGAATTGGCCGCAAAAATCTCTCCCGATGACGCCGAAATCAAATCCTATTTCGACCAGAACAAGTCCAAGTTTCAGATTCCCGACAAGCGCGTCGTCCGCTACGCCTTGCTCGATCTCGGTCAGCTTCGCCAGAACACCGTTGTCACCGACGAGGAGCTCAAAGCCGCTTACCAGGCCAACATTCAGCAATTCCAGGTCCAGAATCGCGTCCATGCCGAGCACATCCTCTTCCTCACCACCGGCAAGACCGACGCCGAAGTCGTTGAAATTAAGAAGAAAGCGGACGATGTTCTCGCCCAGGTCAAGAAGAATCCGGCCAGCTTCGAGGATCTCGCCACCAAGTACTCCGAAGATCCGGGCTCAAAAACCAAAAAGGGTGATCTCGGCTGGATCGTCCAGGGCCAGACCGTTCCGGAGTTCGAAAAGGCCGCGTTTAGTCTGCAACAAGGCCAGATTTCCGATCTCATCCGCACACAGTATGGCTTCCACATCATCAAGGTCGTTGATAAAGAGACCGCCCACACCAAGCCTTTCGACGAGGTTAAGGATCAACTCCGCACGCCGCTGTTGCTCCAGAAGGTCGACCAGCAAGCCGCCGGCGTTGCCGACAAAATGTCCGCCGAGATTCGTCAATCCAACAAAGTCACCCTCGACGAACTGGCTGCCAAATACCACCTCGCCGTCGCCGATACTCATGCTGTCGCCGCCAACGAGCCTGTTCTCGAACTCGGCAATTCTCAGGCCGTCAAGGACGAAATCTTCCGCCTTCGCCAGGGCGAACTTAGCCTTCCCCTCCGTACGGACCGCGGTTACGTCGTGCTTTCTCTGAAGCAGGTCCTTCCCGCTCATCCGGCTACCCTCGACGAGGTCCGCGACAAGATCATTGCCGACATCAAGCAGCAAAAGAGCGATCAGTTGGCCCATGCCAAGGTCGACGACCTCGCCAAGCGCGTCAAAGCCGGCGAAAAGTTCGATTCGGCCGCCAAGGCTCTTGGTCTCGATCCCAAACTCTCCGATCTTTTCTCTCGCAGCGGCAGCGTTCCAAGTGTTGGCAGTGGCAAATTGCTGGCCCCCGCCTTTGATTTGAAGCCGGGCGAAGTCGGCAATCCCCAGCAAATCGGCGTCAATTGGCTGGTCTATCTGGTCACTGAAAAAGTCGAGCCGAATCCCGCCGATTTCGAAGCGCAGAAGAAGACCATCACCGACAGCTTGCTGCAAAGTAAGCGCACTTTGGCCTTCGACTCCTTCCGCACCGCGCTCGAGGACCGCTTGAAAGCCGAGGGCAAGCTCAAGATTATGCCAGACAAACTCCGTGGTTTCGGCACGTTTGGCAAGTCTGGTTTTCCCGCTAGTTAACTGACAATAAAAGACTTAATAATTAACGACACACCTCTTGCCCTGTGCTTCCCAGGCCGCTAGCCTATTTGTGTCTGGTTCCGGCTCGCTCTCGGGGAGAGTTTTACTTTCTCCCGGCCCGCAGGGGGCCGCAGAGTTGCGTCGGCCGGCCCCAGGCAATTCCCTTATTCTAGGAAAAGTCGTTTATGGCCAAAACTGCCTCTCGCCGCCCTTCCGCGCTCCGCAACGACTATCGTTGCAGTATCGAACGCAACCAATCCGGTAAATATTGTGTCCGCGTGCGCGTCCAATATCCTCGCCATGCTTGGCGCATCGGCGTCTTCTTCCTGGCCTCGTCCTTCGATCGCGCCATGAAGAAGCTTGAGGAGTCCCTCCATTTCCTCCAGCGCAACGAGGAAAAGCTGTGGTTCTGGGGCGTGGACCGTGCTGCTGATCTTGGTTTCTCTGCCGAGTTCCTCAAGGAGGCGGGACTCCAGCTGGATCGCCGCCTGGAATTCCCTAACAAGGCCTCATCTCTCTCCGTCGAGCCGGAACGCGACGTGCCGGCTTTTGTGCTTGGCCCGATTCGCCGCGGCCTCGCGGAATCCGTCGAAGGCCCCCGGCTCCAGCTTGCTGGCGACTAACCGCCAGTTCTCCCGTATACCGTCCGTTTCGGCCCACGTCTCCCATTCCCGCGCGTTTTGGCTTCGAAGTATCTCCTTTGCGCGCTTCGGTTAAGCTCCTGACGCCCATTCAGAAACCTGCGGAGCCGTAACTCAAACTTTCTTGACCAGCCGCAATCTTTCTTGACTTCCCCTCGGTTCTCTTACATCATTCGCCCATTCCCCAGTAGGGAAGTCCCGCGAAGACTTGCTTCGCGTCTCCTGTTCCCGGCCCGCCCGCACACCGCCTCTGTGCATGCCCGGTGAGCGCTAACCTTCGGGGCGAAAGGATCTTCTGAGATGAATCGTTTCCGCGGCAATTCTTTAATTGTGGCGGTCGTAGCAGCTCTATTCCTGTTTGCCGGAAACCTCACTCTGCGAGCCGCCTCGAAGCCTGCGCAGGAGCAGTCGTCAGATCAAACCGATAGCACTACCAAGAAGTCGTCCAAGAAGACGAAAACTACCGACGACTCTTCGACCCACGCGCCGGCGACTTCCAAATCCAAGTCTTCCAAGTCGAAGAAGACTGACACCGACCAGCCCGCTGACACTTCCTCTACCGCCGCCAAGAAGTCCTCGACGAAGAGCAAGAAGTCCGAGGCTACCGATACTTCGGCTGATGCTTCCTCATCCAAGTCCTCGAAATCCAAGAAAGCCGACACCGCGGCCACTTCCCCTGCCACTGCCAATACGTCGTCGCCCAAGAAATCTTCCCAGTCCAAGAAGTCCTCGGCCGACGCTTCTGCCCCCGCGGCCTCGACCGCACCCGCGGCGGCACCAGCGGCAGCTCCGGCTGCCGCGCCGGCTGCAGCTCCGGCTTCGACCCCTCCCCCAGCCAAGACCGCCACTTCTACCGCTCCGGCGAGGACCAGCACTACCGCTCCCGCTGGGTCAACCACTCCGGCTGCTGCGCCCGCCGCACCGGCCAAAACCACCTCCACGCCGCAAACACCCCCTGCCAACAGCAACGGCATGGTATGGGTCAACACCGACTCTGGCGTCTATCACAAGCCCGGCAGCCGCTATTACGGCAAGACCAAGCAGGGCAAATATATGACCGAGGCCGATGCCATCAAGGCTGGCTATCGCGCCTCCGAAAAAAATTGACACTTTTCCCGGTCCAGTTTTGCGTTCATTCAATCTAAGGAGAAGCCTGCATGAAGAAAAATGTCCTACGCGGTCTGCTCATCGCTCTCGTCCTGGTGTTGGGTGTTAGCGTTGCCGTTTCTCAAACCTCGTCCACCAAGAAGTCGGCCACTACCGCCGCAAGCACTGCTTCCAAGGACCTCCTCGACATCAACAGCGCCACCAAGGAACAGCTGGATGCGCTCCCGGGCATCGGTGCCGCCTACTCTCAGAAGATCATCGACGGCCGGCCCTATGCCAAGAAGACTGACCTTGTGAAGAAAAAGGTCATTCCTCAGGCCACCTACGACAAGATCAAGGACCTGATCATCGCCAAACAGAAATAGGCAGGCTTAGCCTCTGTGGAGCGGCTTCCGCCGCCTCGGCCGCTCCCATTTTTCGGTAAGGAGAAAATTATGGGATTACTCGATGAAGTTCTCTCTATGGCGGGCAGTTCCGGAATGTTCCAGCAGGGCGGACTCGGCAACGTCGTGAGTTCCTGGTTGAGCAACGGCCAGAACTTGCCCGTTTCTGCCAGCCAGTTGCAGAACGTTCTGCACTCCGGCGCTCTTCAGCAGGCCGCCCAGCAACACGGCATTGATCCTACGCAGCTCACCAGCATGATGAGCACCCTGCTGCCCGGCCTGGTCGACAAGCTCACGCCCCATGGCCAGGTTCCGGATGCCAGCGCGCTACAATCCATGTTGAAAGGCCTGACTGCGGGCGCGTAATCGGTCTCTTGAGGGGCAGGGTATCGCCGGAGGCGCGGAGAATTTCGCCTCCGCGCTTACTTTTCTCGAACCAGAACTTCGCCGCGGCCCACCATCTGTTCGTTCAGCCACAACCGGTATTTGTAGCTTCCCGTCTTCGTGCCGGCCACCACCGGCCCGCTCAACAGCCGCATCCCCACAGGCGCCTGGAAAATGTTCGACGCAAACGGGCAACGATTCGAATCAAACTCCACCTTCAAATTGCCCGCGTCCGATATCCAGCTCACCGTGTCGCCGGGGTCCAGCACCACGGCCTGCGGGATCAGTCCCACCAATACTGGTCGCTCCGCCATTCGTTCTCCTGTCTCCCGCACGATAGCACACACCGCCAATTCCTCATATAACCGAAGCTTATGGAAAACTGTCCCGGCAGCCAGCTTGACGCATACCCCGGGGCCCCCGTAAACTTTTTATAGCCGTCCGTTGCGCTGCCTTCGCTCTGTCTCTTGCGCGCAACCATCTTTCTTTCAGCGTGGTACTCACGCGCAGGAGCTATCTTCGGCATGGCAACGCTGGCACGTCCTATCTCTATACCCTTGCCCAATGGGGCACGCATTCACCTGGTCAGTTCGCTCCCCTTCGCCCTGATCCATCTCTCCGCCCTGGCGATTTTCTTCGTTCCTTTCAAGTGGTATTACGCCCTCACCTGCTTTCTCGCCTATGAACTGCGCATGTTTTTCGTCACCGCCGGCTACCACCGTTACTTTTCCCACCGCTCCTTCAAGACCAGCCGCTGGTTCCAGTTCGTGATCGCCTGGATGGCCATGTCCTCCTCGCAAAAAGGCATTCTCTGGTGGGCCGCGCATCACCGCCATCACCATCGCTATTCCGATCAGGATGAGGATTTGCACTCGCCCACGCTCTTCGGCTTCTGGTGGTCCCACGTGGGATGGATTCTGTCCGACCAGTACAACGAGACGCGCTTTGACTACATCGCAGACTTTGCCAAGTATCCGGAGTTACGCTGGCTCAACAAATACCACCTCGTTCCGCCCTTCGTGATGGCCGTCGCCATGTACCTGATCGGCGGCCTGCCGCTGTTCCTCTGGGGTTTCTGTCTCAGCACCGTGCTGCTCTGGCATGGCACCTTCACCATCAATTCGCTTTCTCACATCTTTGGCAATCGCCGCTTCCCGACCACCGACACCAGCAAAAATAACTGGATGCTCGCTCTTGTTACCCTCGGCGAGGGCTGGCACAACAATCACCACTACTACATGGCCAGCGCGCGCCAGGGCTTCTATTGGTGGGAAGTGGACATCACCTTTTACGCGCTGAAAGTTCTTTCCTGGTTCGGCTTCGTTCGCGAACTGCGCCGCGTCCCGGAGAAAATCCTGGCCCAAGGTGCCGCGATAGACGCCTCCTCTTCCGCCTAGCCGCCTCGCTCTCGGCTCAGGATTCGCTCCGCTCGAAGTCCTACGTGGCTTCCGGTCCTTCGTTCGTGCGCCGAGTCTTCTCTCTCCGGATCCTCCGAAAACGGACCGTAACTGCGCCCGGTGGGGTGGTTTCCGCCCGCAAGTGCCTCTCTTTGAACTACTCCTCCCGAAAAATCGTACTTTGCTTGTAATTCCAACCACTTTCCTTACCGCCTCCTAATCCTCCCTTTCTTCACGTATTTTTGTTCCCATGGTGACCTGGGCTCGTCACTGTCTTTTTCCAGACCGCCCATCTTTACTGGAGGAACTAATGAATTCTGTGCACAAGTCGATCTCTCGTTTCGCCGCATTTTTACTGCTCGCCGCCGCTGTTGGCCTGCCATTCTCTGTCGCCTTTTCGACTCACCTCTCGAGCGCTGTTGCTCCCGCGGGCCACGCCACTCTCACCGCCGACGGCACCCAGCCACCCCCGCCACCGACACCAATCAAGCGCTCGCTGGCTTCGTAGTACCTATCACGGAGGGGAGGATCGGGAGAGTTCTTCCTTTCCGTGGTAGCATTAACAATTTGCAGGCGGTTTCTTGCGCCAAACTGAGCCATGATGACGCAGATCATTTGGTGGACAGGCGTGGTACTGGAGTTCGTCCTTCTGCTGCGCGCTACTCGGGGTAAACTCCTGTTTCGGTTTCCTTTTTTTTACTCCTACGTCGCCTTTGTCTTTTTGCAGTCCTTTGCGTTATTTGAGGTATACCGCAGATTTCCAAACGGTTACGGCAGCGCATATTGGATTTGCGAGTTGGGTGCCCTTATCCTCGGCTCCCTGATTCTGTTTGAGATCTATCGCGTCGCGCTTCGTCCGTACCCGGGAACTGCCCGTATCGCCCGCAATCTCCTCTATTTCGTCTTCGCGCTTGCGTTCGCCAAAGTTCTCGTCAATCAATCTTATGGCTCCCTTTGGTGGCCCGCCGGAACCATCGAAGAACTGGAGCGCAACCTCAGAGTCGTGCAGGGATTCGCGATTCTCGCCATTGCCGTGGCCCTAGTCGCCTATTCCATCCCCTGTTCGCGGAATTTGAAAGGCATCATCCTCGGCTACGGGCTGTTCGTCGCCAATAGCATCGTGCAACTCTCCCTGCTTTCGCATCTGGGTGCTTGGTTTCACACCCTCATGCTGTATACCCAGCCGTTTTCTTACCTGGTCGTGCTGGGTATTTGGACCGCGATGCTCTGGTCCCCTGCTCCAGAACCAATTTCCCCCCGCGCGGTCCTCAACCTCGCCGTTGACGATCATCAATCCCTGGTTGCCCGTGCCAAGGAAGACCTGCACGGTGTCGACCTCGGTCTGCCCGGAGCGTTCCGCCGATGACCCCGCTTCTCCTCGCGATCTTGGTCGCCCTTCTCGTAGGGTTTGCGCTCTTGCGCTTGCTTCGCGCCGGCAGATGGTCGCCCGATTCACCCGCATCGCCCTTTATCGATGCTCACCCTGATTTCATCGCCGAAGCGGTCTTCTCTCCCCGCGACTGGACATTCATCCAGCAGGAGTTCTCCCAAGACTTGAACTCCCTCTTTCTTCACGAACGCCGCGCCCTTGCCATTCACTGGCTTCGAGATTGTCTCGCCGGGATCCACGCCGTTCGCGTCAATCACCTCCGCCAGTCTCGCCACAGCCAGGATCTCAACGTGCTCGCCGAGGCGAAACTCCTTCTCCACTTCATCTACCTCTCCGCACTTTGCCGCGGTCTGCTCTTCGCCGTGCAGTTCGTGCATCCTGCGGCTCCGCGTAGCATCGCCCTGTACCTCCAGAATGTCGCCGCCAAGATTCTGCCGCGCACTCCATCGCCACTAGCACTCTCTCACGTTCCGGTTACCGAGGTTTCCCGGGAACGCCTGGGATCATGACACCAGGGATTTCCGCCCATGCCTGAATCACAAGCCACTGCGACCGCCGTTCTCGTCGATCACGACGCCCGCAAGGCCTATGACGATCTGTGGCGCCGCTCTCTCTCCAGGATTTCCGGTGATCTGAACCGCCTCGTGTGTCTTGCTTCCATGCGCGATTACAATTCTGGCCGTTATCATCATGCGGGATTGGAATCTTCCTTCGGATATGCGGCTGCCGGCCAGGCGCTCGAAGTGGCTCACCGCGATGTTTTCTGGAAGCTGGCGCAGGCTTCGCTCGAGCAACTCGTCGACGAATTGCAATTGTATGTTCGGAGCTCCGGCGAATCCCCGGAGGAATTACTGGCCACCTGGCGTGCCCTGCAGCCCTATCGCATCGCGCTGCCGCTTTCCGTCGATCCCCTGGCGGCACACTTATTGCTCTCCAACCTCAAACTCGGTTTGGAAGTTCTCCATTCGCGCCGCCATCCATCCCCGCCGCGTCCGTGATGCGCATCGCCACCGCTGTTACTTGCCCGACGATCTCCGCGTCCACTCCATACTCCAGGCTGCGCACGTTGCAGGGCGAGAGCGGGTGCGGAATCATCAGCAAGCGGCCCTCTTGCAGCTCGCACCACGCACACGCGTAGCCATCCCGCAGTTCCACGAAGTAAATCGGCCGGTCATACTCTGTCCGCCAGCGCCTCGGCTGGATTTTCCTGACCGTCTGATCCACCTGCACGAACGAACCCGGCCGCAGCAGCGGATACAACGTGAAATCTTTCAGCCCGATAAATCCGTATTGGCTGTGGCGGATGTCCAGGTGGCGGATCATCGCAATCGGGATCTCTCCCCACACTTCCACCATCCGGGATAGCAGGTTGGTCTTGTCGATATCGAATCCGCGGTCAAAGCGCACCGGAAACGACACCGTCTGGTCCTCGTCATCCACTTCCAGTGTCGTGAGGTGGGTGTCCGCCAGCGGCGAGAGCATCTGGTGCTCCTGCAATTTTTCAAGATGCACGCCGAACAGCCCCAGCAAGTCGGTAAATTTCACACGATAGACCGCGCTCAGGCTGTACAGCTTGAAAATACTCGGCACGGAATCGGAATTCTCGATCTGCGTCAGCCAGGCATTCGAGATGTGATATTCCGGATTTCCCTCGCGTGCCGCGATTCTCTCGCTCATCTCCGACACATCGCGCGTAGTGATGCCCAGGCGGGTGCGGATGCCCTTCAATTTCTGGCTGGGTTGCAATGCTTACTCCTGTTCTGAAACGCCCGTTTCTATTGTCGCACCAACTGTGATTCCAACCGACCCTAAGTTCCGCACATGCTAGCACAGCACAGCGCCATTTCGAGAAGACTCATTTGTAGCCATTTCCGCCCGAGCGGACCGCCCCGTTCGGTATTCAAACCAAGTTTCCGGTTTTACGCTTGGCTTTCGACTCTCCACCGAATAATCCCTGTGCCAATGCGGAACCCGTTCTTGAAGCCAGCGGAGGCGCAAGTCGAGTCCGGGCTTGCAGGCTCTTCGCAGCGCTCCACAAAAACCGACGGAATCGAACGAAGAAGGAGCCCCCGCGTCATGCTGCAAATGCCCGTCCATCTATTCTTGCATACCCCCGATGGCCGCGACCTGCGCCACGAAGCCTTCACCTTGATGGTCAATTCCCACGGCTGCTTGCTCGCTATGGACATGCAGCCACCGGCCGGACAGCGCATGCGCCTCGCCAATCCCCGCTCCGGCGCTCAGCAGACCGGCACGGTCATCCGCGCTGAACGCGCCCGCGACGGCAGCTACGCCGTGGCGTTCGAGTTCGATCAGCCCGCTCCCGATCTGTGGTCGCTCTCCTTGCCTCGCTAATCGGCGGATGCGCGATCGCTCCCCGTAGCAGATAGAATTCCGGATATTCCCCGGGTTCCCGATTGCCAAACTGGAGGTCGACATGAGTGTCACGGCCACCTCACCCGCTCCGCCTTCGCCGCTGGTGCTTTCCTACCTGGAGTTGCGCAAAGCCGTCGGCATCATCGGCGTGGCGCTGCCATTTGCGCTGGTCATCGGCAAGTGGCTGCTGCAAGGGCCAGGGCTGCAGGATTCGCTGAGCTCTTACTACTACACAGACATGCGCAACGTGTTTGTAGGCAGCTTGTGCGCCATTGGCGTGTTTCTGCTGTCCACGCGCGGCTACGACAAGTGCGACGCCATCGCCGGATCGCTGGCTTGCGTCTTCGCCGTCGGCGTGGCGCTTTTTCCCACCACCGACACTTCGGGGGTGACCCACGAGCCGATGTGGATTGGCCGGCTGCACCTGACGTTTGCGGCGCTGCTGTTTCTGACCTTGGCCTACTTCTGCCTGTTCCAGTTTGTGAAGACCTCCACGGTAGAACCGACGCCACGGAAGCTGGAGAGAAACAAGGTGTACAAGGTGTGCGGCTGGATCATCGTGGGCTGCGTGGTGTTCATTGCCGTGCTCAAGCTGTTGCTGATGAACCTGCTGCTGACGCCGATGATTCTTCCCCCGGTATTCCTGTTCGAGACGGTGGCGATTCTGTCGTTCGGCTTCGCCTGGCTGGTCAAGGGCGAATTCCTGCTGGCGGACCAGTAACACGGAGCGGCACTCCCACGTAGCCATAGGCGTATGGCCGAGTTGCGGATCCGACCCGTGCGACCCGAAGACGCCGAAGCCTGGCGCGTGCTTCGCGCGGCGCATTAATGGTGGGTACCCCCTCCCCCGGCAGTATTTCGGTACGGCTGCCATAGAAGCAACAAAAGAAGCGGGATAGAGAATACGGCGTACGGTACCGTACCGTTCTGTACGGTTTGCGCACGCGTACAGGCGCGCGGCATCCAGCCAGAAAACAGAAAAAGGAAGCCGGACATCGGCGCGGGAAGGGTTGAAGGGCGAAACTAGCAGGTCAGAAAGGGCAGAAGGGAAGAGGTTCGCCGCGGAGCGGGGGAATGACCTGGAGGCAAGCACGGAGGTAAAGACACACCCTTTCTTACCTCCGATGTGAGTACTATACAGTATAATTATAGAATTGGCAACCCAAATACGCAGGGGCCTGGGAGCGCCATTCGCTGCATGGCGGGTTGGGGAATTTAATGCGGGCCACTCTGGTGCGTGGCGCTCCCGGGCAAGGCCAAATTGACCGTTGCGTAGCCCCAATTTTGGGGCGAGACTGGAGTTTCCTGCGGGCACCGTGCGCTTCCCCAAGGTGATACCGCGGGATCTCCTGCAGGCTCGCAATGAGCCCTCGAAAGGGTAATCCCATGACCAACCATATCGGAGAATTGAATCCCCCAACACGCTTGATGATGACCCCGGGGCCCTGTTCCATCGACCCGCGCGTTTACCGCGCGCTGGCCACGCCCATCGTGGGCCATCTGGACCCCTGGATGAAGGGCTGCATGGAAGAAGTACAAATCCTGCTGCGCGAAATGTTCCAGACGCAGAACCGCATCACCTTTCCGCTGTCGGCGTCGGGCTCGGGCGGCATCGAAGCCTCGGTTCTCAACTCGCTGGAAGCGGGCGACGAAGCCATCTGCTGCGTGAACGGCATGTTCAGCGAACGCATGCACGTGATTGCGCAGCACACTCCGGCCACTGTTCACATGGTGGAAGCGCCGCTTGGCAAGCCCGTCGACCCCGAAGATGTCCGTAAAGTGGCCAAGGGCCGCAAGATCAAGATGATCGGCCTGGCGCAGGGCGAGACCTCCACCGGCGTGGTGACGGACATCGATCCGTTCCGCAAAGTGGCCGACGAATGTGGCGCGCTGCTAGTGGTCGATACCGTAGCGACGCTCGCGGCCGTGCCCTTGAACGTGGACATGCAGCGCATCGACATCTGCTTCAGCGGTTCGCAGAAGGCCATCAGCGCGCCGCCAGGCATGTCGCCGATCACGGTGAGCCCGCGCGCGGAAGAAGTGTTTCGCTCGCGCAAGACGAAAGTGCAGAGCTGGTATTTCGATCTGACCACGGCGATGAATTTCTGGGGCAAGGACCGCCTGTATCATCACACCCCGCCGATCTCGTTGATCTACGCGCTGCGCGAAGCCTCGCGCATCGTGATGGAAGAAGGGCTCGAAGTGCGCTGGGAGCGCCACCGCGTGAATCAGCAGGCGTTGATTGCCGGCGTGAGCGCGATGGAGCTGCACCCGTTCGTGGAAAAGCCGGCGGACCGGCTGGTGACCGTGACCGCGGTAAGAATTCCGGCGGGCATCGACGATCTGAAAGTCCGCACGCAGCTGCTGGACGAGTTCAATATTGAAATTGCGGGCGGGATCGGGCCGACCAAGGGCCAGATCTGGCGCCTCGGCACCATGGGCTATTGCAGCCAGAGAGCGTTCGTGCTGGAACTGCTGGCCGCGCTGGATAAGGTGCTGGTGGATCAGGGCCACCGCCACGCCCCGGGCTCGGGCGTCGCCGCCGCGGTGCGCAGCTACACACAGACCCACGTCGAAGCCCCCGTCGCCGCCGCGCGGTAAGGCCAACGCGCGCTAACGACCCGTCATACTGAGCGTATCCGACGAGGATACGCGGCGCCCCAGTTCTGCATTCCGGCGGGGTTGCTGCGGTTGAGATCCTTGGTCGCGGAAGGCGCTCCTCAGGATGACAACGTAGCGGAGAGGCGAGGATGGCCGCAACCTACTTGGCGGCGCGAGGGTTTTGCTGGGCTAGCCGCTGAAATTCCGGATCCTCGTGGATGATGGCCAAGTCCGGGTCGCTGGTGGCCCAGATGGCGTTATGATAGCCGGCTTCCACGCAGCGCCGGAACGCATCCAGCGTTTCCTTCTTCATCTTCAACACGCCGTAAGCGCACGCGGCGTTGTAGAGAATGTTGGCGTCGTTGGGCCGCATGGCGACGGCGATTTTGATGTGCTGCACGGCTTCGTCTTGCTGCCCGAGAATCGCCAGATCACAGGCGAGAAGAATGCGCGCGCGGACGTCGTCGGGGAAACGCTGTAACTGCTCGGTGAGCACCTCACGCTCGCGCGTGCGGAATCGTTCGGCGTCGGCGATGCGGCCGAGTATCTCCATCGAGTTGATCAGCGGAATCAGCGCGTTGTAATCGTTGCCGACAATTTCCATGGCGCTTTCCGCCAGCTGCGCGGCATCTTCGTGGCGGCCGGAAGCGAAATACGAACGCAACAGTACGTCGTGCGCGCCCTCGGAATCGGACTGGCGCTCAATGGCGCGCTTGGCCAGGCGAATCGCGTCGTCGTAGTGCTGCTGCGCATAGTGAATGCGCGCCCGCGCGGAAATTACTTCCGGCAAATCCGGCGCCAGATTGCTGGCCTTGGCGCAGGCTTCGAGTCCCTTCTCGATGTACTTGGGATCGGGGCTGCGGAATTCGTGCATGCCGCCCCACACGTGGGCCATGCCGGCGTGGGCCAGCGCGAACTTGTCGTCGAGCTTGACGGCTTCCTCATACATGGCGATGGAATATTCGAATTGCCGCTGGCGCAGGTAATTGCGGCCGCGCAGGAAGAAGTCGTAAGCCTGTGGATTGTCGGTGGGCTTGCGCGCGATGACCTTTTCTTCCTGAGGCGAGAGCGTGATCTCCAGCGCTTTGGCGATGCTCAGCGAGATTTCTTCCTGAACCGCAAAGACGTCTTCCATCTGCCGGTCGTAGCGTTCGGCCCAGACGGAATGGCGCGTGCCGCTTTCCACGAGTTGCGTGGTGATACGCAGGCGATTGCCGGCGCGGCGGATGGAGCCTTCGAGGATGTACATGGCGCCGAGCTTTTCGCCGACTTGCGGCGCGGTGACCGGCTTGTCGCGGAACTGCAGCATTTCCGAGCGCGGGAAAATCTGGATGCGCGCGATCTTGGAAAGCTCGGTGATGATGTCTTCGGTCATGCCGTCGCGGAAGTATTCGTCTTCCTTGGCGCCGCTGAGATTTTCGAAGTAAAGAACGGCGACGGTTTTCTTTTTCGGCGCGGCTTGTGCGGCGGGCGCAGCAGCGGTGGAGGAAGAGCCAGCGCCCGAGGCTTGCACGCGGCTGGCGGAATCGACGCGTGCGCCGGAGTCGAGGTCGCGCTTCAGGCGCTTCAGGTCGCCGCGGAGCTCGGCGGCGGATTGATAGCGCAAGTCGGCGTCCTTTTCGAGCGCTTTGGAAACGATGCGTTCGAGTTCGGCCGGCGTTTTGGCATGGTATTTCGTGATGGGCGCGGGCGTGGTGTTCAGGATGCCGTCGAAAATCACCGCGGTGGTGTTGCCCGGGAAGGGCAGCTTGCCGGTGGCCATTTCGAAGAGAACCACGCCGAAGGAGAAAAGGTCGGTGCGCGTGTCGAGTTCTTCGCCGCGCGCCTGCTCCGGGCTCATGTAGGCGACGGTGCCAATGGAACTGCCGGGACTGGTGAGCCCAGCGTGCGTGGGGGCTTGCGTTTCGCCGTGCACCTCGATGTGGCCCACGGTTTCGCCGGCGGCGCGCATGGCGGGTTCCACCTTGGCGAGGCCGAAGTCGAGAACCTTGGCCTGACCGCGCTCGGTGAGAAAAATGTTGGCGGGCTTGATGTCGCGATGGACGATGCCTTTGCTGTGCGCGGCGGCGAGCGCGTCGGCAACCTGGATGCCGAGATCGACCACGGCCGAGGGATCGAGCGGCGCGCCATTGATGCGGTGCTTCAGCGTCTCGCCCTCCAGAAGCTCCATGGCGATGAACGGCTGATTCTCGAATTCGCCCACGTCGTAGATGACGCAGATGTTCGGATGATTCAGGGACGAAGCGGCGCGGGCTTCGCGCTGGAAGCGATCGAGGGCCTGGCGGTCACCGGCCATTTCCGGAGGGAGGAATTTGAGAGCGACGTTGCGGCCGAGGCGGGTGTCTTTCGCCTTGTAGACGACACCCATGCCGCCTCCGCCAACTCTTTCGAGGATTCGATAGTGAGAGATGTTCTGACCGATCATGTCCGAGCGGAAAAGCGCCAAGAAATAGTAGAAGCTGAAGAGGCGGAAGTCAATTCGGCGCGCCGAACAGGCGGGGAAGGCTTGTCAGTTTTTAGTAAAGTTGCCGAGCGACGCGGGGAATTGGGAGAGTAAATCGCAGCGGAGCTTCGCGGCCAGCGGCGCGCGCGGCTGATCGGCGGGCGCGTGGCGGAGCTGGTCGATGGCCGATTCGAGAGTGGCGAGGAACGCCTGGCAGGGTTCGCAACCTTGCATGTGCCGCTCGAGTTTCTCGCACATCCGATCGTCGAGCTGTTCGTCAAGATAGTTGGAAAGTTCGGCGAACATGGCTTTGCAGGAGGCAGGCCGCGGAACTCGCGCGGCCGGCGCAGCTTTCTTGTGCGGGCGGGCCACGGCTTCGGCGGCGGCACGATTGGCCGCGTCGAGCTGCGCCAACTCCTTGCGAACGAAGAGCCGCGCTCGATGCAGCCGTACGCGCACATTTCCGGGCTTCAGGCCGGTAATCTCAGCCACCTCATCGTCGCTGAGTCCTTCCATATCTCGCAGCACAAGGATGATGCGATATTGCGGCGGAAGCTTTTGCACCGCGTCGCGCAGGCGGCGCGCCTGCTGGTTGCGAATGGCCTGCGATTCCGGCGAGGCGGGGCCCTCCTTGGAGAGCAGCTCCCGTTCGAGTCTGTCGGGCATGAGTTCGTCGAGAGAAAGATCCTGCTTGGGCGCGAATTTGCTGCGGCGCCGCGACATCAAGCAGCGGTTTTTGGCCACGCGATAGAGCCACACCAGCAGCGCGCGGGGACTGTCGAACTTCGGCAAGTGCGGAATCGATTTGACCAGGACTTCCTGCATGGTGTCCTCAGCGTCTTCGCGCTGTCCGCAGACCTTCATGCTGAAGGAAAAGACCGTGCCCTGGAGAAGCTCGAGGGCCTGCTCGAGAGCTTTGGGATTTTTTTCACCGAGCAGCGCTACGGCTTGTTCAATCTCTTTACGCATGGGTCTCCGGGTCGCGGGGCAGCGGAAGTGTTCGCGGCGGATGATTCCAAAAGAAGTTGTAACAAATCCCGCCATTCTGCGTTTGTTCTGGCAGTCAGGATACACCGAGACCGCAATGAAGAGCGAATCGCCGGCGCCGTTTCGATGCAACGAATTGTGGGCCGGCAACGAACATGCCCAGCGATCTGTGGAGTTGGCGGGGCTGGAGGCCAACATTGTCGCGCGACCCTCGGAGGACAAGGAGGGCGGCGATCTGTGCGCGCTTTTCTCCTGCGGCGAAGAACATGCCCGTGTGGTGGTGGCCGATTGCGTCGGCCATGGATATGAAGCGAGCAAGGTGGCCGCGCATGTGCATGCGCTTCTCCATGAACTGCGCGATCTGCAAAACAGCTCGCGTTTGCTGACGGCATTGAACGACGAATTCACATTGGCCGGGCAGCGCGCCGGCGGACCACTTCGCCTGACGACGCTGGTGACAGCCATCTTCCACCGGCAGACCGGTGAATTCAGTTTTGCCTACGCGGCGCACCCCAGAATGCTGTTGTGGCGAGAGCGGGAAAAACGCTGGTCGCCAATCGGCGAGGGACTTGCCGGCCTGCCCATCGGTTTCGTAGCGGGAGAGATCTACAGCGAACAGAGCGTACGGATGGAAACAGGGGATATCGTGCTGATTTTTTCGGATGGCATGACGGACGTGTTCGCGCCGGACGGCGAGCAATTGGGCGCTGAAGGGATTCTGGAATTTGCGACGCAGACCATCGAGGAAATCGGGCGCCCCGCGAACCTCGAGGAATTGACCAGTGGCTTGGTGAGGAAGGTCCGGGCGTACCACGGATCGGAAGAATTCGAAGATGACTTTACGCTGCTGGCACTGCGCCGCCAGGATGCTAGCCAACTTCCCGGTGGATACGGCCGCATCGCGCAGACATTCCTGTAACAAGTACACGGCGATTGCATTTATTCCGTGAAGGCAGCCGGGGCTGCCGACGGAAAGTGAAGAAAACGCGATGATTACAACAAAAGTGCAACTTACGCGGCCGCTGCAGGCGCAACGGCAGTTCATAGCGGAAACAGGCAGCGGGCACCATTTGGTGCTGGATGATGCAGCCGGGGGGACAGGACCCAAGCCGATCGAACTAGTGGCGGTGGCGCTCGCGGGTTGCACCGCCTTTGATGTGATTACCATGTTGCGGCAGAAGCACCACCAGAAGGTGACAGGCTACGAAGTGCTGGTGGAGGCGGATCAGGCGGAGCGGCCGCCGCAGGTGTTCACCACCGTGCGCATCCGGCACATCGTAACGGGTGTGGGAGTGGATGAAAGCGCCCTGGAGCAGGCGATCCAACTATCCGAAGAGAAGTATTGCAGCGTGGGGGCGATGATCGCGAAGAGCGCGCGGCTCGAGACGACGCACGAAATTCATGAGGAAGAAACCGCGTGGCTGAAGCCGGAGGCCGCGGAAACGCGAGTGGGCGGTTGAGGCCCGCAATGCGATTCGGGCCCTGGAAGTCGCTGGCGATGGTGGCGGCGCTGATGCTGGCAGGCGGCCCTCTTGGCGCGCAGCAGGCCGCAAAAGATCCGCAGGTAACGCTGGAACAGGCGGTACAGAGCGCGCTGCAGCAAAATCCAGCGTTTCGGACCAGCCAGGACGATGCCGACGCGGCTCGCGCACGGCTCAAGCAGGTGCAAGCGGCGTGGTATCCGCGCTTCGATTTTCACCAGGACTTCACGCGCGGCAATAATCCGGTGTACGTCTTCGGAACGAAACTGACGCAACGGCAATTCACGACCGCCGATTTCGCGCTCAACAAGTTGAACACTCCAACGCCCTTCGACAACTTCCAGACGCGTTTCGATGGGCAATGGCGGCTGTTCGATTCCGGCCAGACCATATTTCATCAACGCGCGGCAAAAAAACTGGTGACTACCGCCGACTTGCAGACAGAACAGGCGCGGCAGGACCTGATTCTGGAAGTCGTGCGGGCGTACTACGGCATTCGCGTGCTGCAGGAGAACGAAAAGGCAGCGGAGGCCGCGGTACAAACGGCGGAAGCGACGGCCCAGCGGATGGCGGCCATGCATCAGGCCGGCACGGTGGTGGATTCAGACCTGCTCAGCGCCAAGGTATTCGTGGCGCAGATGAAGGATCGACAAATTCGGGCGCAGAACGATCTCGCCACGGCGGAAATGCAACTGGCGCGGCTGATGGGCTTGCCGGTAGAAAGCCATCTGCAGCTCGCGGGCAATCTGAACGAGCCAAATGGCCTGTCCAAATCGTTGCAGGAGTGGACGCAGACGGCGCTGGCCGAGCGGCCGGCGTTGCGCGCCGCGCAATTGCAGGAGACCGCGGTCGACGACGAACGGAAAGCGGCGAAAGCGGAGTTCGGGCCAACGATCGCGCTGTTTGGCACTACCGAACGCAACGCCATGACGATGGCGGGTCCTTCGGGAACGAACTGGACCGCCGGCGCGCGGCTCGATTTCAACCTGTTTGCGGGTGGCGCAACGAAAGCACGGCTCGCCGAAGCTACAGCGCATGCGAACAAAGCCAAGCACAACGTGGAATGGTTCCGTAGCGGCGTGACACTCGAAGTGCGCAAGGCATTCCTGGACGCCGAAGCAGCGGCACAACGAGCCACGGCGGCCCGCGATGCGGCGGATCAGGCCAAGGAGAGCCTGCGCATCGTAGAGAACCGTTATGAAGCAGGGCTGACAACCATCACGGAACTGTTGCGCGCGCAGACCGCACAACTCGATGCGCGCACTTTGTATTTGAACGCCCTGCAGGACTGGCAAGTCTCCCAGGCGCAGCTGGAACGCGCGGCGGGCGTGCTGACTCCAGAATCGCAGCTGATTGCAGACGCGGCAAAGCCATGAACAGGACAGAGAGAGAACCGATGAGTACACGATGGAAATTCCTAGGGACGGTGCTGGTAGGCGCGCTGTTGACGGGATGCGCCGAGACGGAAATCAAACCGGCCAAACCGGAAGTCGTGCAAGGGCTTCGGCTGCTGAAGGTGGAGCTCAAGAGCGTGCCGGACGAACTGGAAGCGCCGGGCACGGTGATCGCCGCAGACACCGCGCAAGTGGCCGCACGGACGATGGGAACGGTATTGCAAGTGGCGGTGAAGGAAGGCGACACGGTGCATCGCGGGCAATTGCTGGCGCAGCTTGATGAACGCGAACTGATGGCGCGGCGCAATGCTACGCAGGCCGGCGCGCAAGTGGCGGAAGCGGGAATCAGCCAGGCGCAAAAAGGGGTGGCGGCTGCCCAGGCACACGCCGACGTGATGCAGAAAACCTTCGACCGCTACGTATACCTCAAATACCAGAAATCGGTAAGCCCGCAAGAGTTTGATGAGATCAGCGCGAAGCAGCAGTCGGCGCAGGCTTCCCTGGATCAGGCCAAGGCCGCGTTGCAGCAAGCGCAAGCTGGCAAGGCGCAAGCCGCGGCCGAAGTACACGCCGCGGAGAGTGTGGCCAGCTACGCACGCATCGTTGCGCCGTTTGATGGGCGCGTGGTCCGGCGAATGGTCGACCCGGGATCGCTGGTGTCGCCAGGGATGCCGTTGTTTATCGTGGAAGGCGGTTCTCATTTCCAATTGCAAGCGACGCTGCCTACCGAGGCCCTGGCGTTTGTGAAAAAGGGAAGCGCGGCACGCGTGCAGCTGGACGCCATGAACGAAAAAGTGCTGGAAGGGAAAGTAGCGGAGATCGAAGCAGGGGCGGACCCGGCGTCGCACACGTTGAGCGCGCGCATTGATTTGCCGCACGAAGTGAAAGTGGAGTCCGGGGTCTTCGGAAGAGCGTTCTTTGTGCGTGGCGAGAAGAAGGCGCTGGTTGTGCCCCAAGAGGTGGTAGTGGCTCGCGGGCAGCTACGAGGCATTTACGCGGTGGACGCGAATGGGCTGGTGCACTGGCGGGTAGTGACGCTGGGCCGGTCCGCGAATGGACAGGCCGAAGTGCTTTCTGGTGTCGCCAGCGGAGATGTCGTGGTGCTGAATCCCGGCGCGCAAGAGTTGGACGGAAAGAAGACGGCGCAGCGCGGTGTGGAAACAGGGGAGAAGCATTCGTGAACCGGGGCCTGGCAGGAAAAATTGCGCATGCGTTTATCGATTCGCGACTCACGCCGTTAGTCATCGTCGGGTCGTTGCTGCTGGGTTTCTTCAGCATTCTGCAAACGCCACGGGAAGAAGAGCCGCAGATCGTCGTGCCGATGCTCGATGTGTTTGTGGGTATGCCGGGGGCTTCGGCAAAGGAAATAGAACAGCGCGTCACGATCCCGATGGAACAGCTGCTGCGCGACGTGCCGGGAGTGGAGTACCTGTATTCCACAAGCCAGCCTGGCGGGGCGCTGGTGATCGTGCGGTTCTATGTAGGTACCAAAGAAGAAGACGCAATCGTGCGCACCTACGACAAGCTGTATGCCAATTTCGACCGCATTCCACAGGGCGCTTCCGAGCCGCTGATTAAAGCGCGCTCAATCGATGATGTGCCAGTGCTGGCGGTGACCTTGTGGGGTAAGAATTACGACGGCTACGCGCTGAGGCGGATCGCGGCGGAAGTGCAGCAGAACGTCAAGCAGGTGGAAAACGTTTCGGAAACCACGCTGCTCGGCGGGCAGCGGCGCCAGGTGTGCGTGATGCTGAATCCGCAGCGACTGGCGGCGTATCATGTCAGTCCGCTCGTGCTCTCGCGGGCGGTGCAGTCCAGTAACCAGCGTTCGAGCGCCGGTTCCTTTGCCGAAAGGAACCAGGAAATCGCGGTGGAAGCGGGCGCGTTCCTGCAAAGCGCCGATGACGTCCGGAAGATCGTGGTGACGGTGCAGGGCGGGCGGCCCGTGTACTTGAGTGACGTGGCGGAAATCGCTGACGGGCCCGAGGAACCGGACAACTACGTCTATTACGGTGCGGGCGCCGCGAGCCCGGACGCGGCCACGTATCCCGCGGTAACCCTCGCGGTAGCGAAACGCAAAGGCACCAACGCCACGAACGTGTCGAAGGACGTGCTGGCGCGCCTCGATTCGCTGCACGGTTACGTGATTCCGGGCGACGTGCAGGTTACGGTCACCCGGAATTATGGGCAGACCGCGAAACATAAATCCGACGAATTGCTGAAGCATCTCTTTCTGGCAACGCTTTCGGTAACACTCCTGGTAGCGCTGGCGCTGGGCTGGCGCGAATCGGGCGTGGTGCTGCTGGCTATCCCGGTGACATTGGCGCTGACGCTGTTCATTTTCTACGCATACGGCTACACCCTGAATCGCGTCACGCTGTTCGCCCTGATTTTTTCCATCGGTATTCTGGTCGACGACGCCATCGTGGTGGTCGAAAACATCGTGCGGCATTTCCGCCTGGCGGAAAACCAGGGCAGGCCGTGGGCCGATGTGGCGGTTGAAGCGGTGAATGAAGTTGGTAATCCCACGATTCTGGCGACCTTTGCGGTAATTGCGGCGATTCTGCCGATGGCATTTGTCCGCGGATTGATGGGGCCGTACATGAGGCCGATTCCGGTGGGCGCGTCGGCGGCGATGCTGTTCTCGCTGATCATCGCGTTCGTGGTTTCGCCGTGGGCGGCGCTGCGGCTGCTGCGCGGCCACTCGGGCAAGCATGCGGAAGGGGAAGCCGAAGGGGAAGCCGAAGGCTGGACCACGCGCTCGTACCGTAAAGTGATGACCGCGCTGGTAACGAATGCCAAGAGGCGCTGGATGTTCCTTACGTCCGTCGTGGTGCTGATGCTGCTGGCATGTTCGCTGGTGGCCTTCAAAGCGGTGCGCGTGAAGATGCTGCCATTCGACAACAAGAGCGAGTTCCAGGTGATCGTGGATATGCCGGAAGGCACGCCGCTCGAACGCACACTGGGACTGGAGCAGGAAATTGGCTCGTACCTGCACTCGCAGCCCGAGGTTCTGAACTACCAGGTGTACGCGGGAACCTCCGGCCCCTACAACTTCAACGGGCTGGTGCGGCATTACTATTTGCGGCGCGGGCCGAATCAAGGCGATATCCAGGTGAATTTGCGGTCCATCGACGATCGCAAGCGCCAGAGCCACGAACTGGCGAAACAGATGCGCGGGCCAATTCAGGAAATTGCGAAAAAGTGGAACGCCCGAGTGAAGGTGGCGGAGGTGCCGCCCGGGCCGCCGGTGGTGGCTACGCTTGTCGCAGAAGTGTACGGGCCAGACTACCAGCGGCAGATCGAAGTGGCGCGGCAAGTGCGGCAGGTTTTTGACGACATGCCGGGCGTGGTGGATGTCGATTGGTACGTGGTGGCGGACCAGAAGAAACTGGATTTTCAGGTTGAGCAGGATAAGGCGGCGCTGCGCGGGATTTCGAGCGCGGAAGTGTCGCAATCCGTGGGCATGGCGCTGGGTGGAGCGAAAGCGGGCCTGCTGCATGACCCGGCGGAACGCGAAGACGTGCCGATTCACGTGCAGTTGTCGCGGCCCAGCCGCTCGAGCGCCGAAGCACTGGGCGGCCTGTATCTGAATTCGCCGGCCGGAGCGATGGTTCCGCTGGGAGAGCTGGCGCGAGTGCACGAGAGTGCAATCGACAAAAACATCTACCGCAAGAATTTGCGCGGTGTTGTGTACGTAATTGGCGACGTAGCAGGTGCAGAGGAAAGCCCGGTGTACGCGATCGGCAAACTGGGCGACAAAATCAGCGCTCTGAAGATTCCCGAAGGCTACCAGATCGAGCAGTTCACGGCGATTCAGCCCCCGGACGCGAAAAAGATTGCCATCAAGTGGGACGGCGAATGGCACATCACGTACGAAGTGTTTCGCGATCTGGGATTGGCTTTTGCCGCAGTGCTGGTGCTGATCTACGTGCTGGTGGTCGGCTGGTTCCAGTCATTCAAAACACCGCTGGTGATCATGGCGCCGATTCCGTTGACGCTGGTGGGCATTTTGCCGGCGCACGCGGCCATGGGCGCATTTTTCACGGCAACTTCGATGATCGGGTTCATCGCCGGCGCGGGCATTATCGTGCGCAATTCGATCATCCTGGTGGACTTCATCAAGTTGCGGCGCGAGCAGGGCATGCCGCTCGAAGAAGCGGTGGTGGACGCGGGTGCGGTGCGCTTCCGGCCAATGCTGTTGACGGCGGCGGCAGTGGTGGTCGGCGCAGGCGTGATATTGTTCGATCCAATTTTTCAAGGCCTGGCCATTTCGCTGATGGCGGGAGAGGTGGCTTCGACGCTGCTCTCGCGCATGGCGGTGCCGGTGTTGTATTACATGAGTGAACGGAGGGGAGCATGACCATCGAACGGTATATTCGGGTTATCGCAGGGACATTCGTGCTGGCATCGCTGGCGCTAGGGACGTGGGTGAATCACAACTGGTACTGGTTCACGGCATTTGTGGGTTTGAACCTGCTGCAATCTGGCTTCACCAAGTGGTGCCTGATGGAAGATATTCTGCGAAAAATTGGCGTGGGCGCGCCGGCGCGGAGCTAATTGCGCTTCTTGCCGGAAGCCGTGGCCACGGCGGGTCTCGGCTCGTGGGCGTGCTGAAATTCTTCGTAGCTGCCCTTGAAGTCTTCCACCTTGCCATCCCTGAAATTCCAGATGCGCGTGGCGACTTCGTCGAGCACGTCCTCGTCGTGCGTAACCAGCAGTAACGTGCCGTCGAATTTCTGCAGCGCGATATTGAGCGCGTTGATGGATTCGAGGTCCAGGTTGTTGGTGGGCTCGTCCAGCACCAACACGTTCGGTTTCTGAATCATCAGCTTGCAAAAAATCAGGCGCGCGCACTCGCCGCCGGATAAACCGGAGGTCGGCTTGAGCGCGTCTTCGCCGCTGAACAGCATCTGCCCGAGGAACCCGCGAATTTCCTCCTGGCCGGCCTGCGGCTTGAATTGCCACAGCCAGTCGAGCGCGTTCACGCCTTTGCTTTTGTCGATGGTGTAGTGGAAGTCCTGCGGAAAGTAGCCCACGGTGACTTCGTGCCCCCAGGCGACGTGGCCGGAATCGATGGTGAATTCGCGCTCGGCGTCGCCCGTGAACTTGTCCGCGTTGTGAATCAGCGATTTCAGCATGGTGGTCTTGCCGGCGCCGTTGCGGCCGGTCAGGGCGATCTTTTCGCCGCGCGTCACGGTGGCGGAAAAGTGATGGAAGACTTTCAGGTCGCCGTAGGACTTCCCGAGGCGCTTGATTTCGATCGGGACGCGGCCCGACGGCGTTTCCACCTGCAAGCGGATATAGGGCCGCTGGATGTTGGACTTGGCGAGTTCCGAAGTCTGCAGGCGCTCCACTTCTTTTTTGCGCGAGGTGGCCTGAGCGGAACGGGTACCGGCCGAGAAGCGCGCGATGAATTCGTTCAGTTGCGCAATTTTCTTTTCCCGGACGGCATTCTCGGCTTCCATGCGCGCGCGAATCTGGGTTTTCGCCAGCACCATGTCGTCGTAGCCGCCGGGATACATGATGATGGTCTGGTAGTCGATGTCGGCGGTGTGCGTGCACACGCTGTTGAGGAAATGGCGATCGTGGGAAATCACGATGAGCACGCCGTGATATTCGCAGAGATATTCCTTCAACCAGTGCACGGAATCGAGGTCGAGGTTGTTGGTAGGCTCGTCGAGCAGCAGCGCTGAAGGGCTGCCGAACAGGGCCTGCGCCAGCAATACGCGGACTTTCTGCCCACCCTGCAGTTCACCCATCTTGCGTTCGTGCAGCGAAGCGTCGATGTCCAGGCCGTCGAGCAGCACGCCGGCGTCGGCTTCGGCGGTATAGCCATTTTCCTCGCCGACGATGCCCTCAAGTTCACCGAGGCGCATGCCGTCGGCATCCGTGAGTTCGTCGTGCGGCTTGGCGTACAGCGCGTCGCGCTCGACGAAGGCTTTCCAGAGCGTGCCATTGCCCATGATGACGGTATCGATCACGCGATACTGATCGAAGGCGAACTGGTCCTGGCGAAGGATGCCGATACGCTTCGGGCGAGTGATATTGCCGTTGGTGGGCTCCTGCTCGCCGGTCAGAATTTTCATGAAAGTGGATTTGCCGGCGCCGTTGGGGCCGGAGATGGCATAACGGCGCCCGGCCATAAAGGTAGTGGTCACGTCCTCGAACAGGACGCGCGAGCCGAAGCGCATAGTGACATTTTCGACGGAGATCATATCCCTGCAATTTTAGCGTAGAAGGGCGCGAACGCGAAGAACGCGTCAAAAAGCCCGCATTTTCGCGGGAATTTGCATTGCGGCCAGCCAGCTTAGGTAGTGATAGGGGCGGGCGATTCGGCAACGCTCAGCTCATGCTCCGACTGGGCGATGACAGCGCTGGCCTGGCAGTTGGCGATGACGTTGACCGAGGTGCGCGCCATGTCGATCAGCGCATCCACCCCGAGAATCAGGAAAATCGGCTCGCTGGGCAGGTGCAGCGAGCCCGCAGTGGCCAGCAGCACCACCACGACCGCGCGCGGAACGCCAGCCACGCCCTTGCTCGTCAATATCAGGGTGAACACCATGAACAACTGCTGCGTCCAGCTCATGGCAATTCCCGAAGCCTGCGCGATGAACACCGAAGCCACCGCGAGGTACACGGTCGAACCGGTCAGATTGAAGCTGTAGCCGGCGGGAATCACAAAGGCCACAATCTCGCGCGACACGCCATATTCTTCCATGGCTTCCATCGCGCTGGGCAGGGCCGCCTCGGAGGAGCTGGTGGCAAAGGCGATGGTTGCCGGCTCGGCCACCAAGGCAAGAAACCGTTTGAGCGGCAGACGCGCGAGCAGTTGAATCGGAACCATCACCAGCAGCAGGAAGGCGATCAGCGCGCCATATGCGGTCAGAACGAGTTTGCCGAGCGGCAGCAGAATGCCGATACCGAGGTGGCCCACGGTGTACGCCATGGCCGCGCCAACCCCGACGGGCGCGAAATACATCACGATTTTCGTGAAACGGAACATCGTTTGCGTCAACGATTCCGCGAAACTCAGCATGGGCTGGCGGTACTTGTCGGGGACTTGCGTCAGCGCGATGCCAAACAGAATTGCAAACACCGCGACCTGCAGAATCTGATTGTCCGCAACCGCCTTGGCGATGTTTTCCGGGAAAACGTGAACAAGGAACTCGTCCCAGCGGATGCTGCCCGCCGGCGGCAGTTGCGCTTCCCCTGCGGCCGGCGGCACGACCACGCCTACGCCCGCGCGCGTCAGATTGATGGCTGCGACGCCGACGAACAATGCAATCGTTGTGACCACTTCGAAGTACAGCAGGCTTTTCCAGCCGATGCGGCCCACCTTGCGGACGTCGCCATGGCCGGCGATGCCAGTGACCAGCGTGCCGAGAATCAGCGGCGCCACGATCACCTTGATGAGGCGCAGAAAAATGTCACTCAGAAAGCGGAGATGCGACGCAAAACCCGGCCCGTCGAGGCCCAGTTCCAGGCCTAACAACAAGGAAACGAAGATCCAGTAGGTGAGCGAGCGGCTACGAAATGCAGCAGCGACCAGCAGAAGCAGGCCGGCCCAACGAATTGCGCCAAGCGTCGTGTGCGCCGGCGAAACCACAAGCAGCAGGGCGCCCGCGGCGAACAGGAGCACTCCCGCACCCGCAAGGGCGCGCGGATTTTTCGGGGAATCGGCGGCCAAGTCGCCTTCCTCAACACACAAATTGAAAACTGATTCTGCAGCGACATCATATCGTGGCGCAGTGATTTTCGACCAAGGTCTTTTGGCGCCGTGACGCGTTAACTTGCGGCTTGGTTTGCCGGGCTGCTATCGTCGCAGTATGGCCAAGATCAGTCATTTTGAGTGTTCGCGTTGCCGGGCGAAGTTCTCCATCGAAATTATTCCCACGGTTTGCTCGCAATGCGCCGGCTCGCTCTACGTGCGCTATGATTTCTCGCCTTTCCGGGGACGCACCAGCCGCGACGACATCGTGCGCATTGGTTCATCGCGCAGTTGGACCGGCATGTGGCGCTATCGCTCGGTGATTCCCGATGTCTCGCCGGTAACGCTCGGCGAAGGATGGACGCCGGTGGTCCGCAGCCGCCGCTATCCAGGCGCTTACTTAAAGGAAGAAGGCGCGAATCCCACGGGGAGTTTCAAGGCGCGCGGCATGGCCATGGCGGTGACGATGGCGCGCTCCTACGGGCTGAAGAAGTTGGCGGCGCCGTCGGCGGGAAATGCGGCGGGCGCGCTGGCCGCCTATGCGGCGGCGGCAGGAATCGAGGCCTACATCTTCATGCCCAAGGATGTGCCGTTCGCGAACTTCCTGGAAGCGAAGATGTATGGTGCGAATGTGACCTTGGTTGATGGGCTGATTTCCGATTGCGGACGAATGGTGGCAGAGCGCAAAGAGAAGTTCGGCTGGTTCGATATATCGACTCTCAAAGAGCCTTTCCGCGTCGAGGGAAAGAAAACCATGGGCTACGAGCTGGTCGAACAACTCGGCTGGGAATATCCCGCGGCGGTGTTTTATCCCACTGGCGGGGGCGTCGGCCTGATTGGAATGTGGAAGGCCTTTGCCGAAATGGAAGAGTTGGGTTGGGTGAAGCCGGGGAAGCGTCCCCGAATGATCGCCGTGCAATCGGCGGGCTGTGCTCCGGTGGTGCGCGCGTTTGAGCGGCAGGAAACGGTGAGCGAAATGTGGAAGGACGCGGCGACGTTTGCTTCGGGGTTGCGTGTGCCCAAGCCGTACGGAGATTACATTATGCTGGAGATTCTGCGCGAATCGAATGGCCTGGCGGTTTCGGTTTCCGAGGATGCGATTCTCGCGTCGTTGCGCGATTGGGCCAGGAAAGAAGGCGTTCTGCTGTGCCCCGAGGGCGCGGCAGCCACCGCGGCCTACTCGCACCTGCTCGATACCGGAGTGCTGAAACCGGACGACCGCGTGGTGCTGTTCAATACCGGGGCAGGGTTGAAATATGCGGACGTCATCGCGGAAACAGCCCACATCGGACGGCCCAACTCCTCGGCGTAAGCGCCGGCCCCCGCTGCGCCATTGACAGTGACGCAAGGGAAATCAGAAACTAGGAAACGGAACGCCGCAAACGAAAGAGGACGAGTCGTGCCTTCACTTCCCGTGTTAGCGAACAACGGCGCCATGAACCAATTTGTCGGCGCCTATGAAGTTGTGTCGAAGCTCAGCGGCCACGTCTATGACGTGCGCTTTTCTCATATCTGGAATGCCATCGCCACCCGGCACAGCGACACTATCGACGCCAAGTTTGACGTGGATGACGTTGGCCGCATCGTGGGCCTCTCGCACAACGCTTTTGTGACCTTCCGCGAAAAGGCCGGGCGCGACCTGACCGACCGCGAAGCCAGTTTCGTCGCCGCTGAATATTTGAAGGAGCGGCTGGAAGAAGAAGACGAACGCCCGCTCTACGACGTGACCGCCGAGGAAGTGACCAGTCTGGTCAACCGGATCGGGATCAAGTAAGCGCCCTCAGGCAGGAATGCGGCGGGATTTCAACTCCGTCTATTTCTCCAGCAGTTTTAGCCACTTGGTGATCGCTGCGCGTAAGGCCTTTTCCTTGGACTTCACGTCCTGGGTACTGTAGAACATCGCGATTCTTCTTCCATCCGCGTAATCGCCTTCCAGCAGCCCGGTGGCGTCCTTGACCTTCGCTCCGCTCGGAAAGACCAGACGGATGCAATCCTTCTGGAACAGATTGAAGACCACGATGTAGCGCAGGTATTTCTTCGGGTCGCTCGGCTTCATTTTTCCCGCGTAAAAGAAAGTCGGGGCATTCCACTTGATTTCTTCTCCGATTTCCTTATTTGTGCTCAAGATAATCTTGCGCAAATTCGCAACCACCTGGGCGAGCGGGTGCTTCAGCCGTGCCATGTAGGCGTCCACCTCAGCGGGCTCCGACGCTTGGGTAGTCATTTCGACGGTTCTCGGCATGTTCCTCAGCCTTTAGACGATTTGCGCACGCTTCAACGCCGCGGCCACATCCGCGTTCGTCCGGAATAAGTCGGAAAAGGTGGTCAGTACAGAACTTCTTTTTCGCCTTTGTCGGCGATCATTTTCTGGAAAACCTGCACGATAAGGTCGCGCCTTGCCATTACGGCACTGATTTCATCCTTGGTGAGATACGCCTTGGTTTTGGCGCTGAATTCGTCGGCTTTCAGCGCTTTCAGCCGTTCCAGCAGCTGGCGATCGCAGTGAACCAGGTCCTTGGGATCCCTGAGCTGGTGGTTGGTACGGAAGGCGCGAGTGAAATCGATGCGCCAGATTTTCCAGTCGGGCGCGATGAGCACGTTGGTGAGATTCGGGTCGTTGTCGTAAACCAACTGGTCGAAAACGCGAACCTTGTACATCTGGTTGTTCCACGCATCCGGGTCGGGCGGTTCCAATTTTTTGCTCACGCGCTCCACTTCATCCATCTTGACGTTCAGCCACCAGCTGAGCGATCCGTTCTTCCCCTGATACTGGCGTTCCACGTAAATGGGTATCATGTCGTCGAGGCCGACGAGCTCGGCAAGCGCATACGCGGCAATGTTGTACTTATACGAATCGACAAACCGAACCTCGCTATGGCCGTCCGCGAACTTTTTGACGGGAACGTGTTCGTCGATGGACTGGAACGAGCCATCGTGGGTGAGGGTGCCGTCGCTTAAGGTCAAGCGCAGCGTGTCGGTGATGCCTTTCTTGGAGTGGTGAGTACTCACGATCTTAGCGTTGAGCAGAAACTGTTTGATCTGCTCTCTTGTCAAATCCGAAGTATCGTCGGCGGTCAATGGGCCACCGAACGCAACAGACATCAGTACCGCCAGAAGAAGTTTTGGCCAGGACTGCCGGAGCGTGAACATCGTGCGGACCTCCCCACTTCCTACCCAGCGTGGCCCAGAGTTGAATTGTCTGGGGCACATCTTATTGATCAACGTCGCGCAAGTCAACGCAGACCAGTTCAGGTTTCAGCGGTGATTCGTGAGGGCAGTGGCTTCGTCTTCGGCCCGGAATTGGGCCAGACGAGGATGGTGCAAACCGTCGCGGCGGATGAAGTAGATCACCAGAAGCAACAGCAGGGCGCCGAAGACCATCACCGCTGTCGCAGCCTGCAAGCCGATCTGCAGATCGCTCATGTCCGAAATCTTGCCAATCAACAACGGCCCGGCGGCTCCTAGCAGTTGCGTGGAAAACATGTAGACACCGATCGCCGTCGCATGCGCGCGTTGCGGCGTCAGGTCGTGCAACACGGCGGTGGTCGGGCCGTGGTACCAGGACATGAAAAACATAGACACAAAGAATCCCACCAGCACGATCCATTTCTCTTCCGATTGAATGGCCAGCAGCAGAAATGGCGCCGCGGCGAGAAACGCTCCGGCGATCACAAGTACCCGGCCATATTTCAGGCGCTTCGCCAGCAGGTCGGCAAAATACCCTCCGCAGAGCGCGCCGACCACGGAGGAGAGCAGCGCGATCACCGCCAGCGAGATGGCCGCTTCCTTGATGCTGAAGTTTTTGTAATTGGTGGCGTAGTCGATGCCCCAGGTGACGAACGACACGCTGGAGAAAGTAATGCAGATTCCGGCAACGATCATCGCGACGAAGGCCGGGACCCGCAACAGTTGCAGCACCGGCACGACTTCCGATCGAGGCCGCCGCGGCGGTTCCTTGAGCTTGAGCGCGGTGAGGCCAGGGATGATTCCCAGCACGCCGACAACCAGGAAGGCATGCTGCCAGCCGTGACGTTCGCCCATGATGCCACCGAGGACCAATCCGGAAACGCCGCCCAGGATCATGCCGGAAGCAAAAATGGATTGGGCCAGAGCGCGATTGCCGCGCGCGAAAGAGTCGGAGATCAGCGATTGTGCCGCCGGTGCGTAGGCCGCCTCTCCGATACCCACCAGGCCGCGCGCCACGAACAAAAACGCGAAAGTGGGAGCCAGTCCGCTGGCGATGGCGGCGGCGCTCCAGAGCAGAACACCGGTGGCGATAATTTTTGGCTCATTGAAGCGGTCGGCGAGATACCCTGAAGGAATGCTGGCGAGCGCCAGAACCACCAGCAGAACCCATTGCAAAGAGCCCAATTGCGTGTCACTTACTCCAAAATGTTGGCGCAACAGGGGCACCAGGGGGTTCAGCACCTGGCGGTCGGCAAAGTTGACAAAGTTGATTAAGGCGAGTACAGCAAGAAGGCGCGCCTGCTCATACGTGAACGGGATTTTTGATGCCATCGCGTCGCGAATTCCCCTGGGCAGAAGCGTGACGTTCTCAGGGGCGCCAATAGACCCCTCTCAATTGAACTGAATGGATTATATACCTCGAATGACGCAAGCCAATCGAAACACGCAGACCAGTGACAGATTGACCACCGTGCTCTCCTACGGAGCGCTGATTCTGCTGGGCTATTTGCTCTTCTTGGTTGTTTCGCCATTTCTGTTGCCGTTGGCGTGGTCGGGAGTGCTGGCGATCTTCTTCTATCCCGCCTACGAGTTTCTGCGGCGCCGCTTCTCCGCGAATTGGTCAGCGGTAATTTGCACCCTGGGAGTCACCTTCCTGCTGATCGTGCCCGTGATGCTGATTCTGCTGTATGCCACGCGCGAGGCCGTCGACGCGTCGGCTACGGTCCGCGAAGCGGTGGCTTCGGGCAATGCCATCATGCCCACGGATGTGGCGAACACTTTGCGCGGTCACTTGCCGGAATCCTGGCGGGACATCGATATCGGTTCCTACCTGCGGCAAGGCGCCGAGAGAGCGGCGGCGTTTCTGGCGTCGCGCGTGGGATCGCTGCTCAAGAATGTGTTTTCGTTCGTCGTGAACCTTTTCATTCTGCTGTTTGCGTTGTTTTTCGTTTTTAAAGACGGCAAGGGAATTGTCCGGGCCTTGCGGCACTTAATCCCGTTCGAGCGCGATGTCCAGGATGCCATGCTGGAAGAATCGCGCGGTCTGATTTTCGCCAGCGTAGCCCTGAGTATCGCGATTGCGGCAGTGCAGGGAACTTTGGGCGGAATTGCCATGGCCCTGGTTGGCCTGTCCGCGCCGGTCTTCCTGGGATTGTTGATTGGATTCTGCTCGATCATCCCGGTGGTGGGATCAGCGCTGGTCTGGACGCCGGCGGCGCTGTGGCTGGGGTTCAACGGGCATTGGGGCAAAGCGGTGATTGTGGCCGGGATCTGCGGCGGAATCGCCGGGCTGGCCGACAATCTGCTGAGGCCGCTGCTGTTGAGGAATCGCACCAAGCTGAACGATCTGCTGATCTTTATCAGCATTCTGGGCGGACTGGACGTCTTTGGCTTGCTGGGTCTGATCCTGGGGCCAACGATCGTGGCGGCCGCGCTAGGCGTCTTGCGGGTACACATTGAGCGTCAGGAAGAACTGCAAAGGGAGCAAGCGTAACTCCTTGCCTAACGAGTGAGCTAAATTCGACGCAGGCGGCGGCACGCTGTGCTAGAGTACGGCCTCGAATGAGTACAACTGCCAACAAACCACCATTCGCCGTGCCTGAGCTTGGTCCCGAAAGGTTGCGCTGGCGCTGCGAGTTGGCGCGCATCCCGTTTGAAACCACGGCCCAGGCGCAAAAGCGCGAGGGCTTCGTCGGTCAGGATCGCGCGTTGCGTGCCTTGAAGATGGGCGTGGAGCTTTCCGCTCCCGGCTACAACATTTTTGTGTGCGGCCTGGCGGGAACCAGCCGCGGCGGCACGATCGCGCAGATGATCGAAGACCTGCATCCGGCTACCAAGCCGTCGCTCGACCGCTGCTACGTGAATAATTTCAAGCTGCCCGACCGGCCGCGATTGTTGACCCTGGCGCGCGGTTCGGCGAATTCCTTCAAGAAAGACATGCAGTCTGGAATCGATTTTCTGCGCCGGCGCATTCCGCAGGTGTTTGAAGGCGAACCGTTTCAGCGGCAGAAGGGCCGCATCGTGGAGCGGTTTTCGGTGCGCGAAAAAGATTTGATGGACGATTTTACGCGGCGCATCGCGCGCGAACAGTTCGCGCTGGGTCACATGCAGGTGGGCGCGGTGGCGCTGCCGGAAATCTTCCCCGTGCTCGAAGGCCAGATGGTGCCCATTGAAGACATTTCGAAAATGGTGCACGAAGGGAAGCTGGAGACCGTTGTCGCCGAGGAAATCGAACGAAAGTACGAGCAGTTCCGCCAGGAATTCACGGTGGTGTACCGCAAGACGCTGACGCTTTCCCGCGAATTGGCCAGCGAACTGAGCTATCTCGAGCAGGAAGCGGCTTCCGTCCTCGTCGACGGCGTGATCGAAGAGCTAAAAGAGAAATATCCCGGCCAAAGCGTGAGTGATTACCTGGAGGAAGTCCGCCACCACGTGCTGGATAACCTGGGGCCCTTTAAAGAGCGGGAAGGCGAAGAGGAGCAGCAGCAAAGCGAGCCGCCGGAAACGTTGCAGAAGCCGCCCGGCCCGGAGCGCGATCCGTTTCGCGTGTACGGCGTAAATGTAATTCTGGCGCACAATCACGAAGATGCTTCGCCGGTGATCTTCGAAACCACGCCTTCCTATCCCAATCTTTTTGGCACCATTCAGCGCGCTTATGACACCCGTGGCGGCTGGACCAGCGACTTCATGGATCTGCGCGGCGGGTCGCTGCTGCGCGCCGACGGCGGTTTCCTGATTCTGTACTCCGTCGAGGCGCTCTCCGAACCGGGAGTCTGGCGCGCGCTGAAGCGCACCTTGAATCACAACCGCCTGGAAATTCAGCCGCTCGAAAGCTTTTATCCATTCGCCACCACGGCGCTGAAGCCGGAACCCGTGGAAATCAACGTGAAGGTCATCCTGATTGGCGACCGCGATCTTTACGAGTTGCTCTACGAATACGAAGAGGACTTCCGCAAGATTTTCAAGGTGCGCGTGGAATTCGACGAAGAAATGGCCATGAGCGACAGCGTCATTGAAGAATACGCTGGACGCCTGCGCGCGCTCAGCGAGAAAGAGAATCTGTTCCCGTTTGACCGCGGCGCCTTCGCGGCCATTCTGGAATACGGCGTGCGGCGTGCCGGGCGGCGCACCAAAGTCACGGCGCGGTTCATCGATATTGCCGACCTCGCGCGCGAAGCGCATTACGCGGCCCTCGGCGCAGCAGAAAACGTGGTGCGCGCGGCGCATGTGCGCACGGCCATCGCCTCCAAAATCGAACGCCACAATTTGATTGAGACGCGCATTCGCGAAATGATTGAAGAGGGCACGCTGCTGGTGGACCTGGAAGGTTCGCATGTGGGGCAGGTGAACGGCTTGAGCGTTCTTGAAATCGGCGGGTATTCCTTCGGAAAGCCGGTGCGCATCACTTCCACCGTGGGCCTGGGGAAACACGGCTTGATCAACATCGAGCGTGAGGCCAACTTAAGCGGCCGATTCCACGATAAGGGCATGCACATTATTTCCGGTTACTTGCGCTCGAGCTTCGCGCAAGATAAGCCGCTATCCCTTTCGGCGAGCATCTGCTTTGAGCAGTCCTATTCGGGCGTGGACGGGGATAGCGCCAGTTCGACGGAGATCTACGCGTTGCTCTCGGCTCTGGCGGATTTGGGGCTGCGGCAAGACATCGCGGTGACCGGTTCGATCAACCAGCGTGGCGACATCCAGGCCATCGGCGGCGTGAATGAGAAGATCGAAGGCTTCTTCGATATTTGCCGCATCCAAGGATTGACCGGCACACAAGGGGTGATGATTCCCGCGGCCAATGTGGACGATTTGATGTTGCGCGAAGACATTCTGGACTGCGTGGCGAATGGCAAGTTCCATATCTGGCCGATTTCCCGGATCGAGCAGGGAGTGGAACTGCTGACCGGCATGCCGGCGGGCGCCCGCAACGGGAACGGGCGATTCGAGGATCACACGGTATTTGCGCGCGTGGACGACCGGTTGCGCGAAATGGCGCGCATGATGAAGGACTACGAGTAACGTCGAAGCGTCCCCGCGTCATTGCCGCGGCTTAGATGCGATGTAGGCTCTGCGGTGGTCCACACGATAGTCCGGCGACTTATCCTTGCTGCCGCTCGTATCCTGATTCACTTTCACATCGATGGCGTGTGCCACACCGTCGGCCACGGGCGGCGCAAATGCCAGGCTGTATTCATGGCGGACCAGTTGCGCAATCTGCCGGTACGTTTCCTGAAACGCTTTGGCATTTTCCGGGAAGTAGGCGCGCCCGCCGGTGGAATCCGCCAGCATCTTGAGCCAGGCGTCGGCCTGCTCCAGCGCCTGTTGCGTTTGCTGGTTCTGCGATTTGCTCCCCTTTTTGCCGTTGCGCAGCGGACCACTCATGGAGACGGCGAGGACGCGCACATCTCCGGCTTGCAGCCGGGCGAGCAGAGCGCGCATGGAGTCTTGCGATGAAGTATCCACGCCGGTGGAAACGAGCACGATCGTTTTCTTTCCAGGGATCGGCGCCAGCCAATCGAGGACGGTGTTCAGGCTCGACGAGAGGTTCAGATTGCCGTAGCCGAGATTGAATGGAATCTGGTCCAGCGCGGCCTGGGCGGCCCGCTTGTCGGTGGTGAAGTTGAGCAGCGGCGCGGGGGCGTCGTTGTAGCGAACGATGGCGATGCGATCGCCCGGGGACAGTCCTCCGAGAAGCGCATCGGCAACGAAGAGGTGCGAATCCTGTAACAGATACACGGCCGGACCGGCTTCCACGGTCATCAACACCTGGCCCGGAGCGTCGACCGATGCAAAATCAGTGATGGGTTGCGGCAAATTGTTATCGAGAACCTGGAAATCCCGCTGCCGCAGATTCTCGACGAAGTTGCCTTTCGCGTCGGTCACGATGACACCCACGTTGACGCGGTCGACGGTAATGCGAATCGGCTCCGGGGCAGTTGGCGCCTGTTCTTGCGCGAATAGCGGCGCACACGCCGGCGCCAATCCTCCTGCGGCGATCGCGCAGCTCAGCACTGCCGCCAGACGGCAGGCTCTAGTCGAGCCACTCATCAAAGTGCACTCCCTTGGCATCTTTCCAGGAAGCGCCGGCCATGAGGTGCAAATGGCGGGGAAAAACTTCAGGATTCACGCCCGACATCCAGTCGGCAAGCTTCTTGTCCGTCTTTGCCTGGTCGTTGGATTTGGCCTTCTCCGCCGATTTTTTCGCTTCCGCAATCCACTTTGCCTGGAGGGCGGGCCAATCGACTTTCTGGAAGTCGAAATAGGAGAAGCCGTTCAGGTTTTGCGGATACTTGGCGCGAACGGCGAGAATGTTCCTGGCCAGTGGCGTATCTTGGGCGGTTGGCTGATTCACATATTTGCGGAGAGTTTCGGTTTTGGAAGCGCCAAATAGGAGCGAAGGCGTCACGGCGAGATGATAAAAACTCCATTGGGCCACGCCGGACGAATTCTGCCCGCCCCGCAGTGAAATTTTCAGGTACGTGGTGTTGCCTTCGTTGCGCTCTGACGAGATCCGGTCGCCGAGCGTCGTGCGACTAAGTTTCAGGGCGTCGGGTTTATTGGTGATGCCGAAAATGTAGAGTTTCTCGCTGTCTTCGAATGTGGGACTGGTCTGCAGCCAGGCGATCTCGCCGGTGGGCACGGCCAGCGCGTCAGCTAACGGCATCCCCAGGCGCGTCTGCGCCGCCGATTCCATGGTCGTGAAGAATTGTCCGGTGTTATTCGGGCCCTGGGTTAACGCGCGCTTGAGGGTCTGATAGATGCCCGGCAGATTGAACTGCGATTCGCTGTAGTAAATCGTGTCGGGTGAAACGTAGGGCAGGGACGCGGGATTCGCGGCCCCGTCCGCCCAAATGTCGAACAAGCTGCCGGGCGTGGTGTCGCCAAGCACCGCACCTTCCAGATGAGTCTTCGCGCCTTCCAGAACGACGTGCCCGGCGAGGGAGTGAATGGAATCGAGCTTGATCGCGTTCAGAAACAGTCTGGCGGGCGGCGGCGCTTGAGCAGGATCGATGGCGATTTCTTTCAAGCTTGGCACGGCCACGAAAAATTCGAGCACGCCTCCGCTCAGGAGCGGCTTGGCCTCCAGGTATCCGGGAGCACGCGCAAGAGTCGCTTCGGTGGACTTGCCGTTGACCACCTGAATGATCTGCTCGAAAACCGAAGCCTCTTTTGCGGCAACGGCATATCTGCCGAACTCCGCCCAATAGGTAACGCCGGCTTTGCGCTCGATTTTCAATGCCGCAACGCCCGCCACCGTCAGGTCCGTCAATTTAGGGATGTCGGCGCCTTCGCTGCGCAAGCGCAACACGGCCTTCGAAAGCAGTTCCTCTTTGCCGCTGCGGTCGTAGAGAAAGAACATACCGTTCCACGCGCGCAGGTCTTTGCCGCCCGCGGAAGTTCGCTTCGCCGCGGCGGATTCGGGCTCGCGGATGGAGCCGATCAGCAGGGCATTGTCCAGCAGGGTGGCGTACTGCGCAAGCTCCTCACGGCTGAGCTGTGGTTTGCCGGAAGCCTTTTCGCTTTTCGCTTCGTTCACGAAAGATTCCAGCCATGCCGTGCGCGCCGAAGCAAACTCCGGATCGTCCCAAAGCGCGTACAGCGAGTTGTTCTTGCGGATTTCACCGGAAGGCGTACCGTGCCAGAAAAAATAGAAGCTGGTACCGCCGGGCAGCTGGCCGGGGTCCACGGGAGTCTGGGCGCGAGTGGGAATCACGAAAACGCAGGCGAGCAGCAACGAAAGATTTAAATTGCGCACAAGGCGTGCAGGACGTATCACTGGCGGCATCCTCCTTCGGCGAGGTGACAGCCTCTGAAAGAATCGTAGCGTCTCGGTGAAAAACGAAGAAGCCCCGCGCCGCGTCGGGTTTCCAGAACCGGGCACAGGGCTTCGGAATGAGTGGTGGCGCGATGGCGCCGAAAACGGGAGATGGTTACTTACTGGGGCTGCCGGCGTCCTTGGGCGTGGCCAGATAGCCGTTGATTTGATTCTTCCCAACTTCGAAGACCACGATTTCGTAGGGTGTCAGGCGCGCGCTGCCCTTCACATAGAACTGCACGGGTTCGCCGGCGGTCTTGTCTTTCTTCTCGATGGACTTGTCGTCCACCAGGACGGTCATCGTGTACTTGGACTTCTTCTGATCGGATTTATTTAGAGCAATCTGAACCGGGCCCACACGCTGCGGTGTCTTCGATTTCTGAATGGTGAACTCGTAATAGTTGCGGTCCCCTCTGCGCCTCAGTTCTTCGAGGTCGTCATGATTTTTGGCGATCAGTCCGCTCATCACGCCCATGTCGCCGGTGGCGCGCTCAAGTTTGGTCTTGGTCGCTTCCAAGTCGGTGCGGGTGGCCTCAATGTCTTTCTTTGCTCCGCTGACGTCGGTGGCCACGGCGCCAATCTGCGCAGCGCTTTCCTTCTGTGCAGCAGTAATCTGCTCGGTCAGCTTCTGGTCAGAGGCGACTTGCTGCTTGCGGATGGTTTCGGCGCGGCTCTTCGCGTCGGCGAGTTCGGCTTGCGTCATGCCGACCTTCTGCGAAGTGACGTCCACCTGGCCCTTGAGATCGGCAATCCGCGTATTGGCCTGCTCGAGTTGCGCCGTCAGAATCTTGTTTTGCTCTTCGGCCTTGGCCAGTTCCTGTTCGAAGCGTGTCTGGATGGAGTGCCCCGCGTAGGCCAAGGCGGCGAGCCCGGCCAGCGAGACCACGAACAGCGCGATTATCCAGCGGGGAGTTCCTACGTTTTCATAGTGATAAGACTCCTGCGGACTTGGCACATTTGGAGAAATGCTCATTCTTCTCCCTCCTCAGATAGCTTCATGGCGATGGAATTCTGACCAAAGAATTATCTCCCGCGGCGCGGCTCCTGTCCAATGGCAGCCGGGATCGGCTGCGCCCGTTGGTTACTTGCGTCGGCCAGTTTGGCGGGAAGTGCGTTCGGGCCAGCGGGCGAAGATGGTGGTATTCAAACCGCCCCGCGGAGTGAATTCGCCCTTTACAATGCACCATTCCGGACCGACGGCGTCGACGATGTCGTGAAGGATTTTATTGACCGCGTTTTCATAGAAAATTCCCAGATTCCGGTAGGCTAACAGATACATTTTCAGCGATTTCAGTTCGATACAGGACTTGTGAGGCTTGTACTGGATGGTGATCGTTCCGTAATCTGGCAAACCGGTTTTTGGACACATTGAGGTGTATTCCGGGTAGCGAGTCGTAATTACGTAGCCGGGGTACTGGTTGCGCCAGGCTTCCAGCGCGGGGAGTTTAGCTTCTATGCCAGCTTTGGCGTGTTGTTCGGTGTATTCCGGCATGGTTTCCTCTCGGCAGATTCCAGCATTCCCCTTAGGACTATTGTACCTATGAAAACGGGACTAACGCGCACTTGCGCGCGCCGCGCCATTGCCTTATTCTGGCACCACTTCCAGAAGTTCCCAGGACTTTCAGCATGACCTGCCCGATCTGCAAAGGGAAAGACGCGCGCCGCTCCCGCCGACAAAACGCCGCTGATTACATCTTGAGTGCTCTGGGCATATACCCGTGGAGATGCCGGGATTGCCGCGGGCGCTTCTATGCCCGATTGATGCCCCTGAGCGATTCGCTGCACGCGCACTGTCCGATCTGTGGCAATGCCGATTTGAAACGCATCGCGGCGGAACACGTCGACACGCCGCTTGGCTGGGTTTGGAGCGCGATGCGTGTTCCCGCGTATCGTTGCGAACCCTGCCGCCACAAGTATTTCTCGATTTTGCCGGCGCGCGCCACCGAACTGGCGGAAGCCTCCACCGACTGAGCCTCGCAGTTCTTCCGCCTACTTCTGCTCTTGACACTCCACGACTGTGCCCTGGCGAATCCTGCCCCGGTCGTCGCTGAATATCGCGAAGCCGCACTTGGGATCGCTGACATCTTCCAGCAGCAGATCATACGCCGCGGCCTCTTTCGACAGGTTCAGGCGTAGTTTCCACCCGGGGACAATCTCCGGTCCGGGCCCGTACATGGCGTGGGCCACAGTGGGGAATTCCTCGGAAGACCACTTCGTTCCCGAAGAGCTGAATTCGCTGGTGGAAACTAAAGTGCTCCAGGATGCGTACACCCCGTGGTTTTTCTTGTAGTTTGCTTCGGCCGCGTTGATGGCTTTCACGATGTTCACCGCCATGCTTCGCTGCTGGTTCACGCGATCCTGCGGGCCATAGGAGGGCTTTTGGGCCGTGGCGATTCCCGATGCCAGAAAAACGCCCGAGAATACCGTCAGACATAGGAGCTTTCGGAGAGACATGTCCTCACCTTTGCAATAAGGGTGAATGGTTCGATGCTGAGATGATGCCACCAATCCACCGTCTTCCGGAAGCGCCTCGGGTTTCCCTCCGCTTCGCCTTGGAGTATGATTCCCAGCCTGACATGCCGTTCCGAACTCTGGGGAAGCACGGACGGAGGTGACCATGGCGGTTGCTGCGAACAACGAAGTTGCGCGTATGGCGGCGCTCGACCGCTATGCCATTCTCGACACCGATCCGGAACAGTCCTTCGACGATCTGGTCATCCTTGCTTCCCACATCTGCAAAACGCCCATCGCTTTGCTCACCCTCGTCGATGACCACCGGCAATGGTTCAAGTCCGCCGTCGGCGTGCAGGTCCGCGAGACACCCAGGGAGGTTTCCTTCTGCGCGCATGCTATCCAGCAGCATGATCTGTTCATCGTCCGGGACGCCCTGGAGGACCCGCGCTTCAAGGACAATCCGCTGGTCACCCGTGAACCGCACTTCCGGTTTTACGCCGGCGCTCCGCTGGTGACCGAGGATGGATTTGCCCTGGGGACGCTCTGCGTCGGCGACCGCCAGCCGCGGGAATTGGATGAGGAACAAAAGTTCGCGTTGACCTCCCTCAGCCATCTGGCCCTGCGGCAAATGGAATTGCGCACCAATTTGCAGATGCTCAAGCAAGCACTGAACGACCGCACGCGCGAGGAACATGCTCGCGAACTGGAGTTGAAGCGCCTGGAAGAAAAGCTGGTTCGCGTGCTCGGCTTGCGCATTTAGCTTTTTTGCTTCTGCAAAAAAAAAAGGGCCTCGGCGCGCGCCAAGGCCCTGTTTGTTTCAGTATAGGTCAGCTGTGCGCGCAACCGGCGCAGTTGCCTGTGGCGCCTGCGCAGCAGGGCTTCCCATCCTTCGTGTTGCAGGCGGCAGCGCCTTTGCCACAGCAGGATTTTCCGTCTTTCCCCGCGCAGCAGTCTTTGCCGTTCTTGGCGCACATCTTGCCGTCTTTGCCTTGGCAGCAGTTCATCGCAGGCTGGTCGCCTTTGGCGTGTTCCTTGCAGCAGGCCATCTGCTTGCCATCCTTGCTCTGGCAACAGGATTTGGCGTCGCCATCCTTGCCATGGCAGCAGGCATGGACGGCGCCGGCCGAATGTTCTTTGTGATCACAGCAGGCACAGGCCGCTTGCTTGGAATCGGTGGATGGCGTCGGCTGAGTACCGCCGCTTTGTTGTGCGCCGGCCGGCAGCCAGCCCGCGAGAGTCAAAAATAATGCAACCGCAATCATTCGCAATTTCATCTTCTTCACCTTTTTGTTTCTTCGGTTCAGACATGGGAAACACGTCCCACGCGGCGAGCGTTACGAGCAATGGACCAGAAGGGAGAGCCTCAGAGCCGGAGAACTGTCGAGTTTAAACTACTTCGAGCGGGCGGGCCAGACACGGACCATTGAAAGTGGCTCTGCTCCTGACTGGCGGGAGCAAACTCTAGAAAGGGAACCAGGGCCACACTTGTCAACAGCGGCCGCGCCACAACTCCGGGAG
>Ga0335077_10000429_pt1 | contig 46263 bp, 50 predicted proteins | sample Lox_Sample_31_FD_207151 | JGI IMG/M metagenome (GOLD analysis project Ga0335077, IMG submission 207151) | Soil microbial communities from Loxahatchee National Wildlife Refuge, Florida, United States - Lox_Sample_3.1 | ecosystem: Environmental > Terrestrial > Soil > Wetlands | place: USA... | reverse complement strand
CTGTTTCTAACCGCCAGTCCGGAGGAACGCGCCCGGCGACGCCATAACCAGTTGAAACAAAAAGGGATTGATGTTAGTCTGCGCGCCCTTCTCGAGGACATCCTCGCCCGCGACGAACGCGATCGCGGGCGCGCCGTGTCGCCGCTTATCCCGGCCGCCGACGCCAAGCTGGTCGATACGACGGCATTGGGTATCGAGGCAGTGATCGGGCAGGTGATGCGATATGTCCGTGAGCAGGGACTGTTGAGTTCTTAAGGTATTTTCCTGACGCCAGTTCGACGTGGGAAGAAATATCCAAGGGAGCAGTCAGGGATTCCGGCGCGAATGCACCGGGATCAAATTTCAACCACAACCCGCGAGTAGCGCGGTTTACACAGTAGAGGACGGGGGTCCTGCCTCCGGAACCAGGGTTTTCCAATCATGACGGAGAGTTTCGCAGAATTATTTGAACAGAGTATCAGTGGCGCCAAGATGCGGCCCGGCGCCATCGTCACCGGCACCGTGGTGGCCATCGATGAAGAGTGGGTCACCATCAACGCCGGACTGAAGTCCGAAGGTCTCATCCCCGCCGCGCAGTTCCGCACCGAGGGCGGGGGGCTCGAAATCAACGTAGGCGATCATGTGGACGTGGCGCTGGACGCCGTGGAAGACGGCACCGGCGCGACCAAGCTTTCCCGCGAGAAGGCCAAGCGCGCCATGGCGTGGACGCGGCTGGAGAAGGCCGCCGAGGCCGCCGAGACGGTCACCGGCGTGATCACGGAAAAGGTCAAGGGCGGATTCACGGTGGACATCGAGGGCGTGCGCGCCTTCCTGCCCGGCTCGCTGGTCGACGTGCGTCCGGTGCGCGACACGAGTTATCTGGAAGGCAAGCCGCTGGAGTTCAAGATCATCAAGGTCGATCGCAAGCGCAACAACGTGGTCGTCTCCCGCCGCGCGGTGGTCGAAAGCGAGGGCAGCGCCGAACGTGAGACCCTGATCAGCAGCCTGAAGGAAGGCGCCACCATCAAGGGCATCGTCAAGAATCTGACCGATTACGGCGCCTTCATCGATCTCGGCGGCATCGACGGCCTGCTGCACATCACCGATATGGCATGGAAGCGCGTCAAACATCCCTCCGAGGTGGTGCAGATCGGCCAGGAGGTCGAGGTCAAGGTGCTCAAGTTCGACCGCGAGCGCATGCGCGTGTCGCTGGGCCTGAAGCAATTGGGCGATGATCCGTGGGTCGATCTGGCGCGCCGCTATCCGGTCAAGACCCGGCTGTTCGGCAAGGTCACCAACATCGCCGACTACGGCTGCTTCGTCGAGATCGAGGACGGCGTCGAGGGGCTGGTGCATGTCTCCGAGATGGACTGGACCAACAAGAACGTGCATCCCTCGAAGCTGGTGCACGTGGGCCAGGAGGTCGAGGTCATGGTGCTGGATATCGACGAGGAGCGCCGCCGCGTGTCGCTCGGTATCAAGCAGTGCCAGCCCAATCCGTGGGAGGATTTCGCCGGCAAGCACAACCGTAACGACAAGGTGACCGGCGTCATCAAATCGATTACGGATTTTGGCATTTTCATCGGCCTGGAGGGCGGCATCGACGGTCTCGTGCATCTCTCGGATTTGTCGTGGAACGAGAGCGGCGAGGAGGCGTTGCGTCGCTACAAGAAGGGCGATCAGGTGGAGGCCATTGTGCTGTCCGTGGACGCCGAGCGGGAGCGTATTTCGCTTGGCATCAAGCAACTGGAGAAGGATCCGCTGTCGAATTATCTCGACGTGCACGAGAAGGGCAGCATCGTCAAGGGCGTGGTCAAGGGCATCGATGCCAAGGGCGCCGTGATTACGCTCGCCGAGGGTGTCGAGGGCACGCTCCGCGCCTCCGAGCTGTCACAGAACGAGGTTGATGACGTCCGCAAGGTGCTGAAGGAAGGCCAGGAGATCGAAGCCCTGCTGGTGGGCGTGGATCGCAAGAAACGCAGCCTGACGCTGTCCATCCGCGCCAAGGAAAGCGAGGAGGAGCAGGCGGCGTTGCAGGAGTACAGCCAAGAGAAGGATGCGGTGACCACCCGTTTGGGTGATATTTTGAAAAAGAAGCTGGACGCAAAATAATCCTGACGTCGCAGCGTCGCTGTCATTACCGGTGGCGCCGCACCATCAGGGGGCAGGCCAGGTTATAGGGGGGCGCATGACCAAATCGGAACTGATTGAAATACTCGCCGGCAAACAGACGCAATTGGGACACCGCGATGTCGAGCTGGCGGTGCGCACCATGCTGGAGCACATGGCCAGCACCCTGTCGCTGGGCTCGCGCATCGAGATCCGCGGTTTCGGCAGTTTCTCCCTGCATTACCGGCCGGCGCGTGTCGGTCGCAATCCCAAGTCCGGCGAACCGGTGATGCTGCCGGCCAAGCATGTGCCGCACTTCAAGCCCGGCAAGGAACTGCGCGAGCGCGTCAACGTCACCGCCGCCGCTTCGTAGACATGCCTTTGCAGGCGCCGCGGGCCTGCCCCTATACTGAAACCCGCGGTGGGCCGGCCCCCGGCCGCTGACCCGCGGTGCCCTGATGGTGCGACTGCTGAAATTGATCGTCTGGCTGCTGCTCGTGGCCCTGGGATGGCTGCTGTACAGCCGCAATCCCGGGCCGGTGGTGTTTGATTACTACGTCGGACACATCGAGTGGCCGCTGTCCGTGCTGATGGCCGCAAGCCTGCTCGCCGGCGCCGTGCTGGCGGCGCTGGCTTCGCTGTGGCCCCTGTTCAAACTCAAGCGCCAGAACTGGCGGCTGCGCCGTCAATTGCGGCGGAGCCAGGTTGCTGCGCTGCCGCCGCCCACTTCTCCGGCTGGTTCAAATGCCCTTCGATAGCGTCGCCCTGTTCTGGTTGTTGCTCCCGGTGGCCGCCGCCTCCGGCTGGCTGGCGGCCCTGCGCGGCGAGCGGCATCGGCGGGCGCAGGCGCGCCAGGCCCGCCAGCGCCTTTCTCCGCACTATTTCCGCGGTATCAATTATCTGTTGAATGAGCAGCCCGACAAGGCCATTGAGGTCTTCATCAAGGTGCTGGAGATCGAGAGTGAAATGGTGGAAACCCACCTGGCCCTGGGCAATCTCTTCCGTCGCCGCGGTGAGGTCGATCGTGCCATCCGCATTCATCAGAACCTGATCGGCAACCGCAGCCTGTCGGATGAGGAACGCACTCTGGCGATGCTGGAACTGGGCATGGATTACATGCGCGCGGGCCTGCTGGATCGCGCCGAGGAATTGTTCAAGCAATTGCTGGACGGCGGCATGCACATCCGCCAGTCGCTGAAACAGCTGGTCGACATCTATCAGCAGGAGCAGGACTGGAACAAGGCCATCGACACCGCCCGCCGCCTGGAGCAGGTCTCCGGCCGCAGCCTGCATCCGATGATTGCGCATTTCTACTGCGAGCAGGCCGAGGAGAGCTGGCGCCAGCGCGAACCTGCGCGCGCCCAGCAGTTCGTCGACACCGCGCTGGAGGTGGATCCCAAGTGCGTGCGCGCCAATTTGATGGCGGGCAGGGCGGCGGAGGATGCCGGTGATCTGCAATCAGCGCTGGAGCGCTACCGGCATATCGAGGAACAGGATCCCGATTTCCTCCCCGAGGCCATGGACCCGTTGTTGCGCTGTTACCGTTCGCTCAAACGCATGGATGAGTTCACCATCTATCTGCGCGGCCTGGCGGAAAAGCACAATGCCATTACGCCGGTGCTGTTGCTGGCGGAATTGCTGGCCGAACGCGAGGGCATCGATACCGCCCTGGAGTATCTGAGCGGCGCCCTGCACCGGCGGCCCAGTGTGCGCGGGCTGGAGCGGCTGGTGCACTACGCGCTGGCACATGCCGAGGGAAGGGCGCGCGACAACTTTCTCCTGCTCAAGGAATTCGTTGCCAAATTGCTGGAGAACAAATCCGTATACCGATGCAACCAATGCGGCTTCACCGGGCGGCTGCTGCACTGGCAGTGCCCGGGGTGCAAGAATTGGAATACCGTCAAGCCCATCCACGGCATTGAAGGTGAATAAAGCTCGTGATTAAATCTACTGCGCAGCCCATCCGCTTTGTCGCGCGGTGCCCGGAATCCTCATCGACTGTCGCGCCAACTCCGGTTCCTGCGCTCCGTGCTCCTCGCGGCCGGACGTGCTCATGACGATTTGTTCACAAGCTTCAATAGCTCTCGTGTGGATCTGACATCACAGTTAATTTTGAAATGAGTTCCCATATAGAGAATCCGCGCATCATTGTGGCGCTGGATTTTGATAATGCCGGCGAAGCACTGGCACTGACACGCCGGCTGGACCCCAAGCGCTGCCGCGTCAAGGTGGGCAAGGAATTGTTCACGCGCGCCGGCCCGGCGCCGGTGGAGAAACTGACGGCGGCGGGGTTTGATGTGTTTCTCGATCTCAAATTCCATGACATCCCCAACACCGTGGCGGCGGCCTGCGCCGCCGCCGCCGACCTGGGCTGCTGGATGATCAATGTCCACGCCAGCGGCGGTCAGGCGATGATGATGGCGGCCCGTGAAAGTATGGAGCGGTATCCGCGCCGGCCGTTGCTGGTGGCGGTCACCGTGCTGACCAGTCTCGCCGCCGAAGATCTCGCAGCGATCGGAATGAAGGATACCCCGGAGGCGGCCGTATCAAGGTTGGCGGCACTGACACACAAGGCGGGCCTCGATGGCGTTGTGTGTTCAGCGCACGAGGCCGCAAGTCTGCGCCGCGAATTACCGCGCGATTTTCTGCTGGTGACGCCGGGCATACGGCCGGCCGGTGGCGACGCCGCTGATCAAGCGCGTGTGGCCACGCCCGCGGAAGCCCTGCGCGCGGGCGCGGATTACCTGGTCATCGGTCGCCCCGTCACCCGCGCCGCCGATCCACTCCAGGCCCTCGCCGGCATCGAGCGTGAGATCGACGGCGTTTGAAGATTCTTCGATGAACTCCGGCATCTTCGCGCCGCCGCGGCCACAGGGACCGGGCGCGGTGATCAGCTGGCGGCAGTTGCACGGCAGCGCCGAGTCGCTTGCGATAACACAGGCCGCCCTGGCACACGCCGGGCCGGTGCTGGTGTTGACGCCGGACACGCTCTCCGCCGAACGCCTGCTCACCGAACTGCAATTCTTCCTCGGTCGATCCAGCCGCCTGCCGCTGCTGCATTTCCCGGATCGGGAGACGCTGCCCTATGACCAATTCGCCCCGGCGCAGGATGTTCTCTCCGATCGGCTGGCGGTGTTGTCCCGGCTGCCGCAACTGAAAAACGGCATCGTGGTGACAGCGGCGGCGACCGCCATGCACCGGCTGTGTCCGCGGAGTTATGTCGAAGGCCGGACGTTTGATCTGCGCCGTGGCCAGCAACTCGATCGGGAGGACTTCCGCCGGCGGCTTGAAGCCTGCGGCTACCGCGCAGTCCCGCAGGTGATGGAGCACGGCGAGTTTGCGATCCGCGGCTCCCTGATTGATGTCTTCCCGATGGGCGTCGTGGAGGCATACCGCATCGACCTGCTCGACGACGTCATCGACAGCCTGCGGACCTTCGAGCCGGAAACCCAGTGTTCCACCGGCGCCGTGGAGTCGGTGCAATTGCTGCCGGCCCGTGAATTTCCCCTCGATGCGGCCGCCATCAGCACCTTCCGGCAGAGCTGGCGTGCGCGGTTTGAAGGCAATCCGGCCGGGTCTCCCTTGTACAGCGATGTCAGCCAGGGATTGTGCCCGGCGGGCATGGAATATTACCTGCCGTTGTTTTTTGATCGCACCTCCACGCTATTTGATTATCTGCCTCAAGGCACGCTCGTCGTTGAGGCCGCGGGTGTAGCCGGCGCGGGGCGTCATTTCTGGGAGGAGATCGAAGATCGCCATGAACAGGGACGCCACGACGTCAGGCGGCCGTTATTGCCGCCCACCGATCTCTTTATGGAACCAGAGGAGCTTTCCACATCATTCAACGTTTTTCCGTTGATCAAGCTGGGTGCGGAGGCAGAGGCAGTGCCATCCGGTGAGATCCATCTCGGGACAAAACTGCCACCCACGCTGCCGGTGGACGTGCACGCGCCGCAGCCGTTTCTGCTGTTGCGGCGGTTTCTGGACGATTTCCCCGGTCGCGTGCTGCTGGTGGCGGAATCCGGCGGGCGGCGCGAAACCCTGCTCGAACTGATGCGGGGGCAGGAACTCGCGCCCGAACTCATCGATGACTGGCCGGCCTTCATGGCGGGCAAGACGCGGTTGGGATTGACGGTGGCGCCGCTGTTCCGCGGCGCGCTGATTGAATCGCCGCCGCTGGCGGTGGTGAGCGAGGTGCAGCTGTTCGGCGAGCGCGCGGTACAGCAGCGTCGCGCCCGCCGCGCCGCCACGCGCGATCCGGAGGCCATCATCCGCGATCTGGCGGAATTGCGTCCCGGCAGCCCGGTGGTGCATGAGCAGCACGGCGTGGGTCGTTATCGCGGCCTGATCACGCTGACCGTCGACGGCATCCCCGGCGAATTTCTGCATCTGGAGTACGCCGGCGGCGACAAATTGTACGTGCCGGTGGCCGCGCTGCAACTGATCAGCCGCTACGCCGGCGTCGATCCGGAACACGCACCGCTGCACAAGCTGGGCAGCAATGCCTGGGCGAAGGCGCGCCGCCGCGCCGCCGAGCGCGTCCGCGACGTGGCCGCGGAACTGCTGGCGCTGCACGCCCAGCGCGCCGCGCGCCAGGGACACGCCTTCACGCTCGACCGCCACGCCTATTCCGTATTCACCGAGGGCTTTCCGTTCGAGGAGACCCCGGATCAGGCGCGGGCCATCGACGAGGTCGTCAATGACATGACCGCCGGGCGGCCCATGGACCGGCTGATCTGCGGCGACGCCGGTTTCGGCAAGACCGAGGTGGCGATGCGCGCGGCGTTCGTCGCCGTGCACGACGGCCGCCAGGTGCTGCTGCTGGTGCCGACCACCTTGCTGGCGCAGCAACACGTCCAGACCTTCAAGGATCGCTTCGCCGACTGGCCCGTGCGCGTTGAGAACCTGTCGCGCTTCCGTTCGCGCAAGGAGCAGACGGCGGTCATGGCGGGGCTGGCCGACGGTACGGTCGACATCGTCATCGGCACCCACAAACTGCTGGCCTCCGATCTGCGCTGCAAGCGCCTCGGCCTCGTCATCATCGACGAGGAACACCGCTTCGGCGTGCGCCAGAAGGAGCGGCTCAAGGCCCTGCGCGCCGAGGTGGACGTGCTGACGCTGACGGCCACGCCCATCCCACGCACGCTCAATCTGGCGCTGACCAGCGTCCGCGACCTGTCGTTGATCGCCACACCCCCGGCGCGGCGGCAGGCGGTAAAAACTTTTCTTCGCGAATGGGACGATGGCCTGCTGCGCGAGGCCCTGCTGCGCGAGATCGGCCGCGGCGGGCAGGTCTTTTTCCTGCACAACGACGTGGACAGCATCGAAGAGATGGCCCGCAAGGTGGCCACGTTGTTGCCGGAGGCGCGCGTGCGCGTGGCGCACGGCCAGATGCGCGAGCGCGATCTGGAGCGGGTCATGCTCGATTTCTACCACCGCCACTTCAACGTGCTGGTCTGCACCACGATCATCGAAACGGGCATCGACATCCCGACGGCCAACACGCTGATCATCCACCGCGCCGACAAGTTCGGTCTGGCGCAGCTCTACCAGTTGCGCGGCCGCGTGGGCCGCTCCCATCACCGCGCTTACGCCTATCTGCTGGTGCCTTCCATCCGCGGGTTGTCGGCGGACGCGGCCAGGCGGCTGGAGGCGGTCGCCGCGTTGGAGGAACTGGGCGTCGGCTTTACGCTCGCGACCCACGACTTGGAGATCCGCGGCGCCGGGGAGATCCTGGGCGAGGAACAGAGCGGCCACATTCAGGAGATCGGCTACGGTCTGTATATGGAATTGCTGGATCGCGCCGTGGCGAGTCTCAGGAGCGGCAAGATGCCGGCGGAAGCGGAGGTTGCAACCGGCGTCGAGATTGAACTGCACGCGCCGGCGCTGTTCCCCGCCGATTACCTGCCGGACGTGCATGCGCGGCTCATGCTCTACAAGCGCATCGCCGGCGTCAGGGACGCCGCCGGCCTGATCACGCTGCGGGAGGAGGTCATAGACCGTTTCGGCCACCTGCCCGAACCGGCGCTTAATCTTTTCCGGCTGGCGGAGATGAAATTATTGTTACAGCCGCTTGGCATACGCAAGGTGGACTTGGGTGAGCGCGGCGGCCGCGTCCTGTTTCACGAACGGCCCAACCTTGATCCGCAGGCGGTGCTGCGGCTCATCCAGCAGCAGCCAAAGTGTTACCGGTTGGATGGCGCCGACAAGTTACGTATCATCAAGGAACTGCCGGAGTTCGACGTCCGCATTGAGGAACTACGGCAACTGGTGGAACGGTTCGGAATCCGGCGGGCCGCGTGATTTTTATCATGAACCATTTCAAAAAATGCCGTTCGTGCTGAGGCCCATCCTGAGGTATCGAAGGATATCGAAGCACGAACGACTTAATGTGCTTGATAATATTCGCCCTTCGATACCTTAGGGCGAACGGCTTTCATACTCTGGTGTAGTTTTGGGATGAGTTTTAATATTCAAAGTTATGAACAAGACAAGTAAAAATATTTTGAAAGCATGGATGCTGATCTTGTCCGCGCTTGCCGCCACACCGCTGGGGGCAGCGGCGGATTCCGGCTATCAGGTCGAGATCATCGTCTTCGAGCGGAACGCGATGGATGCTGCGGCAACTCATGATGAGAGCAACAACAAGGCGCCGTCGGATTACTCCAATGCCGTGACGCCCGGCACCGACAGTATCGGCTTGCTGACGCCGGGAAGGTTCCAGCTTTCAGGCGCGGAGCAGAAACTCAAACGTTCCGGCCGCACGCCGCTGGTGCACACCGGCTGGATACAGCGGCGCAGCGAGTCCCGCGCCGTGCGCATCACCTCAACCGCAACGGAAGCCGGGGATGCAGCACCGATCGTGGACGGCGCAATGCGCCTGAAGGTCAGCGATCTGCTCAACGTCGGAGTCGACCTGACCTGCCGCGACGGCGGCGATGTCACCTCGATTATAGAAACACGCGCTGTGAAATTCGGCGAGTTGCATTACTTCGACGGTGATCAATTCGGTGTCTTGATGCAAGTCACCCGCACCACCGGCAGCGAATAGTCGACCAAAATAAACGTGACACGCCACACATATTTTTATAACAAACTGTTTTCTTAGGCAAATTTTACATATATGAGCCTCGTGCTAAATTTATTAATATCTTAAACGACACGAGGAACGCACATGAGCGCATCAGCTATAAAAGAAGGCGAGAACGGAGAGTTGGTATTGGAAGAAACTGTAACAGGCATTCAATCTCTCTATGAACAATCCTCTACCTACGATCGGGAAGAGCTTTATAAACGATTCTCTGCTGCTCTATATTCACCAGCACCTTTCACAGCTTGGCAGCCATACGAGAAAATTCTAGAGGAAGCTCATATCGACGTAAAAAATTCAACACATATGCGTTTTGCGGCAGCTGCTTTCGCAAGAGTGATGATGAAAGGGAACGCGCCACTATCTTTCTGCTTTCAAGGGCGATAAAGGTTAACTGGTGTTGAGGGACAAGGTGGCGCGGAGGAGGGCGACGACCTGCGTCATGCCGGCGTTGAGATGCGCCTCGATGATCTGCGGCGTGATGGTCGCCGCGCAGCGGCCGGCGGCACGATTGACTACCACCGCGCAGCAGGCGTAAGGAATCCCCAGCTCGCGCGCCAGCCCGGCCTCCGGCATGCCGGTCATGCCGACGATGTCGCAGCCGTCGCGTTCCATGCGGTCGATCTCGGCGGCGCTTTCCAGTCGCGGCCCCTGCGTTGCGCCATAAACGCCGTGCGGAACCACGTCGATTCCCGCAGTTGCGGCCGCGTCGATCAACTGCTGTTGCAATGAGGGATCGTAGGGCCTCGTGAAATCGACGTGCGTCACCGGTGTGTCGTCGCCCTCGAAGAAGGTGTGCGCGCGGCCGTAAGTGTAATCGATGATCTGATCCGGTATGACGATGCGCTCCGGGCGCATCTCGATGGTAATCCCGCCGACCGTCGCCACGGCGATGATGCCGCTCACGCCCGCCGACTTCAGGGCGTGGATGTTGGCGCGGTAGTTGATGAGGTGCGGCGGCAGGGTGTGTCCCGCGCCGTGGCGGGTGAGAAAGATCACTCGACGTCCGGCGAACTCGCCGTGGATCAGCGGCGCCGAGGGCGCACCGTAGGGCGTGTCCACGCGATCTTCGCGCGTGATCTTGAGGTCGGGCAATCGTTGCAGGCCGCTGCCGCCGATGATGGCGATTGATTTGCTGGTTTTGGAACTACTCATCGCTGATCCTCCCGCACGGCGTAGATGCCGTCCGCATTGCGTAGATAATGGTGGTAGTCCATGCCCCAGCCGAACAGGTATCGATCGGGGGCATGCAGCGCGGCGAAATCCGCATGTGCCGGGCCGTTGCGGCGGGCGATGTCCTTCTCGACCAGCACCGTCATGTATACCGCGGCAGCGCCGTTCGCCTTGCAGCGCGCGGCGATCGCGGCCAGCGTCGTGCCTTGATCGAGGATGTCGTCCACCAGCAGCACGGTGCGGCCGGACAACAAATCGGGTGGCGGACGCAGCCAGTGCAGATCGCGGCCCTGCGTGCCGCCGTGATAGCGGGTGACGTGCACGTAATCCACCTGTAATGGAAACGTCAGGCGGGTCAGCAGATGGCCGGCGAATACCACGCCGCCGTGCATGACCACCAGCAGCAACGGATTGGTGCCGCCCAGCCGGGCGGCGATGACCGTTGCCGTGCGATCGAGGGCGAGTTCGATTTCGGGGCGGGCGTAGAGCCGCTCGGCGTCGCCCTGAACGCGGCGGATTTTTTCCAGCTCAGTGCTGTCGGTCATGGCGATGGCACCGCCGCCCGGCCCGCCCAGTCTCTGGCAAACTGCCATGCGCTGCGGCCGCTGCGCGAGCCCTGCCGCAGGGCCCATTGCAGCGCGGCCTGCTCGACCGTCTCGCCCGCACCGGGAGCGCCCAACCGTTGCAACCAGTGGCGGACGATGCGCAGGTATTCCTCCTGGCTGAAGGGATGCAGCGGCAGCCACAGACCGAAGCGCTCCGAGAGCGAGATGCGTTCCTCGACGGATTCGCCGTGGTGCAGATCGCCATCGATCATCTGCGCCTCCCAGTTGTCGCGCTGCGATTCCGGCAGCAGGTGCCGGCGGTTGGAGGTGGCATAGACCAGGACATTGGCGGCGCCCGCGCGCACGGAGCCGTCGAGGATGACCTTCAACGCCTTGTAGCGCGTATCCTGGGCCTCGAACGAGAGATCATCGCAAAACAGGATGAACCATTCCGGACGATTGGCCAGCCGTTCGATGATGTCGGGCAGATCGGCGAGATGATCGCGATCCACCTCGATGAGCCGCAGCCCCTGATCCGCGAATTCAGTCAGCAGCGCCTTGATGATCGAGGACTTGCCGGTGCCGCGCGGCCCCCAAATCAGTGCGTGGTTGGCCGGGGCGCCGGCCAGAAACTGGCGGGTATTGGCCACGACGCGTTGTTTGGCGTCGTCGATGCACAGTAAATCGTCGAGGCGGGGAATGGCGGAGGCGGTGACCGCCTGCAAATAGCCGTAAAACGCCTCCCGCCGCCAGCAATAGGCCGTGGCCGACCAGTCGACGGCGGTCGGCAGCGGCGGCAGCCTGGCCTCGATGCGAACCAGCAGTTGCTCCAGGCGTTGCAAAAGGGATTCGATGGCGGACATGCGGGGCGGAAATATAACACAGACTCCCACGGCACCCGGACGCAGCGCTGGCAAAATCATGGGCAAAGCGCCGTGCGCCGGAAGTTGATTTTTGTTACTCTGTGCAACCCCGGGCGCCACCGCCCCAGATTCATTTCAGACTTGAAAAATCGAGGACAAGACGATGTTCAGCGCAACGATGAAAATAGCCGGTTTCGACAATGAATTATGGGCCGCGATACAAAACGAACTGCTGCGGCAGGAGGAGCACATTGAGCTGATCGCCTCCGAGAACTACGTGAGCCCCAGGGTGCTGGAGGCCCACGGCACCGTGCTTACCAATAAATACGCCGAGGGCTACCCCGGCAAGCGCTATTACGGCGGTTGCGAATACGTGGACGTCGTCGAACAACTGGCCATCGATCGCGCCAAGCAGTTGTTCGGCGCGGATTACGCCAACGTGCAGCCGCACTCCGGATCGCAGGCCAACGGCGCCGTTTACCTCGCGCTGCTCAATCCCGGCGACGTCATCATGGGCATGAGCCTGGCGCACGGCGGCCATCTCACCCATGGCGCCAAGGTGAACTTTTCCGGCAAACAGTACAACGCCGTGCAATACGGCCTCAATCCCGCCACCGGCGAGATCGACTACGACGCCGCCGAGCGGCTGGCGCTCGAACACCGGCCGAAGATGATCATGACCGGCTTCTCCGCCTACTCGCGCATTCTGGACTGGCAGCGGTTCCGCGACATCGCCGACAAGGTGGGCGCCTACCTGGTCGCCGACATCGCCCATGTCGCCGGGCTGGTGGCGACCGGTTTGTATCCCAATCCCATCAAGATCGTCGACGTGGTGACCACCACCACCCACAAGACCCTGCGCGGGCCGCGCGCCGGTCTGCTGCTGGCCCGCCGCAACGAGGAGATCGAGAAGAAACTCAACAGCGCCGTGTTCCCGGGCATTCAGGGCGGGCCGCTGATGCACGTCATCGCCGCCAAGGCCGTGGCCTTCAAGGAGGCCATGCAGCCGGAGTTCAAGACCTACCAGCAGCAGGTCAAGAAAAACGCCCAGGTGATGGCGAAGACCTTCATGGATCGCGGCGTCAAGATCGTCTCCGGCGGCACCGACAATCACCTGATGCTGGTCGATCTTATCGCCAGGAAGATCACCGGCAAGGACCTCGACGCGGCGCTGGGCCGCGCCAACATCACCGTCAACAAGAACGCCGTGCCGAACGATCCGCAATCGCCGTTCGTGACCAGCGGCATCCGGGTCGGCACGCCGGCCGCCACCTCCCGCGGTTTCAGGGAAGGCGAGGCGAGGACGGTCGCGAACTGGATGTGCGACATCATCGACAACATGGGCAATGAGTCCGTGGTGGAGGGCATCAAGAAGAAGGTGCTGGACCTATGCAAGGCCTTCCCGGTTTACGGCAAGGCCGCACCGGCGACCGTTGCCCGGAAAAAGAAACCCGTGGTAAAAAAAGCGCCGAAAAGGAGGGCCTCGAAAAAGAAAACGCCCGTGAAAAAGAAACGCCCGGCGGCCCGCCGCCGGACGGTGAAGAGAAGGAAGGCCAGGCGCTGAAGATTGGCATGGGTTTGAAACGGCACGTTCGCCCACATGCGCTGCCCGTACTGCACCCATATTGACACCCGCGTCATCGACTCCCGCTTCGCCAATGAAGGCGAGCAAGTGCGGCGACGGCGGCAGTGCGAGCGTTGCAAGGAGCGCTTCACCACCTATGAAACCGCCGAGCTCAGCATGCCGCGCATCATCAAGTCGCGCGACAAGGCGCGTGAGGCGTTCAGCGAGGAAAAGCTGCGCGCCGGCATGGATCGCGCACTGCGCAAGCGGCCGGTGGAGACCGAGAAGGTGGACGCGGCCATCGCCCGCATCAAGCGCCGCCTGCGCGAGAGCGGCGAGCGTGAAATACAGTCCGGCCGCATCGGCAACTGGGTGATGGAGGAGTTGCGCGATCTCGATCACGTGGCCTACATCCGTTTCGCGTCCGTTTACCGCAGCTTCGGCGACGTGCGCGCCTTTCTGGATGAAATCGCCGGTCTGGAGAATGTCCTCCCGCCCGAGGTCAAGCGCAGCCAACTGCATCTGGCTCTGCCTGAAGGCGGGGCTCCGCCACCCGCGCCGGCCGAGAGCGGCAAGCGCGCCGGGAAAAAGAAAACGCCAACGCGCGCGCCCGCGGGTCGCGGGAAGCGCTGACAGACCACCAACCATAAATTTCCAATCGTGTTTATGACCGCCTCCCCGTTTACGGCGGATGATTACGGCCACATGGCGCGCGCCCTGCAACTGGCCGTACGTGGCCTCTCGGGCGCGCGTCCCAATCCGCGCGTGGGCTGCGTGTTGGTGAAGGATGGCCGCGTCATCGGCGAAGGCTGGCATGCCTACGCCGGCGGGCCGCACGCCGAGATCGTCGCCTTGCAGGCGGCGGGGGCGGAGGCCCGCGGCGCGACGTGCTACGTCACGCTGGAACCCTGCCGCCATCAGGGCCGCACCGGACCCTGCACCACCGCCTTGATTGACGCCGGCGTGCGCGAAGTCGTGGCGGCCACGGAAGATCCCAATCCAAAAATGACCGGCGAGGGGCTGGCGATCCTGCGCGCGGCCGGCATTGCCACCCGCGCGGGTCTGCTCGCCGGCGAGGCGGAGAATTTGAACGCGGGATTCCTGCGGCGCATGCGCGGCGGCGGGCCTTACGTGCGCGTCAAGGCGGGCATGTCGCTGGACGGCCGTGCGGCGCTCGCAGGCGGAGGGAGCCAATGGATCACCGGCGCGGCGGCGCGGCGCGACGTGCAACGCTGGCGGGCGCGAAGCTGCGCCGTCGTGACCGGCGTCGGCACGGTGCTGGCCGATGACCCGCGCTTGAACGTGCGCGAACCCGACGCGCTCGAAGGCCTGCGCGAGCAGCCGTTGCGCGTGGTGCTGGATGCGAAATTGCGCACCCCGCCAAAGGCGCGCCTGCTGACCGAACCCGGTCGGGTGCTGATTTTTACCGCCACGGCGGATGATGAACGCACGAAAAAATTGCTAGCCGCCGGCGCCGGGATCGAAACTCTCCCGGCGCCGGACGGTCGGCTGGATTTGACCGTGGTGTTGCAACGGCTGGCGCAGCGGGAGATCAACGAGGTGTGGGTGGAGGCCGGCCCGCGATTGACCGGCGCCTTCCTGCAATCGCGCCTGGCCGATGAACTGATCGCCTATGTCGCGCCCAAACTGCTGGGACACGACGCCCGCGCCATGGCCGAGTTTCCGCCATTCGATACACTGGCGGACGCGCCGGAATGGCATTGGCGGGACGTGCGCGTCTGCGGCACGGATTTGCGCCTTATACTGGCGCCAAAGCAAAGGTAAACACAACCATGTTCACCGGCATTGTTGAAACCCTGGGACGCATCACGCAGGCACAGCCGGCGGGCGGCCACCTGCGGCTGGTCCTCGAGCCGGGCGCGATCCCACCTGCCGAACTTAAAGTGGGGGACAGTATTGCCGTCAACGGTGCGTGCCTGACCGTGGCGGCCGTCGAAGCAGCGGGATTTGCGGTGGACGTGTCGCCGGAATCCCTGCATTGCACGACACTGGGCTCGCTGTCGGCGGGAGATCGGGTCAATCTGGAACGCGCCGTGGTGGCGGGGCGGCGCCTGGACGGCCATCTGGTCTGCGGCCACGTCGACGGTGTCGGCAAAATTCTGGCGCGTGAGATGCAGAACGACGCGCTGGAACTGGCCATCATCGCGCCGGAGGAATTGAAGAAGTTCATCGTGCGCAAGGGGTCGGTGTGCGTGGATGGCGTCAGCCTGACGGTGAATGAAGTGCAGGACAACGCCTTTTCCGTGCAGATTGTGCCGCACACCCGCACGCAGACGCTGTGCGGCGGCTACCGGGTGGCTGACCGCGTCAACATCGAAGTGGATCTGGTCGCCCGCTATCTCGACGGGCTGCTCGCTGCGCGGGTGGACACGCATAAATAAATCGCGGGCGGTGTCGTGCACGGTATAATCGCGCCATGACGATCAGCGACACCGAGGAAATCATCGACGAGATCATCCGCGGCCGCATGGTCATCATCATGGACGATGAAGACCGCGAGAACGAGGGCGATCTGCTCATGGCCGCGGAACGCGTGCGGCCGGAGGACGTCAATTTCATGGCCCGTTACGGGCGCGGGTTGATTTGCCTGACGCTGACGCGCGAACGCTGCCAGCGGCTCGGCCTGCCGCTGATGGTGCGCGACACGTATTATCATGAGGGCACGAATTTCACCGTTTCCATCGAGGCGGCGCGCGGCGTGTCCACCGGCATCTCCGCCGCCGATCGCGCGCTCACCATACGCACGGCGGTGGCGGCGGAGGCCAAACCTTCCGACCTCGTGCAGCCAGGTCATGTGTTCCCGCTGATGGCGCAGCCGGGCGGCGTCCTGCGCCGCGCCGGCCACACCGAGGCCGGCTGCGATCTGGCGCGGCTCGCGGGCCTCGAACCGGCGGCGGTGATCGTCGAGATCCTGAAAGAGGACGGCAGCATGGCGCGGCGGCCCGATCTGGAGGTCATGGCCCGCGAACACGGTTTGAAGATGGGCACCATTGCCGATCTGATCCGCTACCGGATTCACCACGGTCGTACCATCGAGCGCGTGGCGATCGCCAAAAAGTCAACAGAATTCGGCGAGTTTCAAGTCGTGGCCTATCGCGACACCGTGCTGGGACACGTGCATCTGGCGATGGTCAAGGGCGGCATCGACGCCGGGCGGCCGACGCCGGTGCGCGTGCATGTTGAAAATCCGCTATATGATCTCACGGCTTGCCATCCGCCGCGCGGCTGGTCGTTGCGCGAGGCCTTGCAGCGGGTCGCGAAGGAGGGCTTCGGGGTGGTCGTCATCCTCCGGCACCAGTTCGAGCCGGGAGATTTGGTCCTGCAGGCCCGGCAGTGGGAGGGCGATGCCGCGACCGCGGAACCCGCGCCGCCCGCGGGCCAGGACAATCTGCGCACCATTGGGTTGGGTGCCCAAATCCTGGCGGACCTGGGCGTGAGAAAGATGCGCGTGATGAGCCGCGCGCGCAAGTACAATGCGTTGTCCGGTTTTGGTCTCGAAGTGGTGGATTATCTGACGTGAGGCGGCAATGGCCGAAATGACGCAAATCACAGGTGGAGAGAAGACCGGCAAATCCGTCCGTGTGGGCGTCATTGCCAGCCGGTTCAACAGTGCCATCGCCGATGCCCTGCTCAAGGGTTGCATCGAGACGCTGCGCGCCGGCGGCGTGGTGGAAAAGGACATCACCGTGGTCCGCGTGCCCGGCGCCTTTGAAATTCCGTTTGTCGCCCGGCGGATGGCGGCGCAGGGCGACTGCGACGTGTTGATTGCGCTCGGCGCCGTCATCCGCGGCGAGACCCCGCACTTCGACTACATCGCCGGCCAGTGCGCCCGCGGCGTGGCCGAAGTCAGCGCCGATCTCGACGTGCCCGTCATCTTTGGCGTGCTGACCACCGAGACGCTGCCGCAGGCGGCGGCGCGGGCCGGCGGCGAGGTGGGCAACAAGGGCGCCGACGCGGCGCGCGCCGCCATCGAAATGGTGAACGTGCTGCGGGCGCTGACCAAATGAGCAGTATTTCCGCGCCGGCGACAGTCATTGATCACCGGGCGCGGGCGCGGGCGCGCCGCTGCGCTGTGCAGGCGCTGTATCAATGGCAGCTGGCCGGGCAGGACCCGGCGGACATCCTGAACGAGTTCATCGCCGAACGCGAAGTCGTGCACGTTGATCTGGATTATTTCCGCCTGCTGGCGCGCGAGATTCCCGCCCACGCCATCGAACTGGAGCAGGACCTGTTGCCGGTATTGAACCGCCCCTGGCGCGAACTCGATCCGGTGGAGCGCGCCATTCTGCTCATCGGCGCCTACGAGTTTCATTTTTGTCCGGAGGTGCCCTGGCGCGTCGTCATCAACGAGGCCATTGAACTCGAGAAGATGTTCGGCGCCGAGCAGGGCCACCGCTACATCAACACCACGCTCGACAAGCTGGCGCATCAACTGCGGCCCCAGGAAATCGCCGCCAGCTGATTCTCCCGCGGCAGGCCGGCTTCTGTACTCCGTTATAATCCAGCCACCATGCCGCTCTCCGAATTCGAATTGATCTCGCGCTATTTTGAGCGGCCCGTCCGCCGCGGAGACGTGGCGCTGGGCATCGGCGATGACGCGGCGTTGCTGCGACCGCCGCCCGGACAGGAGCTGGCGGTGTCCACCGACACGCTGATCGCCGGCGTGCATTTCCGCGAGGATGCCGCGCCGGCCGGCATCGGCTATCGCGCGCTGGCCGTCAACCTGAGCGATCTGGCGGCCATGGGCGCGGAACCCGCCTGGGTCATCCTCGCGCTGACGCTGCCGGCGGCGGATGAGGAATGGCTCACCGGTTTTTCGGCGGGCTTCTTTGAGCTGGCGGAGGCGCACGGCGTGGCGCTCGTCGGCGGCAACACCGCACGTGGGCCGCTCAATATCACGCTCACCGTGATCGGTTTCGTGCCGGAGGGCGGGGCCCTGCGGCGCGACGGCGCCCGCCCGGGCGACGCGATCTATGTCAGTGGCACCCTGGGTGATGCCGGTTTCGCGCTGGAAAACTGGCGTGGTGCGGACGATGCCGCAAGACGGCGCCTGCTGCGGCCCATGCCGCGAGTGGCGTTGGGACTGGCGTTGCGCGGTATAGCCAGCGGCGCCGTCGACATCTCCGATGGTTTCGCCGCCGATCTGGGGCATATCCTGGAGCGAAGCCGCGTCGGCGCGCATGTCGAGGTGGATCGATTGCCGCTCTCACCCGCGTTGAAGGCACTCGACAGGGCGGCCGCACAGCGGTATGCCTTGAGCAGTGGCGATGACTACGAGCTGTGCTTCACCGTGCCGCCGGCGCGGGAGGCAAGCCTGGCTGAAATCGGGGTTCGATGCGGCTGCACCTTGACGCGCGTGGGCGAAATCACCGCGGGCAAAGGTTTACATCTGACTGCGTCGGAGGGTGGGGCGGTTACTCTCGAACGAACCGGTTATCGCCACTTTTAAAGGCGCCCGGGTGCTGATGCCCATGATCGGCGTGTGTGACATTGACCTTGATCCCCGGTTTGAGATTGAAGCGCTTCTTGACGATTTTCAGGCCGTGTTTTTCCAGCAGCCGCTGCAACGTGTCCTTGCTGAAATAATAAAGATGCTGTGACGGCAGTATCGCTTCCCAGCGGTGCAGCGGTTTGGGCGTGCGCCAGTGCGCCACGTCCGGCGTCGTGAGATAGATGATCCCGGTTGGCGACAATACTCTTTTCATCTCCGCGCAAAACCTGTTCAGATTGGGGACGTGTTCGATGACTTCAACGACGGTGATGACGTCGAAAAACCCATCGGGGAAATTCTGCTCTTCCAAGGATCCGAGAAAGATGTTTTTCAAACCGAAGACCTCGGTCGCGTATTTCACCCCCAGCGGATCGACCTCGACGCCGTAGGGATCGAAGCCCGCGGCGCGGGCGGCCTGCAACGTGAATCCCGCGGAACAGCCGATGTCCAGCCAGCGCCCGCGCGGCACAATTCCCGACAGCCGGCGGACCATCTTTCCGGCCCGGCGGAGCTTTTTTTCATGCTTGTCGATGTAGTGAGTGCTGTAGCCGTGGGTATAGGTATGGATGATGTCCGAATACAGCGGCCGGGGATTGATCATGATCAGCGTGCAACCATTGCAGCGCACGAAAGGTTCGCCGCCCTTTTCAAAAAGCCGGGTGAAGGCAACGCCCTCGCAGATGGGACATGACAGCTGCTGCCAGTTTTCCGGCGATCGCGATGCATTCATCGGATGCGGTGACAATCTCCAGGATTTCAGCGGGCGACCGTCGATAGTTCCGGCCGTCACCAGTTCTGAATGGTGGTGTCTTCCATTTCCAGTCCGGCGGCCTTGAGTTCATCGTAAGCGGAGCGCAGGGCCTTGCGTTTGGTATGCAGGACGGCCATGGTCATTTCGCCGACCGCCGTGTCCTTGGTCTTTTTCAGTTCGCGGTCGATGGCGCGAATGCTCTCCTTCAGGCAGCGGGCCATGATCAAGGCGGCTTCTTTGCGGATGGTGATTTGCGGCGCGGTTTTCATGATCTTTACTCCGTTGAGAACAGGGATGGGAATGACGTCTTTATTGTTCCGGTATGCCCACATGCAGGGCGCGGTTGCGTTCGGTAATCTCCTGGCGCATCCCCTTGCGCATGACCGCCGCCTCAAAAAGCTTGCGCTCGGTTTCCGTGGTGATCTCCAGCGGCGTCACACTGCGGGGTCTGCCGGCGTCGTCCATGGCGACCATTGTAAAGTAGCAGGAGCTGGTGTGGCGCTTGGTCTTGGTGTGCAGATTTTCGGCGACGACCTTGATGCCGACTTCCATCGACGTATTGCCGGTGTAATTGACATTGGCCATGAAGGTCACCAGTTCGCCCACCTCCAGCGGTTCCTTGAATTGCACCAGATCGAGCGAGGCGGTGATCACATAACCCTTGGAATAACGGGCGGCGCAGGCATAGGCGACTTGATCCAGCAGCTTGAGGATGGCGCCGCCGTGCACCTTGCCGGAGAAATTCGCCATGTCCGGCGTCATCAACACGGTCATGTACAGCGATTTTTCCTGCGTACTCATGGGGTCAGGCTTGGTGATTGTAATTTTTACCCGGGGTTCGCGATAAGCATAGCAAGATGCGGGGAATTAAAAAACCAAATCATAACAATCAGTTGGTTATAAAGCCCGGGCCGTCGAATCAATCCTCGACAGTTAATCCGCCATGGACAACAGCAGTTTTCGCGAGTATTCTATCTACCAGTAGATAGATAGTGTCTTTGGAGGCCGCATGAGCACGCCGGAGTTGATCCTCGATGTCGCGCAGGACATGCTGCAGAAGGGTGGACTGCAGGCGTTCAGCTACCGCGATATTTCCTCCCGCGTCGGTATACGCACCGCGAGCATTCATTATTACTATCCCACGAAGGCCGATCTCGCCCATGCCATCGTGACGCGCGTCAGGAAACAATTCAGCACCGCTCTGGCAGAGATCGATACCGGCACCTCCGATCCCCTGCGGCGCCTGGAGAAATTCTGCGGCATTTTTCTGGATACGCTGGGCAGCGCCGATCGTTTGTGTCCGATGTGCATGCTGGCGATGGGTCAGGATGAGATTCCACCTGCGGTGCGGCGCGAGGTGTGTGAATTCTGGAGGCATGGCGAGCATTGGGTGGCGGAAAACATCGAACAGGTGCGCGCGCAGGGGAAATACCCGCCGGCCGTCAAATCCAGCCAGCTGGCGCAGAATTGGATGGCCACGCTGGAGGGTGCGATGGTGGCGGCGCGTGCATTCAACGAGCGCGCGCGCCTGGTGGATGCCATCGCGGTGTTGCTGGCTGGATTGGCGCCGGTCGTTTCCAGGCGTAAAAACCGGCTTGATAGGTAATGTCACTCGTGCGGCGCCGCCTGTTTCATGGAATGCTCCTGCTGCTGTCCGGCTGGCTGGCGGCAGGCGCCGTGGCGGCGGACGCCGCGCTGGCCGTGCAGGAAGTGGCGCCGGGTAATTACGTCCACTTCGGCAAACATGTGACGTTTGAAGACCCGCAACACGATGACATCGCAAACATCGGTTTCATTGTGGGCGGCAAATGCGTGGCGGTGGTGGATACGGGCGGTTCGATCAAGATTGGCCGGCAGTTGCGGGAGGCGGTGCGTGAAAAAACCCGGCTGCCTGTATGTTACGTCATCAACACGCATGTGCACGTCGATCACGTGCTGGGCAATTATGCCTTCAAGGATGACAAACCGATCTTCATCGGCAACGCGGCGCTGGCCGAGGCCATGCGGGCCAACCGGGAGTTCTTCGTCAAAAATTACCCGGAGGATTTGGGCGTGCCCCCCAGCCCGGATCAGGTGATAGGCCCGGATCAGGGGGTGGAAAAGACTCTGGAACTGGATTTGGGCGGCAAGCGGCTGCTGCTAACATCCTATCCCAAGGCGCATTCCAGCGCGGATTTGACGGTGCTGGATGAGGACACGAACACATTATGGACGGGGGACCTGCTGTTCCGGGAGAGAATTCCGTCGCTGGACGGGAGCGTTCTGGGCTGGCTGAAGGTCATCGATGACCTCAAACGGGAAAAGGTGAAACTGGCCATCCCAGGCCACGGGTCGGTGACCAACGACCTGGTGGGCGCGCTGGACCAGGAGCGCGGTTATTTGCAGATGCTGGTGGATCAAGTGCGTGGAATGATCAAACAGGGCGTGCCGATGGAGGTGGCGATGACGCAGGTGGGAATGCCGCAGGCCATGAAATGGCAGCTCTGGGAGCAGCATCACCGGCGCAACGTGATCCGTGTTTTTCATGAACTGGAATGGGAATGAACCTCTTCCGGTTCTGCAGTCAAACAGGTTAACGCAGTAGAGGAGAGCAGACATGTTTAATCGAATGGCAGTCAAGATGGCCATGGTTCTGAGCCTGGCGCTGGCGGGTGTTTGTGCCCGGGCGGAACAGTCGCCGATCAGCGTCTGGGACGCGTTTCTCAAGGACAAGTACTTCAAGGACATGAACATCGTCGAGGACAAGACCGTCATCGACATGACCACGCCCTACCGGGCCGAGGATGCGTCGCTGACACCGGTCTCCATCATTGCGAAGATTCCACAGACGGCGGAGCGTTATATCAAGGATATCTATCTCATCGTCGATCAAAACCCGGAGCCGCTGGTGGGCGTATTCCATACCACGGTGGATATGGGCAAGGCGGACCTGTCCATGCGCATACGCATAGACAAGTACACCAACGTACGCGCGATAGCGGTGCTGAACAACGGCGAGCACCACATGGTGACCAACTATGTGAAGGCCTCCGGCGGCTGTTCCGATCCCTTCGGCGGCGACATCTATGAGGCGCTGAAGACTGCCGGCAGGATGAAATTTCGCACCGTCGGCGACGTGCTGGCGGATCAAACCGAGGTCGGGCAGCTCAACATCAGCCATCCGAACTTCACCGGCATGTCGGTCAATCAGCGCACCGGCAACATCGTGCCGCCGCATTACATCGACAAGCTGAAACTGACCTACAACGACAAGGTCGTGATGACGGCGGAAACCGGCATTTCCATCAGTGCCGACCCGAGTTACCGCTTCTTCTTCAAGCCCGGCCAGGGCGGCAGGCTGAAGGCCGAGGTGGAGGACTCCAAGGGCGGCAAATACGTGGAGGAATTCGACATTCAGCCTCAAGCCGCGGAGGCCGTCTCGACAACGCAGAAGTCATAACACATCTGTTTCGCTGCATTGCGGAAGGGCGCTACGGCGCCCTTTTTGTTTTTTCGAGATTGAACCGGTATTCGTACTGTTATAATTGCACTGCGTTCATCCCGGGGATTCACGATGAGTAAAAAAGGCCACCGCGTCGAGAAGGACAGCATGGGCGAGGTGCGCGTGCCGGTGGACGCGCTCTATGCGGCGCAGACGCAGCGCGCCGTGGACAATTTCCCCGTCAGCGGTTTGCGCATGCCGCGCGCCTTCATTGAGGCCATCGGGCTCATCAAGTCGGCTGCCGCCAGGGCCAATCTCGACCTGGGCCTGCTGGAGAAGCCCATGGCGAAGGCCATACAGTCCGCCGCGCTCGAGGTATCGAAAGGCCGGCACGACGCGCATTTCCCGATCGATGTTTTCCAGACCGGTTCCGGCACCAGCTCGAACATGAACGCCAACGAGGTGATCGCCAATCTGGCGACGCAGCGCCTGGGCCGGAAAGTACATCCGAATGATCACGTCAACATGGGGCAGAGCAGCAACGACGTGGTGCCGACGGCCATCCATGTCAGCGGCTGTCTGCTGGTGACGCGCGATCTGATCCCGGCGCTGGAGCACCTGGCCGACACCATCGCCCGCCGCGGTGCAAAACTGAAAAGCGTCGTCAAGACGGGGCGCACGCACTTGATGGACGCCATGCCGGTGACGTTCGCCCAGGAACTCTCCGGTTGGGAGGCGCAGGTCCGCCACGGCATCGAGCGCCTGCACCCGGCGCTGGAGCGCCTGAACGCCCTGCCGCAGGGCGGCTCCGCCGTCGGCACCGGCATCAACGCGCACCCTGAATTCGGCTCGCGCGTGGCCGCGGAATTGACCGAGTTGACCGGCGTGCCGTTCAAATCGAAGAGCAATCACTTTGAAGGACTGAGTTCACAGGATGCGGCGGTGGAGATGAGCGGCCAGTTGAAGACCATCGCCGTGAGCCTCACCAAGATCGCCAACGATCTGCGCTGGATGAACAGCGGGCCGCTGGCGGGCCTCGCCGAGATCACGCTGCCCGTCCTCCAGCCCGGCAGCAGCATCATGCCCGGCAAGGTGAATCCCGTCATCCCGGAGGCGGTGTGCATGGTCTGTGCGCAGGTGATCGGCAATGACCTCACCATCACCCTCGGCGGCCAGGCGGGCAATTTCCAGTTGAACGTGATGCTGCCGGTGATTGCCTACAATCTCTGCCAGAGCATGGAAATCCTCGCCAATGCCTCGCGTCTGCTGGCGGACAAGACGATTGCGGGATTCACTGTGAACCGCGAGCGGCTGAACGACGCCCTCGACCGCAACCCCATATTGGTGACGGCCTTGAATTCGGTGATTGGCTATGAACTGGGCGCAAAAATCGCCAAGCGGGCTTACAAGGAGAAGAAACCCATCCTCGAGGTCGCCAGGGCAATGACCTCGCTGTCGGAGAAGGAACTCAGGCGCCTGCTCAATCCCGCGGAACTGACCAAGGGCGGCATCCGTTCCAGTAAAAAATAATTCAGGCCCGTCAACACGGCTATTGCAGGTTCACGCTCAAGTGATAGGCAATGTTCTGACCTGAACCGGCGCTGACGCGGATTTTATAGTCGCCGTCACGATGCAGTTTGGCCGACCAATCCTTGAGATCGGAGACGATCTCCCCGCGATTGCTGTAAACCCCGAAAGTGGCGGCCCCCTGGTCGCTGTCAAGCTTGAGTGTCAGCGTCTGGCCATCCTTGGCGGTGATCACGTACTCGCGCACTGATTTCCCGCTTACAGTGCCTGACACCGTGGTTCCGTTGGACCCCCCGGCAAGGCTGATCTTTGAACCCGCGGACTCCTTGGGGCTTTCTTTTCCAGCGGTCTTTGCAGCCTTGTTTTTTCCCTTGGCCGCCGGTTTCTCGGCGGCGGCTTCCGCCACGGCCGCGGGCGGCCGGGCCACGTTATGCAGATTCTGCGCCCGCGTCAGCACCGGCAGCGCCTCGTATTCGCTGATCGGAGCCGGGATGTCATCCACGGTCTTCGAGGCGGCAGTCAGCCTGCCGCTGGCGTCAAACACCATGCTGCGCGCGATCTTGCGTGCGTTTACCGGCGCCGGGGAATTGAATTCGCGCCACTGGCCTTCCTCCTGGTAGAAAGTGAGGTTGCCGCCGTCGAAATAATATTTGCCGGTCGAGGAACCCCGATCACCGGCGTTCAAATGTTCCTCGATGTATACCAGATTGGCGCCGGAGAAATAGGCGGTGAAGGTGGATTCATTACTGCCGGCCTGCCAGCGCCCTTCGCTTTTGGTCAGGGTGTTCAGACTGTTGTCAATCTCGGCGGCCTTGGCCTGCGCCTGGACGATGAAGGGATCCGGCGCGGGAGGAGCCGGCGGCGCCTTCGCGGCGCCGGCCGCGGGCGGCGTGGGCGCAGTCTTGGTCGCGGGCACCGGTTCGGGCTGGGCGGTCGTCGCTTCGAGCACCACCTTGGGCTGGGTGACATCACTGGAGCCCTCGGGCTTGTTGCCCTTGTCCTCGTCGTGATGGCGGCTGCACGCGGCGAGCAGCAGGACGGGAAGGATGAACACGTGATAACGCATGGACATGAAACCTCCTAGAAGCGGGCCGGGCTATGGTGCGTCGCGAAAGTCGAATTCTGTCAAGAACGCCGGTCTTTATCAAACCGAACGACGCAGGGCGGCTGCGAGGCGCGCCATCAGCGGCCGATCGCGCGCCGGATCGAATGCCGGAGCAACATGCCAGTCATGCAGCCAGACGGGCTGCCTGCGCAGTGCTTCGGGCTCGGTACTGTAACGCGGGATGACGTGCGCATGCAGCGCCGGCTCGGCGTTGCCCAGCATCTCGTAGTTGATGCGCGCCGCGCCGGTGACCGTCAGCACGGCGGCGCCGAGATCGGCCATGTCACCCAGGAATCGCGCGCGCGCATCGCTGGCAAGCTCATGCAGATCAGCGACCACGGGATCGGGGTACAGCACGCAATAACCCGGCAGGATTTGCGGATCGCCCAAGACCGCCCAGCCGGAAGGCAGTGGCGAGATCACGCGGGCCAGCCTGCCCGCGCGCGCCGCGCTGACAAACCGGTGTATGGCGGTTTCTGCATTCATACCAAGACCATTGCTTTCAAATGAGTCGCCGAATCACGAGATTGCGCTTCAGTTCAGCCGCGCCAAAGCCTGCAGCATGGCTTCTTCGCCGTATCCCCTGATCACCTCATTGCCGATGACGATGACGGGAATGCCCCTGGCATGCAGCACATCCCGATGAACGCGGCCCGCCTCGCTGTCTTGTTCGATATCCCGCTCCAGGTAGTCGACATGATGGCTTTTGAAGAACGCCCGCGTCCTGGCGCAGTAGGGACACCATGCCGTCGAGTACATGACGACCTTGTAGTCGGTGTGGGCGAAAACAGCGGCGCGCGTTCCTGGATCATCAAGCCGCACATCCGGGCTGGCGGTCGCATGGAACAGGCCGTATAAAATGCAGGCGACCACCAGCACGACCAGCCAGGGTGCACTTGTTCCCTGCGCCTGGAGCCGGGTGGGCGCCGGCGGATTCCACTGGGTTGGCGGCATACCTGTGTGAGCCTGCCGCTGATGCGCCAGATACTTGGCGATCGCGATACCGCAATGGGGACACTGCCAGTCCGGCGCCGTATCGCCAGGCCGGCGCGTGTAGTGGCACCTGGGGCAGGGATCGGTCATCGGCAATGCGCGCGTCGCCGGGGCGGGCTTGCGTCACGCCGCCAGCAGGCGCTCCAGCAGTTTTTCGTAGATGGTGGAGAGCGCGTCGAGATCGGCAACGGCAATGTGCTCGTCGATCTTGTGGATGGTGGCGTTGAGTGGACCGAGCTCGAGGACCTCCGCGCCGGTCGGGGCGATGAAGCGGCCATCGGAGGTGCCGCCGCCGGTCGATAGTTCCAGGGTGATGCCGCGCACCTGCTTGACCGCCTGCCCCGCTGCCTCGAGGAGTTTGCCGTGTGAAGTCAGGAACGGCTTGCCGGACAGGCGCCAGTCGATGCTGTAGTCCAGATGATGGCGGCGCAGAATATCCCCGACGTATTGTTTCAAACCGTCATCCGACTGTTCCGTCGAGTAGCGGAAGTTGAACTGTACCTCCAGTTCGCCGGGGATGACGTTGTCCGCGCCGGTGCCGCCGTGGATGTTGGAGATCTGAAAACCCGTCGGCGGAAAATGCGCGTTGCCCTTATCCCAGGTCATCGCTGCCAGCTCCGACAGCGCCGGCAGGGCCAGGTGAACGGGATTTTTGGCGAGATGCGGGTAGGCGACGTGCCCCTGCACACCACGCACCCGTAGCGTGCCGTTGAGCGAGCCGCGCCGGCCGTTTTTGGCGGTGTCGCCGACTTTCTTCTCCGACGACGGTTCGCCGACCAGACACCAGTCGATCTGCTCGCCGCGCCGGCGCAGTTTGTCGATGACCTTTACCGTGCCGTCCTCCGCCGGCCCCTCTTCATCGCTCGTCAGCAGGAATGCAATCGAGCCTTGATGTTGCGGACGCCGCGCGATGAAGCGCTCGGTGGCGGTGACCATCGCCGCGATGCTGCCCTTCATGTCGGCCGCGCCGCGCCCGTAGAGATTGCCATCGCGCACCTCTGGCACGAACGGATCGGAGGTCCAGGCCTCGCGCGGCCCGGTGGGAACCACGTCGGTGTGCCCCGCAAACACGAACAACGGCTGCGCAGTGCCGCGCCGCGCCCACAGGTTCTCCACCTCGGCGAACATCATGGCCTCGATGTTGAAGCCCAGTGCCCGCAACCGCGCGGCGATCAGCGCCTGGCAGCCGGCGTCGTCGGGCGTCACCGACGGCCGGTTGATCAATGCCTTCGCCAGTTCCAGTGTCTCAGTCATGTTTCCGTCCGGAGATCTCGCCCAACCGTTTGCGCGCGAGGAGGAAATAACGCTCGTCAATTTCGCTGCCGATGAACCGGCGGCCCAATTGTAGCGCAGCCACGCCGGTGGAGCCCGAACCCATGAAGGGGTCGAAAATCACGTCTTCCGGCCGCGTACTGGCGCGCAGGCAGCGTTCGATGAGTTCCACGGGTTTTTGCGTGGGATGGCGCCCATGTTTTTTCTCCGCTCTTCCCGCGGCGCGCAACCGCCAGACGCTCTTCATCTGCCGCCCGCCGTTGAGTTTCTTCATGTCGGCATAATTGAAGGTGTATTTGTGTCGGTCATTTTTTTGCGCCGGCGTCGCCCACAACAGGGTCTCGGTGGCGTGCGTGAAACAGCGGCAGCCGAGATTGGGCGGTGGATTGGGCTTTTCCCAGACGATGTCGTTGAGTATGCGAAAACCGAGTTGCTGCATGGCCATGCCGACGCTCAGGTAGACATGAAACGTCCCGCTGACCCAGATCGTGCCCGCGGGTTTCAGCACCCGCTTGCACGCTGAAAGCCATGCCAGGTTGAATTCATGATCAACTTCGATCCCGCGGCTGCGGTCCCACTCGCCCTTGTTGACCCGGGCGCGACGGCCTGCAACGCACGTGGTGCCGTTATTGGAAAGAAAATAAGGCGGATCGGTCCACACGCTATCGACACTGGCCGCCGGCAGTTCCGCCATCACCGCGAGCCGATCACCGCAGTACAAACGGATGCGGCCGCTGGCGGTTTCCCAGTAACGATGTTCCTTGTGCTTCACGCGTCCGGTGCCGAGGCGTCGATGCTGAGCGCGTGGATGTCGGTCTGCATCAGATCGCCGAGTGCGTCGTAAACGAGGCGGTGGCGCTGCACCGGATTCAACCCCGCGAAACGGCTGCTGACTATGCGCAGCCGGTAATGACCCCTCCCGCTTTTGGCGCCGGCATGTCCCGCGTGCAGATGACTTTCGTCGATCAAGTCCATCGTCGCCGGTGTCAGCGCCTTTTGCAGGCGATCACGAATGCGCGTCATGCGATCTTCCATGTGACATCTGCTTACGGCATGGTTTTCCTGAACGGTCGTACCGTCACGCGCTGGTAGACGCCGGCCGCCAGATATGGATCGGCATCGGCCCAGGCTTGCGCGGCCGTGAGCGAGTCGAACTCGGCGATGATGATGCTGCCGGTGAAACCCGCCGGGCCGGGATCGGGACTGTCGATGGCGGGGAAGGGGCCGGCCAGCAGCAGCCGTCCCTGATCCTTCAGCGCCTGCAAGCGCTCCAGGTGCTGCGGGCGCGTTTGCATGCGCTTGTCCAGGCTGTTGGCGTGGTCTTCGCCGACGATGACGTAGTACATGTGGATCCCTCAGTGCGGAGCCGGTGTGGTTTTATGTATTTCCTCGGCGTGGCGGGCGAGATAGAACGATTGCGCTATGGCAAACAGCAGCATCAGTCCCAGCATGCCGAAGAGCTTGAATTTCACCCAGGTCTCCTCGGCAAAATTAAACGCCACGTAGAGATTGACGCCGCCGAGGAAGATAAAAAACAATACCCAGCTCATATTCAAGCGCCGCCACACCGCCGCCGGCGCGGTAATCGCGCCTTCCATCATCCGCCGCACCAGATTTTTGGGACCGACGAATTCGCTGCCGAGGAAGATCAGCGCGAAGGCCCAGTACACCGCCGTGGGCTTCCATTTGATGTAGCGTGCGTCGTGCAGCAACAGGGTGGCGCCGCCGAGGACGATGAGCAGCGCCAGGGTCACCAGTTGCATTTTTTCATAACGGCCATGACGCAGCCGGTGCCAGGACACCTGCGCCAGCGAGGCGCCGATGGCCACCGCCGTGGCAAGGTAGATGCCCTGACTGCGATCCGCCGGAAGGTAATAGGCGATGAAAAACAGCAATATTGGGAGAAAATCGAATAAAACTTTCATGTATCAGCCGGCGCGATATGGAAACATTATAATCATACCGGAAACATGCCAACGGCTGCACCGCGAGTCATCACATGGGACGCCTGCTGGAAATTCATCCGCAAAACCCGGAACGCCGCAAACTGGAACAGGTGGTGGCGGCTTTGCGCGACGGCGGCGTCATCATCTATCCCACCGATTCCTGTTACGCGCTGGGTTGCAAGATCGGCGACAAGGAGGCGCAGGAGCGCATCCGCCGCCTCCGCCAGCTCGACGCCCGGCACAATTTCACGCTGGTATGCCGCGACCTGTCGCAACTCGCGACCTATGCGCGGGTCGGCAATCCGGCCTACCGGCTGATGAAGTCGTTGACGCCGGGGCCGTATACGTTTCTACTGCGTGCCACGCACGAGGTGCCGCGACGTTTGCAAAATCCCAAGCGCAAGACCATCGGCTTGCGGGTGCCGGATCATCGGGTCACGCAGGCGCTGCTGGAACTGCATAACGAGCCGATTATGAGTTCCACGCTGATGTTGCCCGGCGAGGATCTGCCGCTTAACGACCCTGAAGTCATCATGACGCGGCTGGGAAACCAGGTGGATCTGGTCGTGGGAGGGGGCAATTGCGGGCTGACGCCGACCACCGTGATAGATTTGGCCGAAGGCGAGCCGCATGTATTGCGAATCGGCAGCGGTCCGGTGGAGATGTTCACCACCGCATCTGTAGCGACGCACTAGTTTGTTGATCTGAAAAGACATTATTCGAGAAATTCTGTTTGGGGCGGGAGGCCGTGCTGGGGTAAAATGCCCCATTCGTTTCGTGTCATAGTTTTGTCATTTCAGTTTAAATAAACACGACGCCCACGGGAAATCCTACAAGCATGACCGCCAGCCGACGTGTAGTATCCGGCATGCGCCCCACGGGCGCATTGCATCTGGGGCACTACCACGGGGTACTCAAGAACTGGGTGCGTTTGCAGCATGAATACGAGAGCTTTTATTTCGTCGCCGACTGGCACGCGCTGACCACCGCCTACGAGGATACCGCCGTCATCGCCGGCTCCGTGCTGGAAATGGCGGTGGACTGGCTGGCCGTGGGTTTGAATCCGGGCGAGGCGACGCTGTTCATCCAGTCGCGCGTCCCGGAACACGCCGAGCTGCACCTGTTGTTGTCGATGATCACGCCGCTCGGCTGGCTGGAGCGGGTGCCGTCGTACAAGGATCAGCAGGAAAAACTGGCGGCCAAGGACCTGTCGACGTACGGCTTTCTTGGGTATCCGCTGTTGCAAACGGCGGACGTGCTCTGCTACAAGGCCGGCTATGTGCCGGTGGGCGAGGATCAGGTGGCGCATATCGAACTCTCGCGCGAAGTCGCGCGGCGTTTCAATTTTCTCTACGGCCGCGAGCCGGGCTACGAGCAGAAGGCAGAGGCGGCGGTGAAGAAACTGGGGAAGAAAAACGCCACCCTCTACAACGATCTGCGCAAGCAGTATCTGGAGACAGGCGACGCAGCGGCGCTGGAAAAGGCCAAGGCGCTGATTGACGCGCGGCGGAGCATGAGTCTTGGCGATCGCGAGCGCCTGCTCGGATATCTTGAAGGCGGCGGCAAGGTCATCCTGCCCGAGCCGCATCCGCTGTTGACGCCGGCATCGAAGGTGCCGGGACTGGACGGCGAAAAAATGTCGAAGTCCTACAACAACACCATTGGTTTGCGCGAAGATCCGGAGGCGGTGGAGAAAAAACTGCGCACCATGCCGACCGACCCGGCGCGCGTGCGCCGCTCCGATCCGGGCAATCCGGATAAATGCCCGGTGTGGAAATTTCACGAGATTTACTCCAGCGATGATGTGAAGAAATGGGTGCAGCAAGGCTGCCGTAGCGCCGGCATCGGCTGCCTGGAGTGCAAACAACCGGTGATCGACGCGGTGCTGAAGGAGTTGAAGCCCATCCGCGAGCGCAGCCAGGAATATCTCGAGGACCTCGACAACGTGCGTGCAATCCTGGATAAAGGCTGCGAGAAGGCGCGTGAAGCGGCGCGCGAAACGCTGGAGGATGTGCGCGAAGCAATGGGCCTTGTTTATCGATGAGCACTGAAGATCTCGTCACGCAGGGCGCGCGTCCGGAGCAGGAGGAGATGCCATTTGCCATCGTGCAGGGCGTGCCGCTGACGGAACTGCCCAAGGACCTCTACATACCGCCGGACGCCCTGGCGGTGTTTCTGGAGGAAACCTTCGAGGGGCCGCTCGATTTGCTGCTGTATCTGATCAAACGTCAGAACTTGGACATCCTGGACATCCCCATCGCCCAGATTACGCGCCAGTACATGTCCTACATCGATCTCATGCAGGAACTGCAACTGGAACTGGCGGCGGAATATCTGGTGATGGCCGCGATGCTCGCCGAGATCAAATCGCGCATGCTGCTGCCGCGCCCCGCCCGCGCCGACGACGAGGAGGACCCGCGCGCCGAACTCGTGCGCCGCCTGCAGGAATACGAGCGTTACAAGAGGGCGGCGGAGGATCTGGAGCAATTACCGCGGCTGGAACGCGACCTCCACGCCGTCGTCGTGCCCTTTCCGGAGCGCCACGTCAGTCTGCGCCCGCCGACGGTGACGATGCAGGAGTTGATGGCGGCATTCGCCGAGGTGCTGGCGCGCGCCGATCTGTTCACGAACCATCGCGTCCGGCGCGAGCCCCTGTCGGTGCGCGAGCGCATGGCCAGTGTGCTCGAGCGCAGCCGCGATGGTTTCGTGGAATTCACGCGGCTGTTCACGGTGTCCGAGGGCCGCGCAGGCGTGGTGGTGACGCTGCTTGCCATTCTGGAATTGCTGAAGGGGGCCATGATCGAAATGGTGCAGAATGAGCCGCATGGCCCGATCTACGTGAAGGCGGTGCCGGCATGAACATGGAAGAACTGAAAAAGATCATCGAAGCCGCGCTGATGGTGACCGATGAACCGTTGTCGCTGGACCGGCTGGAGGCGTTGTTCGATCTCGGCTTGGGCGCGGTGCCGGAGCACGAGGCCGTGCGTGCCGCGGTGGAATCCCTGCAGCAGGATTACGCCGGGCACGGCATCGAACTGAAACAAGTGGCGAGCGGCTGGCGTTTCCAGGCGCGCGCCGAATACGCGCCGTGGATCAACCGGCTGTGGGAGGAGCGGGCGCCGAGGTATTCGCGCGCCCTGCTGGAAACGCTGGCGATCATCGCCTACCGCCAGCCGATCACGCGCGGCGAGATCGAGGACATCCGCGGCGTGTCGCTGGCGCCGAGCATTCTGAAAACCCTGACCGAGCGCGAATGGGTGCGGGTGGCAGGCTACCGCGACGTGCCCGGCCGACCCGCGGTATACGCCACCACCAGGGAATTTCTGGATTACTTCAATCTGAAAAGCCTGTCCGATCTGCCGGAGCTGTCGGAGTTGCGGGATATCGAGGACATCAATCTTGATCTGTTCCGTGAATTGCCGGCGTCATCGGCCGACGGTACCGGCGCCGCGAACGAGGCGGAGAGAGTGCCCGCAATGGCGTCCATTCCGGAAGCGGATGACGGCACACGGGAAAACAGCGCCCAGGCCGCCGAGGCGGCGGAATAAATTTTCCCGGTTGGCAAGTGAGTGAACGTCTGCACAAGGTGCTGGCCCGCGCCGGGTTGGGTTCGCGCCGTCAGCTGGAAGGCTGGATCGCCGCCGGGCGTGTCAGTGTCAACGGCAGCATCGCGCAGATCGGGCAGGCGGTGAATCCCGGTGATGACATCCACGTGGATGGTCGCCGCGTACCGGCCATGCGCCTGGCGCCGGTGCAGCTGCGGGTGATCGGTTACCACAAACCGGCGGGCGAAATTTGCAGCCGGCGCGATGAGCAGGGGCGCGGAACCGTGTTTGACAGGTTGCCGAACCTGCGCGGCGGGCGCTGGCTCAATATCGGCCGGCTTGATGTTGCCACCTCCGGCCTGCTGTTGTTCACCACCGATGGGGAGCTGGCCCATCGCCTCATGCACCCTTCGAGTAGTGTGGAACGCGAATACGCCGTGCGCATATTAGGGACGGTCACGCCCGATATGCTGCACCGTTTACAGAGCGGCGTGGAACTGGACGACGGTCCTGCACACTTCGACACCATCATCGACGCCGGCGGCAGCGGCGCCAACCACTGGTATCACGTGACGTTGCACGAGGGCCGCAACCGGGAGGTCAGGCGCCTGTGGGAATCGCAGGGACTGACGGTCAGCCGCCTTATTCGCGTGCGTTACGGTCCCTGTCTGCTGCCGCGTGATCAGCGCGCCGGTCGCTGGTGGGAACTTGAGGACGCCGAACTCAATGCCTTGTTGCAAATCGCCGGATTCCCGGCACCACCACCGCGCAAATCCAGGTCCGGATCCAGGCGCCAAGCGGCTGCGCGGAACAGCCCCCGCCGCGGCCGCCGCACTGACCCGCGCCAGGAACGCCGTGAGCATGGCCATGATTCTGGTTCCAAAACCGCCACAGAAACCAGCCGTAAACCCGGCCAGAGTGTGGGCCGTGGCAGCCATCGTAACCAGCGGCCGTCGTCCAAATCACGGCGTCCACGCACGCGATGAACGCGAGGCGGTTGCGCACCGTGTATGAGCGGCTTCATCATCACCATGGTCCTCAGCATTGGTGGCCGGGTGACACGCCGTTTGAAATCATGGTCGGTGCGGTGCTGACGCAGAACACCGCCTGGCGCAATGTGGAGCGCGCCATCGCCAACTTAATCGCCGTGCGCTCTCTGGACGCACGCCGGATCGTCCGGCTGCCACTCAAACGCCTGGCGGAACTGCTCCGTCCCTCCGGCTATTTCAACGTCAAGGCGCGCCGGCTGCGGCATTTCTGTGAATGGCTGCTGGCGCGTGGCGGCGTGTCCGTGCTGAAGATGATGGATACGCCTACGTTGCGGCATGATCTGCTGGCCGTGCACGGCGTCGGCCCGGAGACCGCCGATGACATCCTACTCTATGCCCTGCACCGGCCGGTATTTGTCATCGATGCCTACACGCGGCGGCTGTTTTCGCGCCTGGGGCTCATCAAGGGCGATGAATCCTACGAGACGCTGCGCACCGGTTTCGAGACCGCGCTGGGCCCGGATGTGCCGCTTTATAATGAATACCACGCCCTCATCGTCCGCCACGCCAAGGAGATATGCCGGCCCCGCCCGCGCTGTGAAATATGCTGTCTGCGGCGCATGTGTCCAAGTCGCCAGCGAACCGGCCGGGCCGCTAAAAATTGATTTCGGGGGCAGCGGTGGTTAAGCTTTGCGGCCCTTTTGTCGAATGCGTCGGCCGGCAAAGACCCCGTCGGGAGAATAAGCGTGCGTGATCGCCTGGTGGCGGGTAACTGGAAAATGAACGGCACGCTGGGTTCGGTGCGGGCATTGTTGGAAAATTTGCGCCGTGAGTTGAAGCCGATGCAGGACGTGAAGGTGGCGGTATGCCCGGCATTCGTGCATTTGCGCGATGTGGCGGCGTTGTTGGCGGATATGCCGGTAACGCGGCGCATCTGCCTTGGTGCACAGAATTTATCGCCGCACCCGCCCGGAGCGCATACCGGTGAGGTGGAGGGCGGTATGCTGAAGGAACTGGGCTGCCGTTACGTGATTATCGGCCATTCCGAGCGCCGGCAGCATGACGGTGAGACAGATGAGCTTGTTGCGGCCAAGTTCGCGCGGGCGCTCGAAGTGGGCCTGACGCCGATCCTGTGCATGGGTGAGACGCTGGCCGAGCGCGAGGCCGGCGACACCGAGCGGGTGGTGGCACGGCAACTCGACGCCGTGCTGAACCGCAGTGGAACAACGGCGTTGGCGGATGCGGTGATTGCCTACGAACCGGTGTGGGCAATCGGCACGGGGCGTGTCGCGACGCCGGCGCAGGCGGAAGCGGTGCACGCCTTTTTGCGCCAGCGCATCGCCGGCCATGACGCCACGGCGGCGGCGCGGGTGCGCATCCTGTACGGCGGCAGCGTCAAGGCGGCGAATGCGCCGGCGCTGTTCGCGGAAGCAGATATTGACGGCGCGCTGGTGGGCGGTGCTTCGCTGGACGCTGCGGAGTTCGCCGCGATTTGCCATGCCGCGAAGAGACAACGTTAATCGAGAGACTTGCAACATGTTGATGACTGTATTGCTGGTATTTCATGTATTGATGGCGGCGGCGCTGACCACGTTGATTTTGATCCAGCGCGGTCGCGGGGCGGAGGCCGGCGCGGCCTTCGGCAGCGGCGCCTCGGCGACCGTGTTCGGCGCGCGCGGCTCGGCCTCGTTTCTGTCGCGCACCACGGCGATTCTCGCCACTTTATTTTTCATCAATTGTTTCGTGCTGTGGCATCTGTCCAACCAGCAGGCCCCGAAAAAAAGTTTGATGGAAAGCGTCGTCACCGCGCCCGCGGGCAAGACGCCGGTGAATACCGCCCCGCCGGTAAATGAGCCCGCGGATGTGCCGGCCAAACCCGGAATGAGCACTCCGGTGCAGGAGAATTCCCCGGCGCCGGTACAGGCTGCCGGGGCGGAAAGGACGGCCCCGCCGGCGCCGGAGAGCAAACCCGCGGACGTGCCCACCGTGCCCCCTGCACCAAAAAACTGATTTCTGTTAGTTTTCATATCGTCATACGCATGCCGACGTGGTGGAATTGGTAGACACGCCATCTTGAGGGGGTGGTGGGGCAACCCGTGAGAGTTCGAGTCTCTCCGTCGGCACCATCCAGCACCCGGTTCGAACGACCCATGAAGACACTCATCGTTACCGCCGATGATTTCGGCCTGTCCGTGCCGGTGAACGAGGCGGTGGAGGAGGCGCACCGCCGCGGCATACTGACCGCCGCCAGTCTCATGGTGACGGCGCCGGCGGCGGCGGATGCCGTGGAACGCGCGCGCCGGCTGTCCACGCTCGGAGTCGGCCTGCATCTGGCGCTGGTGGACGGCCGGCCGGCGCTGCCTGCGGAGCAACTGCCGGATTTGGTCGGGCGTGACGGGCGTTTCCTGCGTGATCCGGTGCGCGTGGGCGTGAAGTTGTTTTTCCTGCGCCCAGTGCAGCAACAGGCGGAGGTGGAAGTGCGCGCGCAACTCGAGCGATTCCTCGCCACCGGCCTCCCGCTCGATCATGTGGACGGGCACCATCATTTCCACCAGCATCCGGTGATCGTCGACTTGTTGATCAAGCTCGCCCCGGAATACGGCATTAAAGCTGTGCGGGTGCCGAGCGAACCACCACTGGTTTCCTGGCGCGCGCAACGCGAAGGATTGCTGCGGCGCTGCCGGGGTTGGTTGTTCGCCGCCAACCGCCTGCGCACCATGCGCCGGCGGTTGCGTCGCGCGGGAATACTCTGCAACGATCACATTTTCGGTTTGTACGACAGCGGTCGCATGACATCCGCGCGTATCGTCCGATTTCTTGATCATCTGCCGGACGGTGTCACCGAATTGTATTGTCATCCTGCTACAAGGCGGTGGCCGGCCGATGCCGACCATCTGCCGGACAGCTATCTTTGCACCGAGGAGTTCATCGCGCTGGCGGACCCGGAGCGTCGCGCGCAGCTGGAGTCCTTGGGCGTCCGTCGCGTCGCGTTTCGCGGTTTGACAGCATAGGCCTCGTGGGACGGAAACCGGCTGCCGAAGCCGCCCTGACCGGGGCGTCTGGAATTATTAATCGGTTGTGAAATCCAACATTTAAGAGGGATTTGCAGTACACTATTGCTGTGCAGCAGCAGGCGGTGATGCGGCCGGGAAAATACATCGTGATTACGCCATGTTAACAGGCTATCTGCCCATACTGGTCTTCATCGTGGTCGGCATCCTGGTCGGCGTGGTGTCGATTGCCATCGGCTTTGTCCTGAGCAGCCTCACTGGCAGCCGCAAACCCTACGGCGAGAAGTTGTCGCCGTATGAATGCGGCTTCGAGGCTTTCGAGGACGCGCGCATGAAATTCGATGTGCGTTATTACCTCGTCGCCATCCTGTTCATTCTGTTCGATCTGGAGATCGCCTTCCTGTTTCCCTGGGCCGTGGCCCTGCGCCAGATCGGCGCCGCCGGCTTCTGGGCGATGATGATCTTCCTCGCCATCCTGGTCGTGGGTTTCATCTACGAATGGAAGAAGGGCGCGCTCGAATGGGAATAACAAGTACCTGTCTCAAAAATACCGTTTGCCCTTCGATACCTCAGGGCGAACGGTTTTCTTGTTCCGAGGGATTTTTTTATGAGCACTAATCTTACGGCGGCGGCGATGAGCAAGTCTTCCTCGCCCATCCCCGGCGCTGTGCCGACGACGCTGACGGACACGACGGGCTTCCTGCAGCGCGGTTTTGTCACCACCACGCTCGATGCCGCGATCAACTGGGCGCGCACCGGCTCGCTGTGGCCGATGACCTTCGGGCTCGCGTGCTGCGCGGTCGAAATGATGCACGCCGGCGCCGCGCGTTACGATTTGGATCGTTTCGGCGTCGTGTTCCGACCGAGTCCCCGCCAGTCCGATCTGATGATCGTCGCCGGCACGCTGGTCAACAAGATGGCCCCGGCTCTGCGCAAGGTGTACGACCAGATGGCGGAGCCGCGCTGGGTCATCTCCATGGGCTCCTGCGCCAACGGCGGCGGCTATTACCATTATTCCTACTCGGTGGTGCGCGGCTGTGATCGCATCGTGCCGGTGGACGTCTACGTCCCCGGCTGTCCGCCGACCGCCGAGGCGTTGCTGTACGGCATCGTGCAGTTGCAAAAGAAGATCCGCCGCACCCAGACCATCGCCAGATAGCCCCATGCCGCTGCCCGTAACGGAATTACAAGCGCGACTGGAACAATGCTTCGCGGGCCAGTACACGCAGCTCATACTGGCCACCGGCCAGCTGACGATGGAGTTGCCGCGCGCGCAGTTCTCGACAGTTTGCCAGCGGTTGCGGGATGACCCGCAATTCGCGTTTACCCAGATGATGGACCTTTGTGGCGTGGATTACGCCGCCTTTGGAAGCAGCGATTGGGAAACAAACAATGCGACGACTTCCGGTTTCAGCCGTGGCGTCAGCGATGACCCCGATGTGCAAACCACGCCGCGCCGTTACGCCGTGGTCTATCAACTGCTATCGCTGGAACATAATCAGCGCCTGCGTTTGCGCGTTTTTGCCGAAGGTGAACCGCCAACCGTGGATACGGTGACGGCGATCTGGAATTCCGCCGACTGGTTCGAGCGCGAGGCATTCGATCTGTTCGGCATCCTGTTCGAGGGGCATCCGGATTTGCGACGGCTGCTCACCGATTATGGTTTCATCGGCCATCCCTTCCGCAAGGATTTCCCGCTCGAAGGCCATGTCGAGGTGCGCTACGACCCGGAGAAGGGCCGCGTGGTGTACCAGCCGGTGACCATCCAGAATCGCGTGCTGGTGCCGCGCGTGATCCGCAAGGATGATCGCTTTGACGCCGCCCGCAACAAATCAGCCAAGAATTGAAGTGGAGCAATGAAAATGTCATCAAGGGATGCAGCGCAAGGCGAAAATGGACGAGAAAGCGGAGTGTACACGGCCAGTACACGAGCATTTCGAGTTCGTTTTCAACACAGCGATGCGCCCTTCAGGACATTTTCGTAGATCATGCCGGAAATTCGGAACATGACGCTGAATTTCGGGCCCCAGCATCCTGCGGCCCACGGCGTGCTGCGGCTCGTGCTGGAAATGGACGGCGAGGTCATCGAGCGCGCCGATCCGCACATCGGTCTCCTGCACCGCGCCACGGAAAAGCTGGCCGAGAGCAAGCCCTACAACCAGAGCATCGGTTACATGGACCGGCTCGACTACGTTTCCATGATGTGCAACGAACACGCCTATGTGCTCGCCATCGAACGGTTGCTCGGCATCACGCCGCCGAAGCGCGCCCAATATATCCGCGTACTGTTCGACGAGATCACCCGCATCCTGAACCACTGTCTCTGGCTCGGTGCGCATGCGCTCGACATCGGGGCAATGACCGTGTTCCTGTACGCCTTCCGCGAGCGCGAAGACTTGATGGACTGCTACGAGGCGGTGTCCGGCACGCGCATGCATGCGACTTATTACCGCCCCGGCGGCGTCTATCGCGATTTGCCGGCGCAAATGCCGCAGTATCAACCCTCGCGTTTTCGAAGCGACGGCGACGCGCAGCGGCTCAACCGCAACCGGCGGGGTTCCTTGCTGGATTTCATCGATGACTTCGCCGATCGTTTCCCGAAATGCGTGGACGAATATGAAACACTGCTGACCGACAACCGCATCTGGAAGCAGCGCACGGTCGGGATCGGCGTCGTCACGCCCGAGCGTGCCCTGCAACTGGGCTTCAGCGGACCGATGCTGCGCGGTTCGGGTATCGCCTGGGACCTGCGGAAGAAACAACCCTACGAGGTCTACGATGAGATCGACTTCGACGTTCCCGTGGGCGTGAAGGGCGACTGCTACGATCGCTACCTTGTCCGCATCGAGGAGATGCGGCAGTCGGCGCGGATCATCAAGCAGTGCGTCAAGTGGCTGCGCGCGAATCCCGGCCCGGTGATCATCGACGATCACAAACTGGTGCCGCCGCGGCGCGAGGAAATGAAGGGCGACATGGAGTCGCTGATCCATCATTTCAAGCTGTTTACCGAGGGTTTTTGCGTGCCTGCCGGCGAGGTCTACGCGGCGGTGGAGCACCCCAAGGGCGAGTTCGGGATTTACCTGGTATCCGACGGCGCCAACAAGCCGTACCGCGTCAAGATCCGCGCGCCGGGTTTCGCGCACCTGTCCGCGCTCAACGAAATGGCCAGGGGCCACATGCTGGCCGACGTTGTTGCGATTATCGGCACGCAGGACATCGTCTTTGGCGAGGTGGACAGATGAGCTTCGTCTTTCGCGCCCATACTTTGTTGCCCGGCCCTTCGCGGTCTTCACATACTGCCGCGTATGCTCCGGCCGCTCAGGACCTCGCGCCTTGTCTGGACGCGAAATACTTGCTCATGGGTTTGGTGACTTGATGGAAGCGAATAATGCAAAATTGTCGGCGCATGCGCGGCAGGTCATCGATCAATGGCTCACGAAATACCCGCCGGATCGCAAGCGCTCCGCCGTGCTGGCGGCGCTGCGCGAAGTCCAGCATGAGAACGGCGGCCATCTGACGGTGGAATTGATGGACGCCGTGGCTGAATATCTCGGAATGCCTTCGATCGCGGTGTATGAAGTGGCCAGTTTCTACTCCATGTTTGAGACCCACCCGGTCGGGCGGCACAGCATCTCGGTGTGCACCAACATCTCCTGCATGCTGCGGGGCGCCGATGACATCGTGGCGCACATGGAGAAGAAGCTCGGCATCAAGACCGGCCAGAGCACCCGGGACGGGCGCATCCATCTCAAATGCGAGGAGGAATGTCTCGCCGCCTGCTGCGGCGGCCCCATGATGATGGTGGATCACAAATATCACGAGCAGCTGACGCCGGAGAAGGTCGACCGCATCCTGGAGGATCTGAAATGACGCAGTTGAATCAGGTCTGCTACCGGACGCTGCAATTCGAACAGCCGTGGACCTACGAGAATTATCTCAAGGTCGACGGTTACAGGGCATGGCGGAAGATTCTCGCAGAGAAAATTCCGCCGGATCAGATCATCGAGGAGGTCAAGAACTCCGGACTGCGCGGGCGCGGAGGCGCCGGCTTCCCGACCGGCGTGAAATGGGGATTCATGCCGAAGAACCCCACGGGTCCGAGCTACGTCATCTGCAACTCGGATGAATCCGAGCCGGGCACATGCAAGGATCGCGACATCCTGCGGTTCAACCCGCACGCGCTGGTGGAGGGCATGGCCATCGCCGGTTACGCCATGCGCTGCAAGGTGGGCTACAACTACATCCGCGGCGAGTTCATGGACGAGCCCTGCGAGCGTTTCGAACAGGCGCTGAAGGAGGCCTACCGCGAGGGCCTGCTCGGCAGGAATATTCTGGGTTCCGGCGTGGATTTCGATTTGCACACGCACCTGGGCGCCGGCGCCTACATCTGCGGCGAAGAGACGGCATTGCTGGAATCCTTGGAGGGCAAAAAGGGACAACCGCGCTTCAAGCCGCCGTTCCCCGCCAATTACGGCGCCTTCGGCCGGCCGACCACGGTGAACAACACCGAGACCTTTGCCTCCGCGCCAAGCATCATCCTCAAGGGTGGCAAGTGGTTCGCGGAACTGGGCAAGCCCAACAACGGCGGCACCAAGATCTTCTCGGTGTCTGGCCACGTGGAAAAACCCGGCAACTTCGAAGTGCCGCTGGGCCTGCCGTTCAAGGAACTGCTGGCGCTGGCGGGCGGCGTCTGGAAGGGCCGCCGGCTCAAGGCGGTGATCCCCGGCGGTTCGTCCGCGCCCGTGCTGCCGGGCGACGTCATGATGGGCTGCACCATGGATTTCGACTCATTGAAGAACGCCGGCTCCATGCTGGGTTCCGGCGCGGTGGTGGTGATGGATGAGACCACCTGCATGGTCAGGATGCTGGAGCGCATCGCGCGCTTTTATTATTCGGAATCCTGCGGCCAGTGCACCCCCTGTCGCGAAGGCACCGGCTGGATGTACCGCGTCATCAAGCGCATCGAGGAAGGTCAGGGGCGCCAGCAGGACCTCGACATGCTGGTGGACATCTCGAAGAAGATCGAGGGGCACACCATCTGCGCCTTCGGCGACGCCGCCGCCTGGCCGGTGCAGAGTTTCATCAAGCATTACCGCGCCGAATTCCAGCATCACATCGACAACGGCTGCTGCATGACGGGTCCCGGCGCCCGCAGGCAGGCGGCGTGACGTGAACTGACATGGCGGACGCACTGGTCAACATTGAGATCGACGGCAAGCCGCTCCAGGCGCGCAAGGGCGCCATGATCATCGAGGTCACCGATCAGGCGGACATCTACGTGCCGCGGTTCTGCTACCACAAGAAGCTGTCCATCGCCGCCAACTGCCGCATGTGCCTGGTGCAGGTGGAGAAGATGCCCAAGCCGGTGCCGGCCTGCGCCACGCCGGTCATGGAGGGCATGAAGGTGCAGACCCGCTCGCCCTTCGCGCGCGCGGCGCAGAAGGCGACGATGGAATTCCTGCTCATCAACCATCCGCTCGACTGTCCGATCTGCGATCAGGGCGGCGAGTGCGAGTTGCAGGACCTGGCCATGGGCTATGGCGCCGATGTGTCGCGCTTCAACGAGGGCAAGCGCGTGGTCAAGGACAAGGATCTGGGACCGCTGATCCAGACCGACATGACGCGCTGCATTCACTGCACGCGCTGCGTGCGCTTCGGCGAGGAGATCGCCGGTCTGCGCGAGCTCGGCGCCACCGGCCGCGGCGAGCACATGGAAATCGGCACCTACATTGAGAAGGCGGTCAATTCCGAGATGTCGGGCAACGTGATCGACGTCTGCCCGGTGGGCGCCTTGACCTCCAAGCCCTACCGCTACAGCGCACGGGCCTGGGAGTTGCGGCAGCTGCCGGGGATCGCGCCGCACGATGGCGTGGGCTCGCACGTGGATTTCCACATCAAGGGGCGGCAGGTGAAGCGGGTGGTGCCGCACGAATGCGAGGAACTGAATGAAGTATGGCTGTCGGATCGCGATCGTTACAGTTATGAAGGGCTGCACAGTCCCGATCGATTGCTGCAACCGATGATTCGGGAGAACGGCCGGTGGCGAGGGGTGGACTGGGAGATTGCGTTGCAACGGGTGGCGGAGGGAATGCGCCGGGTCGTGTCGCAGGCGGGCGCATCCCAGCTGGGCGCCCTGATCAGCCCCAGTGCCACGGTGGAGGAAATGTATTTGCTGCAGAAGTTGATGCGCGGCTTGGGCAGCCAGAATATCGATCACCGCCTGCGGCAGGGCGACTTTCGCGGCGAGCAGCAGATGCCGCTGTATCCCGGCTGGCAGGCGCCGCTGGCGGAGTGGGAACGGCTGGAGGCGGCGCTTCTCATCGGCTCAAACGTCAGGAAGGAACAACCGCTGGCCAACCACCGCCTGCGCAAGGCCGCGCTGCGCGGTGCCGCCATGATGGTGCTCAATCCGGTGGACTTCGATTGCAACTGGCGCGTGAGCGAAAAGATGATCGTGCCGCCGGCCGCGATGCCGGCCCGGCTTGCCGCCGTTGCGCGCGCGCTGGCGGAGGATGCAAATGACGCCGCCGGTGTGGAACGTTTCCGCGCCGCTGGCGTCGAGGAGACACACCGCCGGATCGCATCACGGCTCAAGTCGGCGAAAGCGACGGCGGTAATCCTGGGCCCGCTCGCGATCGCCCATGTTGATTTTCAGGCGCTGCGAACGGCCGCGCAGTGGATCGCGCATTACAGCGGCGCCCGCCTGCATTTTCTGGCCGAAGGCGCCAATGCCGCCGGCGCGTGGCTGGCGGGCGCGGTGCCGCATCGCGGCCCGCGCGGCGCGGCGGTTGCCGCGCCCGGATTGAATGCCGCGGCCGTGCTGGCGCAACCGCGGCGCGGTTACGTACTGGCCGGCATCGAGCCGGAACTCGACTGCTGGGACGGCGCGGCGGCGCTGAAGGCACTGACAGGCGCGGAATTCGTCGTGCACCTGACGGCGTTCCGCAGTCCGGCGATGGAACGTCACGCACACGTCATGCTGCCCGTGGCCCCTTACGCCGAAAACGAGGGCACCTACGTCAATGCCGGGGGCCGCTGGCAGGGTTTCGAGGCCGCCGTACCGCCGGCCGGCGATGCACGGCCATTGTGGAAGATCCTTCGTGTGCTCGGCGGTCAGTTGCAGACGCCGGGTTTCGATTTCGTGGATTGCGCCGGCGTGCGCGCGGAGCTGGCGGCGCTCCCGGAATCGCCGGGCGCGATCGCGCCGGACAACCTCTGCGCGTGGAGAAAAAATGACGGCGCGCTGGAGCGGGCGACGGTGGTGCCCATGAATGCGGTGGATGCATTGGTGCGGCACGCGGAGGCCCTCCAGTTGACCCGGGACGCGGCGGATGGCGATGTGCGCCTGAACGGAGCCACCCTGCAGCGCATCGGGGTTGCCGATGGCCAGCGGGTGCGCGTGCGGCAACAGGGTGAGACAAAAACCGCCGTCGCGCGGCGCGACGATCGAGTGGCGCAGGATGTCGTGCTGATTCACGGCGGCGGGCCGCTTGCCGATCTGGGCCCGGCCTTCGGGGCAATCACGGTGGAGAGGGAATGACGTGCTGGAGTGGGTGCATACCAGGATCTTGTTCTGGCTGCCGGCGCCGGCGTGGCCGGTGACGGCCATCGTGCTGCAGATCGTCGCATTGCTGATACCACTGATGCTGTCGGTGGCCTATCTCACGCTCGCCGAACGCAAGATTATCGGCTACATGCAGGTCAGGCTGGGCCCCAATCGTGTGACCTTCTTCGGCATCCCCTGGCTGGGGGGCTTCGGGCAACCCATCGCGGATGCGTTCAAGCTGCTGTTCAAGGAAATCATCATCCCCGCCGGCGCCAACAAGACCTTGTTCCTGATGGCACCCGTGCTGGCCATCGGTCCGGCGCTGGCGGCCTGGGCGGTGATCCCGTTCGACGCCGTCAGGCACATCGCCGACATCAACGCCGGCCTGCTGTACATCCTGGCCCTGACATCGCTCGGCGTCTACGGTGTCATCATCGCCGGCTGGGCGTCCAATTCGAAATATGCCTTCCTGGGCGCGCTGCGATCCGCCGCCCAGATTGTCGCCTACGAGATCGCCATGGGGTTCGCCCTGGTCGGCGTGCTGATCGCCGCCGGCAGCCTCAATCTGCGCGCCATCGTGCTGGCCCAGCAGGGCAATATTTTGCATTGGTTCTGGCTGCCGCTGCTGCCGTTATTTGCGGTATATTTCATCTCCGGCGTGGCCGAGACCAACCGCGCGCCGTTCGACGTCGCCGAGGGAGAGTCGGAGATCGTCGCCGGTTTTCACGTCGAATACTCCGGCATGGCCTTCGCGGTGTTCTTCCTCGCTGAATACGCCAACATGATCCTGGTATCGGCGCTGGCGTCGATCATGTTCCTCGGCGGCTGGTTGTCGCCATTTCAGGGGGTGCCGGTGCTGGAGCCGCTGTTCGCGCGGGTGCCCGACATCTTCTGGCTGCTGGGCAAGATCAGTTTCTTCCTGTTGCTGTTTTTATGGTTCCGCGCCACGTTCCCACGTTACCGTTATGATCAGATCATGCGGTTGGGTTGGAAGGTGTTCCTGCCGATCACGTTGGTCTGGATCGTGGTCGTCGCCGGTCTGGTGATGCTACATGCACCGCCATGGTTTTCAGGAGGGGCCTGAATATGCGCGCCATCGTCAATTATGTGAAAAGCCTGTTCCTGTGGGAGCTGCTCAAGGGCATGCGGCTGACCGGCCGCTATCTCTTCGATCGCAAGATCACCATCCAGTACCCCGAGGAGAAGACGCCGCAATCGCCACGCTTCCGCGGCCTGCACGCGCTGCGGCGCTACGCCAACGGCGAGGAGCGCTGCATCGCCTGCAAACTGTGCGAGGCGGTGTGCCCGGCGGTCGCCATCAC
>Ga0335077_10000428_pt1 | contig 46295 bp, 45 predicted proteins | sample Lox_Sample_31_FD_207151 | JGI IMG/M metagenome (GOLD analysis project Ga0335077, IMG submission 207151) | Soil microbial communities from Loxahatchee National Wildlife Refuge, Florida, United States - Lox_Sample_3.1 | ecosystem: Environmental > Terrestrial > Soil > Wetlands | place: USA... | reverse complement strand
GCACGCACACGTTCGACTACATCAAGCGTATCGAGCCGCGGCGCGTGTGGATCGCCGATCCCGAAACCGGCCTGGTCTTCGGCCTTTCGCAGTTCCGCCACCCGATGGAGGAGAAGTCGTTGAAGATCGTCGGTGTCCCCGACGTCGATCATGTGGACATGAGCGCTTTCAAGCCGTTCGATATGCCGGCCGCGCACATCTTCAAGGTCAGCGGCGGAAGGATGCATGAAATCGAAGCCATGGGCTTCACGATGCCGTACAACTCGAAGACCGGCTGGGAATAGGAAGCTAAGAAATTCGCGGCAATTCTTCGCGGAGCGATTCAGCTTCGCGCGGAATCGACCGAGGCGCTCGCCGAGTGGCGAGCGCCTTTCTTTTTCAGGTGACTACGACCGGCCTATCTCCACTTGTCGATGGAGGCGCTGGTGACGTAGCTGAAGTCGCCGCCGGCCCAGTAAGTGTTGGTCTCGCCTCCGAGCACAATGACCTCAATCGAAGATTTTGGATTGGGGTCGGGCGGCGCGCCGAAACGGCCGCGGCGGTAGAAGCGCTGGAATGGAATCTCGCCGTCGCCCATCTTCAAATATGAGGCGTACGGCTCGACGCCTGCCTGGGCCTGCTTCAACTCCCTCTGGTGCGTGTCCCAATAGAGCCAACCCGGCGTCTTCGAGTTCTTCGACCAGTAGTCGCTTAACTCTTCCTTCGAGTTGAATCCCTTTTCCTTCGCTTCGCGGGCGATGGTTGGATCGAGCAACAGCGTGGCAGCGCTGGTGCCGAAGGAGAAGAAATGCGTCAGCCAGTTCTTGATGAGTTCGTGGTAGGGCATGTTCGGGAACCACGCGACGTTGTTCAGGCTCCAGCCGCTGAAGATGCTCACGACGCTCTCGTCGGGCTTGAAGCCCTTTTGCGCGTGGAACGGCTTCCAGCCGTCCGGAAGCTTGTTTTCGGTTTCCGCGATGCAGATGTTGTTGTAGTTGAAGTTGGTTCCCAAGCTGCCCATGTACGTGAGTCCGGGCATGCCGCAGCCCCCAAGATTCTTCGAAAGAATCGTCCACGCGCGGCCAATGGTGGCATTGGGCTCGGCAAAGGGCCCCATCGCGCCAATGCCGTAGTTCATCTTGATCTGGTCGGAGATGGGACCATTCAGCAGCAGCATGCGGGAGAATGAGGACGTGGAACTGAACAGCGCGGGCTGACCCGTCGAGGAGATCGCGAGAATCACGGGGAAGTATTCCGGCCGTGCGCCGGCCATGACCGCATTGATGGCCACGTGCCTGACCGTAAATGACCACGAGGGCTGGGCTCCACGAGCTGCGCTCAGCTCTCCGACGACCTCGTCGGGCTTGTGGCTCGTGCCCTTGAGCATCGCCGCGACCTTTTCCTCGGTGGGCAGGATGATCGGCATGAAATCCGTAAGGTTGTTGTCGCAGTAAAAGCGCTGGAGGTTGTCCGCTGTGTCCGTGTACGTCGCCGGGCCGATGTCCGGAGTGACTTTTCCGGTTTTCATTTCCTCCGCCGTCAGCGGCTGGGTGAGCGCGTCAACCATTTCCTTCATGACGTTCTTGCCCGTGACGGGATCGTTCCCTTCGAGCACGGCGTACATCTGCTCGTCAGTCTTATTCGTCATCGGGTGGGGAAGGAAGACGATGCGCTCGCCGGGCATGCCGCGGTTGGCCGCATTCGTCTTGGCGAGATCCTTGAAGGCGATCGTAACCAGGGGGGCGGTCGGGAAACCCATCTTCTCAACTTGTGCGCAGTGACTCACGGTCGCTGGGGTGCAGGTGCTTCAATGCCCGTACGCCATGATCATGGCGTTGCCGCTGGCTTTGATTTCCGCCGTGAGCTTGGGGTCATCATCGAAATACGACCCGGCTTTGAGACGGTATACCGTCTTCACGCTGGGCATGTTCTTCTGAAACCAGATCGCGATTTGAGCGAGGAAGCGATCCGCGCCAGCGAAGCCATCGGAAACCAAGAAGATTGTCTTGCCGTCGAGGGTCGCCAGGCGAGGCGCCATGGGGATGAGCTGGATCGGAGGCGGCAAGCCCTTGGGATTCAGAGTCTCGATTTTCGCCGGCAGGATTGCCGCACTCTTGGTTTTCGGTTCCCCAAGGGCCGGCGTGCCGGCCAGGATTGCCGGAGAGATCCCCATCATGGACAACAATTTTCGTCGGTTGATCTTCACGAGTTCCCCCTAATCCGCGTCACCGGCGCGCCACCCGCCCGGCGAACCGCATCATACCACCAGTTCCACTTGGTGAGACGGCTCCGGTGCAACTTCGGTTACGGCAGCGCAAACACGTAGACTGCGTTCTGGCCGGTCGGAGTGTGCATCTCGGGAACCTCCGCGCTCAGCTCGGGCACCTTGGGGTTGTCGCCCGTCATCACGCAAACGTACTGCTTGCCGTTGACCGCGTACGTTATGGTGCTCACCGAGATGTTGCCTCCGAGAATCGATTCCCACAGCTTCTTTCCCGTCGCCGCATCGAAGGCTTTGAATCTCCGGCTCATGTCGCCGTGAAAGATCAGGCCTCCGGCGGTCGCGAGTGCCGCGCCGTTGCTGGGAGCGCGGCCGACATCGAAGTGCATCGTCTCGCCGGTTGAGAGATTGATCTTCGCCATGCCCGTGAGCGCGTTGGGATCGGAGCCCGGACGAGGAATGACCTTCCAACCTCCGCGTCCGGCGGGTCCCGCGGTCGTCAGGTCGCGGCAGTTGTCGATGTACGGAACGTACAACGAGGTAGTCTCCGGATCGTACGCGGTAGGCCAGTAACTTCGCGTATTCCAGTAACACATCACGTGATGGTCGCCGGGTTTCTTGAATACGAGATCCCAATTGAGCGTCGTCTTCCCGGTCTTCACATCGACGTCAGAAAGCACCAGGTTCGGATCGTCGTACGGAAACGGCATCGCCCAGAGAAACTGGCCGTTGCTGCGATCGAGCACGAAAACGGTGCCGGCTTCCGCCACCATCGCCGCGATGTCATGCTTCGATCCGCGCGGAACGCCGGGGTTGATCCACTTCACCGCCTTCGGATCGGGATTGAACGGCAAAGTTACGAGCGTACGCTCGTGCGTGTGATCGGAATCCCAGTCATCGCCCGGCAGATGCTGGTAATACCAGATGAGTTTGCCGGTGGCGGGATCGATCGCGAGCGTGCAGTCGCTGTAAAGGTCGGAGGGTGAGGAGCGCGATGTGCCGTCGGGATCCCCGCCGTGGCGCGCCGCCCGCTGGTCCGGCATGGGATTCGCGACTCCCCAATAGATCACGTTCCGGACGGGATCGAAGCTTCCGGGCAGGCCCCAAGTGGACGTCATCGACTGAGAATTGTCGCCACCGCCCCAGGAAGCGTAGCCGGGATCATCGGGATGCGCGACGGTGAAGAATCGCCACACTTTCTCGCCCGTTTTTGCGTCATCGGCTTCGATGAAACAACTGTCGCTCCCTCTCCCGCACGTTCCGCCCGAGATGACTTTGCCGTCCACCACGAGCGGGCCGGAAGTGTTTTGCGTGTTGGTTTTGTACGTTTCCCAGCGGACCTTGCCGGCGCGGGCATCGAGCGCCACGACGTAGCCGTCGGGCGCCGTGAAATAAACCATGTCGTCGTAGATCGCGAGCGCCTTGGATCTTTCCACGGAGCCGGTCTGGGGATTCTTGTAGTCGCGCTTATATTCCCAGATCAGATCGCCGTTGGTGGCGTCGAGCGCGTCCACAAAGCCGCCCGGGACGATCACGTACATCACGCCGTCGTGAACGAGCGGTATCGTCTCGGTGGTACCCGGCCCCAGGCCGCGCACCCACGCCATCCGGAGCTGACTGACGGTCTTCGTGTTGATCTGCTTGAGCGGGCTGAAGCGCCACGCGTCGTAGGTGCGGCTGTACATCAGCCAGTCATTCGGTGGAGGGTTCAATAGCATGTCTTGGGTAACCGGCTTGTAGCTCTGGACCTGGGCAACGGAGGGTGTCATAGCCGCCAGCACGAGTAAAACAAGGGCCGAAATTCTGGTCATGCGCTCTCCTGAAGTCGCATCCCCAATCTCACGTTCCGGTCGTGAAGGATACGCGCGAAGCCGGGCACCGCGCAACTAGCGAGACGCCGGGGGTGGTCCGAGCGGGCGTCACGGAAAACTCACCGTCTTGTAACACCGCAGCAATACACTGCTCTTTACTCTACGCCGCGCCGGAAATGAGCCGGGGTTCCCGGCTCGTGGCGGCCACGTTCATTGCACGGGCTGACATCGAACCAGAAGAGTGTTATAAGCTTCCTGCGTAAACGATCGGGATGTACCGAGGGGACTTGTAATGCCAGCGACCGGCCCACGGGAAACCTGCATCGATGCCCCACGCGGCGCGAGCGGCGCGCGAGAGGCCCATTGGGTCTCGCAGCGCGCGTCTGAGCCCGGCCGCAGATTTGTGCCTTCCCCGGGTAACCTTTCACCTGTTTCGTCCAGCCTTTCAGTTCTTTCGCACCGAAGCTATTTATTCCGCGGCGCCACTTGGCCGCTTCCAAACATGCAACGATTGCGGGTTCTTGATATGCGAGGCTCCGGTTCCAGAGTCGGGCCCATAGAGCAAGCGGCGAGCAGCTCTGCCGTATAAATTTGGGGGGCAGATCATGGCTACGAGTCGTCGTGATTTTCTGAAGGTCGCGGCTATCGGTGGAGGGGCGGCCACCGTTCTCGGATTCGATTTGAAACCAGCCTACGCGCAGCTTCGCGAACTGAAGATTGCGCGGGCCACGGAGACGCGATCCACTTGCCCGTACTGCTCCGTGAGCTGCGGCGTAATCATCTACACGCTGGGCGACAAGGCGAAGAACGTCACGCCGCAGGTCATCCACGTCGAAGGCGATCCGGACCATCCGATCAATCGAGGAACGCTCTGCCCCAAGGGCGCGTCGCTCGAGCAGGACATCCTGAATCCGCGCCGCCTCCTGAAGCCGCAGGTGCGCCGGCCCGGCGGCACCGATTGGGAGGACATTTCCTGGGATGACGCGCTGAGCGAGATCGCGCAGCGCGTGAAGAAATCGCGGGACGAGACATTTGTCGAAAAAGACGCGGCGGGACACACGGTGAACCGCTGCGAGGGAATCGCGTTCACCGGCGGATGCACGGACACCAACGAGTTCAACTTCCTCGTCGTCAAGACCATGCGCAGCCTGGGGGTCTGCTACCTGGAAAACCAGGCCAGAGTTTGACACGGCCCCACGGTCTCAAGTTTGGGACCAACATTCGGACGCGGGGCGATGACGAATGGCTGGATCGACATCAAGAACACCGACATGATGTTGATCATGGGTGGCAATCCGGCGGAAAACCACCCGTGCGGTTTCAAGTGGGCCATCGAAGCAAAACGGAACCGAAACGCCAAAATGATCGTCGTGGACCCGCGCTTCACGCGGACCGCTTCCACGGCGGACCTCTTCCTCCAAATTCGCGCCGGTTCCGACATCGCGTTCCTGGGCGGCCTAATCAACTACGCGATCTCGAACGATCGCATCGCCAAAGACTATCTCGTCAATTACACGAACGCCGCCTTCGTGGTCAAAGAAGGGTTCAAGCTGCCGGAAGACGGCCTCTACTCCGGGTTCGATCCAGCGGCCCACACCTACGACAAGTCCACGTGGAATTATGAGGAAGGCGGCGATCTGACCGGCAAAGCGGTCGCGCCTGAAACGCCGCACAAACCGGCGCCTCCGCCCGCTCCGTTGAAGCCGGGCCAGGCTCCTCCTCCGCCACCCGCGCTGCCCCCCAACGTGAGTCACGACCTCTCGCTGCAACATCCGCGATGCGTCTTCCAGCTGCTGAAAAAGCAGTATTCCCGTTACACGCCGGAAATGGTCGAACGCATCACGGGCATTCCGAAGGATCAGTTCCTGAAGGCCGCCGATCTTTTCACGTCGATTCGCAAAGGCGGCGATACGAAGAAGGCCGCCACGATCATCTACGCCGTCGGCTGGACGCAGCACACCTACGGCACGCAGGTGATCCGCACGGCGGCGATGATGCAGCTCTTGATGGGCAACGTGGGACGCGCGGGCGGAGGCGTCAACGCGCTTCGCGGGCATTCGAACATTCAGGGCGCCACGGACATGGCCGGCATCTTCGACAACTTGCCGGGCTACTTGAAGGTGCCCACTCCCGCCGACGCCGACTTCGCGGCTTACCTGAAGCGCATCACACCCACGGCGTCCAAACCTGGGCAGTGGGATTCGTTCAACTACTGGTCCAACACGCCCAAGTTCGCGACGTCGCTGCTGAAGACGATGTACGGCGACGCCGCAACGAAGCAAAACAACTTCGCGTTCGACTACCTGCCGAAAGTGGACCGCAACTATTCGTGGACGCAGATCTGGGACAACATGTACCGAGGCTCGGTAAAAGGGCTATTCGCCCTCGGCATGAACGGAGTAATGATCGGCCCCGACACGCAAAAGAATATCGATGCGCTGAAAAAGGCGGAGTGGCTGGTTGTCGGCGAAATTTATCCGGACGAGACGAGCGAGTTCTGGCGGGCGCCGGGCACGTCCACCGACGACATGAAAAAGATTCAGACGACGGTGTACCGCCTGCCCTGCGCCGGATTCGCCGAAAAAGACGGCAGCATGACCAACTCGGCGCGCTGGCTGCAATGGAAGAACACGGCGCTGCCCCCTCCGGGAGACGCGCGACTCGATCAGGACATCATCGCGCAAATCTTCCTGCGCGTGCGCGATCTCTACAAGAAGCAGGGAGGCAAGTTCCCCGATCCGATCCTGAACCTCACGTGGCCGTACACCGATCCGCAGCATCCCGCGCTTACGGACATTGCCAAGGAGATCAACGGCAAGGCGCTCGCCGATCTCACGGATCCCGCGACGCAGCAGGTGACCAAGGCGGGCCAACAGCTCCCCGGCTTCGCGTGGCTGAAAGACGACGGAACCACTTCCTGCGGGAACTGGATCTATTGCGGGTCGTGGACCGAAGCGGGTGCCCAGATCCAACGTCGCGGTACGGAGGATCCGTCCGGTCTGGGAATCTATCCGAACTGGGCTTGGTCGTGGCCGGCGAATCGCCGGGTCCTTTACAACCGAGCCTCGTGCGATGCGGACGGCAAGCCGTGGGATCCGCAGCGGCGGCAAGTGTGGTGGAATGAAGCCGCGCAAAAGTGGGTAGGGAACGACGTCCCGGATTTCAAAGCGGATTCTCATCCAAAGGATCACCTGGGACCATTCATCATGAATCCCGAGGGCGTCGGCCGATTGTTCGTGCCGCTCGGCGCGCTGGCGGACGGGCCATTCCCCGAGCATTACGAGCCGTTCGAGAGTCCGATAGCGAATCCGCTGCATCCCAGCCAGTCGAACAATCCCGTCGTGAAGAAACTCACGACGCCCGCGGACAAGTTCGGTACTCCGGAGCAGGGCTTCACGGTCGTCTGCACGACCTACCGCCTGACGGAGCAATACCACTACTGGACGAAGAACAACCCGATGAACGTGCAGCTCATTCCCGAGGCATTTGTCGAGATTCCGGTCGAACTTGCGAACGACCTGGGAATTCGCGGCTCGGAAAAGATCAAAGTGACGAGCGCCCGGGGCACGTACGTCGCGAAGGCGTTCGTCACGCGGCGAATCAAGCCGATGACGATCGACGGCAAGAAGGTCTATCAGATCGGATTGCCGATTCATCAGGGCTTCCGCGGGATCGCCGAAGACGCGGAGCGGAACGCGCGCACGCCCGCGAATCTCCTGTCGCCGACGGTGATTGATCCCAACGCCTTCACGCCTGAGTTCAAGGGCTTCCTCGTGAAAGTCGAAAAGGCTTAGGAGACGACCATGAGCCAGGTGTCGAACCAAATTCGGCGGATCTCAGGGCATGCCGGCTCGGTTCCCGGAGAGGATTTCAGCCGGGACTACGACGTCTGCAAGCTGATCGACACGACCACATGCATCGGGTGCAAAGCCTGCGAGGTGGCTTGCCTCGAATGGAACGGCTACTCGTTCAGCGAAACCACTTTCGACAACTCCTATCAAACGATGCCGGAGACTTCGTGGAACTACTGGAACCTGATCAAGTTCAACGAACACGAGCGCGAAGACGGCAGCATGCAACTCCTGATGCGCAAGGACCAGTGCATGCACTGCGAGGAGCCCGGATGCCTCGCGGCGTGTCCTGCGGACGGAGCGATCGTCCAGTACGCGAACGGCATCGTGGATTTTCAGCAGGACCATTGCATCGGCTGCGGTTACTGCATCACGGGATGCCCGTTCAACATCCCGAAGTTCAGCCCCACCGCTCGCAAGGTATTCAAGTGCACGCTCTGCAACGACCGCGTGACGCAGGGGCTCGAGCCCGCGTGCATCAAGAGCTGCCCGACGGGCTGCCTGCATTTCGGCTCGAAGACGGACATGAAGGATCTCGCGGAAAATCGCGCTGCGCAGCTTCGGGAACACTCCGGCTTCGCGAATGCGGGCGTGTACGATCCGGCAGGGGTCGGCGGCACGCACGTGATTTACGTGCTGCACGATGCGACGAATCCCGAGGCGTACGGCGGGCTGCCGAAAAACCCGACGATTCCTTTGACCGTGCAGCTCTGGAAGACACCGCTGAAGTGGCTTGGCAATCTGGCGATCATCGGCGGGCTGGCAGGCCTGGCGATTCATTACTTGCGCTTTGGTCCGAAGAGCGAAGAGAGTCACGATTCTCCCGCACAGGGTGAAAAGCGATGAACGACCAATCCCGGCTTCTCCCGAATGGACGCATCCTCCGGTACACGTTTGGCGAGCGCTTGATGCATTGGTGCGCGGGCGTCTCGTACTTGTATCTGCTGCTCACCGGGCTTGCTTTTTGGTCGCCGTGGCTGTTTTGGCTCGCCGTCGCGCTCGGAGGCGGTACCATCTCGCGGGAACTACATCCGTGGGCTGGATTGCTTTTCGTCGCCGCCACAATCTGGATGTACCGGACGTGGTCCTCTCAAATGCGGGAGTCCGAAGCCGATAAGCAGTGGTGGCGCGATCTCCCGCACTACATAAAGAACGAGGATGATCGCGTGCCGAAGGTCGGGCGCTTCAACGGCGGCCAGAAATTCCTGTTCTGGGGATTTTTCTGGTGCGGACTCCTTCTTCTGCTGTCGGGTCTCATTCTCTGGTTTCCGCAATACGTTCCCTGGAGCTTGAGATTCCTTCGCTATTTCGCGGTAGTCGTTCATCCGATTACGGCGCTTCTCACCATCGCCCTGTTCATGATCCACCTGTACATGGGGCTCGCGGTTGAGGGCGGCGCGCTACATTCGATCGTTCGCGGGGATGTGTCCCAGGCATGGGCGCGGGCGTTTCACCGGCTGTGGTATGAAAAAGTCCTGAGCGAATCCACGGCGAGGAAATGAACGGCAAGTGGGACGCCCGCATCCGCCGCGCCGGCGAACTCGCCCAGACCCACCCGTTCGCCTCCGAAGGGCTTCGCTTCTACCAGCGCCTCGCGCAGTTTCAGAAGTTTCTCTACGGAAGTTTTGAAGCCGATTGCGGCCAGTCCACTCGGCCGTGCGCCCCGGGTGCGTTGCGCGGCGAATTCGACCCCTTCGTGCTGCTGCCGCGGTTCCCTTCGTTGCTCGGCCTCGTTGAGGCGAGCGCCCCGGCGATTCTCGCGCAGTCGGCGCGCGCTCTACAGAACGAGGGCGCCAAACGCTGGCAGGCGATGCTCGAGAAATTCTGGTGGGACGGCGAGGAGCCCGCGGAAGGCGCCGCCGGTGCCGAAAACGTCATTTCGTGGATTTTCCTCCAGCCTTACGCCGAGTATCTGGCCGATTACGTCGAGCGGCCCGCAGCGAGCGGAACTCCCTCCGTATGCCCGTTGTGTGGCGGCAAGCCGCAGGTCGCCGTGTTCCGGCCGGAAGGAGACGGCGCGAAGCGCTCGCTCGTTTGCGGCCTGTGCTCGACGGAGTGGGACTACCGCCGCATCGTGTGCCCCTCGTGCGGTGAAGAGGACGTGCACAAGCTGGCGATCTATTCGGCGGCCGAATTCAAGCATGTGCGCGTGGACGCCTGCGACTCCTGCCGCACTTACCTCAAGACGGTCGATCTCACCAAGGACGGCCTCGCCGTGCCCGTGGTCGACGAGCTAGCCATGATCCCGCTCGATCTCTGGGCCGCCGAGCACGGCTACGCCAAGCTTCAGACTAACCTTCTCGGCATCTGACCTCGCGGGTCGCGACGAGAGGCTATTCTTCCTTTGACGCAGTGCGCACGCGCAATTCGCGCCGCGCGCTCGGATTCAACGCCGGTTTCTCCCGTGTTGGGTACAATGGGCCTGCCCCCGCCACGGCTGGCGGGCGAATTGCCATTGCCGAGGTGAGTTCGATGAGCGAGCGACTGGGATCGAGGCGCCGGTTTCTCCAGGCCACCGGTCTGGCGGCCGGAGCCGCGTTGGTTTTTCCGAGAGGGGTTCTTTCCCGGGCGGCAGCATTGGCGGCGAGCGAGTCTGGCGCCGCGGACTACACTCTGCACATCAAGGCCTCGCCCATCGAAGTGGCCCCCAATCGACTCCTCTCCACTGTCACCTACAACGGGCAGTTCCCGGGACCGCTGCTTCGATTCAAGGAAGGCCGGCCGGTCACAATCGACATTTTCAATGATACCGACACGCCCGAGCAGTTGCACTGGCACGGGCAGAAAATTCCAACCGACGTGGACGGTGCGGCGGAGGAAGGCACGCCGTTCGTGCCCGCGCAGGGCAAGCGACGGATCGTGTTCACGCCGAATCCCGCCGGCCTGCGCTTCTATCACACACACAATCGCGCCGGCGCGAATCTCGCCGCCGGACAATACAGCAGCCAGGTGGGGCCTGTGTACATCGAGCCGGCGCACGAGCCGGGACGCTACGACCGCGAAGTGTTTCTCACACTTAAGGAATTTGAGCCTACCCTCAGCCGTGGCGGCGACATGGCTCAGGATTTTCTGTCGCCTTCCGCTCCCGACAAGGCGCTCAAGGAAGCGGGTGAGAAAGCCATGAAAGCCTCGCTCGCCAAGGGCATGCCTCTCGGCTACGAAGTCGGCTATGAGGTGTTCACGATTAATGGGCGCATGTTCGGCCACGGCGAACCGGTTCGCGTGAAACAGGGCGAGCGCGTCCTGTTCCATATCTTGAATGGAAGCGCCACGGAGATTCGCAGCCTCGCGCTGCCCGGCCACTCATTCGAGGTCGTGGCGCTCGATGGAAATCCCGTGCCGAATCCGGCGAAGGTACCGGTGCTGTGGATCGGCACGGCGGAGCGCGTTTCGGCTATCGTGGAGATGAATCATCCCGGCATCTGGACTCTGGGCGATCTCGATGACCACGATCGGTCTCACGGCATGGGCATCGTGGTGGAGTATGCCGGCCGGTCCGGCAAGTCCCAGTGGATCGCGCCGCCGCCCTATCGTTGGAGCTACGCGCGCTTCGCCAAGCCGGGCGCCGCCGCTCCCGCGCCGGATGAAACAATCGAGATGACATTCACCAAGCACAACGCCGCCGACGAAGGCTTCAATCGCTGGACCATCAACGGAGTGACGTTTCCGAGCGATAGCATGTCTGGCGAAATGGTGCCTGTGGCATTTCACCTGAAACAGGGCAAACGTTATCGACTCCGGATGCGCAACGCCAGCGACGACATTCACCCCATTCATCTCCATCGTCACAGCTTTGAGCTGACGAATCTCGCCGGAACCTCCACCGCCGGTGTACTGAAGGACGTGGTCATGCTGGGGGGCCACCAAATTTACGAAATAGACTTTGTCGCCGATAATCCGGGACTGACGCTGTTCCACTGCCACCAGCAACTGCACATGGACTTCGGCTTCATGACGCTGTTCGACTATGTCTAGCCAGCCGGAATCCGCGCCGGCCCCGGAATCCGCACCTGCGCCGGCCCAATGAATCGATCAACTTTCGACAACGGAATTCGCGGTTTACATGCGGCAGGGGCGCATGTAGTATGACGGGTTCGCAATCAGACTGGTTCTTTATAAGGTGATTTCTCATTGCCCGTGCTGCGTCGGAACCTTTGGCTTCGAGCGGGATTCATTCTCGGCATAGTCGTGCTGGCGGCGTTTCTCGAGCGGGCGCTCCCCGCCGAGGGTCCCGACACGCCGTCTCCTTCTTCGGCGCAGGAGTCGCCCTATTTCACCACGGCGCACCGCACGGCCCTCGACGCGGTCCGGGAGTTCTTCAACGAGCGGCCGGAGCCGGTCCAGCCGATTGCTTTCACGCACAAGGTTCACCTGGCCAACGGCTTGCAGTGCGCCTTCTGCCACGTGGGCGTGGATCAGGGGCCCGATGCGCGAATCCCAAGTGTCAATTTCTGCATGACCTGCCACCAGGCCATCGCCACGGACAAACCCGAAATCAAGAAGCTGGCGGCTTACCTGGCACGCGGAGAAGACGTCCCTTGGCAGCGTGTGTACGGCTTCGTTCCCGCTGCTCACGTGAAATTCAATCACGCGCCCCATATTCGCGCGGGCGTGGATTGCGTCAAGTGCCACGGAGATATGACCCAGCGGACCGTCGCCATTCGCACCGTGGATCACACGATGGGTTTCTGCGTCGGGTGTCATCGCGAGAAGAATGCGTCGGTCGACTGTGTGACGTGTCACTACTGAGGAGTTGCTGACTGTTCGCCACGGCTCGAGACCGCGGAAAAAGGGATCCATGCAACGTCGTGACTTTCTGAAAATCTCGGCCGCTGGCGGGGCCGCTGCGGCGCTCGAGGGCTGCGGCAATCCCGACCACCAGCTCATCCGGTTCGTGCCGGAGGAGGACCTGGTTCCCGGGATCGCGACATGGAAGCCGAGCATCTGCACGCTCTGCCCGGCAGGCTGCGGCTTGCTCGTGCGCGTCATGCAGGGCGAAGCGGAGGTCGTGCGCAACGGCCAGCTGGGGTTGCTGAAGATGGGTCTCGCCAAGAAGCTCGAGGGCAATCCCGCGCACCCCATCAATCAAGGCAAGCTGTGCCCGCGCGGCCAAGCGGGTTTGCAGGCCACGTATCATCCCGATCGCATCAAGACTCCTCTCGCGCGCAGCGGCCCCCGGGGTTCGGGCCAGTTTCAGGAGATCACGTGGGACGAGGCGCTCAAGCAGCTTGTCTCCCGCCTATCTGATTTGCGCGCAAACAATCAACTCAGCAGTTTTGGATTCTTGACCTCTCCGCTCCGAGGCCAGAAGGCAAGTATCGTTTCCAGTTTTGTCACAGGCCTCAAGGGCACGCGATGGGTGGAGTTTGCTCTTTTCGACGACCAAACCAGCAGGTTCGCAAATCTTGCGAGCTTCGGCCACCTTGCACCCGTCACGGCTGATCTTGGCCAATCGAACTATGTCATTTCATTCGGTGCGGATTTCATTGCGACTTGGAACTCACCTGTCGCTCAATCGATCGGATACGGCCAGATGCGTCAGGGACGCCCGGGTCACCGCGCCAAGTTCGTGCACGTCGAGCCGCGAATCTCCCAGACCGGAGCCAACGCCGACGAATGGATTCCGGCGAAGCCGGGCACGGAGGGAATTTTCGCGCTGAGTCTCGCTCACGTAATCTTGCGCGAGAAGTTGCGCCCGGCGAGTGCGGCGGGACATGCCGGTTCTCTGATCGACGGCTGGGCGCAAGGCCTGCCGGACTACGCACCAGAAAGAACTGAAAAGCAGATTGGCGTTCCGGCGGCCACGATCACAAGAATCGCCCGTGAAGCTGCCGCGAATTCACCCGCTGTCGCGTTGATCGGGTCCGGAGCCACCGCCCATACGAGTGGGTTTTCTAGCGCGCTCGCCGTCAACGCCCTGAATAGCCTGCTTGGAAGCGCCGGGAAACCGGGCGGAGTGCTTTTCTCTCCCACGGTGGCGCCGAAAATCGGGAGCGTTGGCCTTTCGCAAGTCCCCGAACTTCAATGGCCGTTTGATGCTTTAGTGCGCCAGATACAGTCGCTCCCGGATGCCGTCAAGGTCTTGTTTCTATACAGTGCCAACCCTGTGTTCGCAACTCCCGCGTCGTGGCGTGTGCGTGAAGCATTCGAAAAAGTCCCGTTCATCGCGAGTTTTGGAAGCTTCCTCGACGAGACAAGCTCTCTCGCGGATTTGATCTTGCCCGATCATTCACCGCTCGAGTCCTGGCTCGACGACGCTCCGGCCTCCGGCACGACAAGGACCGTCGCCAGCCTCGCGCCTCCCGCGATGTACCCGTTGCACAATACGCGGTCCATGCCGGACGTGCTTCTCGACGTCGCGCATCAGCTCGGAGGCGATCTCGCCAAAGCGCTGCCGTGGAAGACCTACGACGAAGCGCTGAAGGCTGCATTCGCGGCGCTCTACAAGGAGAGGGGAACAAAGAGCGCGAAGGACGCCGACGAGTTCTGGGCGAAGGCGCAGGATCAAGGCGGGTGGTGGAGCGCGGAAGAAGAACCGCTTCCCATCGGCGTCGGAAGATTCTCGGGCGCTCTGGTGAAAGACGCGACGCCTAAGTTTGACGGGGATCCCAGTGAGTTTTCGTTCCACTTCCTGCCCTTCGCTTCTCAATTGTTTTACGACGGCTCGCTCGCTCATCTGCCCTGGATGCAGGAAGCGCCCGATCCTCTTTCAACGGTCATGTGGGGCACATGGGTTGAGATCAACACGCAAACAGCGGCGAAGCTCGGTATCCAGCAGGGCGATCTTTTGGAAGTCGCATCGCAGCACGGCAAGCTTCAGGCGCCGGCGCTGGTCACGCCAGGAATCGCGCCGGACGTGGTGGCGATGCCGGTCGGCCAGGGCCACGAAAATTTCACGCGCTTCGCAAGCGGCCGCGGCGCGAACCCGATTTCAATTTTAGCTCCCATGATGGTGGCGGACACAAGCTCTCTGGCATGGGCGGCGACGCGCGTGAAGATTTCGGCGGTGGGCCGCGGGTCAATGGTTCTGTTCGGCGGCAGCATGAGTGAGGCTCCGCCGGAACTCAAGCACCGTTAAGAAAGGTCTATAAGCCAATGGCGCATCAATGGGGCATGGCGATCGACCTCGACAAGTGCACGGGCTGCGAGGCCTGCGTGGTCGCATGCCACGCCGAAAACAATATCTCGACCGTCGGCGAAGACCAGGCCGCTCGCGGGCGCGCCAAGCATTGGATCCGCGTCGAGCGTTACTACGAAGGCGAATTTCCGGACGTGAAGACAAAATTCATGCCGGTGCTTTGCCAGCAGTGCGACGCCGCTCCGTGCGAACCTGTTTGCCCCACGTTTGCCAGCTACCACACGAGCGAAGGGCTGAACGGTCAGGTGTACAACCGCTGCATCGGCACGCGCTACTGCGCGAATGCATGCCCGTACAACGTGCGCTTTTTCAATTTCTACAATCCTGTCTGGGAAAAGCCGCTCCACCTTCAGCTCAATCCCGACGTGTCGGTCCGCGAAGTCGGTGTGATGGAGAAGTGTACCTTCTGCGTGCAGCGCATCAAGGCGGGCGAGATTCAGGCTGCGTCCGAAAAGCGCGACCTGAAAGACGGCGAAATCCAGCCGGCGTGCGTGCAGTCGTGCCCCACGACGGCAATGGTCTTCGGCGATCTCAGCGATCCCCACAGCCAGGTTTCGCGGCTCGCGCGTTCCAACCGCGCCACGAAGCTTCTCGGCGAGCTCGGCACGCTGCCCAAGGTAACCTATCTACAAAAGGACTCATGGCATGGCGCAGAAGACGCCTGAACAGATCAGTGACGAACTGCTGCGACCGCTCTCCGGGGTCTCGGCGCGCTATCTAGCGGCCATGGCCTGCCTCTTGGCCATTGTGATTGCAGCGGCTTTTGCTTTCGGCTGGCAAGTTTACAACGGCCTAGGGGTTTCGGGGCTTCGCCGGCCCGTCTTTTGGGGTTTCTACATCACGAATTTCGTTTTCTGGATCGGGCTTAGCCACGCCGGCACGCTCATTTCAGCAATTCTGCGGCTGGCCAATGCCACCTGGCGGCGTCCCGTCACTCGGTGCGCGGAAGTCATCACCGTTTTCGCGCTTTTGATCGGCGCGACTTTTCCAATCGTCCATCTGGGTCGCCCGTGGCTCGCTTTCTGGCTTGCTCCCTACCCGAGCGAGCGCGGCATCTGGCCGAATATCCGCTCCCCGCTGCTCTGGGACTTCTTCGCGATCAACACGTACCTGATGGGCAGCGTCACGTTTCTGCTGCTGCCCGTGATTCCGGATTTTGCGCTGATCCGCGACCGCTCCAGCGGATGGAAAAAGAAGATTTATGGCGCCGTTGCCCTCGGTTGGTGCGGCACGCCGCGGCAGTGGCACCGTCTCGAGAAGGCCATGCAGATCATGGCGGTCGCCATCATCCCCGTGGCCGTTTCGGTCCACAGCATCGTCTCGTGGGATTTTGCCATGGCCATTGTTCCCACGTGGCATTCGACTATTTTCGCTCCTTACTTCGTTGCTGGCGCGATCTTCAGCGGCATCGCCGCGCTGATCCTGGCCATGGCCCTGTTGCGGAAGTTCCTGCACCTCGAAGAATACTTGCTCCCGATCCATTTCGAGAATTTGGGCAAGCTTTTGCTGGTGATGAGCCTGCTCTGGACCTACTTCGTTTTCGCGGAGCGTCTGACGACGTGGTACGGCAACGATCCTTCCGAGATGGCCGTCTTCTGGCTGACGCAGACCGGCGCCTACTCGCCGCTTTTCTGGACGATGGTGACCTGCAACTTTCTGATTCCTTTTCCCATCCTGGCGATCAAGAAGCTCCGGACGATCACGGGAACCGCGATCGCTTCCTTCACTGTGGTGATTGGCATGTGGCTCGAGCGCTTTCTGATCATCGTGCCTTCGCTCTCGCACAAGTATCTGCCCTATAGCTGGGGCACCTATCGTCCCACGTGGGTCGAGATCACAATCACCGCGGGAACCTTCGCGGCCTTGGGGCTTCTATACATGTTGTTTTCGAAGGCGGTCCCGATCATCTCGATATGGGAACTCAAGTGGGGACGTCACGAGGAGCCCGTTCGCGATCCCGTGCTGGCACGCAGGGACGAGGAGGCGATGGCCTAACATGGCTACCGTCAGCAGCATCTACGGGCTTTTCCCCGGTCCTCATGCGGCGGAGCGCGGAATGAACGCGTTGCGCGACGCAGGTGTCGCTCCGGACAAGATCGTCGTCATGTCTCCGGAGCCTTTCGAGGAGTACGGTTTTGCGCAGGCCGACCGCCCGAAGTGGATGGGCTGGCTTGCCCCTCTGGGAGGGCTGGTTGGCGGTGTCACCGGTTTCTCACTTGCGTGGTACACGCAGACGGCGTATCCGCTCGTTACGGGTGGAATGCCGGATGTGGCCCCCTGGCCCACGGCGATCATTACCTACGAGCTGACGATGCTGGGAGCGATTCTGACCACCATCGTCACTTTGCTGGTTGGTGCGCGCCTGCCGAACTGGAAGCCCACATTGTACGACCCCGAAGTCGCGCATGGGAAAATCCTGATCGGAGTCCTGGACCCGTCGGTTGCCGCGCGTGCCGACCTCGAAACCAGACTGCGTGGCGCCGGAGCCAGCGCAGTGAAGGTCACCAGTCGTTCCGCTGCGGACTAATTCCAGCCTTCCGGCGGTTCAATATCCTCCACGCGCCCGCAGCTCAGCTGGATAGAGATCGCCGCGGCGACCCTTCGAAGCCGGAGTGGTTCGGACTTCCGCGCCGTGCTGTAATTTTCAAACCTTTCCCTGAAATCGCTTCGCGGTAGAATATCGCAGCGCGCCCGTAGCTCAGCTGGATAGAGCATCTGCCTTCGAAGCAGAGGGTCGGGAGTTCGAATCTCTCCGGGCGCGCCACTCCCTGCGAACGCTACCTTTAACGACTTCTGAAGATACCTCTCGGCCCGTCTCGAACTCGAGTTCCGCGCTGGGCGCGCACGGGGCCGATCACGATCTAACCTTTCCGCTTGCTGCGTTTCTCAGGATTTGGCGCAGTGGCCCAGGGGCCGTGTCAGGAAAGATTTCCGCGGCGTACGAATCCGGCAACAAGCAAGTTGCCGAGGCGAAGAGAAGTTTCGGTACTATTGGGTGCGATGACGTCGCGCGAAACCGGCGTCCCATAGGGGGTACATACCATGTCTGAGGCCCCTTCGCCTGTCAGCGAATTCTCGCGCTGTCAGATTTGCAACGAAATGCGCGCCACGGCAACGGTGTCCTTCTATCGAAACATCGGGATGCTGGTCGCGCGCCGACAAGTTTCGATGACCCGTAATCTGTGCAAGACGTGTATGGGCCGAAAATTCTGGGAATTCCAGGGGAAGAATCTGCTGCTTGGCCCTTGGGGATTCTTCTCGCTGCTTCTGACTCCGGTCTTGTTGGTTACCAACACCGTTGCGTACGTGACCGCCTTGCATAAGATTCGAGGCGCGGTCGAGTGAGCCCGCGGCAGCATTGATGCTGACGATCTGTGGCAGGGCCGCCGATACGTCGCCGAGAAAAAGTTCCAAAATCTCCCCCATGGGCGCGCCACCTGTTCTCACGTGCACATCCTACGTTCTTTGCTGACCAGCCACTCGCCGCATTAAGGAAGTTATTTGGGCCAGCAAAAGTGAATCGCTAACCCGTCTGGGATACCAACAGCTTGTGCGCAAACGGGCTTTCACGGTTGCCCTGGTGGCACGTGTCCATTGTGACGAAAGCACGGGAAGCGTATGATTCGCGACGGCAAGAAGTTGAAATCGGGAATGCCGGTTCAGATGAAAGAGGCCCAAGTGCCGCAATCATTCAAGATCACCGTGCGCGGAGTAGTCCTGATCATCCTTATGCTGCTCGTCATTCTCCCAATTGCCTCGGCGCAAACGCCGTGGGCGACGCTGGATGCGCCCCCATCGGGAATCGCGCCTTCGGGAGACGTTCTTCGTCCCGGCCACCTTGGCCGCCAGATCGAAAGCGTCGAGCAAATCATGCACTTCTACCACGATCTCATCGGGCTTGAGCTTCGCGGCACCCGCGACCAGCCCCGGCCCTTCGGCAGGAATCGCGGGTTGCAGGAAGTCGCTTCGCTCGCTCAAGGTGTGCCGAACCCCTACGATCAAGCCAGCCGCGTTGCGCTTCTTCCGATTCCCGGGACCGCCGCGGTTCCGGGTGGCCCTGAGATGACCATCGAGGCCATCGAAATAAAGGGAATCACGACCCGCCCGTACAACCCGGCGTTGACCGATCCCGGCGCTTCCTACCTGAAGCTGATCGTCACAGACCTGGATAAGACTCTCGCCCTTCTGAAAGACGAGCTCGTTCCCGTCATCACTGCCGGTGGGAATCCCGTCGAACTATCCGGCTGGCCGGGCATGACCGGTAAAATCCGCGCCGTGTTCGTGCGTGATCCTGACGGATACCCGGTCGAGCTGATCGAGCAGACGCCCGCCCCGGCGACGACCGCGGCCCCCGGCAGCAAAGTTCTCGGCGCGCGCGTCACCGTGGTCGTCGACGATCTCGAAAAAACCAGCCGCTTGTACCAGAGCCTCGTTGGACCCGACTTCAAATTCTGGCTGAGCCCGTCGTTAATGGGCGACAAGACATACGAGGACCTGACCGGCACCACCGGCCAGTTCCGGCTGGCCATGGCGATGGTTCCCGGCTCTCCCGTCGTCATGGAGCTCATCGAGTATAAGGATCACAAAAAGCACACGAAGCACGGATACTTTCAGGATCCCGGAGCCGCGCATTTCCTGTTTATGTCGAAAGACGACGACGTGATGATACAGCGGGTCCATGCGGCCAATCTGCACACGACCAGCCCGTCAAACGCGCCGGTTTTCATCGCACCGACGACGCGCATGTTCTTTGTGACCGATCCTCAGGGTTTCTGGCTGGAGTTCATGGACAACGGAGTCAAAAGGGACCCGGCGGCAAAGTAGGGCCCAAGTTTCGAAGATCGTCCCCTATGGCGAGCCATTCAATCGCCGATATCCGAAAGGGAGTCCGCATAATGGGCAGAACCAGTGGAGCACTCGAATTCGATCTCTTCACCGCGGAGGTTCGCGCCCTCGCATCGAATGCAGTCCTGATCAAAGGAAGGGACGAAGCAATTCTCGTCGATAACTGCCTAATCGAAAGCGACGCGCAAAAGCTCGTGAAAATGATCCGCTCCTCGGCAAGAGAACTCACCTCTGTGCTGATTACGCACGCCCACCCTGACCACTACTTCGGTCTGCCGGCAATCCGCGAGGCATTCCCACGCGCCAGAATGTATGCCCGAAAAGAAGTGATTGACGGAATGCGCGAGTTCCGCGCGAAGGTCGTTCACTGGCAGGAGATGTATCGCGGTGAGCTTCCCGAAGAGCTACCTCTTCCCGAGCCGCTAGTAGGCGACAGCATGCAGCTCGAGGGCCACGACATCGCGTTCATCGATCTGTTCATGGTCGAGACCGTGCACGCCACTGCTTTCTATCTGCCCGCGCAGAAGGCTTTCATCGGCGGAGATCTCATCTACGCGCAGGCGCAGCACTACATGTCGGACGTGAATAATCCCGACACCTGGATCGAAGCCCTGGAAAAAGTTCGCAAACTCGGCCCGATCGAGAGATTGTTTCCGGGGCACGGACCCGTGGGAGGAGCCGAGCTGCTCGATGCCAGCATTCAATGGATGCGGGACTACAAGGAGGTCGCGAAGCCCGGCGTCCGCTTCGTTGATATCGCGAAGGCGATGATGCAGCGCTATCCCAAGCACGCGCTGGCCATCCTGCTCTGGGTGACGCGGGGCCCCGGGTTCGGGCTTTGCGGCGCCGCGGAAGCGGGCGTCCCTGCCGAAGTTCTCTAGGGCGCCGCAATCTCCCCGCGTCCGCGTCGCACGCTTGCAAAGCCGGTCGATTCTATGGACACTACCACCGGCACGCGGCGGATCGCATGCCGCAATCACTCGGGAGGCCCAATGAGGAAGAAATCCAAGCAGCCGAAAAAGTCAGCGAGCGGCGCGGCGATGAACCGCCGAAAATTCATGGGCACACTCGCGGCCGCGGCGGGCTCAACTGCCGTGGCGGGCAGCCTCTCCCCCTTCGCGCCGTCGGCGAGCGCGGAAACCGTTCATTTTGCCGCGAACACTCCCGGCATGGGCGGCGGGGGGCCGTTCCGCTGCGAATGCGACATCCGCGATTGCGATGTGGAAGGCGAGATTCCTTCCAATATCGACGGCGCTTTCTATCGCGTGGGCCCCGACTGGCAATATCCCCCGATGGCGGGCAACATTCCCTTCGACGGCGAAGGCCACGTCAGCATGTTCCGCATCCAGAACGGCCACGTCGATTTCAAGAGCCGGTATCCGCGCACGCAGCGTTTCAAGGTGCAGGCCGCCGCGCGCAAGAGATTGTTCGGCATGTACCGCAATCCGTTCACGGACGATCCCAGCGTCAAGGGCGTCAGCCGCGGCACTGCCAACACGCACGTCGTGTATCACCACGGCCTGCTCTTCTCGCTGAAGGAAGATAGCCCGCCGGTGGCGATGAACCCGCTCACGCTCGACACCGTGGACGATTACTACACGTTCGGCGGTGGCCTGCACAGCCTGACGCACACGGCGCATCCCAAATTCGATAACGCGACCGGCGAGATGATCTCTTACGGCTACGAAGCGAAGGGGCTCGCCACCGACGACGTTTACATCTTCTCGGCGAACGCCAAAGGCCACATCACCTGGGAATGCTGGATCAAGGTGCCCTACGTCGGCATGATCCACGATTTCGCCGTCACTCAGAAATACATCGCGTTCCTCATTCTCCCCATGGCCACGAACGTCGAGCGGATGAAGCAGGGCCAGGTCCACTTTGCCTGGGATTCCACGCTGCCGACGTGGTTCGGCGTCCTCGAGCGCGGCGGAGACGGCAAGGATGTTCGCTGGTTCAAGGGTCCCGAGCGTTGCGCCACTCACGTGATGGGCGCTTTTTCCGACGGCAACAAGATTTACGTCGACGTGGATATGGCTCTGAAGAATCAGTTTCCGTTCTTCCCGAATCTCCATGGCGAGCCGTTCGATCCGAAAGCCGCCTCGGGAACCGTGCATCGCCTGTCGGTCGATCTCTCGGACAAGACTCCGCGTGATTACAACATGGAAGAACTCTATCCGCAGTCGGGAGCTCTTCCGCGCCAGGACGACCGCTACCAGACGATTCCGTATCGCTGCGGCTTCATGCCCACCACCGACCCGACCAAACCGCTCAATCCGAGGCTTGGTAACATGGCGTTTCGTCCGACAAATTCGTACACCATGTTCGATCACGCTACGCGCACGACGAAGGAGTATTGGGTCGGCGACGATTCGAGCCTCCAGGAATGCTGCTTCGTCCCACGCACCAAGGACGCGTCGGAGGGCGATGGCTATCTGGTCGGCGTCGCCAGCCGCCTCCTCGAGGGCGGCCGCTCCGATCTCGTGATTGTCGATACGCAGCACATGGGAGACGGCCCCATCGCCAAGGTGAAGCTGCCTTTCCGTACCTATAGCCAGGTTCACGGCTGGTGGGTACCGGGCTACGCGCTGTCCAAGACCTGATCAGAATCTGAAGCTGTGCGCGACTCATCACATACCGAGTTCATAGTCCGGCGAGGGAATGCATGAATCGAACGAGGGCTCTTGTAAGCTTGTTTGCAGCCTTAATCGTCTGCGCCATTGCCGGTCCGCCCGCAAGCGCTCGGCCCGCCGCGAAAGCCGGTGATTGCGATCGCGCCTGCCTCAACGGCTTCGTCGATCAATATATGGCCGCCGTCGCCGCGCACGATCCATCGAAGCTGCCGACTGCGGCGAACGTCCGATATTCCGAGAACAACGTCGAGATGCAGCTCGGCGAAGGTTTGTGGCAGACGTCGGACGGTTGGGGCTCCTACAAGGTTTTGATCGACGACCCAGAAGCCGGGCAGGTCGGATTTCTCGCCGTAGCCAATGAGGATGGCCACCTGTCCTGCTTTGCCGGGCGCCTGAAAGTCGCTGAAAAGAAGGTTACGGAAATCGAGATCATCGCCGCGCGTCCGGACCGTCCAAGCCCGCCTGCCGCCGACGGAATTCCAATCGGCGGCCCGGAGGCCCTCCGCGACAAGCCGTTGTTCAGCGAGGACGAGCCCGCCAGCGAGCGAGTCTCCCGCGAAAAGCTGATTCAGCTCGCGGACGGATACTTCGACACGATCCAGCTCAACACCGGCAAGATCTACACGACCTTCGATCCCGATTGCCAGCGCATGGAGAACGGATCGATGACCGCCAACAATCCCAACGCGACAAACCCGGTGGCCAAGATGGGCTGCCAGGCGCAACTCGAAACCGGCCTGCTGAAGATCGTCACACGCGCGCGCGACCGCCGCTTTGTGGTGGACGAGCAAAAGCAGATGGTTTTTGTGGCGACGTTCTTCGATCACAATGGCACGGTGCGCCGGAACAAACTCGTCGATGGCTCCGTAAGGACCATCGGGCCGCCGTTCGATCGCCCGTTCAGCTTCGTAATCTTCGAAGTCTTCAAGGTCAAGAACGGAAAAATCCGCCAGATCGAAGCCGTCCTTCTGACCGTCCCGTATTACATGCCCAGCCCGTGGGTGAACTACAAGAAGTAGTTTGCGAGGCGCCATGCGATTCGCTCGAAACTCGTTCGTGCTTCTGGCGGCGTTGATTGCGGCTTCGCTTGCGCCCGTTCCGGCGCGGGCGCAATCGCCGGCGCCGCCAGTCGATTACAATCCCAGCTTCAATTACGATTGCGATCGCGCCTGCCTCAATGGCTTCGCCGACGATTTCCTCGCGGCGCTCGTGGCGCACGACCCATCGCGCCTGCCGCTCGACAGGGAAGTGAAGTACACCGAGAATGGCCAGGCGCTCAAACTCGGAGATGGATTCTGGGGCACCGCCAGCGCCCTTCCAGCCTACAAAATCTACGCCGACGATTCGCAGGCCGGCCAGGTTATGTTCATGGGCGTGCTCCAGGAGAATGGCGCGCCCGTCATCTACTGCGCGCGTCTGAAGGTCGAGCTTCGCCGGATCACCGAGATCGAGGCCATCATTTCCCGCAAAGAAGCTGGAAGCCTGGCGCGCCCGGAGAATCTCGTCCAGCCCAATCCGATCTTCGCCGAGCCAGTTCCGCCCGCTCAGCGCCGGTCGCGCCAGAACATGATTGCCATCGCCAACAGCTACTTCAACGCCATCGAGAAGGGCCATGGCTCTTTCGTGCCCTTCGATGCCAATTGCAATCGCATCGAGTCCGGCGTTCAGACGACAAACAATCCGCAGCTCGCGACTCAGCCCGATTCGGTCCTCGGCCTCGGTTGCGCGGATCAGATCAAAACACGCAATTTTCAGCCGGACACGCTGATTCGCGATCGCAGATTCGCGGTGATCGACGAAGAGCGCGGGCTCGTTTTCGTGTTGGGCTTCTTCGACCACGACGCAACGCTGCGATCCTACACGCTCGCCGATGGCCGCACCGTGAAGCAGACGCGCACCGCTCCGTGGACGTGGGAAATTGCGGAAATGTTCAAGATTCAGGATGGAAAGATCATGCGCATCGAAGCGCTCGTCAACCCCGCGCCTTACGGCATGAAAGCCGGCTGGTAATCAGACCAGCGTCTGCATTCCACAGAAACGCTTCGGTCAGCTTACTTCGTGAAGCCGGTCCAGCGGCCGAATGCCACCACGCAGATCCACAGCACCAGCCCCAGTCCTCCGGCGATTTTCGCGGCCAGCGGGATGCGCGACCCGCGATCCCACGCCGCCACGCCGCGAAACGTGCGCAGCTCGAAGTATGCGGCGTTGAGGCCCACCAGCAGCAGCGACAGCATCTTCATTCGAAACGTGAAGTTGTGATAGTACTTTGTGGCGCTCGAGCTGAATAACAGCGAGCCTGCGATCGCCGCGCAGACGAAACTGGTCCACGTCCAGGGCAGCACTTCATCGTGCAGTTCGCGGATGCTGCGGTCGCGGTTCGCGAGGTTGAGCAGCCGCAGGTCGAGCATGGTGATCGAGCCGACCACCATCACCGTGAAGAGAACGTGAATCGTCTCGATCGTGGGAAATAGCCAGGTCGATTGGCGAATGCTGGACGCCAGCGGCGTGTTTTCAAGCCATGCGCAGAATTCAGGAATAGCCATCGAGATCAGGTTCCTCTGCTGAAGCGTGGCGCCGCGGCAGCGGCTGAATCAGTAATACGCAATCCACCGCCCCGCCGTAATGATTCCGACCCACAGCAGCAGGGACGCCAGTCCCGTCACCATGGCTGCGGCCCTCTTCGTCTCCCAGTAACCCGCGTCTTTCGCTGTCCGGCGCTGCACAAAAAGCGTAATCAGGCTCACGATCACCAACATGACCATCTTCGCGCGAAAGTAGGGATTCAGAAGCTCGCGGGATGGCTCGCCGATGATCAAGACGCTCCCAGAGATCAGGAGTATAGGAAGCACGCGCCACACCCACGGCACGAAGCGTCCCGCCATTTCCGAAATCGTCCGGCGCCGGCCCACCAGTCCCATCAGCCGCAGATCGAGCATCGCCATCGAAGACATCACTATCGCCACGCAGAGAATATGAACGGTCTGCACGGCTGGAATGATCCAGTTGACGGTCTGAATGATCAGGCTGAACGGTGTGTTCGAAAGCCAGTCGCAGAATCTTTCAAGCATGATCCCTGGTTCGCCTCTCCTGGAGCGGCAGCGCAGGGAATAGTAGTATGCCGCCTGCGCGTCTGTCGAATAGATTGCTCGGGATCAAGTGGACGTTGACGCGGGATGCGAAGATTCGTAAAGTGGCACCTCACGAAGGGTTCGTTGCGGACGGATCAAGCAGGTCTGATTGACGGGGGGAGAAATGAAAAGATCCAAAGCGATTCGAGTGGCGGCCATGACGCTGACTCTATGCCTTGCTGCTTTCGCGCCGGCAGCGCGCGCGCAGCAGAAGGAGACCGCACCGGTGTTTCCTCAAGGCGCGCTTGCACCCGACAATCTCTCGAAACCCCGGCCGAAGCCGCCCTTCAATCTGACCGGCACCTGGACCGTGGACTTGAGCGCGGGATTCAGCTCGTTCATGTTCGGGCCGCCCTACCCGAAATTCAAGCCGGAGGCGCAAGCGGCTTTCGATGCCGGCAAGAAAGCCGCGGCCGAACACAAGACGTATCGCGACGACATCGGCCATTGTTATCCCGCGGGCTTGCCGATGCTGATGACGCGCGTTTGGCCGATCGCTATGATTCAACTTCCGACCGCGATCTACATGGTCAGCGGCTTCGAGAACGGATTGCGGATCATCTACCTCGATGGACGCCCGCACACCGACCCCGACATCGTGGTCCGCACCTTCAATGGCGATTCGATCGGACATTGGGAAGGCGACACGCTCGTCGTGGACACCAACAGCATGACCACCGATCACCACTGGATCGATAACGGCCTGCCCGTCAGCGATCAGTATCACGTGATCGAGCGCATGCGCCTGCTCGACGGCGGAAAGACTCTCGAAATCAAGTACATCATGACGGATCCGAAGAACTGGGAAGGGGAATGGACCAGCACCAAGAAGTGGATCCGCGTGGACGATACGGACATCACCGAGGTCGAGTGCACGCCGGACCTCAACGAGCACCTTCTCAGCACCCACTAGCCGGCACGCAAACTCTCAGTCTGCGCGCTCAATACTTGGGAGCGGCGCGATACGATGGGTCGGTGAGCACTTCTCCGCCGGGAAGCGTCACCGATAGGAAGCTCCCGCCTTTTTCTCCGGTCCGCAAGGGGTGCACGACAATCGTCACCTTGTCGCCCGGCTTCAGGCTCGTCGATTTCCATCCCTGGCGCGCGAGATTGTTCGGGCTGTTGCACTCGACGCTCCAGGTGTCCGAGCCGCCGCTTTCGTTCGGGACGTCGATCTGGATCCAGCTGTGCGGGTTGGTCCATTCGAATCGCACGATCGTGCCTGTCAGGGAAACCTGCTTGTCGCGGTCAAACATCGCGCCGGAGTGGTGCGCGGCCGCGGGAATCGCAGTCAGCAGAAGCAACAGAATCAAGCATCCGACCGCTGCAATCTTCGCCATTTCGTCCCTCCCCGTTTCGCCCGTCACGGTCGCGGCATCGCGTTTTCGGTCTGCCGCTGCCGCAGGACCCGCTCCGATTGGCTACCTCATAGCCCAAAATAGCGGCGCAATCAAGACTTTGGCCGGCGACGGAAAGCCGCCTCGTCGAGGGTTGACCCGTCCGGAAGCGTCAGTGATATGAAGAGCCCGCCCTTTTCGCCGCTCCTCAGCGGCCAGATGACGACCGAAATCCTATCGCCCGGCTTGACGCTGTCCGACTTCCAGCCCTGCCGCGCCAGATTGTTTGGGCTGTTCAGCTCGATGCTCCACTTGTCCACGCCGCCCTTGTCGTTCGGGACGTCGAGCTCGATCCAGCTGTGCGGATTGGTCCACTGAAATTCGTGGACGATGCCGACCAGCGTCGTCTCTTTCGAGCGGTCGAACATCGCGAAAGAGTGATGTGCGGACGCGGAGGCGGCGGCGAATAGCAACAACGCGCCCACACACGCGACCTGAACTTTTTTCATCGAGGCCCCCCAATCGTCGAACGCCGGCTTGCGATCCGAATTTCGCTTCGGCGCTGCTGGCTCTCACCGCACAAAGTAATATAATACGCCCCGGAATTCCAAGCGCACTTTCTTGCGGGATTTGTGGCGTGTGAAAGCACGGGCGCACCGGCGGCGCGGCCGGACTGGAGCGAACATGAAACTCTTGCGGGCAATCATGTTGGTGACGTTTTTCGTGTCCCCGTACTGCGCGATTTCGCAGGCTCAGGCGCCGCAATCCGCTGCTCCGAAGCCTTCCGCGGAGGCCTTCGCGCCAAACGGTCCGTACCCGGACTGGGCGGGCATCTGGACTCCCAATTTTGCGGTGCCCGGTGATCCGGCCGAAGTGCCGTCCCTGACACCGCCGGCCGCCGCGCAATTGAAGGCCTTGCAGGAGGCCGACGCAAGAAACGAAGAGCCGGCCACGGCCGCCGCGAATTGCCTGCCGCCCGGCATGCCGACGATCATGTTCATGCCCTACGACCTCGAGTTCCTGTTCACGCCCGGGCGCGTCACCATCCTTCAGGAGGCCTACATGCAAGTGCGACGCGTATTCATGGACGGGCGCGGCCACCCGGCCAAGGTCGATCCCACTTTCAATGGACACTCGATCGGGCACTGGGAGGGAGATACGCTCGTTATCGATACGGTCGGCCTCGGGCACAAAACTCCGATCGGATATAACCGCCTCATTCACGGTCCTCAGCTCCACATCGTGGAGCGGATCCGGCTCACTAATCCCGACACCATGGAGATTCGAATGACCATGACGGATCCGGATGTGCTCGCGAAGCCATGGCAGACCGTCCACACGTTTACGCGCCACCGCAACTGGGATCAGCTGGAATACATCTGCGAGGAAAACAACCGCAATCAAATCGACAGCAGCGGACAAGTCTCTCCCGGCCTTCGCAAGTAGAAGCAGCGAAAAGCCGGCTTCGTGCCTAGCGCTGGCCGTGGTGGTCCAGGTTGTCCATGCGCCGCGCGTCGTCTTCGACGCACACGGGTGACTCCTCGAGGCGGTCTTCGGATGGTTTCACGATTCGCGGCGCTTCAGTCCACGGCTCGGTGAGCACGGCGGGATCGTCCACGGTCACCTGATAGGCGAGATTGTCGCCGTCCTTCCAGAAGCGCTCGACTACGTGCATGTTCGCTGAGTGAAAATATCCGCCCTCGCCGAACCACGTGTCCTCCACGAAGTTCGTCGAGTCCACTACCAGCGTGTCGCCCTCCCAGCGGCCGATCGAATCGCCGTAATATGACGGGTCGGCATCGGCGCGGTGCGGCCGTCCGTCGGTGGGGATGATGCGGTAGGGATCGCCGGAAATATCCTCGTAAAAGAAAATCATCTCGCCCGGCAATTGCACGATCTTGCGCGGCGAGCCGATCCGCGGAACGCCCGGCTTGCCGCAAAAGAAGACTTTGTCGAGCTTGGCCTCGTTGTCGAACAGGTATTTCACCTTCGCCTGGAACTCAGGCTTGTACGAGGGGCCCGGAGTGAACGGCAGCGCGCCCGCCACAGGCGTTTTCGCGGGCCTTCTCCCGCTCAAATCGATCTTCTTGATTGCCGTCGACCCATTCACCTGCTCCTTGAGCGCCAAGCCGGGCAGGTCGATCGAATATGCCCAGATGCCGCTCAGGTCCGGATGCCCGTCGATCATGTGCGCCGGATTCGCGGCCGGCGCCACGTGGCTTTGTTGAGCCGCCGCGGAGGCAGCCAGCGCGATCGTCGCGGCGAAAACGCAGATCAATCCGTGTCTCATTCTCCCGGCCCTCCTTCGTCAGCGGGAATCGACCGCGTTTGGATTCACCATTTCGTACGAGTTGCCGTCCGCAAACGTGATCTTCTGTAGAAATCCGTAAAGCGACCCGTCGCGCGCTCGGTTTCCTTCGACGGTCACGGTTTGCCCAACCGCCTTCTTGAAGTCGGCGCTGTTCACGCCCACGCGCCTCAGCCACGAAGGCGGCGCGCTCTCGAACTTCCAATTCTCTACGGCGCCGTCCGCGTTCTTCGCCGAAATGAAAAGAGCGATATGCGGATTCACCCAGTCCACTTCGGTCAGCGTGCCGCTCAGCACGAATTTCTTAGACATGTCGAAAATCGATGAAGGCGAATGGTGCGCCCAAACGGCTCCTGCCGCCGCCAGGATCGCGAGCAGGATCAGAGCGCCGGAAATCCTGTATCTCAAGGAGGGCTCCTTTGCGACTTTTGGCGGAGTGTATCACAGCGGAGCCAGCGGTCAATTCGAACGCGTTTCACGGCCCGGCGCTTTGAGCCACAGCGTTACGTGTATTACACTTCGCCTTCGTACTGCTTCACAAATCCATGACCAGACATATTATTCGCGAACCTCGATGGCCTGCATTGGTGGCGATGCTGGCTGCCGCCGGCGTGTATCTGGCGATGCCGGAGCCGTTGTCCGTGGGTCCCAGCTGGCTGTTGCTCGTCATCATCTTTGTTTTGGTGATCCCGATCGGTATCTCGCACCGCATCGGACGCTACGAGATCGCCCGCGTTCTGGCGCTGGTCGCCAACGGCGCGATCACCATCGCGATGGTCGCGTCCCTCGTGATCCTGATTCAAGGCATTCCCCAGCATCGCGAACCCCCCCAGACTCTCCTGCGCTCGGCCAGCCTGCTTTGGGTCGCCAACATTTTGGTGTTCGCGCTCTGGTATTGGAAACTCGATGCGGGCGGTCCAATGGGGCGCGATCGCTCGCGCGGCAAGCTGGATAGCTCGTTTCTGTTTCCGCAGATGCTCAGCCAGGAGGGCCCGGCTGGTTCGGATGATGATGATTCTCCCTGGTCGCCTCATTTCATGGACTACCTGTTTCTCGCCTTCAATACGAGCACGGCTTTCTCGCCCACCGATACCGCTGCTCTCTCGCGCTGGGCGAAAGCAGGCATGATGCTGCAATCGTTGATTTCGCTGACGATCGTCGCCCTGCTTGCCGCGCGCGCCGTGAATATTCTCTGAGCCGCGCCCAAACCTGCCGCGGCTGGTCAGATCGCGTGACTGGGGTTACACTCGGCAACCGTCATGCGTCGCCCCACCGCCAGAATCACCGCCCGCCGCGAATTTCTCAAGTTTCTCGCGGCAAGCCCCTACGTCGCCGCATTCGGCGGAGTCGCTGCCTTCCTCGAGCGCAACGCCTTGGCCCAGAATTCCCCCGCGGACTCGGATGTCATCGACGACCCGGCAAAGGCCCTGAGCGTAATGGATTTCGAAGAGGCCGCGCATCGCAAGATTCAGCCCGGCCACTGGGCTTACATGGCCAGCGGCGTGGACGATGACGCCACGCTTCGCGCCAATCGCGAAGGCTACAAGCACGTCGAACTGCGCCCGCGCCGCCTGCGAGATGCCACCAAAGTGGACATGCGCGTCGAGCTGTTCGGCGCCACGTTCAGCAGTCCGATTTTTCTCTGTCCCGTCGGCGGCGAAAGGTCTTTCCATCCCGACGGAGAACTGGCCGTCGCGCGCGCCGCGCAAGCACGCAACACGATGCAGATGCTTTCCACGGTGTCTTCGACAGGCGTCGAAGACGTAAACAGAGCTCTCGGCCGTCCGACCTGGTATCAGCTCTACGCGCCGAACTCCTGGGACGCCTGCGAAAAATTGCTGTGGCGCGTCGAAGCCGCCGGATGCCCCGTGGTCACTCTCACGGTGGACAACACCACCGGCCGCAACAGCGAGACCTATCTCCGCACGCGCCCGAAGGATCTGCGCCCGTGCCTGGCGTGCCACGAAGGCGGCCCCGGAACGCCCCCGAAGGGCGGCTTCCCGATGTACGACGGAATCAGCATGACTGGTGTGACCGCCACGAATCCCGCCATGGACTGGGCGTTCGTCGATCGCCTGCGCAAATTCTGGAAAGCAAAGCTGATGATCAAGGGCATCGACACGCGCGAAGACGCGCGCCTGTGTCTCGAGCACGGTATTGACGGAATACTCGTTTCCAATCACGGCGGGCGCTCCACCGAGACCGGTCGCGCAACCATCGAGGCGCTCCCGGAAGTTGTGGCCGAAGTCGGCAACCGCGTTCCCGTATCCGTCGATGGCGGCGTTCGCCGCGGCACCGATGTCTTCAAGGCTCTCGCGCTCGGCGCCAAGGCCGTCGGCATCGGGCGTCCCTTCTTGTGGGGATTGGGAGCCTTCGGACAGGCGGGCGTCGATCGCGTGATCGAGATCCTTCAAGGCGAGCTGAAACTGGCGATGGGCAATTGCGGCACGCGGACCGTCGCCGACATCACGCGCGCCTACGTCGCCACCCCCGATTGGAAAATCTAGCGCACCCGGAGTACGCGCGCGGAAGGATTCGGCTCGTAGATCTCTTCCACGAGCGCCGCGCGGCGCTCCAGAATCGCGCGCTGATTCAGAGAAGTCTTGTCCGTGATTTCCCCGGCGTCCAGCGAAGGCGGCTCATCCAGCAGAATTGCCCGCTCGACGCGGTTCGAGTTTCCGGTCGCCTGCGCGGCAAAGGATTCGAGCAGCGACGTGAATTTCTCCACGACCGCGTTATGCCGCAACACTTCGGCGGTCGAGGCCCCGGCCGGAAGATCGGACGCGAGCCGGCGGCACGCCGGGATATTCGGCACGATCAGAATCCCCAGATAATTGCGGTCGTGCCCAGCGATCACCACGTCGATCATGTAGGGATCAAACCAGTGGATGAGCTTCAGACGCAGCGGCCCCACATTCACGAACGTCCCTGAAGCCAGCTTGAAGTCCTCTGCGAAGCGCCCGTCGAAGAACAATCCCTTGTTCACGTCCTCCGGATCGACGAACCTCACCGCGTCGCCGAACTTGTAATAGCCCTCTTCATCGAACGCATTGGCCGTGAGCTCGGGTTCTTTCCAGTACCCCGGCGTCACGTTGGGTCCCTTCACTCGAATTTCGAGCTTTGACCCCGCGGGCACAACTTTCGCTTCCACGCCGGGCATGGGAATCCCAATCACTCCGCTGTGCTCGGAGTCCCACGTGCATTGCAGCGCCATCGGCGCGGTTTCCGTCGCGCCTAATCCCGTCGCCATCATGATCCGTTCGCCGCAAGCGTCCACCATCAGGTCTCTGTACCCGTCCCACAGCGCCTGCGAGAGCCCCGCCCCTGCGTAGAACATGAACTTCAGCCGACTGAAAAAGTTTTCGCGCAGCCGCGCATCGGCGCGAAAGTGAGGGAGCAGCTCGTCGTAGCCCCTCGGCATGTTGAAATAGATCGTCGGCGCAATCTCGCGCAAGTTCTCGACCGTCGCGGCGATGCCGCCCGCCGTCGGCCTGCCATCGTCGATGTAGAGCGTCCCTCCGTTGTAGAGCGTCATGCCGGTGTTGTGATTGCCGCCGGCCGTGTGGTTCCAGGGCATCCAGTCCACGACAATCGGCGGTTCCTCGCCCATGAACGGAAATCCCTGCAAGATCATCTGCTGGTTGCTGCAAATCATCCGGTGCGTGTTGATCACGGCCTTCGGCAGCCCGGTCGAGCCGGAGGAGAAGATGAACTTCGCGATGTCGTCGGGCCTGATCGCCGCATGCGCCTTTTCGACGGCCGGCGTCGTCGGCGTGGCCACGAGGTCGGCAAACGAAGTCGCTTTGCGGCCGGATACCGCGCCCTCCGTGAAGACAGCTTCGATCTCTGGATCGACCGCGGCATCGAGCGCGCGGCGATACCGCTCCCCGTTCGACACGAACACCATTCCCGGCGTCAGAATTTTCATCACGTGCTTCAGCTTCGCGAAGTCCTTGGAGACGAGCGAATAGGCCGGCGCAATCGACGCCGTGGGTACTCCCACATGCTGCCCGGCGAACATCAGCAAGAGATGTTCGAGATCGTTCTCCGAAAGGATCGCGACCGGCCGTTGCGCCGAAAGGCCGCGGTCGAGGAATGCCTGCCCGATGCTGCGCACCTTCCGGAGCGCGTCCGCGTAGGTCAGGTAGCGCCACTTGCCGTCGGCGCCGCGCTTGGCCGCGAGCGCACGGTCCGGCGCCACGCGCGCCCAGTGGAGCAGGCGCTCGGTGAGCACGCGCGGATACTCCTTGAGCGCTTCGTGCGGGCGGATGATGATCGCGCCATCCTCGCGCCGGTGCATCGAGGCCTGGGACGTGCGCAGCCTGACCGGACGCACTCGGTGGTTCGGGTTTGCCTTCTCTGCCGCGGGAGTTTTCGCCATCGAACTCCCCGGTGCCGGAGTCGTTTTCAAGAAGCCTTCCCCTGCCTTCGCGCGCTCGGGCTTTCGTACAGCTGGAACCACGCGCCGCCTCCGCGATGAATCACGCTCCCGACGTTCTCTTGAAAGTGCATCAGCGGCTTGTCGATCCCTCGCGGCACCCGGAATGCGACCCATCCTTCGAGCGCGCTTCCCGGTGCCAGCGTGCCGCTCAGCCGAGGCGTCGGCGTTTCATCGAGTGGCGCAGGCTCGTATTCCTTGCCGTCGGAGCCAACCGCGGTGAACTGGCTTTCTTCAATTGTATAACGATACTGGGATGGCGACGTTCTCGCCGAAAACTCAAACCGCACGCGCGCCAGCAGGTATTCGATGCCCGCACTGGGCTGCGGATTCGAGCCGCTCGCGCCCTTCACCATCTCCCACGCTTTTACGCCCCGCACCACCTGTAACACGGTGATCCTCGTATCGTAGAGTTCGTCGCCCCCAAGATACGGGTCGCCAAATTCGACCACGTAACTTAAGGGCACGCCGAGCGGCTGCGCTTGCGCGGCGGGAAACGTCTGCCCGCTCAGCGCCGGAACACACAACCACACCGATAGAAGGTTGATGGTTGCGCTAACCCACATTCGGATGAGGAGATGCTTTCGTTAAGCCCACTGATCAATCGAAACGCTCACACGATAGCTGACGATCCGTCAAGGATCGTCATCCTGAGCGCGGCGCCCTTGGCCGCGCGAAGGATCTCTCTTCCGCATCGCGCAGGCGCTCCGATCTTCTATGCCCACTGATCGATCGAAACGCTCACACGATAGCTCATGTTCGCCACCATGTGATAAGGGTTCGTTTGGCCGCCGACCACGACGAAGTTGAACGATTCGGGCCGCTGGTAATACGGAACCATCTCGTCGTCGGGCGTTTCGGCCTTCGGCACCCAGCGGCCGGCGAACAGAGTTGACCGCGCGTTCTTCGCGGAAATTTTCGTATTGTTCTGGAGCCAGTCCGCCAGCTGCTCTTTCGTCTTGTACCCCAGCTCGACCAGCCCCTGCGCCACCAGAGGATCGAGAACGATGAGCGCGCCGAATAGTGGGCCGAACGGGATGATGTTGTAGCTGATCGCTTCGTGATACTGCGGAACCGGCTTCACGCCGAGACCGATTCCCCCCTGTCCCTGCGAGATGCTGAAGCCCACGAATACGCTCACCACATTTTCGGTGGGCTTGAATCCCTTTTGCACGTGCAGCGGCGTCCACGGGCTCGCCTGCTCGTTTTCCGGGATGATCAGGTTGTTGTAATTGACGCCGTTGCCCAGCGTGCCCAGATACGTCTGCCCGGGAATTCCCGAATTGCTCAGGTTTCGCGAGAGCATCGTCCATGCGCGCCCGATCGCCGCGTTCGGCTGCGAAAACGGGCCCATCGCGCCGATTCCGTAGTTCATGTTGAGCTTGTCGCGAATCGGGCCGTTGATCACAGCCGCGGTCGCGAACGAGTTCGTCGAGCTGGAAAGGGAAGTCAGGCTCGTCGAAGCGATCGCCAGGATCGTTGGAAAATATTCCGGTTTCGCGCCCGCCATCACCGCGTTGATCGCCACCTGCCTCACGGTGAACGACCAGTCCGGATACGATCCCTTGGCGGGAGCCATCGTGCCCACCACTTCGTCGGGCTTGTGGCTCGTCCCTTTGAGCATCGCCTGCACCAGGTCCTCGGTAGGCAGGGCGATCTGCATGAAGTCGGTCAATCCGTTGTCGATGTAATACTGCTGGAGGTTCTCCGCCGTGTCCGTGTACGTCGGCGGCCCGACGCTGGGCGTTACCGTCCCAGTCTTTTGCTCGTCGGCGGTAAGCGGCCTCGTCAGCGCGTCGACCACTTCTTTCATCAGCGGTTTGCCGCTGACGGGATCGTTCCCCTCGAGGTAGGCGTACATCTCTGAGTCCGTTTTGCCCCACACCGGATGCGGCGTGAAGCAGATGCGCTCGTGCGGCATTCCGCGCCCGGCTGCATTGGAAAGCGCGAGGTCCTTGAACGCGATCGTGACCAGGGGAGCGGTCGGAAAGCCCATTTGCTCAAACTTTACGCAGTGACCGACGGTCGCTGGCGTGCACGTGCTTCAATGGCCGATCGCCATGATGACGGCGTTGCCCTTGGCTTTGATTTCCGCGTTGAGCTTGGGATCATCGTCGGCGAACGCGCCCGCCTTCAAGCGGTAGATCGTCGTGACGCTGGGCATGTTCTTCTTGAACCAGTTTCCCACCTGGTCCAGAAAATGATCCGCGCCCGGAAATCCGTCTGACACGAGGAAGATGGTCTTGCCGTCGAGGCTGTCCAGCCGTTTCGCCATCGGGACGAGCTGGATCGGAGGAGGATTGCCCTTCGGGTTCAGCGCCACGATCTTCGCCGGGCCCGCCGCGGCGCTGCTCTTCTTGGTCTTCTCGGCTTCGGCGCGAGAACCAGCCAATATCGCCGGAGACATCCCGAGGAGCGACAACATCTTCCGTCTATTCATGGCCTGCCTCCCCTGCGCGCCATCGCACGAGGTGCGCCTCAATCCCTCCAGCGCATCCGCCGCGGATGTTAGTCACGCGCCTCCGCCGTGTCAAGAAAACGCCGCACCGAGGAAGTTATTCGCAGGAACGCAATCCGCGGCGGCGGATGCCCATCGAAGATGCTCGGCTCCGCGTTGACGATCCGGCTATTCGTGTGCCTTCATGGCGTGCGTCCCGTGCGTGATCGCCGCGCCTGCGCGAAGAGCCGCGGCCACAACCACCGCCTCTGCAATTTCCTTGTCCGAACACCCGGCTTCCCGAGCTCTTTGCGTGTGAAGCTCGATGCAATACGGGCATTGCGTGGTGAAGGCAACCGAGATCGCCATGAGCTCCTTGTACCTCACGGGGATTGCTCCGGCCGTCATGGCCGCTTTATCGAAGGCCCAAAACGCCTTCATCCCCTCGGGCGCATTGGCATCCAGCAACTTGATCTTGGCGAGATTCTTCATGTCGTACATGGCATCCCTCCTTGAGTTGAATCGGATGTTTCGGGAGTGCTGCGAGATTCGAGCGGACCGATTGTAACTGTTGCCCGCGCCCCCGGGCAATTTCACATTGTGGCAAGCGTTGACAACGCTCCGGCCCGTGTTCTATGTTCGATTATCTTCACCGTTGTCCCAAATTTCAGCTGCGGTACGAGCGCATTCCTCGCAACCCGCAGAGGCGGACATGCAAACTGAACCGATCATGGATATGGCCCACTTGGGCCATCTGGAACTGTTGACTCCGAAACCGGAAGAAAGCCTGCGATTCTTCGTTGACCTGATGGGAATGACCGAGAGCGGCCGCGAGGGCAATTCGGTTTACCTCCGCGCCTACGACGACTACGAGCGCCACTCGCTGAAGCTTACCGCGTCGAAGCAGGCCGGTCTTGGGCACGTGGCCTATCGCGCGCGGAGCCCGCAAGCGCTCGAGCGGCGCGTGGTCGCATTAAAAGGATCGGGATTCGACATCGGCTGGAGCGGCGGCGACCTCGCCCACGGCCCTGCGTTTGTCTGCCAGGATCCGGACGGCCACAAGATCGAGCTCTACTACGAAACGCAGTGGTATGAACCGCCGCCGGAGTTGCGTCCCGCGCTGAAGAATCAGGCGCAGCGTTTCCCCGCGCGCGGCTGCAACGTTCGCCGCCTCGATCACTGGAACGGCCTGGCCGTGGATATCGAAGGCAATCGCCAGTTTTTCGAAAAGTACCTGGGCTTTCGGCTCACGGAACAGATCGTCCTCGACAGCGGCGTCGAGGCCGCCATGTGGATGACCTGCACCAACAAAAGCTATGACTTCGCCTACTCGAAGGACCACACCGGCGTCCGCGGGCGTTTTCATCACATCACGTATGCGGTCAATAGCCGCGAAGAGGTGCTGATCTCCGCGGACATTTTTCTCGAGAACGGCGTTCACATCGAGACCGGTCCGCACAAGCACGCCATCCAGCAGACTTTTTTCCTGTATGTGTATGAGCCCGGCGGCAACCGCGTGGAAATCGCCAACGCCGGAGCGCGCTTGATCCTCGCCCCGGATTGGAAGCCGATTCGCTGGGCCGAATCGGAGCGCAAGAAGGGCCAGGCCTGGGGTCTCAAGACGATCGAATCGTTCCACACCTACGGCACGCCTGTCGTAGAGGTGGCCGGCAAGAAGTGATGCGACGCCGCTCAATCAATTTCGCCGTTCTGCCTGCCGAGGTTTTCGCAGGGGCGCAGTCCGCCAATAATTCGGGGCGGATGCCCGGCGCACGTGCTTGGCAACGCGTTGCCGATATTCGACGGCTCCCTCGCGAGTATTTCTGCTTGCATCCTCGCGCGGCACGTTTGGCTTTCGTAGGGGCACAGCATGCTGTGCCCGGCAAAGTTTCTTGGCACCGTGCCGCCCATCCGCCGTTTCGTTCACGGCGTTGGAACTTCCTTGCTTTTGGCGTAGCCGAAGGGAGCTCCGACATAAGATCGGCGCCCTGCGCCGAACCAATGCGTAGTTTCACTCGCAGCAAGAATTCGTTCCTTTGCATGGCCGCGCGGTAACCCGTGCCCTTGCCTCCGCATCTCCTGTTCCTCCCCGGACTCGTCTGCGACGCCGACGTCTGGAAGCATCAGTCGCACGCTCTTGCGGGCGTCACCACAGTCAGCGTTGCGGACTACGGCTTGAGCGATTCACTGGAAAGAATGGCGCAGGTCGCGATCGAGCGCGCGCCCGAGCGCCTTGCTCTCGCCGGACACTCCATGGGAGCGCGCGTCAGCTTCGAGATTCTGCGCCGCGTGCCGGAGCGCGTGGTAGGTCTCGCCATCCTCGACAGCGCCTACAAGGCCCGTGCGGCAGGCGAAGCGGGCGAGCGCGAGAAGGCGCAACGGTTCGCGCTTCTGAAGATTGCGCAAACGCAGGGAATGCGCGCGATGGCTCTCGAATGGCTGCCGGGCATCCTCCATCCCGCTCGCCTCGCCGATCAGCCGTTCGTCGATTCCGTTGTTGGAATGATTTGCCGCAAGACGTCGGAAATCTTCGCCGCTCAGATCAAGGCGTTGCTCGAGCGCCCCGACGGCGCGCCCGTGCTGAAGTCCGTCCGCTGCCCCACGCTTGTGCTCTGCGGCCGCGAGGATACGTGGAGCCCGCTCGCGGGGCATCAGGAGATGGCCGCGTTCGTCCCCGGCAGTAAGCTCGTCGTGATCGAAAATTCCGGCCACATGTCCCCGATGGAGCGCCCCGAAGCCGTCACCGCCGCGATGACCGCGTGGTTCGCAGGCCTCGACGGCTAGGGTTGTGACGAAGCTAAACCACTTGTGCGGTTATCCGACTTATCAGGACTTGGCCAGCCACTCTGTTGAAAACCCACCGAGCAATGTTCCTATTTTGAGTTTTTCAAGACCCTTTGATTGATCGACGACCAGGTCCACACCTTCGGTGGGCAGTACTGTTCGCATGTAGTCAAAATCGAAAAACGAGAAAAAGGGCGATTCAACGCCAATATCCAGCGCGCGGCCTCCTCCTCAGAGCGCTCCCCTGGATCGATCGGAACACCTTGCGGTCCAAGTCCTGAGAAGTCGTCTTAATTAGTGGGACCGCGGAGCACGCTCTTTCACTGCCTAGGGGAGAACAACATCCCACCTGTTCGAAAGGCCAGAGTGACCGATTAGGGGGTAGGGTCCCGCTTCGGTTCCTGGCGGCATCGGCGCTGTGGCCTACTGGGTGTGAGGCCACGCCCGGCAGCCACCTTTTTCCCGGGCATCCTCAGCGAAGGAGTACGTATGACAAGAACGCTATTTGTTGGCACCGTTCTGCTAATCGGCGTTTCGATTTCTTTGACGATGGGTGCGGAACGCGCTGCGGCGCAAGGGCCCGCGGGCTCGGGCGCGTCCGCTGCCGCGCAGGAGAGCTCGCATTCCTTTAACCCGCTCAGTTGGATGAAGAAAGATTCCAAGAACTCCACCGATGCGCCCGGAAGCAGAAACGACGCAGAGAAAAAGCTCACCCCCAGCCTGCAAGCCGAGGGAGTGTTGGCTGCCAGAGTTAACGCTACCGACGCGTGCGCGCCGTTCACGACACTGCATGGATGCCTTGCTTCGCTTCACGCCAGCCACAATCTGGGAGTCGATTTTATTTGCCTTCGCGCCAACGTGACGGGCGTGCACACCAGCGCGGATGTGTCCGGCTGCAAGGTTGCTGACGGAGAGAAAGCGCAAGATCTGAATAAAGCCATCCATCAGCTGAAGCCGGATGCCAACGCCAAGCAAGCTGCAAAGGACGCGGAGCAGCAGGCCCAGGACGATCTGAAGACGATCGGCGGGTAGCTCCGAAGCTCCGGAAACAACCGCACTCAAACGCGCAAGCCCGACCACGGAAAGGTCTCGCGGGCTATTTTGCATCTCAGACTTCAACCCCGTCCGGTTCGGTTTCCGGTGACTTACTTCTTTGCCAGGGAACGGAGGTAATTTACCAGATCCCAGACCTGCTCGGGTTTTGTCCGCGCACCTTCGCCCGTCATCTCACCTTTGCCGTTTGCGATAGTGGAATAGATCATCCCATCGGTCAAATCCTTCAGGGCTGCAGGATCACGATAGTCGCGAAGCTTAAGATGCATGTCCCCGGCCAAGTCGCCATCGCCTGCGCCCTCTTTCCCGTGGCACATCGCGCAGTCAAAGGCGTATATCTTCTTTCCCGACTCAATGGAACTGGTCGTTGGCTTGACGGGATTCACTAGCTTTTCGGCCTCGGAAGTGTTCTTGGACTCGACAGCAGGCTTTTCCTCAACCGGCTTTTGGGTTTCCTGAGGAACGGAATGCAACGATAGCAGCAGGAAAGCACATGCTAAATTCAGTTTCATGGGCTGATCTCCCTAATCGACAGTTCGCGTCAACGGTCTATCGGGCCCAGTTGGGCAGAGTATAATCCTCCGGGAGTCCTTTGTGTTTCAATTCTTGAAATGGGGCAGTTTCGGCAGAGATCGCCGACAAGATGCCTGAAAAACGCGGTAACCGACCAAGTGCCCGCTGCACAAATTCCGATTTTTCAAATTGGCCCCTATTCCGGTCCCGTGCCGGTTGACGCGAGCCTTTAAGCTTGCCTAGGCTTCCGAAGCCAATACTAGAAGGTCGGAGATTGTGGCGGACGAGAACACTGCAATGGTGGCCCGGGAGCATTCGGCTTGTTTTGTCGGGCACGGCTACGGGGCTCGCACGATCTGAAACGAAGCGCAAACTTCACCTTTTTTCACCGCGTTCGCGCATTGACGCAGCCGTTCGGCCCTTCTAGAATCCCAACCCGAGACCAAAGATCATGATTATCGATTCTCATCAGCACTTTGTCCGCCTTGCCCGTCACCCGGAGGTGGAGGGCTTTCGCCAGGCGCAGCTTTCCGGAAAGAATCCCGACATCCTCCCCGACATCTCGGATTCCGACGTCAAGAAGAGTCTGGAACAGGTAGTCAACTTGATGGATTCGCGCGCCATCGATGTCGCGTTCGCGTCTCCCCGAGCGAAAGCCATGGCGACCCATGAGGGTACCGCGGAACAGAACGCCATCTGGGCCGATCTCAACAACGGCCTCATCCTTCGCGCCTGTCAGTTGAATCCCGGCCGCTTTGCGCCGGTCGGCATGCTCGGACAACATCCTTCGTGTCCATCCGAGCAGGTGTCGAAGCAGATCGAGCGTTGGACCAAGGAAGGTTTCATAGCGTTCAATTTCGATCCCGACGGCACCGGCGGCCGCTGGCAAAACCAGCCCTTCACCGGAAAGCACAATTATCCGGTTTTCGAGGCGGCGCAGGGGTTGGACGTGCCGCTCGTGCTCCACGGCAGCGAATCGATCAATAAGAATTTCCCGCATACGGCGGTCCAGTATCTGGTCGCCGACATCACCGGTTTCGTGCAGCTCATGATCGCGAAGGATCTGTTCCGAGATTTTCCACGCCTGCGCTTTCTGATCCCGCATGGCGGCGGCGCGTTGCCGTGCCAGATCGGGCGTTGGCGGGCGATCGCGAAGTACAACAGCTGGTCGAGCCCGGACGAGATCCTCGGCGGCGGCCACGTGTTCGTCGATACCTGCATTTACAACGACCTCAACATGCAGATGCTCTTCGACGCTGTGCCGCTCGACAACATACTGTTCGGCTCGGAATGCGACGGTGCGTTTCCCGGCGTGGTCAATGACGAGACGCACGACCATTACGACAATACGCGGCGTTATGTTGACGACTCGAAGCTGAACGCAGGCGACAAGGCCCGGATCTTTGCGGACAACGCGCGGCGCGTTTATCCGCGTGCGAGCCGCTGGATTCAGGCATAGCCATTTGTGCAGCCATTGACGCCGCGCTTTCGCACCTTCTAGAATCCTTGCCGCACGTCACCGAGGAGCCTTCATGAGCAGCAAGCCCGTTGTAGTTCGCAAAATGGATTTACCGCCCGCCGATGCCGTCGCCGCGCTTGAAAAATACGGCGTCTCCACGGTTCACGAAGCCCAGGGACGCATCGGTTTGCTGGCCTCCTACATGCGCCCGATTTATCCCGGCGCGGCCATCGCCGGCGCCGCCGTCACGGTCTCGCTGCCGCCGGGCGACAATCTCATGATTCACGTCGCCGTCGAAGTCTGCCAGAAGGGAAACATCCTCGTCGTCGCGCCCACCTCTCCGTGCACGGACGGCTACTTCGGCGAACTACTCGCCACATCGCTACGCGCGCACGGCGTGAAGGGTCTCATCATCGAGGCCGGCGTCCGCGATGTCGGTCCGCTGACCGAAATGAAGTTTCCCGTTTGGAGCCGCGCCGTGAGTTCGCAGGGCACGGTCAAGGCCACGCTCGGTTCGGTGAACGTCCCGATCGTGTGCGCTGGAGCATCGATCGATCCGGGTGACGTAATCGTTGCAGACGACGATGGCGTCGTCGTCGTGAAACGGGCCGATGCGGCCGCGGTTGCCGCCGCATCAAAGCAGCGTATCGACAAGGAAGATCTGGTCCGCGCGCGGCTCGCCAAGGGAGAGCTCGGGCTGGACATCTACAATTTGCGCCCAAAACTCAAAGAGCTGGGCCTCGAATACCGTTAAAGCTTCGCTTGCCGCAACGGGTTTCGCAAGAGCGCCGGAGGCGCGATTGTTTCTAGCCTGGCACGAAGCGCAGCGAAGTGCCGGGGACGCGAAGCAAGGAGAGGCAGAGTCCCGGAGCGACGATTGATCCGGCGTCAATCGCCGCCGGGCTTTCCAGCAGCTTGCGCCGCTCCAATCCGTCCGTGATAAGTTCCCTCTGCGAGGTGGCACGTGACCGAATTCAGCCAGGCGGAAATGCGAAACGTCGAGCAGGCGTGCTACGCGCTCGCCGCCGAGTACGCCGAAATCGTCGATAGCCAGGATTACGCCCGCCTGCGCGAAATCTTCGCCGAAGACGGCACGTTCACGCGCCCGTCAAGCCCGCCGGTGGTTTTGCGCGGCGCCGATGCCATCGTCGCCTGGTTCGAATCGCGCCCGCGCACTCGCCTCACGTTTCATCTGATCTCCAATTTCCGAGTGCGCATGGAGACCATGGACACCGCCGTCGGCACCTGCCGCGTGCTCTTGTACACCTCCGATCCTTCCGAGCCTGAGACGCTAGGCGAGGGCAGGAAGACGGCGAGCAAGCAGATGATGGGCACCTATCAGGACCGTTACATCCGCACGCCCAAGGGCTGGCGCTTTGCCGAGCGCGGCGGAAGCATCCTGTATCACACGTAGGACTCCACGATGGCCCACGAACCCATTCGGCGCATCGCCCTCGTCGGCTTCGGCGAAGTCGGCGGCATCTTCGGGCGCGATTTCGCCGCGCAGGGGATCGACGTCTCTATCTTCGACATCCTGCTCCACGCGCAGGAATCTCGCGAGGCCATGCTCGCGAAGGCTCGCGACGTCAAGGTCCACGCGAAAGAAAGTTTGGCCGATTCCGTGCGCGATGCGGAGCTCGTGATCTCCGCCGTCACCGCGTCCTCGGCGCTCGATGTTGCCAAGGACGCTTCGCGCCTCCTCCGCGCGGGCCAGTTCTTTCTCGATATCAACTCCGTCTCGCCCGCGACGAAGCGCGCCATGGCGGACCTCTTCGCGCACGGGCAGGGTCGCTTCGTCGAAGCCGCGGTGATGGCGGCGGTGCCGCCTCAGCGCCTGAAAGTCCCGATGCTTCTCGGCGGTTCGCATGCCGCCGAACTCGCCCCGCGTCTCCGCGCGCTCGGCATGAACGCCACGCCCGCCAGCGACCGCGTCGGCGTGCCGTCGGCGGTCAAGATGTGCCGCAGCGTCATGATCAAGGGACTCGAGGCGCTCACGGTTGAATGCCTCTTCGCGGCGCGCCGCCACGGCGCGGAAGAAGCAGTGCTCGCCTCGCTCGCCGCCACGTATCCAGATATGGGATGGAAAGGAAAGCTGCCGGACTATCTCATCAGCCGTGTCGCCGAACACGGCAAGCGCCGCGCCGCCGAGATGCGCGAGGCCGCGCGAGCGCTCCGCGATGTCGGCCTCGATCCCCTCATGGCGGAGGCCACGGCCGAACGCCAGGAATGGCTTGTCGGCGAGATCGCGGGCCTCGATGCCGGCGGTCTCACGGACGAATCGTTTTCCTGGCGCGCCCTTGCCGATGCGATCGACGCCGCCCTCAAAGCCGCCAAGAAAGAGTAGCCTGCTCCCGGCAAGCCCCGCACCGCCCTAGAAGAACCAGAAGCGTTTCCGCCGCCGCGATCCCTGGGCGTCGGAGTGCTCTCTGCCGATCTTGTCGGCGAGTTCGGGCACCCACGGAATCGGCCGCCCCTCGAAAGCTGCCAGCGGATTCTCCACCAACAGCGCGCGCGCCACATCCTCGCCGCGCGTATTCGCCACTAAATCGAACGCTTCCTTCAATCGCAGGGGGCGCGACGTCACGTTGTGCGCATCGCTCGCCAGAAAATGCACCGCCCCGGCGTCGAGCCACTCCTCCGCAGACTCCTGCGCAGAGCGCCCGAATCGCCCCAGCAGCGATTGCGCCGTCACCTGCACGTAGCAGCCCTGCCGCAGCCACTTGAACAGCCGCTCGGGTTGCGCGCGGATCAGCGGGTTGCGCTCGGGATGCGTGACGATCGGGTGCAGCCCCGCGAGTTGCAGCTCGTGCAGCGCCTGGTCGAGCGACGGCGGGATCGAGAAGTCCGCGAACTCCACGAGCAGATAGCTCTTCTGATTGAGCGTGAACCGCTTCGCGTCGTGGCGGATCTCTTGCAAGTTTTCGAAGCTCAGGTGGAAATCGCAGCCCGTTGCCACAACGAGCCGCCCTTCGAATCGGGCCTGAATTTCATCCCGGCGCTGCCGTACCAATTCGGGAACAAATTTGTACTCGGGACTCGAATGCGGCGTCCCGATGACGTGCGTAATCCCTTCCGCAATTGCCATTTCCGCCATCGCGCAAGCGATTTCAAAGGACTCCGCACCGTCGTCCAGGCCCGGAAGTATGTGGCAATGAATGTCGATCATGTGCCGGGCAGAATAGCGCAGCGCGAAACGGATGACAACGCGAGACGACGTCGCGAGCAAAACAGTGTGGCGCGGGCGATTGGCGAGCCATTTGCAATGTATGGGGTGTGGCGCACCGAAACTGTTTCAAAACCGGAATCGGAGAGCGCTCTCGAAGGCGTGAATCAACAAATTGGGATTTCTGACGATGAAGTCGAAAGGGGCCGCGGCGTCTGATGCCGATGCCCTCGCGGTGCCGCTGTGTCCCCGGGCCGGTTTCTCTCCCCGGGTCGCATGGCGGTTCGGGTGTCTCATCGAAAAAATCGAAACAGGAGGCGTGTCCATGAAAGGGAAGGCGATTCTGGTGGTGGTTTTGTCGTGCCTGCTTCTGTACGTGCCCGTGGCTCCGGCCGGTCCATCCGTGGCGGCTGGAAAGATGATCACCAAAGGCAGCGCCGAGATCAATGGAGTGGCGGCGCCGGCTGAAACTTCGGTCTTTGTTGGCGACCGCATCGCCACGCAAAAGGAGGCTACAACCTCTCTCAGCCTTGCGGGCGGCGACACCATCGTGATGCCCGAGCTTACGCGGGCCGCGCTCGGCCAGCGGGATGGGCGCTTTGTCGTCAGCCTGGAGGATGGCACCGTTTCGGTGCTGAACAAGACCCAGGCGCCGATCCTGATCGAAGTTCGCGGCGCGCGCATTGAAGCTGCCCCCAATCTTCCCGCGCTCTACGAAGTCACGGTTCATGGCAACGCCCTGCGGGTTGTCACGCGCAGCGGCGCGGCGCGCGTGGAGACCGCAAATCGCACCGGCGTCATCGAGTCGGGCAACGCGCTGAGCGCCACTCTCGCGCCGCCCTCCGCTCCACAGCCCGGCAACTCGCTGTTCGGCGCGAGCACCTGGGTTGTGGCCACGGTTGCAGCGGCGGCCGCCACCGGCCTCGGAGTCGGAATCTGGGAAGCGACCAAGGGCAGCACGTCACCGAGCGACTAGAAACAGCCAGCAGCTCTGGCTGGCTTGGAAGCGAATTGCGGCGGCTTCGCGGAGGGACGCGAAGCCGCACGAGGGCCCCTTGGGGCCGTTTTACCCCGGCCAGGCAAGCAGATGCTCCGGGTGTGTCTGTCGAGAATGATTTCGCATGAGCGCGCGGGAGGCGTGTGGAATGAATCGAAGGGCCCGAACGAACGCCACAATCTGCGGCAAGCGTAGTGGCT